>Ga0153916_10001502_pt1 | contig 16782 bp, 11 predicted proteins | sample Opewatmetagenome_FD_109642 | JGI IMG/M metagenome (GOLD analysis project Ga0153916, IMG submission 109642) | Freshwater wetland microbial communities from Ohio, USA - Open water 3 Core 3 Depth 4 metaG | ecosystem: Environmental > Aquatic > Freshwater > Wetlands | place: USA: Ohio, Lake Erie... | reverse complement strand
GCATGCTCGTTCCGATGGTCATCGAGTCCTCCAGCCGAGGGGAGCGCGCCTACGACATCTACTCGCGGCTGCTGAAGGAGCGGATCATCTTCCTCGGCGACACGATCGAGGATCACCTCGCCAACCTGATCATCGCCCAGCTCCTGTTCCTCGACTCGGAGGATCCGGAGAAGGACATCAGCCTGTACATCAACTCGCCCGGAGGTGTCGTCAACGCGGGCCTCGCCATCTACGACACCATGCAGTACCTGCGTGCCCCGGTCAGCACGATCTGCATCGGCATGGCGGCTTCGATGGCCGCGGTCCTGCTCGCGGCAGGCGCCAAGGGCAAGCGCTACGCCCTGCCGAACAGCCGGATCATGATTCACCAGGGATCCGGCGGGTTCCGTGGCAACGCGCCGGATGCCGTGATCCAGATGAAGGAGTGGGAGTTCCTCGTCCAGCGCAACAACGAGATCCTGTCGCGCCACACGGGCCAGCCGCTCGAAAAGGTCATGAAGGACACGGACCGGGACTATTTCCTGTCTCCCGAGGAGGCCCGCGACTATGGCATCATCGATTCGGTCTACTCGGTCCAGTGGGATTCACTGACCGCGCAGCACCACGATGAGAAGGTCTCCGAAGGGGTTGCGACCGGAACGGGCGACGCCGCCGAGCCGGCGCCGAAGAAGATCAAGGAATAGCCGGGGACGGCAGAGGAACCGACCGCGTGACGACGACCAGCAGCAGCAGCAAGGGGCCGAAGGTTCCGTACCGCTGCTCCTTCTGTGGCAAGAGCCAGGAGCAGGTCCGCAAGCTGATCGCGGGCCAGGGCGTCTATATCTGCGACGAGTGCATCAACCTGTGCCAGGAGATCATCGAGGAGGAGCTCCTCGAGACGCCGCGGCCCAAGAACGCCTCGGCCAAGCTCCCGAACCCGCGCCAGATCAAGGATGCCCTCGACCAGTACGTGATCAGCCAGGAGCGGGCCAAGAAGGTCCTGTCCGTTGCCGTCTATAACCATTACAAGCGGGTCAACGCCGGTCACCAGGTCGACGAGGTCGAGCTCCAGAAGTCAAACGTCCTGCTGGTCGGACCCACCGGCTCCGGCAAGACGCTGCTGGCCCAGACGCTCGCCCGCGTCCTGGACGTGCCGTTCTGCATCGCCGACGCCACCTCGCTGACCGAGGCCGGCTACGTCGGGGAGGACGTCGAGAACATCCTGCTCCGGCTCATCCAGGCGGCCGACTTCGACGTCGCGCGCGCCCAGCGCGGGATCATCTACATCGACGAGATCGACAAGATCGCGCGCAAGGCCGACAACCCGTCGATCACCCGCGACGTCTCCGGGGAAGGCGTTCAGCAGGCGCTGCTCAAGATCCTCGAGGGGACCGTCGCCAACGTCCCGCCGCAGGGCGGCCGCAAGCACCCCCACCAGGACTTCATCCAGATCGACACGACCAACGTCCTGTTCATCTGCGGTGGCGCCTTCGACGGGCTCGAGAAGATCGTCGAGGAGCGGGTCGGCCGGCGGTCGATCGGCTTCGGCTCCGACTCGGTCATGGGTCCCGTGGAGCGTGGCCGGATCCTCGAGAAGCTGATGCCCGAGGATCTCCTGAAGTTCGGCCTGATCCCCGAGTTCATCGGCCGGCTGCCGGTGATGGTCACGCTGTCGGCGCTGTCGGCCGATGATCTCGTTCGCGTCCTGACCGAGCCGAAGAACGCGGTCACTCGCCAGTTCGAGAAGTTCCTCTCGCTCGACAAGGTGGAGCTGGCGTTCACGCCGAGCGCGTTGCAGGCCGCCGCGGAGGTCGCGCTCGATCGCAAGACCGGGGCACGCGCGCTGCGCTCGATCGTGGAGGAGTCGCTCCTCGAGGTGATGTACGACATCCCCGACCGGACCGACATCCGCAAGTGCATCATCACCGAGGAGACGATCCGGTCCGGGCGTCTGCCGTTGCTGCTCACCAAGACCGAGATCGAAAAGGGCGTCGACGAGACGAACTACGAGGAGTGGCTCGCCGAGCGGAGCGCCACGGCGTAAGCCGGGAGGGGCCCGGCGGCTCACCGGCTCGGCGGCCCGGCGTAACCGGCGGCCCGGCGTAAGCCGGGAGGGGCACGGCGGCGCGGCGGGGACCTCCCTCGAATATTCCTCGGCAGACTCGGCGATAGGGATCCGCGAGGAAACGCCGCGAATCACGTGCCCGACGCGGCCCGCCCAGCTTCGTCCACGCTCGACCGAGCCCTGGTCCGGCGTAAAGCCACACGTGGCGCTCCTCGCGCAGTCTGCCCGCGACTTTCCGAGAGAAACCACAACCCCGAGAGGTTGCCCACCGGGTGACGTAGCCAGCGGCGGACCCGTACGGCGCCGGTGGGGAACATCCGCTCGATCACCTCGTGCCGTTCGACAAGCCGCCGCAGCCGCATCGAGTCAGGCATGACGAGGACTCGTCCAACGTGGCGAGGCGTCCAGCCATGCCGAACGGCCACGATCGCGGGTGCCAGGCGAGCCTTCTCGTCGACCTTGCGTCCGATGGCCTCGCTCGACGCGACATCGGTCTTCACCTCGATCACCACGACCGCGCGCTGGGCTGGGCGAATGCCCAGCACATCGATCGAGCCCCGCTCCCCGTATTCGGAGTAGGTGACTTCGATCTCGGCGGCCCAGTCCAGCACCTCCAGGCGGCGGGCGACCTCGGCCACGAGCGCGGAATGATCCTCATCGATGAGTCGCTCGAGCTCCGCCCCCTTCCAGCGAGGAGCCAATGGCACGCGCGCCTCGAGCGGCGCGAACAGGGAGCGGATCATCCGCAGGCTGAGATCGTCGAGCCAGCCGCGTTCCGCACGCGAGACGGTCGACTGCGAAACCCGGGCACGGGTCGCCAGGTCCGACTGCCGCCAACCTCGCCGCCGGCGCAGGGCTCGGAGCACGAGACCGGCCGTTCGGTCATCCATTCGGCAAGGATGCCGGCGCCGTCTCATCCGTCCGTTACTGCCGCTCGTCGAATCCCGGATTCAGCCAACCCTTCTCGTCGGCCAGGCGGGCCGCCTCGGCGCGGTTCCGCGCCCCGAGCTTCTGGATGGCAGCCGACAGGTGGTTGCGGACCGTTCCTTCGGTCAGTGACAGACGCTCCGCGATCTCGGCGATCGTGTCGGGCGTGGTCGACAGCAGGAGCGCCTCGCGCTCGCGTTCCGTCAGGGGGTTGTTCCCCTCGCTCAGGGCGGTGACCGCCAGCGCGGGATCCACGATCCGCTGGCCGGCCATCGCGCGACGGATTGCGACCGCCAGCTGCGTCGCCGGCGCGTCCTTCAGCCGCGCCGAGCGTCGTGCTACACTCCCGCCCTCACGGCGACGACCGAGAGGAGTAGCGACGGGACGGCCCCGGAGCGAGCGCGGGACGGTGCGAGCCGCGTGGGCAGGCCGTCGTGAAGGTCGCTCGCGAGCCGTGCGGAAGACGCCCGTTAGCGCGTCGAGAGGGCGCCGGATCCGGCGAGTCGCGATGACCGACCCCGCCCCGGACGCCGAACCAGCTGGTGGTACCACGACCCGTTCGTCCGCTGGACGAGCGGGTCGCGTGATTCCTGGGGAGACGATGCCGGATCTGCCAAAGGCCTATACCCCGCGAGACGTCGAGGGTGCGATCTACGAGCGCTGGATGGCGGCTGACGTGTTCGCCCCCGACGGCACCGGTTCGACCGCGGACCCGAGCCTGCCGCCGTTCACGATCATCCAGCCGCCGCCCAACGTGACCGGCTCGCTCCACCTCGGCCACGCGCAACGGACCGCCGTGGAGGACCTGATGATCCGCCACGCCCGGATGCGGGGCCACCGCGCGCTCTTCCTGCCGGGCCTGGACCATGCCTCCATCGCCGCCCAGTTCGTGCTCGACGGGATCCTCGCCCGGGAAGGGGAGAGCCGCCAGACCCTCGGCCGTGAGCGCTACCTCGACCGCATGGCGGCGTTCGTGGAGACGACCCGCGGCGTGATGCTGGGGCAGCAGCGGCGCGTCGGCGCCTCGGCCGACTGGGGCCGGCTCCGCTTCACGATGGACGCCGTCTCGGCGAAAGCGGTCCGAACCGCCTTCGAACGCCTCTACCGGGCCGACCTCGCCTACCGCACGGAGGCGCTCGTCAACTGGTGCCCGGGCTGTCGCACCAGCGTGAGCGACCTCGAGGTGGTCCCGACGCCCGAGACCGGCTCGCTCTGGACGGTCCGCTACCACCTCATCGATCCGGCAACCGGATCGCCTGATCCCGGTGCCACCATCAACGTGGCGACCACCCGCCCGGAGACGATCCTGGGCGACACCGCCGTCGCCGTCCACCCGGACGACGAGCGCTACGCGAGGCTCGTGGGCCGCCTCGCCAGGATCCCGTTCGTCGAACGCGACGTGCCGGTGATCGCCGACGAGGTGGTCGACCGGGGCTTCGCGACCGGCGCGGTCAAGATCACGCCCGGCCACGACCACGACGACAACGCCACGGGGCTTCGCCACGGCCTGCCGGCAATCACCATGCTCGCCGACGACGCCACGGTCACCGGTACCGGCACCGCCTACGACGGCCTCGACCGGTATTCCGCCAGGGCGGCCATCGTGACGGACCTGGAGGCCCGCGGCGACCTCGTCGGCTCGAAGGCCCACGAGATGTTGATCGGCCGATGCCAGCGCAGCAACGACGTGATCGAGCCGCGGCTGAAGACGCAATGGTTCGTCCGGACCACGCCGCTCGCCGCGCGAGCGCTGGAATCCACCCGAAGCGGACGGACACGGATCCTCCCCGAGCGATTCGAGAAGACCTGGGAGCACTGGCTGACCAACATCCGCGACTGGAACGTGTCGCGCCAGCTGTGGTGGGGCCACCGGATCCCGGCCTGGTACTGCCCGGACGGCCACGTCACGGTCTCCTCGGCGGAGAGCGGACCGGACGCCTGCGACGTGTGCGCTCGCCCGGCGGCCGAGCTGCGCCAGGACCCGGACATCTTCGACACCTGGTTCAGCTCCGGCCTGTGGCCGTTCTCGACGCTGGGCTGGCCGGACGCGACGCCGGATCTCGCGACGTACTACCCGACGTCGGTGATGGAGACCGGCTACGACATCATCTTCTTCTGGGTGGCCCGGATGATGATGCTGGGCATCGAGCTGACCGGGACCGAGCCGTTCCACACGGTCTACCTGTCCGGGCTGATCCGCGACCCGGAAGGCCAGAAGATGTCGAAGACGAAGGGCAACGTCGTCGATCCGCTCGGTGCGATCGACGAGTCGGGCGCCGATGCGCTGCGGTTCGCCGTGATCCACGGTGCGACACCGGGCAACGACCAGCGATTCGGGGTCACCAAGCTCGAGCACGCGCGCAACTTCGCCAACAAGCTTTGGAACGCGACCCGGTTCGTGATCGGCGCCCGGCCGGCGACCATCCCGGAGGATACGGAACGCCGCCTGCCGGACGAGCGGCACCTGGGGCCGGCCGAACGCTGGCTCCGCTCGCGGGCCGCGGCGACGGTGACCGCGGTCGACTCGGCGATGGCCGATTACGCGTTCGGCGAGGTGACCCGCCTGCTGTACGACGCGATCTGGAGCGAGTACTGCGACTGGGGTCTCGAGTTGGCCAAGGTCCACCTGGCCGACGAGCACCTGGATCCCGAGGCGCGAGAGGCGACCTGGTGGACCCTGGTGGAGGTCCTCGACACGTACCTGCGCCTGCTCCATCCGGTCATGCCGTTCGTGACCGAGGCGCTCTGGGAGACCCTGCCACACCGCGCCACGGATCCCGACCTGCTGATCGTGGCCCGCTGGCCGGTGCCCGGCGACCGGGATGCCCGGGCCGAGTCCGAGGTGCGGGCGCTGATCGAGCTCGTCGGGGCGATCCGCAACGCCCGCGCCGAGGCACGCCTGGAGCCCGCCGCCTGGCTGCCGGTCGACGTCGTCGTGCCGATCTCGATGGGCCCGACCTTCGAAGCGCTCAGACCGGCGATCGCCCGGCTCGCCCGGGCCAGCCCGCTCGAGCGCCGGCTGACCCGCGAGGCGCTCGCCGCTGCAGGCCAACCCGGGGACCTTGCGGTGATCTCGGGCGAGCTCGAGGCGCACGTCCGGACGGCGGCGCTGTCCGCCGGAGGTGCAGGAGGCTCGTCCGACCTCGATCGATCACGACTCGAGCGCGAGCTCGCCGAGGCCGAGGGCTGGCTGGCGGCCGCCCGCGAGCGCCTGGCCAACGAGTCGTTCATTGCCCGCGCACCGGCGGCGGTCGTCGAGGGCGCGCGAGCCCGCGAAGCCGAGCTCGTCGACCAGGTCGCTCGACTGCGCGAGCGACTGGGTCACTGAACCGGCGACCGGTCGCCGTGACTCGCGACTATTTGACCGAGCCTGCCAGGAGGCCCTGGACGAAGTAGCGCTGCAGGCTGAAGAAGACCGCCAGCGGAACAGCCATCAGCAGGAAGGCCCCAGCCGCGAGCAGGTTCCACTCGGTTCCGTAGGTCCCAAGCAGCGTGGTCATCTGGACCGTCATCGGATAGTTCGCATTGGTTTGCACGAAGACGAGCGACATCAGCAGATCGTTCCAGACCCACAGGAACTGGAAGATCCCGTACGCCGCGATGGCCGGTATCGACAGTGGCACCACGATCGTTCGGAAGATCCCGAAGTCCGACGAACCGTCGATCCGCGCCGCCTCGATGAGGTCCTTGGGCAGCGTGATGAAGAAGTTGCGCAGCAGGAAGATGCCGAACGGCAGGGCGAAGGCCGTGTGAGCGAGCCAGACGGCGACGAAGCCCTGCGTCAGGTGGAGCGGCCTGAACAGGGTCAGCAGGGGGATGAAGCCGAGCTGGACCGGCACCATCATCAGCGCCACGACGACCAGGAACAGGGTGTCCTTGAATCGGAACTTGAGCCACGAGAAGCCGTAGGCCGCCAGCGAGCAGAGGGCCAACGGGAGCAGCGTCGACGGCACCGAGATGATGATGCTGTTCAGGAAGGACTGGGCCATGCCTTGTCCCTGGATCACGTCCTCGTAGTTGACGAGGGTCAGGCGAAGCGTCGACAGGATCTCCCACCAACCGGTGGCCTGGATGTCCGAGCGCGGCCGGAACGAAGTGACCAGGAGGCCGATCGTCGGGGCGAGCCAGATGACGGCGACGACGGCGAGGAAGATGTGGACCGGCGTCCGGCCCAGGATCCGGACGACCCTGGCGCTGACGGTCTCGCTGGACGCGCGCGCCGCGGCGCGGACGTCGACGGTGGTGCTCATCTAGGTCACCGACGACGTGCGGAAGCGGCGAATGTTGAACACCATGATCGGGACCATGATGATCAGCATCACGACCGCGACGGCCGCCGCCTGTCCGAATTGGCCGGCCTGGAATCCCTGGATGTACATCTGGAAGGCGATCACCCGGCTTGCCGTGCCCGGGCCGCCGTGGGTCATCACGTAGGGGATGTCGAACAGCTTGATGACGTTGACCATGAGCGTCACGGCAAGTACCGAGATCGGCAGGCTGACCATTGGCACGATGATCCGGTAGAAGATCTGGAAGTCGTTCGCCCCGTCGGTCCGGGCGGCCTCGAGGATCTCGGTCGGGATGCCCTTGAGCGCGGCCGACAGGATGACGGTCGCGAAGCCGGTGGAACCCCAGATTCCGACGGTGATGAGGGCCGCGTTCACGATGCTGGAGTCGCCCAGCCAGGACGGTGCGGGTCCATGGAAGATCCCGAGGACGGCGTTGAGCAGGCCGATGCCCGGATCCGGCTGGTAGACGAATGTCCAGATGACCGCCAGCGCGGTGGCCGCAATCGCCATCGGCACGAAGACGATCGCCTTGATGATGGTCTCGTAGCGAACCCGCATCGCGACCACGGCGATGACCAGCCCGAGGGCGATCACGAATCCCGTGTAGAAGACGATCCACAGGAGGTTGTTGACGATCGCCTGGATGAACGTCGGGTCCTTCAGCAGGTTGATGTAGTTGTCGAGGCCGACGACCCGCGTGAAGTTCCCGCCCAGCCCCCGGTCGATGCTCAGGCGCAGCGTGTAGATGACCGGGTAGATCATGAAGACGGCCAGCAGGATGGCCGCGGGGAGCAGGAAGATCGCCAGGACGATCGGCTTGGTGCGCTCGTACCGGGCGCCCTTTTGGGCGGCCATCGGATGCGGTGGTGCGGCCACGGCGTTCCTCCCAAACGTCGGGCGCGGGCGAGCCGATGGCTCGCCCGCGCCCGTGATTGCCTAGGTGGTCGTGATCACTTCTCGCCGGCCCACGCGGCCTTGACGCCGTCGTTGAACGTCTTCAAGAGCCCCGTGAGGTCCTGTCCCTGGATGGCGTTCTGGAGCATCGCACCCATGTCGGGCGATGCCGCCGGAAGGGTATCGGAGCCGTCGTAGACAACTGCCGTCGCGCCCGCCACCTGGGCGGCTTCCTTCTTGGCCAGATCGGTCGGATAGGCGCTGGCGTCGACGGCCTTGACCGGCGAGATGATCGCGCCCGTCCCGGCCCACACCGTCCCAGCGTCGGCGGTGGTCATGTACTGGATGAACTCCTTGACGCCCGGATTGGTCGTCAGGGCGGCGATCTCATCACCGCCGATCTCGGCGGCCCCGGTGCCTGCGCCGTTGGCGAAGGTCGGGAAGTCGAACCAGTCGATCGTCTCGCCCGGCTTGAGCGCGGTGTTGGTCTGACCCGTCGCGATGCCGCCGACGAATCCACCTTCGTAATAGACCACGGCCTTCGGGCTCGCACTGAAGGCCTGGGCGATCCCGTCGGTGAAGCTCGCACCGAGGGCGCCCTTGATGCCGCCCGGCACGTAGGTGTCGTTGAGGACTTCCTTCATCGCGTTGATCGTGGCCGAGACCGTGGGATCGGTCCAGTCGCCGTCAGGGCTGAAGAGCTTCTTGTAGGCGTCCGCACCGTTCTGGCGGAGGTAGATCTCCTCGAACCAGTCGGTCAATGTCCAGGAATCCTTCGCGCCCAGCGCGAGCGGCGTCGATTCGCCGGCCGTCTTCAGGCTGTCAAGGGCCTTCTTGAAGTCGTCCCAGGTGTTCGGAACGGAGACGTTGTCCTTGGTAAACACGTCCGGCCGGTACCAGACCGTGCTCTTGCTGTTGAACTTGACCATGATCCCGTAGAGCTCGCCGTCGACCATTCCCGTGTCGAGGATGCCGGGCGGGTAGTTGGCCGTGAGGCTGGCCGGGTCGATCCCGAGATCGCTGATCTTCTTGATGCCGCCCGAGCGGGCGAACTGGCGCAGGAAGCCGAGGCCCGGCATGATCGCGATGTCGGGGGGGTTGCCGCCCGTGATCTTGCTCTGCAGCACCGTCGCATAGTCGGTGCGCTGTGCCTGGTAGGTGGCGGTGATCCCGGTCGCGGTCTTGAACGCGTCGAGGACCTTCTGGAACGCCTCCTGCTCACTGCCACCCCACAGCGAGGTGACCGTGATCGTGGCGCCCGCGGCGGCGCTCGCCGGCGCCTCGCTTGCCGCGGAACTGGCTGCGGCCGACTCAGCTGCCGATGGAGCGGTCGTCGCCCCACCCGAACTGCAGGCCGCCAGGGCGAGCGCACTCGCCATGAACAACGAGAGGACTCGTAGCGATCGATTCATCGATCACCTCCACAGGGGTCCGACGCCGGCCACGTTCCGCGGTCCACGGCGGACGGGTATGACGACAAGGCACGCGCTGTTCTGCCGATCTCCTCCTCTTCCGGTGCGGGTCCGAGGCGCTGACGTGTTCCCCTCCCGGCGGGGACCGTCGAGGCTCGTTCGCTCAAACCGGGTGCTCTGTGGCGGCCGCAACGGCGCGGGTGGCCGCCGAGATCGAATGGCAGGACGCCACCAGACGGGGAGACTAGGACCGGGTTTGGTCCGCTGTCAACGGCGTGTGGGCTCGGGCTTCGATGGCCGAGGGCCCGCGTCAGGAGGCGCCATCCGACGGCGCCTGCCCGCTGTTGATCCGCTCGATCTGGGCCGTTGTTCGATATGGATCTCCTCTCTACCCGCCGATCGGCAGGCGGTGTCGTGCGCGGCTGGTTGGCCCGCACTTCAGTCGGTCCTTCGCATCGCCCTGCGGCGCGGGGCAGTGGAGGCTCTGATGATGAGTTCGGTGGGGAGCAGCGTTCGGGGGTTCACAGGGCGCCCGGAGATCCGGTCGAGGATCGCTCGGCCGGCCGTGGCTCCCAGGTCGAAGGCCGGCAGATGGATCGTCGTCAGTGGGGGATCGAGATAGGCGGCGAGCGGGATCGCGTCGAAGCTGACCACCGAAACGTCACCCGGGATGCTCAAGCCGGCGTCGCGCAAGCCAGCAAAGGCGCCGAAGGCGACGACGTCGCTCGCCACGAAGATGGCGTCCGGTGTCGACCGGGCAAGGATGTCGGCGACCGCCCGATGGCCGCTCTGGGCATCGAAGCCGCCCTCCGCGACCAGGTCCGGGTCATCGGCCACGCCGGCGGCGGCGAGCGCGTCGCGATACCCGGTCAGCCGCTCGGACGCTGCGGTATAGGCCAGTGGCGCGTTGGTGATGCACGCGATCCGTCGATGACCGAGTGCCAGCAGATGCTCGACAGCCAGTCTTGCGCCCGCGACGTTGTCGACGTCGACGCTCGGGACATCCAACCCGGGAAAGACCCCCTGGATGACCACGGGGAACCCGTCGTGGACCAGCTCGACCAACTCCTCATCATCGAAGCGCGGGCCGGACACGATGAGGCCATCTGTCCTCCCGGATCGAATCAGGTCGGCGTAGTGCCCCTCGCCCGGAGCAAGGGTCTCCAGCAGCACCCGATGGTTCGCGGCGCGAGCGGCGCTGGACAGGCCGCGCAACGTCTCGGCCAGGACTGCGTCGTTGGCCGCCTGTTCCGGGGTCTGTCGCAACACCAGGCCGAGCGCTCGACTGGCTCCGCCGGCAAGCTGACGAGCCACCGAATTCGGGTGATAGTCGAGTCGTGCGGCGGCCTCGATGACGCGACGGCGGGTGGTCTCGGGGATGTGCACGTCGGCGCGCTCATTGAGCACGAACGACACCGTCGTTCGAGACACGCCGGCCACGGCGGCAACGTCCGCGCTCGTCGGGCGCTTTGGCATGATCGATGCGGCTCCTCCTCCGCGATCCACCGGCCGTCGAGCTCGAGCCGGGCCCGTGAGCGGCGCCTCGTGGAGCCTGGCGCGGGCGCCCTCCCTCCACGAAGGTAACGCGCGTCAGTAACGCGTATCAATGCAGGCCGAAGCCGCATTGTCAAGCCCGGTCTGCGATCGCCCTGGATTCGGACCCGATGACCTGCAGGGCGTGGGCGAGGACGCGCCGTCCGATTGCCGCGGCCTCCGACGGTGGTGCCCAACTGCTGTCCTGTTCGACCATCAGCCAGTCGCTGTAGCCACGTTCGGCGAGGGCGCGCAGGCAGCCCAGCAGGTCGAGCACACCGGCTCCGAGCTCGGTGAAGACGCGAGCCCGAACGGCTCGACCGAAGCCTTTGAGCTCGCCGCTGCGAAGCGCCCCGAGCACGACCGGATCGACGTCCTTGAGGTGGACGTGCGTGACCCGCGGTCCGAGTTGCCCGAGCGCCTGGACCGGGTCGCCGCCACCGACCAGGTAATGCCCGGTGTCGAGGCAGATCCCGACGCGCCCGCCGTCCGTCGCCGCTACCAGGCGCTGGACCTCGTCGGGTGTCTCGATGAAGGTCGCGGCGTGCGGGTGGAAGGCCAGCCGATGCCCGGCCCGGATCGTCTCGTCGGCCAGCGTGTGCAGGACGTCCGCCAGGCCGTCCCAGGCGGTGTCCGAGAACCGTGGCGTGGCGGGGTCGCCGGCTCGACCGGCGAAATCGTCGCGTTCCCGGCAGCCGTCGAGCGCCACGCACAGGACGTCGCCGCCGCCTTCGTGCAGGAGTCGCAGACGCTCGCGCCCCACGTCCAGCGCATCGGCATCCAGCCCGGCGCTCGTCGCCGGCAGCGCGGCGTAGACCTCGGCCAGCCGAAGGCCTCGGGACTCAAGGGCGGACCTGAGGGCTGCGCCTTCTGGAAAGCCGAGTCCCAGCTGAGTCCCGTCGTAGCCGACGCGCGCGACCTCGTCGAGGATCGTCGCGGCGCTCGTTCCCAGGCGCAGGTCCTCGACGTCCACGTTGTTCCAGAGGATCGGGACCGTGCCGATGCTCGTCGCCGGGAGAGCGTCACCCGGGCGCCGCAGGCGAAGACGCAGGTCGGGAGCGAGGCTATCGAGGGCGCTCAATCGGTCTCCCCTGGATCGGGCTTGCCGGCGGACGCCGCATATCGCCCGGAACGCGCACCATCGTAGGCGGTCCGACATCGATCCGCGGTAGCCCGAGCCGGCGCGCGGCCGGATGGGCTTTGGAGCGGGCCTATACTGAGCGTCTCGACCAGGGCTGGCGCCCGCGAGATGGCCCAGGGCAACCGACATGATGGACCAAGAGCCGCCGCGACAGGAACGATCGGCTACCGGAGCGCTGATCGAACGCGACTCGGACGGTAGCACGGACGCCATGCCCGTTCTGTTCAGAACCGAGCCCAACCTGCGTTCGCCGCTGGTCGACCACCACGTTGGCGAAGTCGTGCCGCGGGGCCTCGGCTCCGAGGGTCCGACCCTGCTGCTGCCTCCGGCCCGAGCGTTCATCCGGCCGGCGGCATGGGCGATCGTGGTCGCGGCGCCGCTGCTGGTGCTCATCGGTTGGCAGGTCGCAGCCGTTCTGGGAGCGCTCGCCGCCGTCGCCCGCGAGCTCGATGCCAGGTTCCGACGGGCGAACGTGTCGTTCGCCCAGGGCTTCCTGCCGTTCCGCGACCGGTCAGCCTGGCCGCGGGGCGTCCAGGAGGAGGACGAGGTTCACTGGAACTGGTCGCCTCGCGTCCGGAACCGACCCGCATAGCGACGCTGAGCCATCCTGGATCGTCAGCGCAGCCGGACGGTCGCGATCTCCCAAGCCCCGAGCGGCAGACGAAGGACTGAATCGGAACAAGGGAGTGCTCTGCCCTCGCGCCCGAGCAGATCGACCGCCCGGGCCTCCCGGAAGTCCCCGCGCACGATCGCCTCGGTGGGCGCGGCGTGCTCGGCGACGAGGCGAACCTCGAGCCAGTCTCCTCGACGGCGAAGCGCGCTGAGCACGACGCCCGGCCCCTCGACGCTCAGGCCGGCGGGCCGCCGTCGGTCCGTGGATTCGCCACGGAACATGCCGCGCAGCGCGAGGAACGGGAGCTGGTAGCGGTCCATCGCGTCCAGGACACCTGCCTCGGACCAGCCGCCGGCGTGCGGGTACATGGCAAACCCGAAGCTCCAAGGCCCGATCCGCTGGGCATCGGGGACCGGCACCTCAGGCCCGGCTGGATCCTCCCGATAGGGGTTCTCGTTGCGGCTGATCAGGCCGAATGAGCGCAGGACGGTGACGGCCAGCTCCCGGCCCCCGTCGACGAGCTCGTATTCGGTCACGTGATCGAGCAGGACGCTGACCCCGGCCGCGTGAACGAAGCCGCGCGCCGGGTAGGTCGGGAGCGGCACCTCGCCGTGGCCGCCCTCGAGTGTCAGACCGCGCTCGACCACCGCGAACTGACCCTCGGCTGCCGACACGGTTGCCGGTGACGGCAGCGGAACGTGCCAGCGCAGTCGGTGGTCGCGGGATCGATTGTCGAATGCGATCCTGACCCGGACGAAGGGCTCGTCGGCACGGAGCTCGAGGTGGGTGGCCACCTCCGTTTCGACGGTCGATCCGGTCCTGGCGGCGCCGGTCGGCTCGACGGCGGTCGGCCAGTCGTAGCGGCGCCGAACGACGAGCTCGCCGAGGAGTGGGCCGACATGCCTTCGCTCGACGGTCACGTCGCCCGGCGTCTCGACCACTCGGTCTCGTCCCGGCGGCCCGTAGTTGTAGCTGTCGCCGAACTCGCCGCCATCGACAAGGCGCCCGACGCCGGATAGGTCCGACCCGCCTCCGCGCAGCCGGATCGTGCCCTCGGCCTCGATCGTGAGCTCGACGAGACCGTTCGAGAGCGACCGTTCGGTGGCGACGACCGGCCGCACGTCGGTCGGCGCAGCCTCGCCCGGCAGCCGGCCGGCATCCACGATCGACCAGCCGAGCGGCGGAGCCTGCACGCGGACGAGGACCTGGCGATGATCCGGCGCCAGGACAACGACGTCCCAGAGCGCTCGGGGAGCCTCGCCCACGGCGGTTTCGACCGTCCGGATCAGCTCGTCGACATCGAGTTCGGGCGGTTCTCCGACATCGTCGACGAGGAGGGTGACGGTCGGGACCTCGGTGTCGCGGTCGATCCGCGAGCCGTTTAGCTGCCGGCCGAAGAGCTCGCGTCCGTGCCGCCGTCGACGCAGGAGCTCGGGGATCTCGTCGCCCCGCAGCCTGAGCTTCGCGATCAACGGGTCCTTGCGCGAGAGCTCCTGGACCGTGACCGACGCCCCCTCCGACGAGGCGGCGAGTTCCTGCCCGTCGGCCACGACCATGTCGAGCGTGACGAGATCCGTGCGCCCGCTTGGCGATGGGTTGACGACGGCCCAGCTGCCGACGGGGACCCCGGCCGTGATGTCGCGGCCGGTCGCGGTCACGATGCCACGCCCCAGCTGCTCGGCTTCGGCGAAGCGGGTGAGCACCTGGGCGACGACCGAGTCGTGGGAGCAGCCGCAGATCGAGTCGTGGGCCGAATTGTCGACGACCCGCCGCCAGGCCAGCTCGAGCAGGCGTTCCGGCCAGGCGCTCCCGTGCAGCGCCGTCAGCGGCTCCGCGTATCGCTCGAGCAGCCGCTCGACTCGACCACACGCCGCCTTCAGGTCGATCCGGGCCGAGTTGACCCCCATCAGCATGTTGGCCCGCGCGCCGGACCGCAGCTCACCCGACCAGCGCCGGACCGGGCGGTCGTCCACTTCGGGCCGGGCGGCGTAGTCGGCCAGCGTCTCGAGCCGCACCTCGACCGCGTCGTCGTCGCGATTGACCGCGTCGACCAGGTCGGCGAGCCGGGGCGTGGGGACGGCGTGGTCGGTCCCGTACATGGCCAGGAAGGACCGGTCGCCATAGAACGCGGCGTTCGCCGCCCGGTAGCCGGTCAGCTTGGATCCGAGACGATCGGGGACGTCGAAGAGGTAGGCACCGTTGCCGTAGCCGCCGACCAGGTACTCGGTCTCGACCTCGGAACCGTCGGGCGCGACCCAGTGGAACGTGTTGCGATCGATCGCGGCGGGAACGCCTCGCCAGACGACCGCGCGACCGATGCCGGCCCGTCGAAGGATCTGGGGCATCTGGGCGACGTGACCGAACATGTCGGGCAGGTAGCCGACCGGCATGGCCCGGCCGAGCCCTTCGGCGCGAGCCCAGCCGAGCTCCAGGTTGCGCACGATCGTCTCGCCCGAGACCAGGAACTCGTCCATCAGGATCTGCCATGGCCCGATCGCGAGGCGGCCCTCCGCGATCAGCCGCCGGATCAGCGGCTCGGCCGCCGGCCGGACCTCGAGGTAGTCGTCGATCGTGGCCGCCTGCCCGTCCAGCGTGAACCGCATGCGCGGGTCGCGCTCCATCCGCTCGAGGAGCTGGTCGACGAGCTCGACGAGTCGCATCCGGAACGTCTGAAACGGTTCGTACCACTCGCGATCCCAGTGCGTGTGCGGGACGAGGTGAACGACGGCGCGCTCGGTCACGCAGACGCCTCGGTCCGGGCGGGCAGGCCGATCTGCTCCGCGTGGCGCGCCACGATCCGCTGGGAGGTCACGATGTCCGCGCGGCCCTCGACGATGCCGGCCTTCGGAAGGGTCCCGTCGGTGACCAGTGCATGAAAGGCCAGCAACTCCTCCTCGAACGCCTCGACCACCGAGTGGTACTGGATGTCGCGCCGTCCGCGGCCGCCCCGCTCGGCGATTCGCAGCTCGGTGGGGGCGTGGATGAGGTACGGGGACGGGAACTCGAGCTCGACCGTCGTCTGCTCCGTGACCACGCGGACCTCTTCCCGATAGGCCGGGTAATCGGGGAGGAAATGCCAGCGGATGGCGAATCGCGCGTCGCCGGCGAGGCGGCCGGTGATCCCGACCGATGGCGGCCATCGATCCGCCGGCCAGACGTCGACGGCATCGATGTCGGTGGGGTTTCCGACGAAGGCCCGGATCAACGCCAGCTCGTGGACGATGCTTCCGAGGACGACGTCCGAATAGAGCTGGCCGAGGCGAGTGGCGGCGGGCCCCAGCGCCGTCGACCGGAGTCGGGCCTGCTCGTCGCGGAGGCGCGTGATCACGTCGTCCGGCACATCGGTGGGCGGCGGCAGCAGACGAGCGTGGGCCAGCTGGCGCTCGCCGGTCGGATGGAGGACGCAGACCTCGATGGACCGCACAGGCCCGGCCCGGCCGACGTCGGCGGTCACGGCCAGGCCTTCGGCCACCGCGGGGTCGTACAGCTTCATGTAGCCGACCTGGAGCTTGCCCCGCGGATCGGCGGCGAGGCGAGCGGCGACCGCGTCGGCCTCGGCGAGGGTCCAGGTGACCGGCTTCTCGGCAAACACCGGCAGGCCACGATCCAGTCCGGCAAGGATCGCGTCGCCGTGCGATCCCGAGGTCAGGATGAGGAGCGCGTCGATCGTGCCGGCAGCGAGCATGGCGTCGAGCGAGGCAAACCGGCGATCGACCGGCACTCGATGGCGTTCGCCGAGCCTGGCGACGAGGCCGGGCGAGAGGTCGGCGATCGCCGCGATCTCGAACCGGTCGGAGAGGCGATCGATCAGGGGCAGATGGACGGCCTGTGCCACGGCCCCCAGGCCGAGAATGCCGAGACGGACGCGATCAGACACAGGAGGCGTGGGTGCGATCGGGGGACATCGGCAACGAGTATAGAGGCGCCCG
>Ga0153916_10001501_pt1 | contig 16799 bp, 12 predicted proteins | sample Opewatmetagenome_FD_109642 | JGI IMG/M metagenome (GOLD analysis project Ga0153916, IMG submission 109642) | Freshwater wetland microbial communities from Ohio, USA - Open water 3 Core 3 Depth 4 metaG | ecosystem: Environmental > Aquatic > Freshwater > Wetlands | place: USA: Ohio, Lake Erie... | reverse complement strand
TGAGCTTCCCGCACGAATTCGGATTGCAGGTCATCGTGCTCCACGCCAGCCTGAATGAACACGAGCAGCGGCTTCGTGTCGCGCGCCTCCCGAAACTCTTCATGAGTCGCGGACAGTCGGCTGCCTGGGTTCACATACCCGTAGCGCTGCCCAAGAAGGAGGACAACCGCATCGGTGGCGCGCAGCTCAGTTAGGCACGCTCGCTGGGGAGTCTCTGGTCGGACTCCGAACTGTTCAGATCGAACCACCGCGTGGCCGAGTGCAGAGATTCCGCGGGCGGCTGCCTCGCGGAAGTCCTCGAAGCCGACAATCACCGAGCTGAGGAAGACTGAACGCATTCCGCCATTGTCCTTGTCCGCACAGCGACGTTCACGGTCGAACAGCGCGCTATCGCGAGTATAGGACATCCGTCCCTCGGCGCGGACCGATCCGTCAGCGCCTTACTGAGCAGTCCGAGGCCGGCTTCCCCCATTCTGGCGATTCGCGATTTCAGTTCCATGGCTTCCAAGCAGGATGTCGCGAGTTCGAACCTCGTCTCCCGCTCCAACCCCCGATTCCAAATCTGCGGCCGCCCGGTAACTGGAATGTGTGGGTCCCGCATTACTTGCGGACAAGAGCACCGCGGCGTGTCTTCCCGCGTTGCTGACGGCACGATCTGGTCAACGTAATCGGGCACGTGGCGCTCTCAGAGGATGAAGGTCGGCTTCACCTGGGAGCTTTCGACGCCAGGCTCACGGTGATCCGTGTGCCCTCACCCGGGCTGGAGAGCAACTCGAAACGGCCACCCACCAGTTCTGCGCGCTCCTTCATACCAAGCAAGCCAAGCTTCCCCACCCGGGCGAGGTCCGAGACGGTCTTTGGCGCCGAAAACCCTGCGCCGTCGTCGGTCACCGACAGCCTCACCTCGCTGTCGCCGAAATCCAGTTCGACGGTTGCCGACGACGCACCCGCATGCTTCTCGACGTTCCTGAGCGACTCCTGCCCGATGCGAAAGAGCGCCAGTTCCACAGGACCGTCGAGGCGGCGGGCGTTCCCGGTGACCACCAGCCGGGCTCCCTCTCTAAGGGAGGCGTTGGCTTCTTCCACCACGACTTCGAGGGCTGCGAGAAGCCCAAGGTCATCAAGGACGGACGGCCGGAGGTCTTGGCTGAAGCGTCGGACCGCCTTCATGGTACCGCGAGTCATCACCAGCAGGTCTTCCACAGCCGTTGCCAGGTTCGGCCCAACCTGGTTGTGCAGCTGCTCGAGTTTACGGACGAGATCGACCAACTCCTGCGCCGTCGAATCGTGCAGCTCGCGCGCGATGCGGAGCCTTTCGTCCTCTTGAGCCTGGGTGATCTGCCGGACGTATGACTGAAGGCCCTCTTGGCGTTGCCGGTAGAGGATCGCATTCTCGAGGGCCACCCGAATCTGGTGGGCAACCGTCGTTAGGATGTCGACCTGTTCGTCAGTGAGCAGTTCACCTGGGGCCGCAGTCGCGCCCAACGAGCCCAGCCTGTCATTCTCACCGGAAAGAAGGATGGCCACGGTGCGGCCGTCCTGCAGGATCGCCCTATGATCGAGATCGAGACCCCGGTTGAGGCTGGTGAGCAATTCCGTCGGCGGATACAGCCCTGATGATGTTGCCTCCGCGACGATGAGTGGGTCGGAACCGTCAGTCTCCGGCTCCAGGTAGAGCCAGACCGATTCGAGTCCGAGGCCCGACAGGAGCCGCCCGACTACGCGCGGCAGTTGTTGCTCCACCTCCATCGTGTGGCTGACGACGTCGCCCACCTCGTTGAGGAGGCTCAAGCGGGCGCTGGTCTGCTCGGCCCGCCGGCGCTGTTCGGCTTCGCGAGTGACCCTCCAGGCGACAAGGACGCCCACCGGTAGCGTGACTGCCAATTGCCCGAGTTCCGTGAACCAGTGGAACTCGGCGCGATGCCAGATCCACATGCTCGGAGAGGTCAAAGCCGCGCCCCACAGCGCCGTCAGGATCGCGCCCTCCCAGCCGAAGCTCAGAGCCGCGTAGAGCAACGGGATCACGTACAGGGTGATCGCCAGTCCATGAAGCGTCTCAAAGGGGTTCTCGTAACCGGAGGCCTCGATGATGTAGTGCGGGGCCGTCGCGCACAGGACGAGCAACTGGATATACCAGAAGTGCCGATCGCGGGACCTTGCCGGGATTCGGCGGATGGGAGCCAGGAGCCTCGACCGCCAGCTGACCGGGGTTGGCGAGATTGGTCCCATTGAAGCGAGGCGCGTGTCAGCGTTCATCGAGGTCATCCAGCTTGAGTATGCCCTGCCTGAGACCGACGATGACGGCCTCTGTGCGCGAGCCAACGCCCAGCTTGTTGAAGGTCTGCGTCAGGTGTGCCTGGACCGTCCGCAAGCTGAGGTAGAGATGCTCGGCGATACGGGCGTTGCTCATGCCGCAGGCAGCCAGCCGCAGGACCTGTCGCTCCCGCTCGGTCAGGGCGCCCTGGTCGTCGGGGGATCCCGCGTTCTCCGGAACCCCGGCTTGCGGCGCGAAGCGCGCCAGCACCTTCCTTGCGATGGCCGGGTGGAGCACGGGCTCGCCGGCGGAGACGCAACGGACAGCGCGTACGACCTCTGCGGAGGGGACGTCTTTCAGCAGGTAGCCAGCAGCCCCGGCCGCCAGCAGGGCGAAAACGTACCGGTCGTCGTCGTAGGACGTGAGGATGAGGACCGCCGTACCGGGGCAGGCGGCCTTGATGCGCTCTGTCGCCTCGATCCCGCCCATGACAGGCATCGAGATGTCCACGATCGCCACCTGCGGATTGAGCTGCTGTACGAGGGCCACCGCCTCCACGCCATTGGCAGCCTCGCCCACGACCTCGATGTCCGGCTCCTGATCGAGTATGTGACGCGTGCCTTCCCGAACGACCGCATGGTCGTCGGCGATGATCACGCTGATCTTCTCCATACTCCCTGCCTTCCTTCGTCGCGGCTAATAGTAGTCGTCAGCCAGGATCCGTGCTGCCCAACCGAGGTGCGTTGCGCGAGCACGCCCGGGCGTCGGGCCTAAGCGGTTCGCGCATCGGAACGACCGAAAGTGTGCGCCAATTGCCGATGCCCTCTCTGCCCTCGCCGCTGAAACTGGTCACAGGACCTATCGGGCGCGCTCCCGGCGTGGGCGGGCGAAGGACAGCAGCAGATGTCCCGAAACAGCGACAGACAGCAACCTCCGGTAACGAGGCCGGGGCCTTCGCCATCGCATACAGTGGGCCGGCGCGGCGTTATGCGACTCCTGGGCTTTGGCGCTGTCGCGCTGTCACCCCTTGGGATCTTGCCACCGATACTGCGGGCGACCGTTGGACGAGGCCCGATCCACTCGCGCGGAGAGTTCGCGCGTGCGCCGAACGGCCGCATCCGCCAATGGGTGATGATGATCGACCTGCGCTTCTGCGACGGCTGCCAGAAGGCGCAGAAGCCGCCGCTCTGCACGACGGCGTGCCTCGAAGGCCACTACGCGCCAGAGCCAATGGAGTGGATCCAGGTGTTCGAGGGAGATCTGGCAGGGGGTGGCAGCCAGTTCATTCCGACCCCGTGCCAGCACTGCCAGAACGCGCCCTGCAACAACGTCTGCCCCGTGGGGGCAACGTTCGCGACCCCCGAGGGGACCATCCTCATCGACCAGGACCGCTGCATCGGGTGCCGGATTTGCATGGCGGCCTGCCCATACGATCGGCGGTTCTTCAACTGGGGGAAGGCGCCGGTACCGCCAGAGTCGCTCCTCGCCCACTACGGCCCGGAACACCAGGTGCCCGTCAAGAAGGGTACGGTCATGAAGTGCGACTTCTGCCCGGACATGGCACGGGCGGGGGCCCTTCCGTATTGCGCCCAGGGCTGTCCAAACCACGCGATCTACTTCGGCGATCTCGAGGAAGACCTCGCTGCCAACGGCAAGGACGTCGTCGCCGTATCGCGGTTTCTCGCTCAGAACCACGCGTACCGGCTCAACGAACACCTCGGGACCAAGCCCCGCGTCTACTACATCCCCGGCCATGGGGAGGCGGTTGGGCGCGATGTCTTCACCAAAGGGCGGCTGCCCACGCGATGGCCGTGGATCGAACGAATCAAAGGGGCTCGGACATGGAAGAGGTAGGGACCAGGCGCGCACGGTTGGAACAGACAGCGCTGGCGCCGGTGCTGAAGACGAGCCGTCGATACTACGTCTGGGTCGCGTTTCTCATCGCGGTCATCGCCTGGGGCGTCTACGCCTACTCCGTACAGCTCCGCGAGGGACTTGTCGTCACAGGCATGCGCGACCGGATCTCCTGGGGGCTCTACATCACGACCTTCGTGTTCTTCATCGGGATCAGCCACGCCGGCACCCTGATCTCTGCCATTCTCCGCGTCACGCAGGCGAAGTGGCGAACGCCGGTCACGCGCATGGCCGAGTTCATCACGGTCGTGGCGCTCATCTGCGGGGCGATGTTCGTGCTCGTCGATCTTGGCCGGCCCGATCGGGCGTTCAACGTCGTTCTGCATGGCCGCTGGCAGTCGCCCATCATCTGGGACCTGGTGTCAATCACGACGTACCTGACGGCCAGCATCGTCTACCTGGGGCTGCCTATGGTCCCGGACCTGGCACTGTTCCGTGACCGGCTTGTCGGCCGGGGTCCGGCCTGGCGGGTCTGGGTGTACCGGGTTGGCGCGGTCGGCTGGCAGGGCGGCGCATCACAGAAGCGCTCCCTTGGCGCCGCCATCGGGGTCATGATGATCCTCATCATCCCGATCGCTGTATCCGTGCACACGGTTGTGTCCTGGATTTTCGCAATGACTCTGCGCGCGCCCTGGGACAGCACGATCTTCGGAGCATTCTTCGTCGCCGGCGCAATCTACTCCGGAATCGCAATGCTGATAATCGTCATGGCAGTACTGCGTAAGGTATATCACCTGGAGGAGTACATCACTGAGAAACACTTCGTCTATCTCGGTTTCATGCTGGCAGCCTTCTCGCTCATCATGATGTACGGCAATATCTCCGAATACGTTACGGCAGGCTATAAGCTTAAGGAGGGGGAAGAAGTCCACCTCCGGCAGCTCTTCCTCAACCAGTTTGCTGGCTTCTTCTGGTACTACTTCGTCGGCGGATTGGTACTTCCCGGCCTGATCATACTTTTCCCGTGGACCAGAAACATCGCCGGTATCGTCGTTGCGGCAGGGCTTGCCGTCGTCGCTATGTGGGTGGAACGGTACTTCATCGTTGTCGCGGGCCTTCGCGTGCCATTGATGCCGTACGAACCGTCGAACTACGCGCCAACCTGGGTCGAGCTGTCGGTCGTGGCAGCCGGCTTCGCACTTTTCGCATTGCTCATCACGATCTTCGTCAAGATCTTCCCAATCATCGCAGTGTGGGAAGTGGCGGAAGATCTCGAACTGGCCGAGGCATCGCCAGCAGACGGTCATATCGCGCTGGAAGGCGCCATGCAACCCGCAGGAGGAAGTCAATGAACTCGATCGCCATCAAGGCAACCCTCATCTCGATTGCGCTGAGCGCCACGCTGTTCGGCCTGGTCACTACAGCCAGCGCTGCCCACATCCATATGCAGGTCGTGGGGCCGGCCGAGCTGTCCATCGGGCATCCGGCTGATGTGCGGGCGGTGCTTCGCAGTGCCGGCGACGACCTGCCCGTGGCCGGTGCAACGGTGACGTTCTACGTGACGGCATCGTTCGACGGAGCCAACGGTCTGGTCGAACTCGGAAAGGCCGTGACGGGCCAGGACGGCGTTGCCGTCCTCAGCTATGTGCCGCGCTCCGCCGGCGAACACGAGATACGGGTCGAATACTTGACCCCGGGGGCCACCGAGCCCGAGGTCGCCACCTGGTCCCACCCCGCGAGCGGCGCCGACCAGTTGTACCGGTCGACAGCGGGCATCCATGTGCCCGGACTCAATGTCTGGGTGATCATCGCCGTGGTCTCGACAGTGTGGCTGATTCTCTTCAGCGTCGCTCTGCGGGTCATCGCGATTGCGCGCGCCGGCGACGATGCCGACATAGCCGCTGGACATTCCAGCCCTCGTCCCGCCGGGGCCGTTTCGTCGTCGACCGGGGCCGGACATCAGCCATGAGCAGGTGGCTCTGGTCCGAAGTCAGGTTGTTTCGCTCGCGCGGCGCGCAGGCGATCATCCCGACGGTCCTGACCATCGCGGTCAGTGGGCTGGCCCTCACGCTGATCGTCGCCGTCATCGCGAGGAGCCCCTATACGCACGGCAATCTTTCGCCCGCGGGCTACGACCGAACGGAGGTTGTGTATCTGGGGGAGAAGCTTCCGATGCAGCGCGGTTTGGTCGCCAAGGACCTACGGGGAGACCCCGCGAAGCAGGGACAGACGCTCTTCGTCGGGCTTAACTGCGCTGGCTGCCACGGGCTCAAGGGCCAGGGGGGCGTCTTCGCACCGGTCATCGTTGGGTCGGACCCTGGCACTTTGGCAACTTACACGCGCAAGAGTCCGGCTGGCATGCCGACGTTCGCGGGACTGACGGACGACGACTTGAAAGCGCTCGCCTCATATCTACAAGGGGCAACTCAGCCCGGCGGATCGAACAAATAGGGGGCCGATTGAGCGGAGGAAACAACAATGACGAACAGACAGGATCACAGGCAGGCGAGGACATTCCCTGGCCGTGGTGAAGAAAGGAGGCCTTGCCGGAAGCCGGTCACGTCCGGCGTGCTCTGATCCATGGCTGACGGCCGTCTTGTTGCCTGCCAGCCCTTGAACAACACCCGAAAGGACTTAGAAATGCGGAAGCGATTCCCCTGGTCAATGCTGGTGGTCGCCGTTGCAATTGCAGGCGTCGCCGCCTGCGGTGGTGATGACGACACGGCCTCACCTACAAACACGGCTTCGGCGGCGAACACAGCCGCACCGACCGCGAGCGTTTCCCCCACCGATCTGGTGGCGAAAAAGAAGGCGCCTGCCTCCCTGGCCGCCGACGACCCTGCGTGGAAGGAGGCTGGTGCGACGACCATCAAGACGACCGTTGTCGTGGGCTCAAAGGCAACCGAGCCCAAGGACGTGACCGTGCAGGCGCTCTACAACGACACCGACATCTGGTTCCGCTTCGAATGGGCTGATTCCACCGAGAGCACACGCGCCTGGGTGTATGACGGGACGGCCTGGAAGAAGTCTCCGGACAACGAGGATCGACTCGCCCTTTACTGGGAGATCACACCCAATACGGACTTCCAGACGCGGGGCTGCGCAGCGCTCTGCCACAGCTCTGATGCCGAGCCGATCGACAAGTGGTACATGATTGCCCCCAAGGCCGGGGACCTGTTCGACAACTGGCACTGGAAATCTGCTCGCACAAACCCGGTGGGCCAAAGCGACGACAAGTCCCTCACTGGCGTCCTCTCCGATCCGAAAGACATTGAGTCCGCCAGCGTAGGCGACAAGAAGTCGGGCGGCGGCTACGCCGACAACTTGAACGCAGAAAAGACCGGCCCGGCGAAGATGCAGGACCCTGCCAAGAAACCGTCCGCTGGCGCTTCCGCGCTCCTTGTCGCCGAGGCGGTGACGCTCGACGCATCCAAATTGAAGGCCGGCGACAAGGTGCCGCTCGAGGTGATCGCGCCAGCCGTCGGCAGCCGAGGCGACATCGAAACGAAGGGTGTCTGGGTTGGCGGAAAGTGGACGGTGGTCATGCACCGAAAGCTGGACACCGGCAATCAGGACGACGTCAAGTTCAGCGTCGGGCAAACGTACCCCTTCGGGCTCTCCGTCTTCAACAACCTTGATGGCTCCAACCACACCGTCTCAAAGGGGGTCTACACCCTGAAGTTCAAGTAGACGGACGTGCGCTCCACCGTTGATTCGGGAGCTGTGAACGGAGTCCATCCCATTCCGCTCACAGCTCCCAAGAGAAGGGCGTGAAAGCCGCCCGCCGCCTCGCCCCCGCCACAGGGAGTGACCCCGGATGACAACGTTCTCCCACCGGTCAGTGCCTACCATGACAGCCGCGAGGAGCGTGCGGCCCAGGGATGTTGCCTCACCTGTATGGCACGCCCTGGCCTCGCTGCGGCTGGCACTCACATTGATCGCGGCCCTCGCCGCCCTCGTCTTCGTCGGGACGCTCCTGGACCAGGCTCCGCCCTCCGTCGTCTCCGATTCGAAGGCCTACGGACAATGGCTCGATGACGCGAGCGGGAAGTACGGCGACTGGACCGGCACGTTCGACCGCCTCCAGTTGTTCAACGTCTTTCACTCGTTCTATTTCCGCGCGCTCCTTGCCCTCCTCGCCACAAGCATCGTTGTCTGCACTATGAACCGGTGGCGCGGCATCTGGGCCACCGTCTTTCACACCCGCGTCCGAGCGACCGAGACCTTCCTGACTCATGCCCGCTACAACGTCCGCATGGACGCGGCGATGCCCGCGACCGAGGCCGCCGAACGGCTACGGAAGAGCCTCACCCGCGCCCACTACCGCGTTACCAGCGAGGGCCCCTCGGACTCCGTCGCACTCTTCGCCGACAGGAACCGTCTCTCCCGTTTCGGGACCTTCTTTACCCACCTCAGCCTGGTGCTCATCCTCGTGGGCGCCATGGTCGGCGGCATCTGGGGCTTTGAAGACCCCCGCTTCACTGTCGCCGAAGGTTCAACCCGGGATCTCGGGCTCGGCACCACCCTTGCCGTCAGGCTCGACGAGTTCGCCGACGACTACCAGGCGGACGGCTCGCCCCGCGACTACCGCGGCGAGGTCACCCTTCTTGAACACGGGCAGCCGATGAAATCGGGCGTCATCCGTGTGAACTCGCCCATGCGCTACAAGGGCGTGGCCTTCCACCTGTCGTTCTTTGGCCAGGCCGCCGTGATGAAGGTCCAGGACAGCTCCGGACGGGAGATTTTCAACGGGGGCGTCCCGCTGGCACTGCAAACCCGGGACGGGCAGCGTCCCGTGGGCAGCTTCGACCTCCCCGAGCAGGGCCTTTCCGTCTACGTCGTCGGTCCGCGCGCGGACGAGTCCGACGGCCCGATCCGCGCGGGCGAAATCCGGATGGAGCTCTACCGCGACTCCGTCCGGGTGGCGAGGCCGGTGAACCTGTCGCAGGGGATGCCCATGGCAATCGAGGGGCTGACATTCACGTTTGAGCAGGAGAGCCGGTTCGCCGGGCTCAAAGTCGTGAAGGACCCGGGCATGAATGTCATCTGGGCGGCCTGCGCGTTCATGGTGGCCGGACTCGTCATGCTCTTCTACCTGCCCCGCCGCCGGCTCTGGGCACTTTGCACTCAGCGGCCCGACGGGACGTCTGAGGTGTTGGTCGGCATGCCCGCGCAGCGCGATTTCTCCCTTGCCGGCGAGTTCGATCGGCTGCAGACCCGGCTCGCGGGCGCCCTCGACGCTGAACCCGCTCACTACGAATCGGATGGTGATCTCCATGGCTGACCTGTCGCATTATGCGTTCGTCGCGGCGCTCATCGCACTGGTGGGCGCGCTGGCGTTGGCCCTCGTAAGCGCGATCGACCTGCGCGGTCTCAGGTCTCTCAGCTTCGCCGGCGGGCCCACTACCACCGCCGCCATTCCGGGCGACAGCCGCGAGACCGCCGGCCGCTACGCCACGATCCTTGTGGCTAATGCGGTCGTGTTCCTGACGGCGTCACTCGCCCTGAGGGCGGTGGAGAGCGGCCACGGTCCGTTTTCGAACATGTACGAGTTCTCGCTCGCATTCAGCTGGGGGGCGCTCGTGATCTACCTGTACTTCGAGTACCGATATCGCCTGCGCACTCTCGCCATCTTCGTGCTTCCCGTCGCGCTCGCCCTGCTCGGTTACGCCACCACCGTGCCAGACGAGATCCAGCCGCTTGTGCCGGCCCTCCAGAACGACCTCCTTCTCACCGTCCATGTCCTCGTCGCCGTCATCGCCTACGGCGCTTTCACGGTGGCCTTCGCCGCTGGAGTGCTTTACCTGTTCCAGCGCAACAACAGCGTTCGCTGGCTCCCGCGCAACACCGTCCTCGACGAGATCGGCTACAAAGCCGTGGTCTTCGGGTTCCCCATGCTCGCTCTCGTCCTCATTCTTGGCGCTATTTGGGCCGAGATCGCGTGGGGTTCCTACTGGACCTGGGACCCCAAGGAGACCGCGGCGCTGTTCACGTGGCTCATCTATGGCGGGTATCTCCATGCTCGCGTCATGCGCGGTTGGAAAGGCGACCGCAGCGCCCTGTTCCTCATCGCCGGCTTCGCGGCCACCCTCTTCACCTACTTCGGCAACATCTTCTTCGGGGGCCTGCACAGCTATGCGTGAGTCCAGCAGGATCTCACGATCTGCTGTGGCAGCCACGTCAGTGCCAGTCGGGTTCGAGAGGGACGACGGTAAGGCGAGCGTCGGCGCGCCATCCAGTGGCGCCCGGCGACACACAGGTCGAGCCTATGCAGGGAACGTCCTGGCCTTCCTGGTCGCGGCTGCAGTCATCGGTGGGCTGGTGTGGTTCTTTGACCGGCCTGCCGGTGGAGAACAAAGCCAGTCCGTGACCCTCACCGCCCGGCCAACCGGCCCGGGGCCACGCGTCGGCAAGCCGGCTCCCGATTTCCAGGTAGCCGGACTTGACGGCGAACAACTGCAGTTGAGCGGCTTCCGCGGCCGGCCGGTCTGGATCAACTTCTGGGCGACCTGGTGCCCCCCTTGCCGCGCCGAAAGCCCCGACATCCAGGCCGCCCACGAACAGTACGAGGACGCGGGCCTGGTCGTGCTCGCCATCGACATTGGCGAGGATCCGGACACCGTCCGCGAGTATCTCGAACGCGCCGGCCTCACCTTCACCGTCGGTCTCGACGAGACCACCGAGATCGCGGCGCTCTACCGCATCGCCGGCATCCCCAGTCACTACTTCATCGACGGCGATGGCGTTCTTCGCGACTGGAAGATCGGCTCAATGGGGAAGAAGGAGATGGACCGCAAACTCAAGGCGCTTCTTCCATGAGACGCTTCAGACGCAGGTCGTTCGACCCGGAACTCCTCTCGCCGGACGGTACGTCGAGTTCTCCGCAGTCCTTCGGGATCGCCGGAACGCCAAGAAGCTCAAGCTCCGCGAGCCGCTGCGTGACAGGGTCCATTACTTCAGGCGTCGACCGACTTCATGGTAACGCACAGCCTCACGGAGGCACTCCCGTCGGCGATCCGGCGAATCGCGGAATGCCGGCACGCGGGAGGGCGAGTTGGTGTCCGTTCCACCCCCGCAACTGCAGGGCACGACTCTCGAAGGACGACGACTCCAAGTTGCGGATCATCAAGAAGGCTCCGAACCGCAAGATCAACCTGGCCGTGGCCGCGTCGACGGCGGTCAAGCGAGTCCTCGAGCTCAACATCTAGGCTCGGGCGGCAACTCCGCAGGCCAAGGCCGCGAAACAAGAAGACCCGGCCCCACGAGGGGTGGGCCGGTGCCGAGTCTTATGTCTCGTCCCGTGGATCAGCGGCCCTGACCAGAATCGGTATCAATTCGGTGCTCGATGAAGTTAGCCTGGACGTTTTCTCTCGGCAGCGACACGGCTGCGCGCGTCACTAGAACGCAAGTTCTGTCATGGTTACACTCGGAGTCCGGAGCGCATCTATGCCAAGGTCAGGCGGAGAGGCAGAGAAGCTCGGTAACCGATACGAGGGCATCTTCCTCGCGCAGTGCGTGTTGGATCTTCTGGAGGGCAACGTTACCGCCCTAGTGGTCGAGTCGTATGACTCATTCGAGGCCGCCGGCATCGAGCTACACCGAGTCCATGACGATGGTCACAAGGACTACTGGTCAGTCAAACGCCAGCGCTCCAAAGGCCCCTACACGTTCGCAGCCTTGCTTGAGGCGCAGCCAACGCTGCCACATGGAATCTGGGGTGCCGCGGCTGACAAGCTCTGCCGCGCGCAAGACGCCAGCTTTCGGTTCATTTCGCAGACCGTGTCCAACGAACTTCTCGATCTACCGACGCTGGCAAGGGAGTACGACTCAGCCGAAGAGACCGTACGTGAAGTTGCCGCCCGTCCGCTTGCCGCGGCATATGGACGGCTCCGGAGCGCCGCCGGAGGGGACGACCAACTGGTCTGCACCGTGCTTCGGCGGTTCCACGTCGCGGCAGTCACTGAACGCGAGGCGGCACAGGCGGTGGAAGTCCGGACTCGCCGACTGATCCTCCGCACAGACGGCGCTCAGCTCGATGCGACCGCGCTTCGACTCATGCTGACCGACTTCGTCCTCGACAACCTCGGCGGTCCAATTTCGCGCGAAGATGTCAGGGGCTTCCTGGAGGACAGCGGGTACCGGATTGCTGCGTGGCGGACCAAGGATCTGATCGACACCCTCAGCCACTGGAATGCACCCATGCTCTCCCGCGTTCGCCGGACCCTTGTTAACGGCACCATGATTGAACGGTCTGAGGTCGAGTCGCTCCTCAGGTTTCGCGACGGACCCAACAGATCTGCGGTCGTCGTTGGCGCCGCCGGAGTCGGAAAGTCAGGGGTTCTTGTCGATGTTGTCGAACGCTCCAGACTCGACGGCATCCCCGCGGCACTCGTGCATCTAGATTCGTTGGAGCCGATGACCTCACGGCAGTTGGGAACCGAGATGGGCCTCGCGGAGTCCCCCGCGCTCGTCCTCGGCAACGACGGACCAGCAGTGTTGATACTTGACCAGGTGGACGCGCTGAGCATCATATCCGGCAGAAATCAGGGACTTCGGCCTCTTCTTCACGATCTGGTGGAAGAGGCAAGCCAGGCGCCGGGATTGAAGCTCATCCTTTCCTGCCGCGAATTCGATATCGAAGTCGATGACGAGCTCCGCGCGATAGCGCGGGCGCCGGGTGTAACGCAAGTGGACGTGGGGCCGCTCGACCTCGATCAGGTCCGTGCCGCCCTCCTAGCGGCTGGAGTCGAATCGACAGACCTACGCGGACGGCAGCTAGAAATGCTGCGTGTACCTCGTAACCTGTACCTGCTGCTCATGACTGCGTCGGACCGGCGCCTCTCGTTCGAATCCGAGGTGGGCCTCTTCGACGCCTACTGGCTAACGATGGAGCGCCAAGTTCGCGGGCGTACGGGTTCCGGCGGCTTCGCCGAGGCGGTAGGTTACCTCGCTGATGTGATGAGCAGGCGCGAATCGCTCTCGGTGCCCATCGAGGTATTTGACGGCCGCGAAGCCGTGCGTGACGCGCTCGCGTCGGAGTCGGTGGTGGTGATCGACAATCGACGGGTCGCCTTCTTCCATGAGTCGCTGCTTGATTACGTTGTCGCGCGGACTTTGGCCGCCGATGACTCACCGCTGGTTTCGTGGTTGATGTCGTTGCCTGAGCAGTCACTGTTTCGCCGCAGCCAGCTACGACAGGTGCTCCAGTACCGGCGCGCTACCAACTTAAGGCTGTACCTGTCAGACCTCGAAAGCACTCTGTCAGACGATCGAGTTCGCTTCCATCTGAAGCAACTCGTTCTCCAGTTGCTGAGGCAACAATCTCCGAAGCCTGAGGAATGGCACATCCTAGAGCGGCTACTCGCCGCGACCGATCAGCGGATGAACTGGCACATCCTGTCGGTCGTTCGAAACAGCGTCGCCTGGTTCGATCTGCTGCTCGGACTGGGAGTCTGGCAACGATGGATTAGTGGTTCATCGGAGGATGCAGACAGGGCCACGACTCTGCTCGCCATGCCGGATGTCACGGCGAGCCGGTTCGACGAACTGGCATCACTGCTCAATCTGCGCGTGTCCGATGGTCCGGAATGGGCGAACCGCATCGGTTGGCTTCTTTGCCGCGTCACCGTTCATCGGGGCGCGTTGCACAGTCTGTTCCTCGACGCCCTTATCCGGGGCCACCTTGATGGCGCACGACCAGGTGTGGCCATCAACGACGACTTCTGGTCCTTGCTCTATTCGGACGCCACGGCACAGCCCGCATTTACAGCTCGCGCCATTGCCACATGGATGCGGCGACAGATGGCGATCGCTAAAGACGCGCGCTCAGATGCGGATGACCCAATCGAGCGTCCTTGGCCCAGCGAGCACAGCCAGTTTATTGGCCATGTGGTCATCGAGTCAGCGAACCGAGCGCCGGCCGAGTTCGCCAACGCGGTCTTCCCTGCGATGAAGGAGGCCATCGCCGCATACGGAGAGGGAGCGTTCTTCCGCGTGCACGGCCGCGGCTACGATATCAATGATCTAGTTCCGCAGGGCTTGGAACTGGCGCTGCGGGCGCAAGCGACGAGTTCCCCGGAGGAACTCGACACGCTTCTCTCGGGGCCTCCGGCTTCCGAACATGAGGCATTCCTGCGACTCGCGGCGTGGTCAGCCAACCCGGAGCGATTCTGGCGGAACATCGTGACGCTTCTCGTTGCGAACCCTCGCTACCTCACCCTTGGACATCAAATAGGTGGCTTTGGCCAGGAGGATAGCGGTGCTTCGCTCGCGCTCCGCGCCGTCGGCCCGTGGGTCTCGGACGAGTGGCTCGCTCAATTGGAGAGGCTCATCACTACCTTCCGACCGAAATCGGAACGCTCGGGACCTCTCCGTGGCGCCACCACCCATCGCCTGTTGCGGCTACTTCCGGCGGATCGATTGTCTGACGACGCCCGCCGCAAGCTGCAAGAGCTAGATCGCAAGTTCGGCCAGCCTCAACCGGACGCCGACATAAGGATTTCCGAGTGGGGGTCGGTGACGTCCCCTGTCCCAGCGCATGCGCTCGCCCACATGACCGATGAGCAATTGATCGGCGCGATGCTGAAGTACTCGGAGGACGGAACAGTTTGGCGCCCCGACGGTTCGGTTGTGGGGGGCCTCCACGAATTCAGCAACGATGTGGAGAACCTGGCGAAATCTGAGCCTGCGAGACTGCTCAACGTCGCGCTCTCGGCGCCCTCGCATGTGCAGTCTGAGTACCTTGGTCGAATACTCCGGGCCGTGGCCCAAGTTGAGGCAGAGAGTCAACTCGGGCTCGAAGAGCCCATCTGGAATCTCGTTCGTCACCTGTTTGTCATGCCGGACCGACCTTGTGGAGCGGACGTAGCCGATGCGCTGGCACGGCTTGCAGGAAGGCAAATCCCTGACGACATTCTCCTAGCGCTTGCGTGGTACGCAGCGCACGACCCCGATCCAGCCCCCGGCCACGACTGGCTCGCTGGGGAGGATGACCTGGACGACGGAGACCACCAGCTCTGGACCCTGCAATCGGTCCGCGCGCACGCAACCTGGTCGCTCGGAGCCGTGCTCGCGCACAGTCCGGCTCGCGCGGACTTGGTTCGGGATGCGCTTGACGCCTTGTGCCATGACCCCGTCATGAGCGTGCGGGCTTGCCTCGCGCAGGCTCTTGCACCGACTCTCGCAGTAACACCGTCTCTCGCCGTCGAGCGCTTCCGCAAGCTTTCTGATGGCGCGCCTCGATGGTTCCTTGGCCTACCGCCGGTCCGACAATTCGTGCATCACGCGATCTACTACGAGTATTCGGCCGTGCGTCCCCTGTTGGTGAACGCATTGGAAAGCGGTAGTACGGCAAGCGTGAAGACCGCGGCAAGTCAGATTGCCCTAGCCGCGCTGGTCAGTGAAGAAGCCCGTGAGGATGCTGACGCTGTCCGAGCCGCTACCGAATCCGCCCGAGCTGCTGCGACAGAGGTCTATGCGGCGAACTGCTTCACCGCAGAGCACGGGCTACTCTGTCAGGAGTACTTGCGAGCGGCATTTCATGATGAATCGACTCTCGTACGAAAGGAGGCGGCGGAATTCAGTTGGCGAGCCGAGCCAGCGCAGTTGGTCTCACACGAGCAACTCCTTTCGGACTTCGTTGAGTCCCCCGCGTTCGGCGAAGACCGCATTGGCACGTTCTTGCTCCGATTGGCCGATGCGGCATCTCTGCCGATTCGACTGATGCCACTTATTGGGCAGAGGGCCCTTGAGATAGTGGGCGAAGCGGGCGGCGACATTAGGACGGGACAAAGTGCCGACGCGCATACCCTCGCACCGCTCATTTTCCGAGCCTACAATCAGGCGACGGATGTTGAGCTGCGGCAACAGCTCCTCGACATCATCGATGGCATGATGGAACTCGCGTGGCTAGGTGTGGACCAAGCTCTCGCTGCGTCTGAGCGGTAGACACGACGACCAACTGTTCGTGGGTCGGCTACGCAAACGCCGACGTAACTCAGGAGGATGGGCCCCGGCTGCACCTGTGACGGTCGCCCATCCGTTGAACCGACCCCTCGCTGTCTGCCTGCTAGACAGGCGATCTCTGGACACGTTGCCTAGTAGGCAGGCGCTCTTTGTCAGCGAACTTCCTTGCGGGGCTCAAAGCTGACTCGGGTTCGCACTGACGGTCTTAAGTGCGGATGTTGGTGCACTCGGGTCGTTACTCCGTCACCAGTTCCACTTGTCTTGGCCGAACTCACCGAGGACCTTGTCTTCGACAGTCAGGAAGCGGCGATGGCGGCTCCCCCATGCGTTTTCGATTTGGATGCCGAATGAATACGCCAGAGACTGCGGATCGGCCGGCCACGTGGCTACCTCCCGCCTCAATTCCAGGTTTGGAGAGGTGACCTTCGGCTGCCCGTCCCAAGAGTTGCACAGCTGTCGCCAGCCTGACGCGAAGCCGCCGAGGAGTGCGTTTTGCGTTCCAATCAAGCCGAGTCGAACCTCCCATGGCCCGACGACCTTGGTCCATTTGGCAAGGACCTCGGAGTACCACGCGAAGGAATTCCAGACGAATCCCACAAGCGAAAGGAGCCCGAATGCGGGAGTGTCTCCGCGTTGCATCCAACGGACGTCTCGCCCGAGAATCACATCCAGCGCCCCGCTGTGGTGCAGTGCCAGGCAACGCTGCCAGCCGGAGTCGTCCCAACGC
>Ga0153916_10001500_pt1 | contig 16805 bp, 13 predicted proteins | sample Opewatmetagenome_FD_109642 | JGI IMG/M metagenome (GOLD analysis project Ga0153916, IMG submission 109642) | Freshwater wetland microbial communities from Ohio, USA - Open water 3 Core 3 Depth 4 metaG | ecosystem: Environmental > Aquatic > Freshwater > Wetlands | place: USA: Ohio, Lake Erie... | reverse complement strand
CGTTCTTCTATGGCGTGGTACTGGTCGACGGCGTGCTTTTCTGGCTCGTCGCACGCCGGTGGCGCAGGGAGGAGCCGAACCGCTAGCCGCCCTGGCCTTTACCCAGGCGCAGCCACTGGTATGCTCTGGCAGGTTTGGGGGAATTGCCATGAGAAGAGCGGCCTGGCTGGCGCTAACTATCTGTGCGCTGGCCGTATCCATCGGCTGCAGCGCCGAGGGTAAATCGCAAGGGTCGGCGACCGGCAGCGATAGCAGTACGAAAGCGGGGAAGGCGCTGTTCTGCTCGAAGGGAGCGACTCTTGCCTTCGACTACAAAAAGGCCGCGAACGTTAAAGGCACCGATGGAAAGCCCGTCGGCGCGGACGGGGCATCGAACCTGGTGCGCGAGCTTGGTGATACCGGTTCTGTGTGCGGGCTGGACGTCTCGGCGGAGACGCAGAAGGTGATCGACGACGCGCATGCGCTGGTCTTGCAGGGAAAGAAGACGGATGCGCTGGCTCTGATCGGCGCCGAAACCACGAGGGTCATCGCACTGCCGCGCGTCGGTCTTCCCCGACTCGGGACGCGGGGAATGGCGCTGGCTGCGACGGCCGAGGTCGATCAGAAGGTTCGCGACCTGCTGGGACTGGGCGGCGCCGCGCAGGATGCCGGGGACGACGGGGGCCGCCAACTGGCCGAGGCGCAGGCGGCCTACGCCCCGGAACTGGAAGACCGTCTCAAAAGTGCGGACTGGCAGGATGCCGTCAAAATCGCGGCGGAGGCCGAAAAGCTGGGCCTGGACGACCTCCAGGAACGGGCGCTCGACAAGGTGAAGTCCGAAGTCAAAAGGATGGCAGACGAAGCGCGAAAGAGCTTCGATGCTTGCCTTGCGACCGACGCGCAGATGAAGAAACTCATCACCTTGCTGGCCCTGGCACAGATGACGCTGGAGGGAAGCGATCCGGCGATCCAGACGATTACGAGCGTGCTGAGCGATACGGCTGTAGCCAGCACCCAGGCGCACACAAATGAGCTGCCCCCGGAGTGTGCGCGGTGGAGCATCAAGGTCTCCGACGTGCTGATTTTCAGTGGGGATGAGGCGACCTGGACCTTCACGGCGAAATGGAACGGTACTTTCCAGGTTGGAAAGACGGGACAGGTGGATGGCAGCGGCGTTGGGCTTTGGACCTTCGATGGCGGATTCTGCTACAACGGCAACATTGTGGTGATCAAGCCTTCCTCGGGGGTCATGAAAGCAACCATTGGGGGGGAGATGAGGGACGACAAGCAGTTCCACCTGCTGCCCGACCAGACCGCCACCGTGACTGCCGGGTGCACCGAAGATCCGAATGTGCAGAGCGAAGTGGAGGGGCTTCTTGGATCGAGCATCGCTATGTTCGAGGAGAATACCGGCGAAGCTGCGTATGTAATCGCGGCCCAGGATGGGGCGGTGGCGCATGCCGAAGCTTCGGACTCGGGTATCGCCTACAAAGTCGACGTTACGCTCACGAAGCGGCAGGGGTCGGGCAACTAGAGCCGGTGGTCTGTCGAGCTGTCTTCGCCTCCGTGGCCTCGTGATGGCTTGCCGCTCACCCCTTCACGCAGGCAACCGGACGGAGGAACGCTACGCGACGAGCCAGGCCCGCTAATTCCGTCGCCTCAGCGACTTCATCGACGTCCTTGTAGGCGCCCGGAGCTTCCTCGGCCACGCCGCGCATCGACCGTGTCCTGATGAGGATACCTCCGGCGGCGAGTTCATCGACGAGTTGTCGCCCCTGCCAGCGTTTCAGGGCGGCGTGGCGGCTCATGGCCCGTCCTGCGCCGTGAGATGCCGAGGAAAATGCGCGCCCTTCGCTGTCCTCCGTGCCGGTCAGCACATATGAACCGGTACCCATGCTCCCGCCGATGATGACCGGCTGGCCCACAGCCCGGTAACGCTCCGGGAGGTCCGGGTGGCCCGGGCCGAATGCGCGCGTCGCACCTTTGCGATGGACATAGACCAGCCGGTCACGACCGTCGATGGTGTGCCGCTCGGCCTTACAGGTGTTATGCGAAACGTCGAACAGCGTTTCGACGACGGTCTGCGGAAAGAGCCGGGAGAAGATCTTGCGCGTGATGTGCGAAAGGATCTGGCGGTTCGCCAGCGCGCAATTGATCCCCGCGCGCATGGCGCCGAGATATTCCTGCCCCTCGGGCGAATCGATCGGCGCGCAGGCCAGTTCGCGGTCGGGCAGGGTGATGCCAAGGCGCCCGGCGGCCTTCGCGAGCGACACCAGGTAATCGGTGCCGATCTGGTGGCCGAGCCCGCGCGAGCCGCAGTGGATCGAAACGAGGATCTGTCCAACGCGCAGCCCGAACACCTGCGCCACATCCTGGGCGTAGATTCGGTCCACAACCTGTATCTCAAGGTAGTGGTTGCCCGAACCGAGGGTGCCCATCTCGCCGCGCTGGCGCCTTTTCGCGAGGAGGGAAACATCGGTGGGGATCGCCCCGGCCATCCGCCCGTGTTCTTCGATGAAATCCAGGTCCGCCGAGCTGCCGAACCCGCGGTTGACCGCCCACTGAGCACCGCCGGTGAGCATGTCGTCCAGCTCCTCTGTCGAAAGCTGGATCTCGCCCTCCTCGCCCACCCCGGCAGGGACATCGCGATAAAGGGCATCGGCCAGCTCCCGCACTCGTGGCCGCACTTCCTCGATGGTCAGAGACGTCCGCAGGCAGCGGATCCCGCAAGAGATGTCGAAGCCGACACCACCGGCGGAGATGATCCCGCCGCGGGCCGGATCAAAGGCCGCAACGCCGCCGATCGGGAACCCGTAGCCCCAGTGCGCATCGGGCATGGCCATCGCGGGGCCGACGATGCCAGGAAGGCGGGCGACGTTCGTAATCTGTTCCCGGACCTTGTCGTCCATCGCCTCGATGAGGGGACGGCTCCCGAAGAGAATGACCGGCGCGCGCGCTTCGCCCACCGATTTCGTGACGAGCCAGCGAAACTCATCGAGCTGCTCCAGCCGCGAAAGGTCCATGTCAGCCTCTCAGACGTCCACGACGCAGCGGGCTTCCCAGCCACGGTCGTCTTGCCGGACAGAGAGCATCGTGAGGGTGGCTCCCTTCACCTCGACGCCGCGCTCAATGGACGGGCGCCATGGCTCCCCACGGGCAGTCCCGTGCCAGGTGGAGCCGTGGCGCTCGATGTCGAAAGCGGCCAGGGCCAACTTTTCGACGCGAGCCTCGGCGAGGAGCCCGTTGAGCCATCTCACCAGGGCCAGATCGAGATCGTCCTCCTCGAAAACGACGTCGACAGACTTCGTGGGATTCGCTGCATGGCGGTCGATCATGACTGCGAACATTGCGGCCGCGGCTTGCTCAAATGCTTCTTCCACGGTTGCTCCTCGTCCGACGACACCAATGTCGGCGCCGTGCTCGAAATAGCCGATTCCTTCTTCCCCCGCCCGGGGATCCGGGCCCTCAGCCACGTGCGCGAAGCTCGCTCACGGACTCCTGGCCGTGCATGAGGCGGATCGCTTCGGCGAGCAGCCGTCCCAGGTGAACCACCTCGATCGGCAGGCCCGAGTCTGCCGGCAGCGGGACGCTATCGGTGATGATGATCCGCTCGAGGGGCAGTTGCCGGAGGCGGTCGAACGCCTCAGGCTCAAACACGCCGTGCGTAGCCATGACTGTCACCCGCGCCTCCGCGCCGGCGGCAAGGAGCGCTTCAACGGCCGCCGCGATTGTGGCACCGGTGGTAATCATGTCATCGACGATCAGCGGCACTTTCCCACGGACGTCGCCGGTGATGCCGGTCACGAGGACATCGGCACCCGAGGTGCGCGTCTTGTGGACAACGGCCACTGGCAAGTGGAGGTCAGCGGCGTAGCGGTCGGCGAGCTTTGCGGCCCCCAGGTCGGGCGCGACGACTACTCCATTGGTCGCCACTGTGTCGCGCAGGCCGACGAACAACGCCGGAAAGGCGGCGAGATGCTCGACCGGCATGGCGAAGTAGCCTTCCATCGCCGGTGCATGCAGGTCGACGGCGACCACCTGCTGGACTCCACTCGCGGCGATGAGGTCGGCAACCAGTCGCCCTCCGACGGGGACCCGCAGCCCCCCGCGCCGGTCCTGGCGGCCGTAGCCGAAGTAGGGGATCACCGCGGTGATGTGAGCGGCGCCTGCGCGGCGGCAACTATCGGCGAGCAGTAACAGCTCCACGAGGTTCGTCTCGACCGGCGGGCAGGTGGGCTGTACGAGGTAGACATCAGCCCCACGGACGCTTTCGTGGAGTTCGACGCGGCGTTCGCCTCCCGGGTAGCGTTCAATGGTTCTGCACCCGGGGATCACGCCAAGCTCGTCGGCAATCGCTTCGCCCAGCGCGACATGGGCGCTCCCGGAAAAGACGGCCAGCCGCGTCTCCGACACGTGTTACCTCCCCTTCGTCTCGGCCGGAAGCCGGACGGCGGACTGGAGGAATGCCACCGTCCGGTCCAGGACGTCATCGAGCGCGCCTGGCTCGTCGAAGAGGTGGCCCGCCTGCGGAATGATGGCGATCCTGGCCGACGGGCATCCCGCCGCTGCCGTCTCGACACTGGCGAGCAACGGATCACGAGAACCAACAACGACGAGCATCGGAGTGGCGATTGCGTTGAGGTCTCCAGGTTCGAGCGGCGGCGCCCGGAGGACCATGGCCAGAGGAGGCGGGTTCAGACGCCCGTCGCGAACGGCTTCCGCGGCAACGACTCCGCCCATGCTCGATCCCGCCAGCATGAGCTGAGTCGCATCGATCCCGGGCTGCGACTGGACCCAGTTATAGACGGCCGTGAGGTCGTCGCCGAACGCCCTGTCACCTCGCGGGTCTTCGTCCGATTCCCCGTGGCCGTTCAGGTCGAACAGCAGGGTGGCGAAACCGGCATCGAGGAGACGCTCGGCGATCACCATATTCCTTGGCGAGTCTTTGCCGCTGCCGAGACCGTGGACGAAGACGACACAGGGAGAAGCCGTGAGGCCGGGTGGCACGGCCAGGATGGACGCGAGATTGACACCGTCCCGGCGAATCGTGGCGGGCCGACGTTGCACTTCCGAGGTGGCACGTTCGAACTCGTCCAGCACCTTCCGGACTTCAGCATCTTCGACCTGGCGGAAGTCGATGTAGAACTGCCCGATAGCGAAGAAGTCTGGCTCGACGGCCAGGCAGTACACCTCGTCGGCTTCACGTCGCATCGCGTCGATGGTGTCGGGCGGGCCCACCGGGACGGCGAGGATGACACGCTTCGCGCCGGCCCACTTCATCGAGCGAATGGCCGCGATCGCAGTCGCGCCTGTCGCGATGCCGTCGTCCACGACGATGACGGTCCGGCCGCTGACAGGGGCATGCCGGTGACTATCGAACTGGGCCTCCCGACGGCTGGCCTCCTCGGTCTGGCGCGCCTGCTCGTCGGCGAGATAGCGATCATCGGCGCCGCACTCCTCCGCCAGCTTGTGGTTGATGTAGGCAACGCCATTCGCACTGACGGCGCCAATCGCGAGTTCTGGCTGGCCGGGTGCGCGAAGCTTCCGCGCCACGACGACGCCAAGCTCTCCACGCAGCACGTGAGCAACTTCAGACGCGACCGGGACGCCGCCGCGGGGTATGCCCAGCACAATGGGATGTTCGATGTTCTTCCCGGCAAGTAATTGGGCGAGCCGCTTACCGGCGTCTTCACGATCGCGGAACTGGACCATCGTCACACCTCGCGGCCATCACGTCGGCCGATGACGAAGTTGCGGGAAACAGATGCTAGTGCCTCCAACAGGGAAGCTGGACGGCCGACCGGGCCGACTTCGCGCGCCGGACGGACCCGCTCCGTCATCTCTCATGACACGACCAACCGTGATGAGGCCCATCCGGCTCCGATTCCTGGGCCTGCCGGAGCTTCATGTGACGGGCGCCGACGCGTGACGATGGCGGCAGATGCCACCCGACCGTGAGCGAGGGCGGACTTGCCGGTCGGCGTGCTGGACTATGGGGGCTTGGAGGAAAACGTGGCTGTTTACTGTCTGACGGGGTACCCGCGGCCGTTCGAACTCCGGGACGGGACGAGTGTCACGCTCAGGCCGATGGAGCGGACAGACGCCGAAGCGCTACTCGCGTTCTTCAGGCGGATCCCCGAAGAAGATCGCTTCTTCCTGAAGGACGACGTCGCGTCCGAGAAGGTCATCGCCCGGTGGGCGGAAGATCTCAACTATGACCGGGCGCTCCCGCTGCTCGCGTTTCGCGATGAACAAGTGATCGCGAACGCGGTCCTCATCCGGCATCGAGGGGGCTACAGGCGGCACCTGGCGGAGGTTCGCATCCTCATCGAGCCGGCGTTCCGCGGCCAGGGCCTGGGCGTCGGCATGATCCGTCAGCTGATCGAGATCGCCTGGGACGCCGAACTCGAGTTCACCCAGTTCGAACTGGTGCGGGGGATCAACGATGAAGCCATCCAGGCGGCCGAATTCCTTGGCGCCATGACGGTTGGTTCCATCCCCAACGCCGCGAAGGATACGCGCGGTGATCTGCACGACCTCGTGTTCCTGCAGATACCGCTCGGCAAGTGGTGGCAATGGTCACAGTTCTGAGTCAACCAGGACGTTTTGTTCGCTGGTTCAGCGAAGTGACTCTGTGCGACCTCCCTCTGGTGGGCGGGAAGAATGCTTCGCTGGGCGAGGCTACGGCGGCGCTCGCGCCAACCGGAATCAGGATTCCGGAGGGTTTTGCGGTCACCGCCGATGCCTACTGGCACTTCCTGAAGGACAATGATCTGCTGCCACGGATCGAGGCGCGGCTGGGGGTTTTGTCCCACGAGCCGGGACTCTTGAGCCCGACGGCCCGCTCAATTCGGAGCATCATCACCGGGGCGCCTTTCCCCGAAGATCTCGCGGCCGAAATTCGCTCTGGCTATCACGAACTGGCGAGCCGGGTCGGAGGCGAGGACCCCCCGGTCGCCGTGCGCAGCAGCGCGACCGCCGAGGACCTGCCGGGCGCCAGCTTCGCGGGCCAGCAAGAATCGTATCTCAACGTCGTCGGCGACGAGGCTGTGCTTGCCGCGGTGCGGCGCTGCTTCGCTTCGCTGTTCACGGAGCGTGCGATGAGCTACCGCGAAGCGCACGGATTCGGGCACCTCGACGTAGGGATGTCAGTGGGCGTCCAGCAGCTGGTCGCCTGGCCCGCCAGTTCAGCCGGCGTGGTCTTCTCGATCGACACTGAGACCGGCTTCCCGAATGTCGCGATAGTCACCGCGGCCTGGGGCCTCGGCGAGGCAGTCGTAAAGGGAGAAGTCAGTCCTGACGAATACATCGTCTTCAAGCCATCGCTGGGACGTGCTCCCCAGCCGATTCTCCGGCGGACCTGCGGCGCCAAACAGATCCGACTGGTCGGAGGTGGCCATGGCAAGCCTCCCCATCCGGTTCAAACAACCGATGAGGAACGGCAGGCCTTTGTCCTCGAGGACCGGGAAGTCCTCGAACTCGCGCGTTGGGTGACGCTCGTCGAAACCCACTACCGGTGCCCGATGGAGATTGAGTGGGCGAAGGATGCGAAGACGGGGGATCTCTTCCTCCTGCAGGCCAGGCCTGAGACCGTGCATGCAGGCCGTGACGCCGCAGTGCTCAGGCACTTCCTCGTACAGGGCCAGCCAAGGCCGCTGCTCACCGGGGCGGCAGTCGGTGATTCGATCGTATGCGGGGATGTCCGCGTCGTCCGCGATGCGAGTACCGCCAGCGACTTTCGTGACGGCGACGTGCTGGTTGCGGCCGCGACCAGCCCTGACTGGGTGCCTCTGATGAGGAAGGCCGCCGCGGTCGTCACGGACCTCGGGGGGCGCACGTCGCACGCTGCTATCGTGAGCAGGGAACTCGGCGTGCCCGCGGTAGTCGGCACCGGAAGGGGAACCCTCCGTCTCGTCGACGGAGAGCGTGTCACCGTATCCTGCAGCCAGGGCAGCGTCGGATACGTTTACGAGGGCGAGGTCAAGTTCGAGGAGCGGGAGATTCGGCTCGACGAACTGCCACACACGCGGACCGAGATCATGATGAACATCGGTTTGCCTGAGGCGGCCTTCCGCTGGTGGCGCCTGCCAGTCGACGGCATCGGTCTCGCGCGGATGGAATTCATCATCGCCAACGACATCAAGGTCCATCCAATGGCGCTCGTCCGATTCGACGACGTTCGCGACGAGGCGACGCGGGCTGCAATCGAAAAGCTGACCCGGGGCTACGCGACAAAGAGCGAATATTTTGTCGACCGGCTGGCCCAGGGCATCGCGGTCATTGCCGCCTCGCGATTCCCCGGACCGGCGATCGTGCGGACCAGCGACCTCAAGACAAACGAGTATGCGGAACTGCTCGGCGGCCGTCAGTTCGAGCCAGAGGAAGAAAACCCGATGCTCGGATGGCGCGGCGCCTCGCGCTATTACGACCCGAACTATCGGGAAGGCTTCGCGCTCGAATGTGCCGCAATCCGGCGGGTACGGGGAGACATGGGCCTCACGAACGTCATCGTGATGATTCCTTTCTGCCGAACCGTGGAGGAGGCCGACCGTGTGTTGTCCGTAATGGCCGAGGAGGGGCTTGTACGAGGCCGGGATGGCCTGCAGATCTACTTGATGTGTGAGCTACCCTCCAACGTGGTCCGGGCAGCGGAGTTCGCACGGCGATTTGACGGCTTCTCGATCGGCTCGAACGACCTGACGCAGCTCGTCCTCGGTGTCGACCGGGATTCGGCGGCACTTCGGAAGCTGTTCGACGAGCGTGATCCTGCCGTGAAGGACATGGTCCGCTCGGCAATCTCCACGGCTCAGGCGAATGGCGCCAAGGTCGGTATCTGCGGACAGGCCCCCAGCGATCATCCGGACTTCGCGGCATTCCTGGTCGAATGCGGCATCGACTCGATCTCGGTAAACCCCGACAGCTTCGCTGAGGTCAAGCGCGCCGTCGCCGCAGCCGAGCGCAAGACGCAAGCCGCCGGATCAGCCGACCCCGGCGTCAGGACCCTCCCTGGCCCGGGTTCGGAGTCATCATTGACCAGCGGTGGCGGAACGGATCGATGACATAACCGATTCGACCGTATGGCCCGTCTCGCGGCGCGCGTTCAGCGCGGACAGCGGCGTCGACGGCTCACTCGAACGCTGCATCCGCGTCTGTCAGGCCGTCAGGGACGGTTGCGCGACCTTTCGGGCGGCTGTGGATCGGGGGCGCGGCGCCGCGACATGAGAGCGCTGGTGCGCAGTCCCCGCTCGCGCCTGTGCTCCGACTCAAGGTCGCGGGTCCTGGCCTGGAGCAGGTCAGTCAGCGAGACAATGCCTGCCAGTCTCCGCGGCTCGGCGCGCTCGATGACGGGCAGTCGAGTCACGTTCCTTTCGGCCATCCGGTAGACCACAGCCCGGAGCGTTTCATCAACAGAGGCCACAACCGGGTTGCCATGGACCACGTTGGCCACCGTTCGCGTGGGCAGCGCATCACGATCGCGTTCAACCAGTGAAAGCAGCTGCGACCGCGAAATGATGCCGATGAGCGACCTGTCATCGCCGACGACAGGAAAGAGCCGCTGCTCCTGCCCCGAGAGATTGGTCGTATGCACCATCGCCAGCTCTTCGAGTGGCATACCGCCTGGCAGGGTCACGATGTCCGTCCGCATTACCTCGCGAACGAAGATCGTCTCGAGCGGATCCACCGAATATTCCCTGGTGAGGTGATGGCCGTGCCGGCTGATCTTCTCGGTCAGGATCGACCGCCGCAATGTCAGTACGGTGAAGCCATACGCGACCATTACGGCGAGGAGTAGCGGCAGCAGGGAGCCACCGTCGTGAGTCAACTCAAGCATGAAGACCACGCCGGTGAGCGGGGACCGCATCGTCCCACCGAGGATCGCTGCCATGCTCACCAAGGGCCAGAAGCCGGCCCCTTCGGCGGGGAGGATGCCGGCTTCGATCCCGCCGAGAGCGCCTCCGATCATGAGAAGAGGGGCCAGCACTCCACCAGAAGTCCCGGAGCCGAGTGACACCGCCCACATCACCGACTTAATGAAGAGCACGCCGAGAAGTACATGGGTCGTCGCGCTGCCATTCAGCAAGGCTCCAATGGTCGAATATCCCACGCCCAGGCCATCGGGGAAGATAAAACCGCCCAGGCCCACTACGCACCCGCCGATGGCCGGCCACCACATCCAGTGGATGGGCAGCTTCCCGAACGCGTCCTCTGATGCGTAGACCGCAGTGGTCAATGCCGCGGAGAGTGCACCCGCGGATAGCCCGATGAGCACACATCCCAGGAGGCCCACTGGCCCGATGAACGAAGGATGGGGAGGCACGGGGAACAACGGCGGCGATCCGAGCAGGTAGTGGCGAAGAAAGGCCGCGGTCGTGCTCGCAAGCGCAACCGGGAGCAGGCTGCGCGGTTTCCACTCGAAGAGCAGCAGCTCCACTGAGAGAAGAACAGCTGCCAGCGGAGTCCCGAAGGTCGCTGACATTCCACCGGCGGCGCCGGCGACGAGCAGGGTCTTTCGCTCAACGCTGCTCAGGTGAATGAATTGCGCGACGATCGAACCGAACGCGCCGCCGGTCATGATGATCGGCCCTTCCGCACCGAATGGCCCTCCTGTGCCAATCGAAAGAGCCGAAGAGAGCGGCTTAAGAATGGCGACCCTTGGCTCGACGCGACTCCCTCCGATAAGGATGGCTTCAATCGCCTCGGGGATGCCATGCCCGCGAATCCGCTCAGATCCGTACCGTGCCATGAGCCCAATGACGAGACCGCCAATTGCGGGGATGATGATGACCATCAGCCCCAGGCGTTCGTTTGCGAGCGATACCACCGTGGTGTTTACCCGGTGGTAGAAGAACAGATTCATGAACAGCCCGATGAGCCGGAGGAGGCCCAGGGCGATCAGGGCGCTGAGCGCACCGATGACGACGGCGATGGCTGAGATGGCGATCACACGCGGCCGGGTCGTGAAATCACCGAGCCCTGGTTCGCTCCTGCGGTACCCTCGTCTCGCGCGCATGGAAAACTTCCGACGCGCTCTCGCAGCCCGGCCGCTCATGATCCGAACCGCCAACCGCGAGCTGGCGGACGCTGGACGGACCGGCATCTCGCGCCGGGTGGTGCGGCCGCGATGAGGGCCGCCGGCCCCGCGAATGCGTAGACGAGGTGTCGCTTCTGGACTGTCTGGTTGTATTCCGTAGTCATCGTTCAAGACGCCCGCCGGGGCAATCGTATCGCGTTACGATAGATAATGACCAGCCGCCATCTGGACTTCGTCGGGGAAAGGCGGGTCGTAGGCGGGTTCGTATGGTGCTAGGGTGGATGGGCCATCGTGGTGTTGCGGAGCACTAAAAAAGGTATGCGCAGACCCATACGACCACTCGGATTGACCCTGATCTGCACTGGGGCGATGGCAGTCGTTGCCGGCTGTGGTAGTGGATCGAGCCGGATGGTCTCCGAGCCCGCAGGAAGTGGGGGCTCGGCCGTCGAGGACATGAAATGGAACTTCTCTTAGATGTCGCCGAAACAGATCTCTTGCTCAACGTGCTGAACCGGTTCTTAGCAGACCTTCGCGAGGAGATTGGGAAGACCGAGAGCTTCCAGATGCGCCAGGACCTCAAACATGATGAGGCGACGCTCAAAGCGCTGATCCAGCGACTGACTGCTGTACAGACGCGATAGCTTTTGGGGCCCGGCCGAACCGGCGGGTCCTGCTGGCACCGCGACCGCCTGACTCACGGTGTCTGCGAGCACGACTGCTGAATTGCGGTAGTTCCTGCTCGTCTTTGCATAATGCTCATCGGCTCAGCGCGGGAACGTTTTCGTCGTTCGTGTCGTAATTCGACGGACCATCGTTTGCGGTTGTGACTAGACTTACGTGTGCTCCGAGCTCGCCTCCTGACGTCTGCTATCGCCCTGCCAGTGGTGGTCCTGCTGGTGATGGTCGGAGGCTGGCCTTTTGTGATCGCGGTCACCGCCGTGGTTGCGGTCGCATGCGGCGAATACTTCCACGCGGTCCGGACCGCCAGGTGGGGCGTAGTCATCGGGGTGGGTCTCGCCGCTTTCCAGGTGCTTGCGGCCCATGGAAGTCCGGGGTGGGGCCATGCGGCCCTGATCGCTGCTGTCGCGGTTCCGGCGCTCTGGCCCGTACTCGCGGTTCGGCCGGCGACGGCCCTCGCTGACTGGTCGGCGGTGACCCTGGGGGTGATGTACTACGGCTGGTTGGGGTCTCATGCCGTCCTGCTGCGGGAGCTTCCGGACGGACGAGACTGGCTCTTTGTGGGGCTGTTCGGTGTGTTCGCGACAGACAGTGGCGCATATTTCGTCGGGAGAAGCATTGGCCGCCACCATCTGGCGCCGCGGATCAGTCCCCACAAGACATGGGAGGGCGCCGTGGGAGGGTGGGCAGGTGGTCTCATCGTCATCCTGGTCCTTCGTTCCGTGTTCGGTCTCCCTCTTTCGGGCCGGGAGACTTTCCTGCTTGCCCTTGTGCTGCCGGTCATCGCCCAGCTGGGGGATCTTGCCAAGTCGGCGCTGAAACGATCGGTGGGCGTGAAAGACTTCGGACGGATCATGCCGGGGCACGGCGGGATGGCAGACCGCATCGACAGCCTCCTGTTCGCGGTCCCGGTTCTCTATTTCTGGCTCCAGTGGGTTTGACGAGGCAGCCGGTGCAGGTGGCGACCAAGAGGACACCGGCCCCAGCCGCTGAAGGCGGGCCACCCCGTGCCGGCGCGCGGACACCCGGGGGGAAGAACCCGGCCGAATGGCCCTTCCGATCAGCGCAGGCAGACACCTAGCGTGGAGGTGAGACGCGCCGGGAGCAGGTGACCAGCGCGGAAGCGGGGCAGCGTGCGCTACTCGGCAGTCGCCACCGATTTCGACGGAACCTTCGCGAAGGACGGCATCGTCTCGGACGAGACGATCGCGGCGGTACAAGACCTGCGCGCATCGGGCCGCAAATGCATCCTGGTGACCGGCAGGCGCCTGCCTGAACTCAGATCCACGTTCCCCCACCTCGATATCTTCGATCGCATCGTCGCAGAGAACGGGGTGCTCCTCTATTCGCCAGCGGCCGGCAGGTCCAGGAGCCTCGTTCCCAGCCCACCTGATCGGCTGGTCGAAGAGTTGATCCGGCGTGGTGTCACATCACTGGATGTCGGGGAAGGGATAGTTGGCACCTGGCAACCGTACGAGGAGATCGCACTCGAGGTTATCCGGGACCTCGGGATCGAGTTCCAGGTCGTCTTTAACAAGGGCGCGGTGATGCTCGTGCCGTCAGGGCATAACAAGGGCACCGGCCTCCGAGAGGCCCTGGAGGACCTGGACCTCTCCCTCCGAAACACAGTCGGCATCGGTGACGCGGAAAACGACCATGCATTCCTCACGGCGTGCGAACTGGGGGTCGCCGTCGCGAACGCACTGCCAGCAATAAAACAGGCCGCCGACATCGTCACGAGAGGCGATCACGGTGGTGGCGTGGTCGAAGTCATCCACCAGTTGATCGGGGACGACCTGTCAGGCTGGTCGACGGCGAGCGGGGCCGGCCTGGGGCTCGGCGAGGTCGACGGTGCGCCCTTCCGGGTGCCGGCATGGGGCCCGGTGATTCTGATCGTCGGACCCTCGGGGGCGGGGAAATCGAGCTACGCGGCCCTCTTGCTCTCGCAGTTGCTGAAGGGTGAATACCAGTGCTGCGTGATCGACCCGGAGGGCGACTACGATGTAGCCGGGACGGCTATTGGATCGATCGGCCTCCAACCGCCGGCAGAACTTGTCGTCGACGTCCTCCGGCAGCCGTATGAAAGCGCCACGGTGAACCTCCTTGCCGTCCCGGTCCGTGAGCGTCAGCAGTACCTGCACCAGCTTCTCGGCATGCTCCGCGAGTTACGGGCGCTCACCGGACGCCCCCACTGGATCGTGATCGACGAGGCTCACCATATGCTCTACCCACCCCTCGGTTACCCGGAGATGTTCAAGGGTGACGACGGCCGGGGACTCATCGTGGTGACGGTGGATGCGGGACACCTGGCGAAAGCCGTGTTAGAGACGGTGACACACGTCGTCGCTCTTGGTGACGGGCAGCGCGAGGCCATCGAGAGCTTCTGCGGGGGCCGCGAGATTGCCGTACCAACGGTCACATCGGGGTCAGCCGAACTTGCCACCCTCTGGCCGGTGGGAACACCGGAGACGATGAAGTTGCGGGTAGGTCCTCTCGAACGCACCCGGGCCAGACACGCCCGAAAGTACGCCGAAGCCGACCTGGGGCCTTCGCGCAGCTTCTATTTCCGCGGGCCGACGGGCTCGCTCAACCTGAACGCCCGAAATCTCGCAGCGTTCATTGACCTCGCGGAGGCCGTCGACGAGGCGACATGGCTCTACCACCTCAATCGGGGGGACTACAGTCGCTGGCTGCGGGACTGCATTGGCGACTACGAACTCGCCCGCGAAGCCGAACTCCTGGCGCGCGGAAATCTGAGCGCGACGGAGAGCCGCATGGCGATGACGTCTCGCATTCTCCGAAGGTATGCCCCGCCCGCGTAGGAGGCCCTCGCCCTCAGCCTCCCACACCAGCGGGACCTAACGGGCCGCGAAGTCGGACCGGACGGGCGTCTTCGAGCGCGGCGACAGCGGTCAGACTCTGTTTGAGTGAACCAGGAACCAACCGAACTGGCCGACGCGGAGGCAGGCGATCCTGCCGCGGCGGCATACGCATCTGCCGGACTCCCGGCATCCTTTCGCCGCCGAATCAAGCGGCGAAAGGGCAGGTGGTCCGAATAGGCGATGTACTTCGCAGAGCTGGTCTTTCACAACGTCTATACGCGAAAGACTCGTTCGCTCCTTACCGGGCTCGCCATCGCGGTAAGCATCATGACCGTCGTTACGATGGGGGTGCTGACCAATAGCCTGCGGCAGAGCGCCATTTCCATTCTCCGCACGGGTACGGCCGATTTCTCCATCGCGCAGAAGGACGTCTCGGACGTTATCTACAGTGCCGTCGACGAGGAAGACCTCACGGCCATCAGGTCCGATCCTGGTGTTGAAAGCGTGGTTGGGGTCCTGGTCGCGCCGTTCAAGCTGGACGACAACCACCCCTTCTTCCTGCAGATCGGTGTTCCTCCCGACGAGCTGACGCAGTTCGGTGTTGACGTCGTAGCGGGACGTGCATACGGAGCGACCGTCTCGAATGAGACGATGCTGGGCTACCGAACAGCGCGGGAGTTCCGAAAGTCCGTCGGCGACCACATGATGCTGAATGGGAATGATTACGAGATCGTCGGCATCTACTCGACCGGCCAGGTTTTCGGCGACTCTGCATCGATGCTGCCACTGGTGACGCTGCAGGCGAATGAGCGAAAGCCGGGCACTGTAACGCTCGCATTCGTAAAGACGAAGCCGGACACCGACATCGAGGCCCTGCGGGCTCGAATCGAACACGATAACCCCCAACTCGCGACTGTCCGCACCGAGTCCGACTTTGGCCGAGTCGACCGCAACCTGGAACTGCTGAGCGCGGCGAACACAGGCGTTTCGGCGCTGGCCCTGGTGATCGGGGCCGTTACGGTCCTGAATATGATGGTCCTCTCGGTCTTCGAACGGACGCGAGAGTTTGGCGTCCTCCGGGCAATCGGGTGGTCGCGTCGTCGCATCCTGTTGGAAGTGATGGGAGAGGCATTCGTTGTCACCCTGGGCGGAGCGGTGGTGGGTGTGGCGGCGGCATTCGTCTCCATCCGGCTGCTGCGGGATGTGGAAGCGCTGAGAGGGCTCTTCAACCCCGTCTACGGCGCCGACGTCTTCTTGCGCGCCCTCTTGATCACCTTCGGTATGGCCGGGTTCGGAGCTTTTTACCCCGCCGCCCGTGCCGCGCTCCTGAGACCCCTGGCAGCGATCCGCCATGAATGACGGCACAGAACCAACGGCGATCGAACTGATCGGCGTGACGAAGACCTTTGATCGCGGAATCGTCCATGCACTCGACAACGTCTCTCTCAGCATCAAGGCGCGTGAGTGGGTCGCACTTACGGGTCCTTCGGGATCGGGGAAATCGACACTCCTCCACCTTCTGGCCGCCCTGGACGAACCAACCTCCGGGGAGATCGTCGTCAACGGACGCAAGATCAGCGACATTTCCAACATCAGCGAATACCGGCGCCGCGAAGTCGGACTGGTCTTTCAACTGCACAACCTGCTTCCCAACCTCAACGCGGTCCAGAACGTCGAGATCGCCATGCTGGGGGCGGGGATCTCCCATCGTGAGTCCAGCGAACGGGCACATGAATTGCTGGCCGATGTGGGTCTGACGGCCCGCGAGACGCTGCGCCCCCCCGAACTCTCGGGGGGGGAGCGCCAACGGGTGGCGATCGCGCGCGCGCTGGCGAATGGCCCCTCGATTCTGCTGGCGGATGAACCAACCGGCAGCCTGGACTCTTCCTCTGCGACGAGTGTCCTGGAACTCTTTGCGAGGATTCGCAACGATCGGAAGCTGACGATCCTGCTCGTCACCCACGACGCGCAGGTCGCCAGCGCCGCCGATCGCGTCATAACTCTGAAGGATGGGAGAGTGGCAGCCCCCCCATCCGGGCCGGAGAGTACCTCACCACCGGCCAGCACTCACGTCTGAAGGTCGCGCCAGCCCGGAACCTCCGGGCCTGTGCATGCCAGCGGTGACGACTAGCGTGTGATGCAGGAGTGCGTGATTGAACGCACTCCCCGGAAAGGTGATGTTCCATGTTGAACGGCAGGAAAGTCGGTCGCCTCTTTGCCGGGCGTTTCGCCGGGGCGATCTTCATCATCTCGATGGTTGTGGTGCTGACGGCCGCCGCCTGCGGTGGAGGTGG
>Ga0153916_10001499_pt1 | contig 16805 bp, 18 predicted proteins | sample Opewatmetagenome_FD_109642 | JGI IMG/M metagenome (GOLD analysis project Ga0153916, IMG submission 109642) | Freshwater wetland microbial communities from Ohio, USA - Open water 3 Core 3 Depth 4 metaG | ecosystem: Environmental > Aquatic > Freshwater > Wetlands | place: USA: Ohio, Lake Erie... | reverse complement strand
CTCCGGCCCGAAAGCCGAATAGAGCGGGCAGAATACCGCGCCTGCCTTCAGCGCGCCGAGCGCGGTGATGTAGAGTTCCGGCCGGCGTCCCAACAGGGTGAAGACGCGTGCGCCCTTGCCGTGGCCGAGGTCGTTGAGCAGGCGCGCGAAGCGGCCGCTGGCGCTCTTGAGATCGGCGTAGTTATAGTTCCGCGTTTCGCCGCTCTTGCCGAGCCAGCGCAGCGCCGTGCGATCGCCGCGCCCCTGCGCGACATGGCGGTCGATCGCCTCATGCGCGATGTTGAGGCCGCCGTCCGGTAGATAATCGAGCCAGCGCCGGGCTTCCTCCCAATCGAATGCAGCGCAGGCGGCGGCATAGTCGGGCATGTTTGCCCCGATGTGTGCTGCATCGCTTTTGCGGATCGTTTCGAAACCCAAGCCGTGTTCCCTTGATGCAACCCCGGTGAGGCAGCTTGGATTGCGCCTGCGAGATTGCGATTGATTGGAATCAAGTTGTTCCAACTCCATGTGCTATTGGAATATTTGAGCGGAGTTGACGCGCCAGCGCTGGGCCTACCGGTTCTAACCCGCTCGCGCCGGTTCGGCTGCATAAGGCGGGGAAGGTCTCATGGCGGACGGATCATCGGTTCTGCGCTACTGGGCTGAGCCTCTGGAAACCGTCGCGGCGCTCCTGAAATCTCCGGAGCAGGGTCTGACGGCCGCCGAAGCCGCTGAACGGTTACGCAAATATGGACCAAACAGCGTTTCGGGAGGGCCGGAGGGCCAGGCGTTTCGTCTACTCGTGAAGCAATTTCGCAGCCCACTCGTTCTGATCCTCATCGTCGGGGCGATCATGTCGCTCTTTCTGGCCGATTGGATCGATGCGACGATCATCCTGATCATCGTTCTTGGCAGTGCGCTGCTCGGTTTTTTCCAGGAGTTCCGGGCATCCCGCGCCATCCAGCAACTGGCTGCCGGGCTCGCTTGGCATGCACGTGTCCTCAGGGACGACGCCATCACCCAAACGCCGCTGGAGGAGATCGTACCCGGCGACCGGGTCGCGCTGTCTGCCGGCAATTTGGTGCCGGCAGACGGCTTGATCGTTGAAAGCAACGCGCTCGTCGTTTCCGAGGCGGCCCTCACCGGGGAAGCCTTCCCTGTCGAGAAGCTCACTGGCGTCGTACCGGCGGATACGCCGCTCGCTGCCCGCACCAACGCTCTGTTTCTGGGGACCTCGGTGCGTAGCGGCACGGCGACGATGCTGGTCGTCGATACCGGACGTGCCACCAATTTCGGTGCCGTTGCCGAGCAACTGGAAGTCGCGCAGACGGACACCGAATTTGCCCGTGGGATCACCGCCTTCGGCTATCTACTGCTGCGGATCATGCTGGTTGTGGTCGCGGCGGTGATCATCGTCAACATTCTCGCCCATCGGCCGCTCGGCGATTCGCTGCTGTTCGCGATGGCGCTCGCCGTTGGCCTCTCGCCCGAGCTTCTGCCGGCGATCGTCAGCGTCACCCTCGCGACCGGTGCGCGATCGATGGCGCAGCATGGCGTGATCGTGCGGCGGCTCGAGGCGATCGAGAATCTCGGTAGCATCGACGTGCTATGCACCGACAAGACCGGCACGCTGACCGAGGGTGTGATCTCTTTGAGCGCCGTGCTCGATCCGGAGGGCAAGCCTTCGACTGCGGCTCGTCGGCGTGCCCACCTCAACGCCGCATTTCAGACCGGGTTCGATAGCCCGCTCGACGCCGCGATCCTCGCTGCCGGCAAAGCCTTCGGGATCGGCACCGACGGGTGGAGCCGCGTTGGCGAGGTTCCTTATGATTTCGAGCGCAAACGCACGACGGTGATCGCACGCGGGCCTGACCGAGAGGGCGGGGCGATGATCACCAAGGGGGCTTTTGCCAACGTTCTCGCCTGCTGCACGAGCGTCGCCTGCGGCGGAGCGATTCGGTCCCTCGACGCGGCTGAGCGCACTCGTCTTGAGACTTTCTATGCCGGGAAAGGCGGGGAAGGCTTTCGCGTGCTCGGGCTGGCCGAACGCGCGATCGATGCCGTCGAGGGAGCGAGCCCGCCTGCGGAAGCGGAGATGACCTTCATCGGCTTCCTTCTGTTCCACGATCCCCCGAAGGACGGCATGGCTAACACGTTGGCGGAACTGGCCCGGCTGGGCATCCAGCTGAAGATCATCAGCGGCGACAATCGTTACGTCACGGCGCATATCGCCGAAACGATCGGGCTCGATTCCGCGGCATTGATGACGAGCGAGGATGTCGAGCGCCTCGATGATCAGGCGCTCAGCGTGCGCGCATCGGTGACCGCGGTATTCGCCCAGATCGATCCCCAGCAGAAAGAGCGCATCGTCCGCGCGCTCCAGGCTGCTGGTCACGCTGTCGGATATATGGGTGACGGAATCAACGATGCGCCGGCGCTCCATGCCGCCGATGTCGGCATTTCGGTGGATCAAGCCGTCGATGTCGCCCGCGAAAGCGCCGATATTGTGTTGCTGCGGCGCGATCTTGATGTGCTGCGGCAAGGCGTCGAGGACGGCCGCCGCACCTTCGCCAACACCATGAAATATATCTCCATCACGATCAGTGCGAACTTCGGCAACATGATCAGCATGGCGCTTGCGACGGTGACGCTGCCGTTTCTGCCGCTGCTTGCCAAGCAGATCCTGCTGAACAATTTTCTCTCCGATATTCCCGCCATCGCGATTGCGGGCGATGCCATCGATCCGGAGCATATCGCGGTGGCACAGCGCTGGCATGTGAACGATATCAAACGGTTCATGCTGGTCTTCGGGCTGCTCAGCACGGTCTTCGACCTGCTGACCTTTGCCATCCTGCTGCGCGTGTTCAACGCCGATGAGCGGATGTTCCAGACCAGCTGGTTCGTCGTGTCGCTGCTGACGGAGCTGGCAGTAGTCTTCGTCCTGCGCACGCGGCGGAACTGGCTCGCCAGCCGGCCGAGTCCGCTGCTGCTGTGGATCAGCGTCGCCACCGCCGGGGTTGCGCTTGCCCTGCCGTTCACCGGCCCGATCGCGGTGCTTTTCGGTTTCGTTCCCCTGGCCACCCACATGGTCGGCGCCGTGGTGGTGGTCGTGCTCTTCTATCTGGTTAGCACCGAGGTCACCAAACGCTGGTTCTTCCGGTCGTCACGGCCGGTCCCGTGAATCCGGCCGCGTAGCGGCGCTGGCCTTTTTGTGCCGTAACAGCCGCCGGGTCAGCAAAAGACCCGGCGCCAATGGTAGCCAGAGGAGCCCATCATGAGTCACTTTTAGAGTCTCGAGAAGGAATGGTGCACCCGACAAGATTCGAACTTGTGACCTCTGCCTTCGGAGGGCAGCGCTCTATCCAGCTGAGCTACGGGTGCGTGGAAGCGCCGCTTAGCAGAGGGCGTGCGGGACCGCTAGTAGCTTGAGTGTAATCACTGGGCGACGGCGATTGTCACGGGTTGGAATTTGCCAAGCCCGCAGCTCGCCCCGCGCATTGGCCCGGCGCCCTGGATGATCACCGTGATGATATCGGTCGAGCAGAGCTGGCTGAGCGAAGTCGAATAGCTGAACGCACGCTCGAAGCCCAATTGCGGGCAGCTGTGTGGTAGGACATTGCGCAGGATCCGGCCGTCGATGAGATGGAAATCGATAATCGAGTCGCTGATCACCTTGGCCTCGCGGATCTGCGTCAGGCCGACGCAATCCTGGGCAGGCCCGCTGGCGGTGACGCCTTCGCCGAGCGAAATCGGCGCCGTGGCCTGGGCCTCAGCCGGGCTTTGGGCCGCCTCCTTGGGTGCCGCCGCGCAAGCGGCCAGCAGGAGAGCACATCCGGGAATGGCAATACGCGTCAGCAGTGTCGGCATGGGTTCTCTCCGGATTCTTCTCGGAAATGTCCTCGGGAGACATGCTCCCGAGGAATACGCAACGCAACTACTGATGCGCCATCCATGACGCCCGCCGTCTGAACCGCCGCTTAATTTTTTGGTTCCGGAGTTTTTGGCTTGAACGCGCAGAGATCTGCGACCGGGCAGCGCCAGCATTCGGGCCTGCGCGCCTTGCAGATGTAGCGGCCATGCAGGATCAGCCAATGATGCGCATGGCGGCGATAGGCCTTGGGAGTGACGCGCTCCAGCATCGTCTCGACCGCGAGCGGGGTCTTGCCCGGGGCTAATCCGGTGCGGTTGGCCACGCGGAAAATATGGGTGTCGACGGCGATGGTCTCGGCGCCGAAGGCGACATTCATCACCACATTGGCGGTCTTGCGCCCGACTCCGGGCAGTTTTTCCAGAAGGTCACGATCCTGCGGCACCTGCCCGCCGTGATTGGCAATCAGTTGCTCGCTCAAAGCAATCACGTTCTTGGCCTTGGTATTGAACAGGCCGATTGTCTTGATGTGCTGTTTGAGCGCTTCCTCGCCCAGCGCGACCATTGCCTCCGGGGTCCGCACCTTCTGGAAGAGGAGCCGCGTTGCCTTGTTGACCCCGACATCGGTTGCCTGTGCCGACAGCACGACCGCGACCAGCAGCGTGTATGGGTTGACCGATTCTAACTCGGTCTTGGGTTCGGGATTGGCAGCGGCCAACCGCGCGTAGAAGGTTTCGATGTCGGCGCGCTTCACCGGGCCAATCCGAGAACGTCCGCCATCTCGTATCGCCCGGCGGGCTTGCCGGCGAGCCACAGGGCGGCGCGCACTGCGCCCCGGGCGAAGATCTCGCGGGTCTCGGCGCGATGGCCAAGCTCGATGCGCTCGCCGTCGGCGGCAAAAATCACCTGATGATCGCCTGCCACCGATCCGCCGCGCAGCGCAGCGAAGCCGATGGCGCCGCGTTGGCGCGGGCCGGTGATGCCGTCACGGCCGCGATCGGAAACCTCGGCGAGATTGACTCCCCGGCCTTTGGCGGCCGCCTCGCCAAGCAGCAGCGCCGTCCCCGATGGCGCATCGACCTTATGGCGATGATGCATTTCCAGGATTTCGATGTCCCAGTCCGGCCCCAGGGCGGCCGCCGCCTGACGGACCAGGGCCGTCAGCAGGTTGACGCCAAGCGAGGTGTTGCCGGTCTGGAGGATCGCGATGCGTCCGGCCGCCGCGTCGATCCGGTGATGATCCTCCGTTGACAGGCCGGTGGTGCCGATCACCAGCGCCGTACCTGTGTCCCCGGCGGCGGCAAGGTTCGCCGGCAGCGCGGCGGGACTCGAGAAATCGATCAGCACGTCGCAGCCTGCGGCCAGCGCGGCAAGATCATGGCCGGGGGCTAGCTCGCCTTCCTGCCCGGCGCGGTCGACGCCGCCCGCCAGGCGCACATCCTCGTGGCCGATTGCTTCGACTGCGATCGCCCGTCCCATCCGTCCGCCTGCGCCGATGATCCCCAATCGTACCATCATCTTGTCCCCTTGTTCCCGACATGCTTGATGGCGGGCATGCGCGATATTCGCAACATCGTCATTTTGACTGGAGCCGGAATTTCCGCAGAATCGGGGGTTCCAACCTTTCGCGGGCCGAATGGCCTATGGGAAGGCCATCGGGTGGAGGATGTCTGCACGCCTGAGGCTTTCGTCCGCAACCCGGCGCTGGTTCAAGATTTCTATGATGCACGCCGCGCCGCCCTGGCGCATGTCGAGCCCAATCAGGGGCATCGGGCGCTGGCGCGGCTCGACCGGGAATGGCCGGGGGATCTGCTGCTGGTCACGCAGAATGTCGACGATCTCCATGAACGGGCAGGGGCGCAGCGGCTGTTGCACATGCATGGCGCGCTGAAGAGCGCCTGGTGCCCGGCCTGCGATACCCGCAGCGCATGGACCGCGCCGCTGGGCGATGCGCCGGCCTGCCCGGCCTGTGGCGTTTCAGGGCGGATGCGTCCCGACATCGTCTGGTTTGGTGAGATGCCCTACGGCATAGACCGCATCGAGCGGGCGCTTGCCAGGGCTGATCTGTTCGTTTCGATCGGCACCAGTGGCGCCGTCTATCCGGCGGCGGGCTTCGTTCAGACCGCGCGCCATCATGGCGCGCAGACACTCGAGCTCAATCTCGATCCGTCGGCGGGCAGTCTCTATTTCCATGAGACGCGAATCGGCCCGGCGGGTCGTCTGGTACCCGAATGGGTGGAGGAGATGCTGCCCGGATAAGTGCTGCTCCTAATCCAGCACTGCCGCCTCGATTGCGTGCATATCTTCATCCGAAAGGCCGAAATGATGGCCGACCTCGTGAATCAGCACATGGGTGACGAGCGCTTCGAGGCTCTCTCCCGATTCAGCCCATTCGTCGAGGATCGGGCGACGGTAGAGATGGATCATGTCGGGTAACGTGCCAGACAGTTCGACCGATTTTTCGCCCAGCGGCCGGCCAGTATAGAGCCCAAGGATTTCGAACGGAGTCTCGAGACCCATTTCCATCATCACCTCGGCATCGGGGAAATCCTCGACGCGCAGCACGATATCGCGAAGATGAAGGCGGAACAGATCGGGCAGCCGTTCGATGGCGATGCGGGCCAGCACCTCGATGCGGTCGAGATCGGGCGCGAATGTCGGATCGCTGGACATGGGTCAGCCTGATATGATGGTTGCGACGAGGAGGGAAGCATGGCGCGGATCGACAGGCTGAGCGCGGCGGAGCGCGAAGAGCTGCTGCCCCAATTATCCGGCTGGACGCTCGACGAAGAGCGGGACGGATTGCGGCGTTCGCTGAAGTTTACGGATTTCAGTGAGGCATTCGGCTTCATGACGCGCGTGGCGCTGCTCGCCGAAAAGGCCGATCACCATCCTGAATGGTCGAATGTCTGGAACCGGGTGGATATCCTGCTCACCACCCATGACGCAGGTGGTCTTTCCCGCCGTGACGTGGAAATGGCCAAGGCGATCGATGGCCTGCTGTAAAAAAGGGCGTGTTTGGGCCTAGCCCTCGAGCTTGTGGGTGAGCAGCGTCAGATCCGAATCAAGTTCCGAATCTTCAAGACGGAGCGCCTCGATCCGCTTGACCGCATGGATCACGGTGGTGTGGTCGCGGCCGCCGAAACGCCGGCCGATTTCGGGCAGCGACCGTGGCGTCAGCCGCTTGGCGAGATACATCGCCACTTGGCGCGGGCGCGCAATCTCGCGCGCCCGGCGCGCCGAAACCATATCGGACGGCTTGATCCGGTAGTGATCCGCCACCCGCCGCTGGATGTCGTCGATGCTGATCTTGCGGTCGTGCGCCTTCAGGGCTTCGGCCAGCACCTCACGGGTGAAATCGAGATCGACCGGGCACTTGCGATAGCCGGCATAGGCGATCAGCCGGGTCAGCGCGCCTTCGAGTTCGCGAATGTTGGAGGTGATTCGCCGCGCCAGAAATTCGATCACTTCGGGTGCGATGTCGCAGGGAGGCCCATTCTCCAGCTTTGCCTGCAGGATGTTCAATCGCAATTCATAGTCGGCAGGGTGGATGTCGGCGACCAGGCCCCAGGCCAGCCGCGACAAGATGCGCTCCTGAATGCCGTCGAGCTTCTGCGGGGGCCGGTCCGCAGTGATCACCAGCCGCCGTCCGGCGGAAATGATCTCGTTCATCGTGTGGAAGAATTCTTCCTGGGTGGATTCCTTGCCCGCGATAAACTGGACATCGTCGATCATCAGTACGTCGGCCGAGCGCAGCCACTGCTTGAAGCTGATCGTATCCTTGGCGCGCAGGGCCGCCAGAAATTCGACCATGAATTTCTCGGCGGAAAGATAGATCACTCGCGCATTCGGATCCCGAGCCCGGATTTCCCAGCCGATGGCGTGCATCAAATGCGTTTTGCCGAGCCCGGTCGGGCCATGCAGGAACAGCGGATTGAACGACAACGGTCCCGATTCCGCCAAGGTGCGGGCGGCATTGTACGCCAGTTCGTTCGATTTCCCGACGACGAAACTGTCGAAGCGATAGCGCGTCTCCAGCGCCGCGCCAGGCGTCTCAGGCGATTGGCTGCCGGACGCCGTTGGCGCAGCTGGGGCTTGGATCGCGGCGGCATTCGGCACAGAGGGCGAAAATTGGCGCCGCAATTCAATCGCGATGGACCGTACGCCAGGATGCGCGGCGGTGCAGGCGGCACGCAGCCGGTCGAAGAAGTGATTGCGGACCCAGTCCAGCATGAAGCGGGTCGGCAGGCTGAGCACCAGTTCGCCGGACGCCGAGTCGAAACGCGCCAGCTCCAGTGATTTCAGCCAGCTTTCAAAGGTCTTCTCACCGAACACCTCGATCAGATGAAGGCGAACCGCCTGCCAGAGCTGCGCAGAATCCGGCTGCCCGGAGCCCCCCAGCATTTCCCGACTCAATCGAGTGGCAGTACCGTGCATCCTTGTCATCCTCCCCCCAGACGCGATGTCGCAATATTGGCGCTTTCAAGCCACTCAATTCGCACAAGATTGCTGGACACCGGACAATAGGCTTCCTGCTCTGCAAAGCGGGATTACGCATCGCAGTTCTAGTTGGTCTATTGTTCAACAATATTCGAAAACTGGAATCAGTCCCGAACAACGAAGGCGACCATAGCCAGCCAAAAGACGGCGGATCAAGCCTCCGCAGGGTCACATTTCTGAAATAAAGTCGTTGACACGAAAAGCCGGGCCTTTCGTGCAATCCCGCGGAAAATCTAGGTTTTTTATAGGGGGGTCGCCCGCTGTCGCGAGCGAATCGCAGGAAAAGCTTGGCTGCCGGATCCGCGCCGTGCGGACCCGGCGATCAATCGATCAGGCCAGCGTCTGCAGTCGCTTGGAGAGGCGCGAAATCTTGCGCGCGACAGTATTCTTGTGGAGGAGGCCCTTGGAGACGCCGCGCATCATTTCCGGCTGCGCAGCCTTCAGCGCCGTGAAGGCTTCCTCTTTCTGGCCGGCCTCAAGCGCCGATTCGACCTTCTTCACAAAGGTACGGATCCGGCTGATCCGGTTCTTATTGATGTCAGCGCGGCGATTGTTGCGGCGGATGCGCTTCTTTGCCTGTGGCGTATTGGCCATCGATATCCTCGGTTCAAGCTGTCGCGCCCGTCTTCAAGCGCGCAATAAAATTTGCGGCGCAAGGAAACCTCACGCCGGGAAGCGCGCTGCTTAATCGCGTGCCGCCGCCGGGTCAACGGGAAACCGTTATTTCTGGCATCTGGAACACCAGAAAGTGGACCGTCCGGATTGTGTGAAGCGTTGGATCGTTGCGCCGCAGCCGCAGGCCTCGCCTTCGCGGCCATAAACGCGCCACTGTTTGGCGAAATAGCCAAGCTCGCCATCCGGACGCGCATAGTCGCGCAGCGTCGATCCGCCGGCCTCGATCGCCGCTTCGAGGATGGCGGGGATCGCATCGGCAAGGCGCTGTAGGCTGCTCCGGCCGATTCGCATGGCCGGCTCGTCCGGCCGGATGCCTGCCATGTGCAGCGCCTCGCAGACATAGATGTTGCCAAGCCCGGCGATGATTCGCTGGTCGAGCAGCAGCGCCTTTGCCGGCGCGCTTCGCCCGGCGAACGCCTTCGCTAGATAGGCGGCATCGATCGCTCCGCCCAGGGGCTCCGGCCCAAGCATCCGGAATGGTACGAATGCGTCCAGCTCAGCGGTCGGTGCCAGATCGAGCGAACCGAAGCGGCGAGGATCGTTCAGCGCCAGCCGCTGCCCAGCATCGGTTTCAAGAATCAGATGATCGTGGGGTCCCAGCGATTCGGGATCGATTCGCCAGCGTCCCGACATGCCGAGATGAAAGACCAAGGTGTCGCCGCGATCGCTGTGGATCAGGCCATATTTCGCCCGCCGCCCAAGCCCGGTGATTCGTGCTCCGGTCAGCCGTTGGCGCAGATCGGGGGGAATCGCCCGCCGCAGATCGGCGCGGCGCGGTTCGACCCGGGTCAGCACCCGACCCTCCAGCGGCGCGCGCAGACCGCGGATGGTTGTTTCAACCTCGGGAAGCTCTGGCATAGGTGTCGGTGTCTCGGTTGCTGAAACCGTAATTTCAAATGAACCTCAGCTGATAAGACGCGTTTGCGAGAGCCGGCAAGCCCGGCTAGAGCAGCAGCCATGCAGCAAGTGTCATTCGGCTATGAAAATGTCACCCCCGAGGAAAAGACCCGGCGGGTGGGCGGCGTCTTTGCCAGCGTCGCGCGGCGTTACGACCTGATGAACGATCTGATGTCGGGCGGCATGCACCGGCTGTGGAAGGATCAGTTCGTCCGCCGGGTTAAACCGCGTGCCGGCGAGGCGATTCTCGACATGGCGGGCGGCACCGGCGACATCGCCTTCCGCATGGCCCGGCACGGCGCCGCGGTCACGGTGGCCGATATCAATCCGGCGATGCTCGAGGTTGGTATGAAGCGGGCCAGCGAACGGGGCGTTGACGGTCTCGTCTGGGCTGAGGAAAACGCCGAGAGTCTGAGCTTCGCCGACCGGAGTTTTGACGCCTACACCATCGCCTTCGGCATTCGTAACGTCACCCATATCGACATGGCGCTCAAGGAGGCGCACCGCGTGCTGAAGCGCGGCGGGCGTTTTTTCTGCCTCGAGTTCTCGACCAATGAATGGCCCGGCTTCGGCGCGGTTTATGATACCTATTCGGAACATCTCGTTCCGCGGATTGGCAAGGTGGTTGCCAACGATGCCGACAGCTACCGCTATCTCATCGAATCGATCCGGCGCTTTCCCGATATGCAGAAATTCAAGGCCATGATCGAGGAAGCCGGATTCGTCCGCGTGTCGGTCGAACCTATCCTCGGTGGGCTGGTGGCGATCCACAGCGGCTGGAAAATTTGAGCGTTTTCGTGAGCCCGACCTGCGAACGCGCTGTGAGGCGTCAAGGATGACTCAGCCTGTCACCCATCTCTGGCGACTGCTCAAATGGGGCCGCACGCTTGCCCGCCATGGCGCGTTGCGCGGTATCGAGCGGGATCCGCTGACTCCGCCGCGGGTGCGGATGCTGGCGCGCCTCGCCCGCTTCGGTGCGCGCGTGCCGAAAGTGCCGGCCTATTCCGAAGCCTTTCAGGCGCTGGGGCCGGCGGCGATCAAGTTCGGCCAGGCGCTGGCCACCAGGCCCGATCTCGTCGGCGAGGATGCCGCCCGCGATCTGCTCAGCCTTCAGGATGCATTGCCACCCGCTCCTTTTCCGGAGATCCGGGCGGCGATCGAACAGGCGTTGGAAAAGCCCATCGAGGCGCTGTTCCGCTCGATCGATCCGGAGCCGATCGGCGCCGCCTCGATCGCCCAGGTTCATCGTGCCGTCACCACCGATGGTCGCGAGGTCGCGGTCAAGGTGCTTCGCCCCAGGATCGAGGAGCAGTTCGCGCGCGCCACCGAAACCTATGAGTGGGCGGCGGCGCAGGTCGAGGCGATGGGCGGCGAGGCCGCGCGGCTGCGCCCGCGGCTGGTGATCGCGACCTTCAAGCAATGGACAGCGCGCGAACTCGATCTGCGGCGCGAGGGCGCCTCGGCTTCCGAACTTGCCGAAAGCATGGAGGCGGATGCGGGCTTCGTGGTGCCGGCGATAGACTGGCAGCGCACCGCGCGGCGGGTGCTGACACTGGAATGGGTCGACGGCGCCAGGCTCGGCGATCGCGATGCGTTGATCGCTGCCGGACATGATCCGAAAAGGCTGGCAGCGCAGCTGGTCCGCGCGTTCCTGCGGCAGGCGATCGTTGACGGTTTTTTCCACGCCGATCTTCATCAGGGCAATTTGTTCGCGCTGGCCGACGGGCGGCTGGCGGCGATCGATTTCGGCATCATGGGCCGGATCGACCGGCGCGCGCGGCTGTGGCTGGCCGAGATTCTCTATGGGCTGATCACCGGCAATTACCGTCGCGTCGCCGAGATTCATTTCGAGGCAGGCTATGTCCCGCCCCATCACAATCTGGCCGAGTTCGCGACCGCCTTGCGGGCGGTCGGCGAGCCGATCCGCGGACTGCCGGTGAAGGACATCTCGATCGGCCAGATGCTCGACGGGCTGTTCGCGATCACCCGCGATTTCGACATGCAGACCCAGCCGCATCTGCTGCTCCTCCAAAAGACGATGGTGATGGTCGAAGGCGTCGCCAACGTCCTCGATCCCGACATCAACATGTGGGAGACATCGGGACCGTTCGTCGAGGCGTGGCTGCGCGACGAGCTCGGCCCCGAAGCCTATATTGCGGACCGTCTGGTCGAGGATGTGCGGACGTTGGCCCGGTTGCCCGATCTCGTCCGTCGAATCGAGGTGCACTATCCGGCCCCCGGGGCCGCCCCGCCGCCGCCGCCGCTGCCCGAGGTGCAGGTGGTCAGGGTCGGTGGGCTGCGCAATTATCTGTTCACCGCCCTGATCGCCGCTGCGGCGGGAGCGGGAGCGATGGCGCTGTTCTTCTGATGGCTTCGCCCGCGGCATGGCTGGTTCAGCCGACCCGCTTCGCCGGCATCTCCCGCGTTGCCGCCCGTCTCGTCCTCGTCCTTCTGGTGCTGCTCGTCGCTTATGGGGCCGCAGTGCGTCCGGCACCGGTTCCGCGAGCGGTCGGCAATCTCGCCAAGGATCGGGCCGACGTGCTGCTCTATGAAGCGATTGTCGAGCGGCTGCGCGAGGGCGGCGACTATTATGAGGTGGCGACCGAGGAGCTGCGTACCCGCCATTATCCGCTGCGCCCCTTCGTGACGGTGCGGATGCCGACGCTGGCGGTGGCGCTGGCGAAGCTGCCGGGTGGAGAGGGCACGATCCGGCTGCTGCTTGGTGCTTTGATCGTCGCCGTACTCGCGGTCTGGGCTGTTCGCTTGCGCGGTGTGGTCACCGGCCGGCTGCCGCTCGGCATAGGCGTGCTGCTGGTCACCTCTGGCATGGCGGTCTTCATCCGCCCGGAATTCCTGCTCTGGCACGAGGTCTGGGCGGGGCTGCTGATGGCGCTGGCGCTTGGCCTGCGTACGCCCCGGCACTGGAGCCTGGCGGTCATCGCCGGTCTTGTTGCCCTGCTCATCCGCGAGCTGGCGCTGCCGTTCATCGCGGTGATGGCGCTGCTGGCTGCCACCGAGCGTCGCTGGCGCGAAGCGGCTGCCTGGGGCGCGGTGATCGTGGTTTTCGTGGCGGCGCTCGCGCTGCACGCGTCGGCGGTCGCCGCGCACGTCACCGCCAGCGATCCGTTGTCCCCCGGCTGGACGAAGGCCGGCGGCTGGCGGTTCGTGGTGACCATCCTGCACCTCACCGGTCCCTTGCGGCTGGCGCCGCAGACGCTGTCGGCAGCGCTGGTTCCGCTGACGTTGCTCGGCTGGGCGGCCTGGCGCTCGCCGACCGGCGGCCGCGGCGCCCTCGCGCTGTTCGCTTATGCGGGCGCGTTTATGCTGATCGGGCGGCCGCAGAATTTCTACTGGGGACTCCTCATCGCGCCGCTCGTCCCGCTCGGCCTGCTGTTCGCGCCCGCGGCGCTCCGCGATCTCTGGCGCGCCGCCGCGCCGCGGCTTGTCTGATCGGGCGATTCCGTGCAGGAGACCGCCATGCAACCGGCAGCGCGCATCCTCCTGATCGTCGGCGGCGGCATCGCCGCCTACAAGGCCTGCGAGCTGATCCGCCTGATCCGCAAGGCGGGGATGGAGGTGCGCTGCGTGCTCACCGAAGCCGGCGCACAGTTCGTGACGCCGATGACGCTGGCCGCCCTGTCGGAAAATCCGGTGCATACCAGCCTGTGGGACCTCAAGAATGAGGCCGAGATGGGCCATATCCGGCTTTCCCGCGAGGCCGATCTGGTCGTGGTCTGCCCGGCGACCGCCGACCTGCTCGCCAAGATGGCGGGCGGACAGGCGAATGACCTGGCATCCACCCTGCTGCTCGCCACCGACAAGCCGGTGCTGGCCGTCCCGGCGATGAACGTCCGCATGTGGCTGCACGCGGCGACGCAGCGCAACGTCGCGCAGCTCCGCCGCGATGGGGTGAATGTGATGGAGCCCGACGAGGGCGACATGGCCTGCGGCGAATATGGACCGGGCCGGCTGCCCGAGCCCGACGCCATTCTGCGCGCCATCCAGTCCGCGCTGGCGCCTGGCCTGCTCGGTGGCAAGCATGTCATCGTCACCGCCGGACCCACCCATGAGCCGATCGATCCGGTGCGGGTGATCGCCAACCGCTCGTCCGGCAAGCAGGGCTTCGCGATTGCTGAAGCGCTGGCAAGGCTTGGCGCCCGGGTGACGTTGGTGGCCGGGCCGGTAAGCCTGCCGACGCCTGCGCGTGTCGACCGGGTGGATGTTGAAACCGCGCGGCAAATGGTGACGGCGGTGGATGCGGCGCTTCCCGCCGATGCTGCGGTGATGGTCGCGGCGGTAGCTGACTGGCGGGTTGAGGCTGCGGCGCAGAAGCTGAAGAAGGAGGCGGGTCCGCCCCAGCTTCACTGGGCCGAAAATCCGGATATCCTCGCCGGGCTTGCTGCCTCGGCGAAACGTCCGAAGCTGCTGATCGGTTTCGCGGCGGAAACCCAGAATATTGTCGAAGAAGCCAAGGCCAAGCGCGCCCGCAAGGGGTGCGACTGGATCGTTGCCAACGACGTCTCGGGCGATGTGATGGGCGGTGCGGACAATCAGGTGCACCTCGTCACCGATGCCGGCGTCGAAAGCTGGGAGCGGACCTCGAAATCGGATGTCGCCCGCCGCCTCGCCCAAAGGATTGCCGATGCGCTTGCCTGAGATTGAAATCCGCCTGATGCGTCTGCCGCATGGCGAAGGGTTGCCGGCGCCCTCTTATGCGACCGACGGTGCGGCCGGCATGGATGCGGTCGCCGCTGAGTCGCTGACCCTCGCGCCGGGCGCGCGCCATGCGGTGGCGACCGGTTTCGCGATGGCCATCCCCGAAGGCTATGAAGTGCAGGTCCGCCCGCGTTCCGGCCTTGCGCTCAAGCATGGCATCACCTGCCTCAACACGCCCGGGACGATCGATTCGGATTATCGCGGCGAGGTGAAGGTGATCCTTGCCAATCTAGGTTCCGAACCGTTCGAGATCGTGCGCGGCGAGCGCATCGCCCAGCTCGTCCCGGCGCCGGTGCAGCGGGCGCGTTTCGCCGAAGTGGCCAGCCTTGACGAGACTGTGCGCGGTGTGGGTGGCTTCGGTTCGACTGGGCGATGATGCTCACTGACGGTCAGCTCGATCGCTACGCCCGTCACATCGTCCTCAAGGAAATCGGCGGCGAGGGGCAGAAGAAGCTGCTGGGCGCCAGCGTCGCGGTGATCGGCGCGGGCGGGCTTGGCAGCCCCTGCATCCAGTATCTGGCGGCGGCCGGGGTCGGGCATCTGACCCTGATCGACGACGACCTTGTGTCGCTGTCCAATCTCCAGCGCCAGACGCTGTTCGGAACCGCGGATGTCGGCCAGCCGAAGGTCGCCGTTGCCGCCCGGCGGGTGGTACAGCTCAATCCCGATGTCACGGTTGTCGAGGTGGCGGAGCGCCTCGCCGCCGAGAATGCGTCGCGCCTGCTCTGCCATCATGACGTCATCGCTGACGGGTCCGACAATTTCCTGACCCGGCTCGCCGCCGCCGATGCGGCGCTCGCCCTTGCTATTCCGCTGGTTTCGGCGGCGGTTGGTCAATTTGAGGGGCAGCTTGGCGTCTTCCGCGGCCATGAACCGGACAAGCCCTGCTATCGCTGTTTGGTCGGCGCCGATCCCGACCGTCCCGATGTCTCCTGTGCCGATCAGGGCGTGCTCGGCGCGCTCACCGGGGTGATGGGCGCGCTGCAGGCGCTCGAGGTGATCCGTCAGATCACTGGCTTCGGCGAGGACAGCGCCGGCAAGCTGCTGCTCGTCGACGCCCTGACCTTCCGTTTGCGGACCCTGAAACTGGCCAAGGATCCGGGCTGCCTGGCCTGCGCGCGCGGCATTATATGATGGCGGAGCAGGGCCTTGCGCTGATCGTCGCCGATCTCGGCCACGCCCGGCTCCATGCCGGCCTGTCGCTGGCGGCGACCGCCGCCGCCGCTGGCCGGACGGTGCAGATCTTCTGTCACGCCGAAGGAGTCGCGCTCGTGCAACCCGGCCGCTTCTGGCCGGAGGACGCCGCTTATCAGGCGGCGGGCCTGCCCACGGTTGCCGATCTCCTGGAAACCGCCCTCGATCTGGGTGTGGCGGTCATGGTCTGTCAGAGCGGATTGGCGTTGATGAACCTGTCCGCCGCTGATCTTCCGGCTCAGATTGAGGGCGGCGGGTTGCTGGGCTTCCTCGAACGGACCAAGGGATCGCAGCTGGTGTTGGTCTAATCCAGTTCCTCGTTCGGATCGACGCCCCACAGGCCGTCGGTTCTGATGAAACCGCTGCGTTGCCCGATGGACAGCTTGCACCACCCTCGCGAACAGTCCGAGATCGTTCCCACCACGCCGGGCTCCGCCCGCCAGAGCAGCCGCGAATTGTCGTCCGGTCGTACGTAAAGCAGGCGGATGCCGTTCACCACCATCGCCGCGCGGACGCCCGTAAGCAGATTCTTGTTCATCCAGCCGACTGAGCCGTCGGGATCTTCCACCTGACGCCAGATGCCATATTCCTTGATCACCTTCAGCGGCAGGCCGGCCCGGTGGTAGACCCAGGTGATCGGATATTTGTCGCCGGGGCCTGACCGCATATTGGCGAGCCCGGCCGACAGCGACACGTAGCGCGGGACCGGCAGGCCGGAGAGTCCCTCGGTCGCGTCGCGCGGCAAGGTCTGCGCGGACGCCGGGGCCGTAAGCAAGGTCACCCCAAGGCATGGGACAAGCAACATCCTGGCCAGCATTCTCGACATTCGTCCTCCCCCGATCCGGTAAATTAATCTTTAGGCAAGTTGCGAAGAGACGCAATCGTGTCGCGCCTTGACGCTGGTGCCGCCAGCGCGGATAGCCGATCTATGACTGAAGCTGAGCGTCCCCGCCGTCCAAAGGTGATCGTCACCCGG
>Ga0153916_10001498_pt1 | contig 16810 bp, 12 predicted proteins | sample Opewatmetagenome_FD_109642 | JGI IMG/M metagenome (GOLD analysis project Ga0153916, IMG submission 109642) | Freshwater wetland microbial communities from Ohio, USA - Open water 3 Core 3 Depth 4 metaG | ecosystem: Environmental > Aquatic > Freshwater > Wetlands | place: USA: Ohio, Lake Erie... | reverse complement strand
CTGGCGCCTTCCCCGGTCATCGTGGTGACTCTCGAACTCGAGCCCGCGGTTGCCTAAGTTCCGGCGACTCTCGGGCTCTGACGTCGTTGCCATTCTCGCTCGGTTCGGCTTCGCTGTCGTCTCGCAGCGCGGCAGTCACGTGAAGCTACGCCGACTGACACCAAACGGACGCCGCCAAACGCTGATCCTCCCCAACCATCGTGAGATTGACGCCGGAACGTGCCGGGCGATCTTTCGTCAAGCCAGCGAGTACATCCCCGAGGCCGAACTCGCCAGCTATTTCTTCGTGGACTGACCGACGCCTGCTACAATGCCGGTGCCGAAGGGGCTGATCGCGCGATCAGCCCCCGATCGTGTTGCCCGCGAGCAGCGGAGGGGCATGGACCTGTCGGCGCTGCTGCCGGTCATCGACGAGACGGTCGGGCTCGACCGCCTGCGCCGCCGCATGTCCGAGGGCGGACCGCTGGTGCTCGGCGTCAGTGACGGCGCGAAGGCGGCGGTGCTGGCGGCGCTGGCACGCGACGCGACGCAGCCGCTGCTCGTCGTCGTGCCGAAGCCGCAGCACGCGGACGCGCTCGTCGAGGAGCTGCAGGCGTGGCTCGGCAGCGCAGGTGCTGGCCGCGTGCTGCTGTTCCCGGAGCGCGACGCACTCCCGTACGAGCGTCTTGACCCCGATCCGGACGACGTCGCCCGCCGACTGCGGGCGCTGATGGCGCTACCTCACCCCCCGGCCCCCTCTCCACGATGTGGAGAGGGGGAGCAGAGGGGCGGCCAGCCCGTGATCGTTGCGTGCGCGGCGGCGGTGGCGCAGCGCACGCTGGCGCCGGAGGAGCTGGCGCGCACGACGGTCACACTGCGGAGCGGCGCGCACATGCCCCACCACGACCTGCTGCGCGCGCTGGAGGCGGGCGGCTATCGATTCGAGCCGCAGGTCTCAGCGCCTGGTGAGACGAGCCGGCGCGGCGGCATCGTCGACGTCTGGCCGCCGTCCGAGAAGCTGCCGCTACGCATCGAGCTGTTCGGCGAAGAGATCGAGAGCCTCCGCGCGTTCGACCCGGCGAGCCAGCGCTCGTCCGGCGTGCTCGACGCGGTGCGCGTCGGCCCAGCGCGCGAGCTGATCGTCGACGCCGCGCGGATGCGCCGCCTCGCCGAGAAGCTGCAGCTTGCGAACCTGCACGGCGAGCAGCGCGACCGCTTCGAGGGCGACAGCGCGGCGCTGGCAGAAGGCCACTCGTTCAACGGCGACGGCTTCTACACGCCGTTCCTCGCTCCGTCGACGCTACTCGACCACCTGCCGCCGGACGCGCTGGTCGTCGTCGATGAACCGGCGGACGTCGCGGCGCTGCAGCAGGAACACGATGAGCAGGCGCGCGAGTCGCGGCGCGAGCTGGAGCTACGGGGGGAACTGCCGCACGGCATGCCGGAGCCGCACGTGCAGTGGCCGGAGTTGCACGCGGCGATCGAGTCGCTCGCGCGCCGGCTCAGCCTGTCGCGCTGGGCGACGGGCGAGGCGGAGGCTCCCGACACCGGTGCGGCCGTGCGGCTGCCGTTCGGCCCGGCAGCGGCGTACGGCGGCCGCCTGCGCGCGCTCGCGGACGAGCTGACGCAGACGCTGCGCCGAGGCCAGCAGGTCGTCGTCGTGTCCACCCAGTCGAAGCGGCTGGCGGAACTGCTGGAGGAACACGACGTGTTCGCGCTCGTCGCCGACACGCCGGCCACGCCGACGCTGGGGCAGGGCGCGCTGACGATCGTACACGGCTCGCTGCCGCACGGCTGGTCGGTCGGGGTCGAGGGCGCGGGGCTGACGCTGCTGACGGACGCGGAGGTGTTCGGCTTCAGCAAGCAGCGTCGCGCCCCGCCCAGACGCGGCGCGACGCGCGAGGCGTTCCTGTCGGACCTGACACCGGGCGAATATGTCGTCCACATCGAGCACGGGATCGCGAAGTTCGCAGGGCTCGTGCGCAAGGGCATCGACGGGCAGGAACGCGAATACCTGGAGCTGCAATACGCGGACGGCGACCGCCTGTACGTGCCGTCGGAGCAGGTCGACCGCGTCAGCCGCTATGTCGGGCCGAGCGAGCACCGGCCGTCGCTGACGCGGCTGGGGTCGCAGGAGTGGCCGCGGGCGAAGGCGCGCGTGCGGCGGGCGGTACAGGAGCTGGCGGCCGAGCTGTTGCGGCTCTACGCGCAGCGCGAGGTCGCGGAGGGGCACCCCTTCCCACCCGACGCGGCCTGGCAGACGGAGCTGGAGGCGTCGTTCCCGTACGTCGAGACGGCGGACCAGCAGTCCGCCATCCGCGACGTGAAGCACGACATGGAAGAGACGCGGCCGATGGACCGCCTGGTCTGCGGCGACGTCGGCTACGGCAAGACGGAGGTCGCCGTGCGGGCCGCGTTCAAGGCCGTGCTCGATGGCGCGCAGGTGGCGGTGCTCGTACCGACGACGGTGCTGGCGCAGCAGCACTTCAACACGTTCCGCCAGCGCCTCTCCGGCTTCCCGGTGACCGTCGAGATGCTGTCGCGATTCCGCAGCGACCGCGACCAGCGGCGCATCGTGGCCGACGCGGCGGGGGGCCGGGTCGACATCGTCATCGGCACGCACAGGCTGTTGCAGAAGGACGTGTCGTTCAAGAACCTGGGGCTGGTGATCATCGACGAGGAGCAGCGCTTCGGTGTCACGCACAAGGAGCGGCTGAAGCAGATGCGGAGCCAGGTCGACGTGCTGACGCTGACGGCCACGCCGATCCCGCGCACGCTCAACATGGCGTTGACCGGTATCCGCGACATGTCGACGATCGAGACGCCGCCGGAGGAGCGGCTGCCGATCAAGACGTACGTGACGGAGTCCGACGACCACCTGGTGCGCGAGGCGATCACGCGCGAGATGGAGCGCGGCGGTCAGGTGTACTTCGTACACAACCGCATCCACAACATCGAGCTGGTGGCGCGCCACCTGCGCGAGGCCGTGCCCGACGCGGAGATCCTGATCGGCCACGGGCAGATGCACGAGGACCTGCTCGAGCGGGTGATGCTCGACTTCACCGAGGGCAAGGCCGACGTGCTGGTCTGCACGACGATCATCGAGTCGGGCCTCGACATCCCGAACGTGAACACGATCATCATCAACAACGCTGACCGCTTCGGGCTGGCGCAGCTCTACCAGTTGCGCGGGCGCGTCGGATGCGGGGCGGCGCGGGCGTACGCGTACCTGTTGTACGAGAAGCACCGCGCGTTGAGCGAGGTCGCCCAGAAGCGGCTACAGACAATCTTCGAGGCGACCGAGCTGGGCGCCGGCTTCCAGATCGCGCTGCGCGACCTGGAGATCCGCGGCGCCGGCAACCTGCTCGGCGCCGAGCAGAGTGGCCAGATCGGCACCGTCGGCTTCGACCTGTACGTGAAGCTGCTGGCCGACGCGGTCGAGGGGCTGAAGGCGCTGGCAAAGGGCGAGGCGCCGCCGCCATCGGCGATCCAGCCGCCGGTGGTCATCGACGTGCCGCTGGCCGCGTTCATCCCGGAGAGCTACGTCGGTGACCTCAACCTGCGGCTGTCGCTGTACCAGCGCATGGCCGCCGCGACCGAGGCAGACGCGCACGTCGACCTGGAGCGCGAGCTGAACGACCGCTTCGGCGCGCCGCCGACACCGGTGCGCAACCTGCTGTACATCGTGCGGCTGCGCGTGCTGGCGAAGCGGGCGGGCGTGGCATCGATACAGCGCGAGGAGGGGCCGGGCGGCCGGCCGGTGCTCTCCCTGCGCACGCGCGAGGGCATCGACCTGCGAGCGCGTCTCTCAGGGGCGGCCCGCCGCGAGCTGGAGGGGTCCGGCAGGGTCACGGTCGGCCACAATCAGCTCCGCATCGACCTCGACGCGGCGGGCGCCGGGTGGCGCGACCTGCTGCTACAGGCACTGGAGGCTGCCGTCGGGGCTGAACGGGCCCTGGGCAAGAGTGAACGTGCCGAGAAAACCGCTCCTTACCGCTAGAATCCTTGTTCTAACTGTGATACGGTGACGGGGATGCCAGTCCAGAGCAAGAGCATCTACGATCCGGCTGGACCGGACGACGGAATGCGCGTCCTGACGACCAACTACTGGCCCCGCGGTATCAGCCGCGAGCGGGCTGGCACCTACAAGCGAGTGCTTGCCCCTTCAAGACCGCTGCTCCGTTCGTTCAAGGATCACGAGATCGACTGGCCGGCGTACGCAGTGCGCTACCTCGAAGAGATGCAAGCGGCGGCGGCGCGCGCGGAGATCGCCGAGCTTGCGAGGGAGGCATCGGCCGGCACGGTGACCGTGATGTGCGTGTGTCGCGATGAGGCCGAATGCCACCGGCGCCTGCTGCGCGACCTGATCGCGCGAGAACTGGAGATGCACGGTTGATCCTGTTCACACTCGGCCATAGCACCGCTGAACTCGCCGACCTCATAAACGTCTTACGAAAGAACGACGTGCATCTCGTCGCTGACGTCCGAAGCAAGCCCCGAAGCCGGCTGCCGCATTTCGACCAGTACCCGCTCCAGACGGCCATCGAAGAGGCAGGCATCCGATACCGCTTCCTCGGCGATCGCCTGGGCGGCGTGCCGAGCGACCCGCGCGTCGCGGCGCGCTGGCGGCAGGGGCACCTCGATCCGGTGATCATCGCCCATCTCCGCTCGACGGAGGAATGGAGTGACGGCCTAAGTGAGCTGGCCCGCCTCATGCAGTCCGGTGGCGGCACGCGAGTGTGCGTCCTCTGCAGCGAGGGCGATCCGAACGAGTGCCACCGCAAGGCCGTGGCGCTTGACGCCGCCGAACTCGTTCCCGGCACCGAGGTCGTCCACCTGTCGATCAGCAAGACACCTCCGCGCGAAGTGGGGGTCCAAGAAGTCTTGCTATGAGCCGAACGATAGTGCTGCTCGACGTCACTGCGATGAGCGGTGACGCTGTGTGCGTAGCCGGGCTCGATTGCGACTCCGGCGACACTCTCCGCCTCAGCCATCCGCAGCCCACGCGCGCGTTGCTACACGGATTAGGCGGGCTCACACCCGGTGAGGTGATACAGGTGGACTGGCGGCCAGCGCGCAGGCCGGAGCCACCGCACGTCGAAGATGGCGACTGGCAGCCACGGTCGGTCAAGAAGCTCCGAACGATTGACCTGGCGGAGGTGCTCAAGCTCATGACCCCGCAGGCGTTCACGTCTGTCGAGTCGGCATTCGGTCCGCCGTGGTACACCGGAGGGAACGGGAACCACGCCTGGAAGCCAGGAGAGGGCGCTCGCTCGCTCGCCCCCTGCGCGTGCATTACGTCCGAGCCGACGAGCGTGGGGGCAGCGTGCGTATCGCGTGTCGCGACCACGGGGACGTCTATTGGCGCGCCATCCCGTTCCAGGATCTCATCGTGAAGACTCACGCTACACGGTGCGCGAACTGTGGCGAGGCGCACCTCCAACGCGTCCGCGCCGACTTCGACGGAAACGGCGTACTGGTCCGCGTCGGCCTGACTCGCCCATTCGCTCCGGACCAGCAGAAGCCGCCAGGATGCTGGCTTCAGGTGACCAATGTGTTTGCCCGCCCCCGGCAGCACTTCATCTGAACGCGACATCCTGTCCGCTCCGTCGAGGCCGCCGCCGGGGCTCGAACTCGTCGCCTGAGACGGAAATAGTGCCTTTTCCGCCGGCCTGCTGGTACGGATGTACCTGCCGCTGCCGGGCGGCGCCCCTCGATACTGGAGGCATGGAGGAGCAGGAGTACCGCGAGCGGCTGGCCCGCGACATCGCCGGGTGGCGGCGCGAGGGCCTGATCGACGAGGAGCAGGAGCGCGCGATCCTCGCTCGCTACGGCGTCGAGGGCGCGCGGGCCGTCCGGGCGCTGCGCCTGGGCTGGTTCGCCACGGCCGTCTCGATCGTCGGCGCGATCGTGCTGGCGGCGGGCGTGGTGCTGCTCTTCGCGACCAACTGGGACGAGATGCCGTCGTGGTTCCGCACGGCTGCGATCTTCGCGGGCATGTCGGCGTCGTACGGCCTCGGCTACGCGCTGATTTACCGCTACAACATGCAGCGCATCGGCAGCGCGATGCTGCTGCTCGGCGTGCTGCTGTACGAGGCCGGCCTCTTCCTCCTCGCACAGATCTACAGCATGCCCGTCGACAGTCCGATCCTCTTCCTGCTCGCAGCCGTCGGCGCGTTCCCGCTTGCGTACCTCTTCGGCTCGCGGATCATCCTGCTGGTGGCGCTCGCGAACGTGACCGGCTGGGTCATCGGCGAGATGGTCACGCGCTATCCCGACTCGCCGAAGACGCAGTCGGCGCTGCTCGTCGTCGCAACGCTGGGGATCGGCCTGTACGCGATCGGCCGGCTGCACGCGCTGCGGGACGCGTTCGCACACTTCGCCGAGACGTACGTCTTCGCCGGCCTGCTGGTGCTGATGGGTCTGGTGTACGTGTTCACCTTCGACGAGCCATGGTCGGCGATGATCGACGCCGGCGTAAAGTCGTACGCGGCACCGCCGGTTGTGTACGTGGCGATCGTAGTGACGGCCGCCATCGTCGCCACTGAGTGGCTGCTGCGCCCACGCGACATCGAATCGCAGGTCGACGCGGGCGCGCAGGCGGTGCTGATCGGCGTCGCGGCGCTTGTGGCGACGTGGCCGGGATGGACCGGCTACGCCGTCGTCTTCAACGGTGTCTACTTCGCCGTCGCGGCGGGGCTGGTGACGCGAGGTTACCTGCGCGGCGATGAGCGCTACGTCAACGTCGGGCTGCTCGCCGTCGCGGTCGGGCTGCTCACGCGCTACGTCGACGTGTTCTGGTCGCTGCTGGCGGGCTCGGCGTTCTTCATGATCGGCGGGCTGCTGCTGCTGGCGGTGGCGTTCGCGTTGGAGCGAATGCGGCGCGGCTTGCTGCGTGGGATGACGGGCGGCAACGCGGGCGTGAAGGGAGCGGTCGCATGACGCCGGGCAGAAAGCTCCTGATCGTCGTAGCGGTGCAGTTCCTGGTGCTGCTGTCCGTGCTGGCGTTCAAGCAGTACACGGTGCTGACGGGTGAGACGGTGCTGCTGAAGACGACACCCGTCGACCCACGCGACCTCGTGCGCGGCGACTTCGTCGCGGTGCAGTACGAGATCTCGACCGTGGACCGCGACCTCGTAACGGACGAGTACAAGTACCCTTCGGGGCCGGTATATGTCGAACTGCAGCGCGGGAGCGACGGCTACTGGGACGCGGTCGCCGTGCACACGGGGCGAGAGCACTCGTACGACGGCACGGTGCTGATCAAGGGCCACGTCGTGGAGACCTACCAGCCGGCGAGCATGAGCACGATCGACATCCGCTACGGAATTGAGCAGGTGTTCGTGCCGGAGGGGAGCGGCGGCGATCTGCCGTCGGGCAGCGGGCACACGATCGCTGTTGAGGTGAAGGTCGACCGGTTCGGGAACGCCGTGCCGCGGCGGTTCTTCGTCGACGGGCAGCCGTTCGACCTGAAGCGGCGGTGACGATGGTGATCCACAGATAACGCAGATGGTCACAGATGGTTGGGCCGGCCCCGGCAAGTGTTCGGAAACCTGACCACATCACCGCATGATGAGGGCCGGGCAAGCCCCGCCTCTACGCGGCGGTTCGTCGGAGCGCCCGGCATTAGCTTCCAGCTTCGCACCTCCAGCCCGGAGCTATCATGGAACCGGAGCATGCCGGATCCGGCACATCCCCTCCGATGATCCAAGAGGAGGCTCCGCGATGACGCAGCAGTACCAGAATCTCATCGGCGGCCGCTGGGTGGACGCGCGCGACGGGCGGCGCTTCGAGCGCGAGAATCCGGCCACGGGCGAGATCACCGGCTCGTACCCGCGGTCGGGGCCGGAGGACGTGCGCGATGCGGTCTGCGCCGCTGTCGAGGCGCAACGGTCGTGGCGGCGGCGGCCGGCGCCGAAGCGGGGCGAGATCCTGTTCCGCGCCGCGGAGATCCTCGTCCGCAAGAAGGAGCAGTTCGCGCGGGAGCTGACCGAAGAGATGGGCAAGGTGCTCAAGGAGGCGCGCGGCGACATCCAGGAAGCCATCGACATGACGTATTACATGGCAGGCGAGGGGCGGCGCGCATTCGGCCAGACGACGCCGTCCGAACTGCCGGACAAGTTCGCGATGTCGGTGCGCGCGCCGGTGGGGGTCGTCGGCCTGATCACGCCGTGGAACTTCCCGATGGCGATCCCGTCGTGGAAGGTCATGCCGGCGCTCGTCACGGGCAACACGGTCGTCTTCAAGCCGTCGCAGTTCTCGCCGAAGAGCGCCTACAACCTGGTGAAGACGCTGGAGGAGGCGGGCATCCCACCCGGCGTCGCGAACCTCGTCTTCGGCGAGGGTGCGGAGGTGGGCGCCGGCATCATCGAGCATCCGTCGGTGGAGCTGATCTCGTTCACCGGCAGCAACGCTGTGGGCAAGCGAATCGCAGTGCAGTGCGCGGAGCTGGGCAAGCCGGTGTCGCTGGAGATGGGGGGCAAGAACGCGATCACGATCCTCGATGACGCCGACCTGGACCTCGCGCTGGACGGCGTGGTGTGGAGCGCGTTCGGCACGACGGGGCAGCGCTGCACGGCCGCCAGCCGCGTCATCGTGCAGGCAGGGGTGTACGAAGAGTTCGCCGAGAAGCTGATCGCGCGCACGGAGCGGCTGCGGCTCGGCAACGGGCTGGACGCCGCGACGGACGTCGGGCCGGTGGTGAACCAGGACCAGCTCCACAAGATCGATTCGTACATGCAGGTCGGGCGCGACGACGGGGCGACGCTGGCGTGCGGCGGCGGCACAGCGAACGTCGGCGCGCTGGCGAAGGGGCACTTCTTCCAGCCGACCGTCTTCACGGACGTGAAGCCCGGCGCCCGCATCGCGCAGGAGGAGATCTTCGGGCCGGTGACGGCGCTGATCAAGGTGGGGAGCCTCGAGGAGGCGATCGAGGTCAACAACGGAGTCTCCTACGGGCTCAGCTCGTCGATATATACGAGGGACGTGAACAAGGCGTTCAAGGCGATCGAGGGCATCGACACGGGGCTGATGTACGTGAACGCCGGCACGATCGGCGCCGAGGTACACCTGCCGTTCGGTGGCACCCGCGGCACAGGCAACGGCCACCGCGAGGCCGGCACGGCGGCGCTCGACACGTTCACGGAGTGGAAGACGGTCTACGTCGACTACAGCGGCAAGCTGCAGAAGGCGCAGATGGATTGAGGTGGTCGTTGGGGGTTGGCGGTTGGTCGTTAGGGTAGATACTCGGTTATGACGACGGTATTTCGCAGGCCATCGACAGCAGCGAGTCCGGCGCACGCCGAGGGCGTGGTCCGGCACGGGTTCGCGTCGTTCTTCCGGGCGCCGGTGGTCGAGGACATGGAGACGTGGCGGGCGGACGTCGGTCTGGTCGGCGTGCCATTCGACGGGGCGACGAACGACCGGCCGGGCGCGCGCTTCGGGCCAGCGGCGATACGCGACGCGTCGACGCGGTACGAGCCCGACGAGCAGTGGAGCGGCTGGGTCGACGCAGAGCGCGGCGTGCGCGTCCTGCAGGGCGTGTCGCTGGCCGACGTCGGCGACGTGGACGTGCGGACGGTCGACCTGCTCGAGAACTTCGACATCATCACGGAGGCGGCGCGGCTGGTGCGGCGGAACTGCCGCGTGCCGGTGTTCGTCGGCGGCGACCACTCGATCACGTACCCGATCGTGCGGGCGTTCGACGAGGGGCCGCTGACGATCGTGCAGTTCGACGCGCACCAGGACTACACCGACGACAAGTACGGCGTGCGGTTCTCGCACGACAACCACATGCGCCGGTCGAGCGAGCTGACGCACGTGAAGCAGATCGTGAACATCGGGCTGCGCGGCGTACTGGAGCGCTTCGAGGCGTGGGAGGCGGCGCAGCGGGACGGCGTCGTCATCGTGACGGCGGAGCGGATCGTACGGGACGGCGTGCCGGCGGCGCTGGCGTCGCTGCCGGGCGGCGGGCACGCCTACGTGACGATCGACATCGACGTGCTGGACCCGTCGGGGGCGCCAGGGACGGGCTACCCGGAGCCGGGCGGGATCAACTACTACCAGCTCAAGGAGGCGCTGCGCCTGGTCGCGAGCCGGTACGAGGTGCTGGGGTTTGACGTGACGGAGATCGACCCGGTGTACGACAGCGCGGGCGTGACGGTGCGGGTGGCGTCGAAGCTGGTGCTGGATTTGCTGGCGGCTGTGTTCGAACGGGCGTGAGGCTGGTGGCCGGGCGGTCTGATTGACCGTTGTTTTTTCGCGGTTTCTCCACTTTTCTGCCCCCCGGCGAATCTGACGGGAGCCCGAGCTCCTGACAGTGTTTGATTGACCGTCCTGCGGCCGGGGGCTGGCCGGGCTTCGGCGCATGGCGGTCAGTGCGGTGGGACGACGGCGGTGCGGGACCATCATGGGGCGAGGGTACGCCCGATGGTGGGGATCTCCGAGCCGGGGGATGTCACCCCGCTCGGCAGGGCGAGCCTTCGGCCCGGCCTCCCTTCCACGACCCAGAGAGAAGAAGTTGAGCCGGAGTCGCACGGTTAGCTGATACGATGGCCGCGATGGCTTTCGTGACCGTCCGTCGCCGGGGACGCTCCGGGGTCCGCGGCTGGCTGATCGTGCTGGCAGCGGCAGGCGGGTCCATGCTCGTCGCCTGCGGAGGCGGGACGGACGCAGGAAGCGCGAGCGTCGTTCCGGACACGGCAACGGCCTCGCCGACGCAAGCGCCGGACGCGACTGCGACACCGACTGCAACGGAACCGAGCGCCACCGGCGCGCCTTCAACGAGCCGACGCGCGACCCCGGACGTGATCGTGGACAACGGTCCGTTCACGACCGGCTACGTCGCGCTCGACGCGCTGATCGAACGGATCGAGGCGCACGATGTGGACGCCGTGCTGGCGGCGTTCGAATCCAAATCGGTGGAATGCGGGACCGATCCGTTTCCCGCTTGCGCGCCGGGCACCGCCGACGGCACCGATGTGCAGGCGTTCCTGACCGTCGGATGCAACAGGAAATACGTGCCGGCGCGGGAGGACGTGCGCCGCTCGATCGAAGAGGCGTTCGGGGGGAGCGACCGCTCGTCGGTGTATTCGGTGGAGCTTGTGCCGCCGTACATCGGCAGGGCGCCGAGCTCCGCCAGCCCGGACCTGCGGCCCAAGGCGGTCATCGTCACGACGGCCGGCAGCGAGCCCGCGCCGTTCGGGGCATCGACCACCTGGGAGGCGACGGAGCAGGGGACGCTCGTGGGCGGATCGACGGAGTGCGACCGGCCCGTCGGGGCGGCATGGGTCGCCGAGATCACGGGCGGTTACGGGACGCCGAACTGGATGGTGCCACCGCGGGCGGTGTGCGCGACACGGGAAGTCAGCGTGGACGTGGAGATCTGGCGCAACTACAACAACTATCGGGAGATGTTTGGCGATGTGGTCGGATCGGACGGCGCTCCCACCGGGGAGCCGGCGATCATCCGGGTCCTGACCGCCGAGGACGTGCAGAACCTGCCGCCGCGGACGCCCGCGCCACGCGAGCCCGCATGGCACGGAGGGCTATCGAGCCGTAACGACGTGCAATCGGGCATGCACCTGAAGGTCGACGGATGGCGCATGGACAACTGCATGATTGAAGCGTGGAGCGTCACGCCGGAGGCGGTGGCCGCGGAGCCACCGCCGACACCCCCGCCGGGCGTGCCGCCGCCGGCGGCGGCGGGCCAGGGCCGGATCAGCGCGGGTGCAGGGCACACGTGTGCGCTGAAGGGCGGCGGGGTGTGGTGCTGGGGCTGGAACTACGTGGGCGAGGTCGGCAACGGCACGACGCTCATGGCGTCGACGCCGGTCGCGGTATCGGGGATGACGAGCGGCGTGACTGCGATCAGCGCGGGCGACGCGCATACGTGCGCGGTGAAGGACGGCGGCCTCTGGTGCTGGGGACGCAACGATTTCGGCGAGCTGGGGAACAACAGCCAGTCGAACAGCCCGGTGCCCGTCGCCGTGTCCGGACTGGCGAGCGGTGTGACGGCGGTGAGCGCGGGCCGGCTGCACACGTGCGCGATCAAGGACGGCGGCGCCTGGTGCTGGGGCGGCAACTACGACGGGGAGATCGGCATCGGGAGCACGGCCGAGAGCCACGTCCCGGTGGCGGTGCCCGGGCTATCGAGCGGAGTGACGGCGATCAGCGCGGGCGGCTTCTTCACGTGCGCCATCAAGGACGGCGGCGCCTGGTGCTGGGGCACCAACCTGAACGGCGCCTCGCCCCGGCAGAACCTGACGCCCGTGGCTGTGCCCGGGATGGCGAGCGGTGTCACGTCGATCAGCGCGGGCACGACGCACGTGTGCGCGATCAAGGACGGCGGCGCCTGGTGCTGGGGCGGCAACGGATTCGGGCAGACGAGCGACACGCTGGACACGAGCTTCGAGCCGAAGCTGGTGGCCGGGATGGAGAGCGGCGTCAGCGGGATCAGCGGCGGCGGCGGGCACACGTGCGCGATCAAGGACGGCAGCGTGTGGTGCTGGGGGTACAACAGCAACGGGCAGCTGGGGATCGGCGCCAGTGCGAACAGACGGACGCCGGTGGCCGTGCAGTCGCTGGCGGGCGGAGTGACGGGGATCAGCGCTGGGAACAGCCACACGTGCGCGCTCACGGGCGCGGGCGTGCAGTGCTGGGGCAGCAACTACCACGGGGAGATCGGGGACGGCGGCAGCCGGGACGTGTATGTGCCGGTGACGGTGCTGTGACTCACGGGATCCACAACTCGGGCACGGCGCACGTTGCTCCGCTGGCAGATCCATCGCCTCTTCAAGCTCACGCTTGCAGCCGCCGCGGCGGACGCCAAAGACCGGCGGTATCGGGGCTTCCGGCCACGGTTTCGGGCGGCTGTGTACGAGTTGCACTTTCGAGTCTCTGTCATGCGGGCGACACACCTCCCACACTTCGGGCTTGTCGGGCGCTTCAGGAAATGTGATCGTATCGGTATGCGTCGCCGGTTCTGCGCAACCTGCGGGCCATTCACAAATTGCCACGTTCGACACCTCCTCCGGGAGCGAATCTACACTACCCCGTGAGCGCGACCGTGATGGCCGCGCCGAGGACAGCACCCAATACCGCCGAGACGAACGCCACCGCTAGGGTGAATCGCCGGTCTGTTTGCTTGTCCTCCAGCGAGAGGTGGCGATCGATGTGCCATTGAAGTGACAAGCCCCGAACCCACTCTTGGAAGAAGCGGCATGAACGCTTCGCATTGATGATGTCCTCCCAGCCCCAGATCATCCAACGCGGTTCGACGCCCGGCGGTGGTGCGTGCTTCTCAGCGGCGAGATCCACTCCGCGAAAACACACGATCTGCCCTTCGCGGTCGCGGAATCGGAGGAGTCCGCCCTTGCGGAGGAAGATGGAGCTGCGCTCCTCGGGAGTAGCGGGGTCTGACGGCAGATCTCCGTCCGCCACCCGACGCCCCGCCCAGTACGCTACGACGAGGAAGCCGCATTCAGCACAGGTGACGTTGTCGGCCATGCGGAAATTCTACCGCGATAGACTACTTCGACGAGTCGGCGTACCGGCGGGTTCCCGAGCGGCGATCGCGTCACTCGTGCGGTTCTGTTGGCGGCGCCGGGCCGACCGCGGCCTCAACCGACGCCGAATGAGGAATGCTCACACTTGTCTCGCCGGTTAGATGTTTCGGGCGATGAATGTGAATGCTGTTGGCGCTCGGGCCCTTGTCCGTGACGACTTGCCAGTCAACGCGTGGCGCGAAATTAGGAAGAGCGTTTACGGCTGCGCGGCTCGCGACGACCCGAAGGTACCCTAGGCGCATGGGCGCTTCAGGAAACAGCGGGTGCAACGTCGTGTTGAAGATAACCGTGTAGGGATCCGTCGCGTCTAGGCCGAGGTCCGGTGGAGCGCCGCTGATCTGGATGGATAGTGGGGCGGCTACCTTCATCTGACAGTGCCACGCCAACGCGACCGCTTCTCCTCTATTAACGACCCAGAATGCGATCGGTTCGCTGGCAAACGCATCGGGGTATTCAGTTGGTTCTAGTAGCTCAATCCGCCGCTCGGTTTCGACCTCCACGCGGGGATTCCCCAAAGACCTGAGTTGGCTCGCCGTTGAGAACAGAGCTACGGCACCGGCGCCGAAGCCCGCCAGCGCGACGGCGGACTGAGACACGGCGATCTTCTGGTCACGAGTCCAGTTGTGGAACGGCCCCCTGGTAACGCCCCAATAGCAGCCAACGAAGACCGCGAGAGCCCACAGGGCTGCAATCTCCCAGGCCCATCGGAGCAGCCGTCTTCTCAACACTTGGCCCCTCCTCTCCTGTTGCGGGCATCATACGGGCCGCCGGGCGTCGCCGTTGACAAGCCGATTAGAACATGCGATCCTACGCAATCGTACACCCTTTCTACTAGCAGGAGGTGCCCGCGATGGCCGCCTTCGCCACGGCGAGCCTTCGACTCGCCCGCTCTCCAGCGCGTCGAGGGGGAGCTTGCAGGTGAGGATGGGTTGCGGGAACGCGCACGACCCTTCGCTTGGCTCAGGGTGACACCGTGGGGCGGTTTGGTCGCTGGCCGCTAGCCTCCAGCCTGAGGCTTGCCGCCGTCCTCACGCAGCCACCCCGGATCCGAGACCTCCAACTTGGCGTGGACGGTGTCGCGGACGTGGGCGAAGACGAGGTCACGGAAGTGGCCGGCGTCGGCGTCGCCTTCCCGGATGCGGTCGGCGAGCTCGCGGTTGCGGTCGACGAGCTGCTGCTTCGTGGCGGAGAGCGTCGACGGGCGATGGGCGGGGCCGAGGATGTGGTCGAGGCCGCGCCACTCGCTGTCGAGCTGGCGCTCCTCGTGCTGGAGCTCGCGCCGGACGATGCGGATGACGTTGGCGGCGACGCGCGCGTTGTACTTGCGAGAGCCCTCGAGGGTGGGGACGAGCTGCTCGTCGAGGAGGAGCTCGACGGCGCGGAGGAGTTCGTCTGCGGTCGGACGGTCGTGCATGTCGCTGCGCTCCAGTTCACAGTTAACAGTGAAGAGTTCACAGTCGGGGGCTGGCGACTGTGAACTGCGAACTGTCCACTGTCAACTATCCACTAACTCCAGCAGCTCCCATTCGGTCTCGGCGGTACGCCGGCCGATGCTGGCGAGCTCGACGCTGTTGGAGTGGCCGTCGATGTAGGTGCGGGCCTGGCTGAGGCAGATGACGCCCCAGCGCAGGTTGCCGAAGACCTCCCAGAAGCGCACGCGCTCCGGGTCGACCTTCGCGCCGCCGGCGGACTCGTAGGCAGCGAAGAACTCGTCGCGGTCGCCGATGCCGCCGACGGGCTTCGGTCCGCCGAAGCGCCAGGAGCGCACGCAGATGAAGCCCATGTCCTCCATCGGGTCGCCGACGTGCGCGAGCTCCCAGTCGAGCATGAGGCGCAGTCCGTCGGGGCCGAAGAGGACGTTGCCGATGCGGTAGTCGCCGTGGACGAGCGTGCGCCGCTCCCCACTGCCGTCGGCAGCGACGTACGGCGAGCGGTTGAGGTAGCGGAAGGCCAGCTCAAAGGCGGGGCTCGGCTGCAGCGCGATCGCGCGGTAGATCTGCTCGTAACGCTCGACTTCGAACTTCGCGGGCGAGACGCCGGACGGCGGGGCTGGCAGCGCGTCGCCGAGGCCGTGCTGTTCGAGCGGGATGGCGTGGATCTTCGCGAGGGTGCGGCCGAGCTGGGCGGGCAATGCTGTGCGCGCATCCGCGTACATGTCCTCGCGGAGGAGGCGGCGCGGCAGCGTCTCGCCGCCGACGCGGCGCACCAGGAAGAACTCGCCACCGAGGGAGTCGTCGCCCATGAAGAGCGGCTCGGGGGCGGGGACGCCCTCGTCGAACGCCGCCTTGATCAGCTTGAACTCGATCTCCCGGGTCATGGTCTTCGGGGCGCCGCGCGTGTCGCGCTGGAGGATCAGCGGCAGCGTCTCGGTGCGGCCGTCCTGATGCGCGAGGGTAGCGTCGAGCGACCACGTCTCGCGGGAAGCGCCGCCTGTGAGCCGGCGAAGGCCTGCGACGTCGGCGTGTTCGGCGCCGCTCGCGCGCTGGAGGAAGGCGGCCAGCTTGTCGGCGAAGTCGTCAGGCATGCGTGGCGCTCCAGGCCGAACAGAAGGAGAACGCTTGGCCCAAACGAGGCCCTCCGATTCGCTCAGCGTGACGAAGGGCATCTGCCCCCGCGCCCAGGGCGGACGACGGGCAAGACCCTTCGCTTCGCTCAGGGTGACAGCAGGCGCGCTCGCGCGGAGGGAAGGGCTTGTGTTCCGAGCGAGATCCTTCGCTTCGCTCAGGATGACAATGGAGAAGCTGGTCGGCCACTACTCGACCTGGTCGAGGTACTCCGAGAGGCCGTAGCCGACGGCGTCGCCGCAGCGGAACTCGGTCATGCCCTCGCCGACGTGTGTGGTCATGTTGTTGCGGCGGTTGCGGAGGGGGATGAAGCCCATCACCTTGCCGCTGACGTCGAGCTTCTCGCCGGTGTTGAGCGTGAGGTGGGCGACCAGGCTCTTGTGGAACAGGCCGTTCTCCTCGAACTCGGTGTCGATATCGACGCCGACGATCCGGTCCATCTTGTCGCCGCGGTAGACCACGCCACCCTGCATGCGGTTATCGCGGTCGCGCCAGACCGTCGAGACCATCATGCCGAAGTCGGGCGCGAAGTTGATGGTGAGCCAGCGGTAGGACCAGATCGCCTGCCAGTAGCGGGGCCCCCACGAGTGGTCGCGCAGGCCGAGGCCGTCGATCCGGAGCGCCTGGCCGTCGACCTCCACAGTGCCATGCACCTTCATGTGCTGCTCGTAGTGCGCCTTCGCGAATTCCTTCTCGGGATCG
>Ga0153916_10001497_pt1 | contig 16817 bp, 12 predicted proteins | sample Opewatmetagenome_FD_109642 | JGI IMG/M metagenome (GOLD analysis project Ga0153916, IMG submission 109642) | Freshwater wetland microbial communities from Ohio, USA - Open water 3 Core 3 Depth 4 metaG | ecosystem: Environmental > Aquatic > Freshwater > Wetlands | place: USA: Ohio, Lake Erie... | reverse complement strand
CTGGTCTTGTCGCTCAGCACCTTCGTGGTGGCGTACTCGACGGCGCAGTATCACTTGTATTACTCCGCCGTGTTGACCTTGCTGCTTAAAGCGCTGCTATTGCCCTGGCTGCTGCATCGCCTGATTCGCAAACTCAATGTAAAATGGGATGTGGAAACTCTGATCAATATTCCCACCACCATGTTGGTCGGTATCGCGCTGGTGATTTTCGCCTTCAACCTGGCCGCGCCCATCTCGCAGTTGTCTGAAAGCATTACGCGCGGCTTGATCGGTATCGCCTTGGCCAGCGTGCTGCTGTCGCTGTTGATGATGCTGACGCGGCGCAAGGCGGTTCCGCAAGTGGTCGGTTTTCTATCCATGGAAAATGGCTTGTTCTTTGCCGCGACCAGCGCCACCCACGGGATGCCGTTAGTGGTGGAACTGGGCATCGCGCTGGACGTGCTGGTCGGCACCTTCATCTTCGGTATCTTCTTCTTCCAGATTCGCGATACCTTCGACAGTCTGGATATCAGAAATATGGAGAACCTCAAGGATGATTGACGCGCAACTCGCGGCGCTGTTGCTTACCCCGCTGTTGGGCGGCCTGTTGCTGGCCCTGTTCGGTTCGCGCCGTTGGGCGGCGGAGCTGAATTCGCTGATGAGTTTTGGCACCTTTTCCGCCTCCGTGGTGCTGACCGTGCGCGTGATCGAGGCCGGGCCGCAGGTCGCCTTCAATGAACAGTTTTTCATCGATCAATTCAACGTATTCCTGGTTGCCCTGACCGCCTTCGTCGCGTTCACCACTTCGCTGTTCTCGCGCCCCTACATGCGCATTGAACAACATCACGGCAAACTCACTACGCCGATGTTGCATCTGTATTACAGCATGTACCAACTGTTCACCTTCACCATGCTGTTGGGCTTGACCACCAACAACATGGGCATCGTCTGGGTGGCCATGGAGGCGGCCACGCTGACCACGGTGCTGCTGGTCAGCCTGTATCGCACCCCCGCCAGTCTCGAGGCGGCGTGGAAATATTTCATACTGTGCGGCGTGGGCATCGCGCTCGCCCTGTTCGGCACTATCTTGTTATATTTCGCCGCCGAGCGCGTGCTCGGCGTAGGCGGCACCGCCTTGCTGTGGACGCACTTGAATGAAGTCAAGGGCGAGTTGGAGCCTACCGTGCTCAAGCTGGCGTTCATATTTCTGCTGGTCGGCTATGGCACCAAAGTCGGACTGGTGCCGTTGCATAGCTGGTTGCCGGATGCCCATGCAGAAGGTCCAACACCGGTTTCCGCCGTGCTTTCCGGCCTGCTGCTGAATGTGGCGTTGAATGCGGTGGTGCGCAGCAAGGTGTTGGTGGATGGCTCACTGGGCACCCACTTCGCCGGCAATCTGATGATGGGTTTCGGTCTGCTGTCGGTGGTGGTCGCCGCATTGTTCCTGTCGCGGCAAAAAGACATCAAGCGCATGTTCGCCTATTCCTCCATCGAGCATATGGGGCTGATCACCTTTGCCTTCGGCATGGGCGGTGCGGTGGCAACGTTTGCCGGGATGCTGCATATGACCGTACACTCGCTGACCAAGTCGGCGATCTTCTTCGCGGTCGGCCATGCGGTGCAAAAATCCGGCACACAGCAGATGGAAAACATTCGCGGCATGCTGCAAGTCAGCCCCACGGTAGGCTGGGGACTGATGCTGGGTACACTGGCGATTTTGGGCATGCCGCCGTTCGGTGTATTCGCCAGCGAATTCCTGATCATCACCACCGCCATGCACAGCTATCCATGGACGACGCCGATTCTGCTGATCGCGCTGGGCATCGCGTTCGCCGCCATTTTCGGCAAGGTGCAGCCGATCGTGTTCGGCGAAACTACGGCACGCCGCCTGCCGCATTCGCCGGCCCTGATTCCGGTGTTCGTGCACTTGTTGCTGGTATTGATATTGGGGCTGTATATGCCGCCCTATTTGGCTGACTGGTATCGCCAGGCTGCGGCTTTGTTAGGATAAGTCATGCCGATCACCCATCCCAATCTGTACTTGACTCGGCTTACTGGCGCGATTCCCGCTTGGATGGGTGAGATCAAGCCCAACGACCTGCAACCGATTTGTCAGAATGTACGTGACGGCGGCGGCAGGCTTGTCGCATTGTGGGGCAGCGATGAACGCGCACAGCGCGGTGGATTCGCTCTGCATGTCACGCTGGTCAATGAGGCGGGCTTGATCTGCTTGAGCTTGCCATTGGCGGCCCAGCAGCCCGGCTATCCCGACATCAGTCGAATTTTTCCAGTGGCCAACCGCATGCAGCGCGCGGCATATGACTTGTTTGGCATTTACGCATACGAAGGTAATGACTATCGCAAATGGCTGCGTCACGGAGCATGGCATAGCGCCAGTTTCCCCTTACGCAAGGATTTCGATTCCGCACAGAACCGCGGTGAGGAGCCGGATGCTTACCCGTTCGTTAAAGTTGAAGGTCAGGGCGTGCATGAAATTGCGGTGGGGCCGGTTCATGCGGGAATTATCGAGCCGGGGCACTTCCGCTTTTCCATTGTCGGCGAAAAAATACTGCGTCTAGAGGAGCGTTTAGGCTACACCCACAAGGGCACTGAGAAACGTTTTGAAGGCTTGACGCTGCAACAAGGCGCAAAGCTCGCCGGACGGGTGAGCGGCGATACCACGGTCGCTTACGCGTGGGCTTACGCAATGGCAGCAGAAAGCATCGCCGCCGTGACGCCGCCGGATTGCGCGCTATGGCTACGTGCGCTGTTTTTGGAACGTGAACGCATCGCCAATCACTTGGGCGATCTCGGCGATCTCGGAAACGATGTCTCGCTGTCGTTTGGTTTTTCCCAGTTTTGGATATTGAAAGAGCAACTCCTGCGCATCAATGCCGCGCTGTTCGGACACCGCTATCTGATGGATAAAATCATTCCGGGCGGCGTGGCTGCCGGCTTGGCGGAATCAGGGAAGCAGACGTTGTTCGAAGAATGCGCCATGCTGGAGCGCGAGGTGCACTTGCTGCGCGGCATCTACGAAGAACATGCCGGCGTGCAGGATCGCTTTATAGGCGCCGGACGTGTCGAGCCGAAACTGGCCGCCCAACTTGGATTGTGCGGCTTGGCCGGGCGTGCCAGTTTACAGTCTTGGGATGCGCGTGCGCAGTTTCCATGCGCCCCCTACGACAAGCTGGATGTGCAGATGGCGACCTATCGCAATGGCGATGTCGCGGCGCGTGTCATCGTGCGCTTCGATGAGTTGTTCGAATCGTTGCGCTTGCAGCGTGAGATTCTGACCCATCTGGTGCACAACAGCCCATTGTCCGTGCCGCTCGAAACGCTCCCTGCGAGCCGTTTTGGCGTGGGCATGGTGGAAGGCTGGCGCGGTGAGGTGCTGGTGGCTATCCACACCGACGCGGACGGCAAGTTGACACGGGTGCATCCGCATGACCCGTCATGGCAGAACTGGCCGGCGCTGGAACATGCCGTCATGGGCAACATCGTGCCGGACTTCCCGCTCATCAATAAATCGTTCAATCTCAGCTATTCGGGTCAGGATTTGTAATGTATCAACTCATCAAGCAGATCATCAAGACGGGCATCAAAACCGAAAGCCCACCACTGCCGGATGAAGCAATGCGCGTCGAGACGCAGCGGCTGCAGGAGGAAATTCTGCATGTGTTCGGCCGCGCGCTGAGCATACGTCAGGTGGATGCCGGATCATGCAACGCTTGCGAATTGGAGATCCGCGAGGTCAACAACGCTTATTACAACATCGAGGGATTGGGTATCAAATTCGTCGCCAGCCCACGCCATGCAGACATGCTGCTGGTCACTGGGCCGGTGTCGCGGCATATGGAAACCGCGCTCAAGCGCACCTACGATGCCACGCCGGATCCCAAGCTGGTGGTGGCGATCGGCGACTGTGCCTGCGATGGGGGTATCTTTGGCGAAAGCTATGCCAGTTGCGGTCGCGTCGCCAACGTCCTTCCGGTGGACGTAGCGGTGAGCGGTTGTCCACCCACGCCTACCGCGATACTGCAAGGCATACTCACCGCCATCAGCGCGGCGAAATAATCGAGGGCTGGGCAACATCATCGCACCGTGTTCTGGCGGCCCTGCTGTTTATACGCCACCCCATGTACTTTTCTCTTTCTGTGCCATGTTCTGAGCCATGGAAACTTTATCACTTAGAATACGGATACGGCCGCCGCGCCACGCCGCTCTCTACTGCGGCACGGGCCACGGCGGGCGGAATGAGATCGATCAAACGGGGATCAAGCGGTTTGGGGATGATGTAATCAGGCCCGAATTCCAGGTGCTTTAATTTGTACGCCTTCAATACTTCCGGCGGCACGGGTTCGCGCGCGAGTGCGCACAGCGCGCGCACCGCCGCGACCTGCATGGCCTGGTTGATACGGCTGGCGCGCACATCGAGCGCACCGCGGAAGATGAAGGGGAAGCCCAGCACGTTGTTCACCTGATTGGGATAATCGCTGCGGCCGGTGGCCATGATGAGATCGTTGCGCACCGCGTGCGCGACTTCCGGGCGTACCTCCGGATCGGGATTTGACAGCGCGAACACCACCGGCTTGGGCGCCATGGCCTCCAGCATTTCTTCCGCCACCAAATCGGGGCCCGAAACGCCGATAAAGACATCGGCATCCTGCATGGCATCACCCAGGGTGCGCTTGTGGGTATCGATGGCGAATTCACGCTTATAAATATTGAGATCGTCGCGGCCGCTGTGGATAACGCCACTGCGATCCACCAAAGAGAGATGCTCCTTCTTGGCGCCCAAGGCCACCAGCAGATGCATGGAGGCGATGCCCGCCGCCCCAGCACCCAAGCAGAGGATGCGCGCATCCTGGATACGCTTGCCTTGCAGTTCCAGCGCATTGAGCAGGCCGGCGGCGACGATGATGGCGGTGCCGTGCTGATCGTCGTGAAACACCGGGATGTCCAGACGGCGGATCAATTCTTCCTCGATCATAAAACAATGCGGCGCGGCGATGTCTTCAAGATTGATGCCGCCGAAGGTGGGCGCGATGGCGGCCACGGTCTCGATGAACTGCTCCGGCGAACGGGCGTCCACCTCGATATCGAACACGTCGATATTGGCAAATTTCTTGAACAGCACGCCCTTGCCTTCCATCACCGGCTTACCCGCCAAAGCGCCGACATTGCCCAGACCCAACACCGCGCTGCCGTCGGTGATCACCGCCACCAGATTGCCCTTGGCGGTGTAGCGATAGGCGGCCTCGGGATCGGTGGCGATGGCGCGCACCGGTTCAGCCACGCCGGGGGTATAGGCCAGAGACAGATCCTCCTGCGTGGCGCAAGGCTTGGTGATGGCGATGCCGATCTTGCCCGGCTGCGGTTCGGCATGATAGGCAAGGGCGGCTTGTTTGCGGTCTTTATTCATAAATTCGTTACTCTCGTCTGGCGGGGTTGCATAACCTTTGGATAGCTCATTCATCAGCGCTTTACAATCTCCAGGGCCGAGGGATGCTGCAGGCGCACCTCCAACTCATTTTTATAAGGATACACCCAACCGCGCACGATCACTTCTTTGTTTATGAGGCTATGCAGCGGGATGCCGGTGAAATAGCCCAGGTCCTTGCGGTCGATGCGCGCCGCTACATTCCCTTCCATATCGAGCCATAGCGAATGTGCAGTCTCGCCGACGTGCACGACACGGCCCTTGATTAAATGATATCCGCGCGCCGTCCGTTCCAAGTGGACGGCGGGGATGGGTTGATAGCCCGGCAAGGCCCAAATGCCCGCGCTTCCGGCGCGAGCCCGCCGTTCGGCGGCTTGATAACACTCGGCGTTCCATTGATTGGGAGGCACGATCAAGGCCGTCGCATAACCATGTTCCAGCAGCCAGGCCGACACGCTGGTGCCGTCGGCGAGAAAGGCATGGGCCAAGAGGCGGCCATGGACGTCCCGGCGGGTTTCGTCGAGACGCAAGGCTAACTCCGGATGTTTGACGAGCACGGCGCGCAGGGCGTCTCGGGCCTCGATCGCGTAGGGCTGATCGGGCTCGCCGTCGCGGGCCAGTTCCGGGGTATCGATACCGATCAAGCGCAGCTTACGGCCATCCCTTAACCGGACCGTATCGCCGTCATGCACGGAAGCCACTTGCACGCGCTCATCGATGCGGTCGGCGGCGCATGGCGTGGCCGCCATAAGGGGCGCCGCCGACAACCCTATATAAAGAAGCCAGCAAACTACGGCATGCCGAAAAAAACAAAGGGCGCGAGTACACTGCGCCCTTGCTGTGTCGCCAACCATCATGGGATGGGTCTAGCTGCGGGTCATTCCATACTTCTGGCGGAATTTATCCACGCGGCCGGCGGTGTCCACCAGCTTTTGCTTGCCGGTGTAGAACGGATGGCATGCTGAGCACACATCCAAATGCAGGTCACGCCCCGCGGTAGAGCGGGTGGAAAAGGTATTCCCGCAGCTGCAAGTCACCTTGATCTCGTTGTAGGTGGGGTGTATATCCGGTTTCATGTAGTACCTCGTCATCTTGATCGGCGGGCGGCCCCTCTCGGCCGGGCAACCCGAAGAACGGGGAATGATACGCAAAACCGGCCATCCCGGCAAGACCGTCCTGCTCCTCCCGGCCCCCAGCGATAAAGTTTGTAAGGTTCGTGCCGTTACCAGCCAAGCGGGTGTTTTGCGCTACAGTGAATAATCATGAAATCACCGGCTTTCCATACCAAATCCCCGATTCCCTCGCCAGATAGCGAAATATCCCCGGCACCTAAGGAAGCCCTCGACCGCATCATCGCCGCCGCCGGCACGATCATCCTCGGCAAAGAGCGGGAACTGCGCCTGGCCCTGGCCTGTGTTATCGCCCGCGGCCACTTGCTCATCGAGGACTTGCCGGGGGTGGGCAAAACCACCTTGGCCCATGTGCTGGCCAAAACCCTGGGCCTACAATTCCGGCGCATCCAGTTCACCAGCGACTTATTGCCGGCGGATATCCTCGGCACATCGGTGTATGACCGGGAAAAGGGCAGCTTCAGTTTTCACCCCGGGCCCATCTTCGCCCAGATGGTGCTGGCCGATGAAGTGAACCGCGCCACCCCCAAGACCCAAAGCGCCTTGCTGGAAGCCATGGAGGAAAATCAGGTCACGGTGGAGGGCCAAACTCATTCCCTGCCCATGCCGTTCTTCGTGGTGGCGACACAAAATCCCAATTATCAGATTGGCACATTTCCCCTTCCTGAATCCCAATCGGACCGTTTTTTGATGCGTCTGGAGATAGGCTATCCCGACCCCCAGGCGGAACGCGTATTGCTCAAGAGCCAAGAACGCCGCGAGCTGTTAAACAACATGACGGCCGCCGCGAATCCCGCCACTCTTGCCGCCCTGCAGTCCGCCGCGGCGGCTGTTCATGTCAGCGACGCCTTGGTGGACTATGTACAGGCCCTGCTGAAATTCAGCCGCGAAGCGCCCTACTACCGCAACGGCCTTTCTCCCCGTGCCGGCGTCTGCATCGTCCGCGCCGCCCGGGCATGGGCCCTGCTGGCGGGGCGAGGCTATGCGGTCCCCGAGGATGTGCAAGCGGTGCTGCCCGCGGTCGCGATGCACCGCTTGCAGGCCTCCGCGGAATCCGGAGCGCTATCCGCCGCAGAGATGTTGCGCCATCTGGCCGCCGTCCCCGTACCCTGACCGATGAACCGCCGTCTCGCGGCGCTGGCCGAGCCGTTCCTTATATATAAGCTGTTCCGTCCCGCCGTACCCAAGGGACCCGACCTTATCCTGGAACGGCGGCGCATCTATGTCCTGCCGACCCGTCACGGACTGCTGTTCGCCGCCATGCTGGCAGTCATGCTCTTGGGCTCCATCAATTACAACAACAGCCTGGGTTTCATGCTGACCTTCCTCCTCGCCAGCCTGGGCATCATTTCCATCCTTTATAACTACCGCAACATCGCCCATCTACACGTGCGCAGCGGCAAGGCCGCGCCCGTCTTCGCCGGCAAAGAGGCACGCTTCACGGTGCATGTGCACAATCCTGAGCATTTGCCCCGCTGCGCGCTCCGGCTGACGACGGCGGGCGGCAACCCTGCAATCATCGACGTCCCGGGTAACGGCACCACGACCGTCGAACTCGCCGTCGCGGCGCTGAAGCGCGGCCGCCTTTCCTTGGGCAAGATCACCCTTTCCTCGACATACCCCCTCGGCTTGGTGCAAGCCTGGGCCTATGCGGATTTGGACATGCACTGCATCGTCTATCCCCGGCCGGCCGACCACCGTCACATGCCAGCGGCACCCAAGCACCATCATGGAGCTCAGGCCGGCCAGGCGGCGGGCAGCGATGATTTTCTCGGATTTCGCGCCTATATGTCGGGCGACTCGCCGCGGCATATCCACTGGAAGGCCCTGGCCCGCTCCTTGCCATTGCTCACCAAAAAATTCAGCGCCGGCGAAACCCCGGACCTGTGGTTGGATTGGTCGGCATTGCCTTTGCTGGACAATGAAGCGCGGTTGCGCATCCTGTGTCGTGCGGTGCTGGAGGCGCAGCGCGGCGCGTTGGCCTATGGTTTGCGGCTCCCCGGCACGGAGATTCCACCCGGCCAGGGCGCACTCCATCAACACCGCTGCCTCGAGGCCCTGGCGCTGTATGGAGAACCGCGGCCATGAAGCGGCAACAAGTCCATCGCCCTTTTCGCAAGGAAGTCTTGACGCGGCTGTTGCCGGTGCTGGCCGTGGTGCTGGCGCCGCAACTCCCCCGACTTCCCCTATGGTTGATTGCGGTGTCCGCCGCCTTTGGGGGATGGTGTTACCTCATCGCCCGCCAACGGCTCAGGGTACCGGGCATGTGGTTGCGCATCCTGCTCTCTGCGCTATTGCTCATGGCGGTACACGCCCATTACGGCACCCTGCTGGGCCGTGATGCCGGCGCGGCGCTGCTGACCGCCATGCTGTCCCTCAAGCTGATGGAAATAAAAGAGCCCCGCGACATTTATATCGTGGTGTTTCTCGGATACTTCCTGATCATCATCGGGTTCCTGTTCACGCAAAGCCCGTGGATGGCCGCTTACATGCTAATCGCCGTAATCCTGCTGACAGCGGTCTTGAACGATCTCAACCGCACAAAGGTTTCGTCAATCGCCGCCAATCTCCATCTTGCCGGCGCGATGCTGCTGCGCGCGCTGCCGCTGGCACTGGTCCTGTTCGTGCTGTTTCCCAGGATAACAGGGCCGTTGTGGGGCCTGCCCAACGACGCCTACGGCAGCATGAGCGGGCTTGGCGATGAGATGGCGCCGGGGCAGATCAGCCGCTTGAGCCAATCGGACGCCGTCGCCTTCCGCGTCACTTTTGACGGATTCATGCCGCCGCCCCAACAGCGTTACTGGCGCGGCCCGGTTTTATGGGAGACGGACGGAAACGGCTGGCGAACGGGACGCCTGTGGGACAACTTGTCTGGCAAAGAACAGCCTTCCCTCGCAAGGTCCGGCGCAGCCGTCACCTACACCGTGACGCTCGAGCCCCATAATCAACGCTGGTTGTACGCCCTCGATCTGATCGACGCCGCGCCGGCGGCGGCGAAAATCACTCCGGATTTTTTATTGCTGTCACCTGCGCCGCTGAGGGACAGACTGCGTTACACGGTAAGATCATATCCAGGCGGCATCGCTTCCAGCCTCAACGCCCTCGAACGCCAGCGCGCCTTGCAATTACCCGCGGCCGGCAACACCCGGGCGCGCACGCTGGCGCAGAGTTGGCGCGACCGTTACCAGAACGGCGCCGCTGTCGTGCAACAAGCCTTAACGATGTTCCGCAGCGAACCGTTCGTCTACACCCTGCATCCGCCACGGACCGGCCAGGACTTTGTCGATACCTTTTTATTTGAAACCCGCAAGGGATTTTGCGAGCACTATGCCGCCAGCTTTACCTTTCTGATGCGCGCCGCCGGCATCCCCGCGCGCGTGGTCACCGGATATCAAGGCGGTGAACTGAATCCCATCGGCAATTACCTGGTCGTGCGCCAGCGCGACGCCCATGCCTGGGCCGAGGTGTGGCTGGAAGATCGGGGCTGGACGCGCGTCGATCCCACCGCCGCCGTGGCGCCGGAACGCATCGAACTCGGCATCGACAGCAGCCTGCAACCGATCGGGGCCGCGGTACGTTTTGACATGCCGCAAACGGCCTGGCTCGGCGCCCTGTGGCGCGAGACGCTTTATGGATTGGATGCCCTGAACAACACATGGAACCAGTGGGTGCTAAGTTACGGGCCGGAGCGGCAAGCAGAGTTGCTCGGATGGCTGAGCCTGGGCGGTCTCGCCTGGCAAGGCACGGCGCTATTGCTGTTGGCGGTGCTGGGGACTTTACTGGTGTGGGCGGCAGTACAAACGCTTAAGCGCAAAGACCGGCCGCGCGACCGCGCAGCACTTGCCTATCAAGGCTTTTGCCACAAACTGGCGCGATGCGGCCTGCCGCGCTTGGCCCATGAAGGCCCCACCGCCTTTGCAGCGCGTGTCGCGGCACGCCGCCCCGACCTGGCGGGACAAGCACAGGCGATCGCCAAATTGTACACGGCCCTGCGCTATAGTCCGCGTTGCCCGCCCGCGGCGCTTGTGCAGCTGCTCCGTTCCGTGCGACGGTTTCACCCATGACCGCGCCTTCCCTATGAACGCGTTGATGCCCTACTCAAACGGTTGGGCATGATCGGGGCAGGCGGAAATGTCTCCATAAAAATCCGCTCCATGCCCCATGAGCGACTAATGATTACTTGCGCCCCCCAGCGCAATCATGTCTAATGCTAGCAACGTCGGAACCAATAACAACAACATGGCCTTGCACATCGTCTCTCTTCGAGACTGTGGTTTGAAGAGGTTCCTAATCGGGTTTATATGGGTCGCAGCAACAATCACACACCGCCTCAGCCGGGGTCTGCAGCCGACTTAAATCAACAGCGTCTTGTGGAATGCATCCGCCGACTGCACCGTCACGACCAACAGGATAGAGACACCCAAGAGTTATTCGCTGAATTCTTGGACGGCATCCTGAAACTCACCGGCAGCGCCTGCGGCAGCGGCGGCGAAGTCCTGGTCAATGCGCAAGGCAATCCTTACTTCAAAACCCATGCGGTCGTTCATCAGGCAGATGCCGCACCGGACGGACTCGACCCGTTTTTTGAACAACTGATCGGAACCGGCCGCGCGGTTATCGCCGACAGGCATGCCGCAGACCACGGCTTGCCGCAGGCCTTCTTAGGCTTGCCTATCTATAGCGGCAATACCCTGGTGGCCGCGGTGGGCGTGGCGAACCCCGCTGTCGGCGCCAACGAGAAAGCGGCCGAATTCCTGGAACCTCTGCTGTACGGTTTCGGGGCCCTGCTCCAAGCCCGCCGCAACGAACGGCAACACAATGACACGGAGCAGGCGCTGCACCGGGAAATCGCGGCGCGCGCGCGCATCGAGGCCGCGCTGCAGGCAATCGCAAATACCGTGTCGGCCAGCACAGGCACGAAATACTTCCACTCCCTGGTACGGCAACTCAGCAAAGTGCTCAATGTCGATGCCGCCTTCATCAGCGTGCTCGCCGATGATGCGGAGGGCGCCGTCGACATCATCGCCTGCTGCGACCGCGGCGTTATGCAGGAGCGGCGCCGTTATCCCCTGGCCGGCACACCCTGCGAAAAGACCGCGACGACCGAGGCTTGTTTCTACCCCGCAGGGCTGCAGAAGGATTTCCCGCACGGGGCAATGACGAAGGAGTACGGCTGGGAGAGCTATCTCGGCGTGCCGCTCCGCGACATAGCGGGCGATACCCTGGGCTGGGTTGCGGTGGCGGACAGCAAACCCGTTCCCAACCGCCAACCCGCGGAGGCCGTCTTGCAGATATGCGCCGCCCGCATCGCCGCCGAGCTGGCGCATCAGCGCGCCGAGGAAAAAATGTACAAGCTCTCGCAGGCCTTGGAACAGACCGCCGACGCGGTCACCATCACCGACAGTAACGGCGTCATCGAATACATCAACCCCGCCTTTTCCTCCGTAACCGGCTTCAGCGCCGAGGAGGCGATCGGCCGCAATCCCAGCATCGTCAAATCGGAACGCCACGACGCGCAGTTCTACCGCCAGCTCTGGGATACCCTGGGCCGCGGCCAGGCGTTCCGCGATGTCTTCATCAACCGCAAAAAAGGCGGCGAACTTTTTTACGAAGAGAAAACCATCACCCCCCTCAAGGACGAACGCGGCCAGATCACCCACTACATCTCCACGGGCAAAGACATCACGGAACGCATGCAGACCCAAGAGCGTCTGCATTATCTCGCCTACCATGATGTCCTTACGGATCTCCCCAACCGCTTGCTGTTTCTGGAATGGCTCAATCGCGCCCTGACCGTCAACGGCGGTGCCGGCGCCCGCCTCGGGATAATCTGTCTCGACATCGACCGCTTCAAGATCATCAACGACACCCTCGGCCACGCCATCGGCGATAGCGTACTGCTGGCGGTGGCGCGCCTCATTAAGAACTGCCTGGGCAAAGGGGATACGGTGGCGCGCCTCAGCGGAGACGAATTTGCGGTGCTGGTGGAACACATCGCCTCGCCGGCCGACGTCTTCGTCCGCGTCAGCAAGATGTTGGAAACCCTGGCGCAGCCGCTGCAAGTCGACGGCCACGAGTTGTACATAACCATCGGCATCGGCATCGCCCTGGCGCCGGAAGACGGCGCCGATGCCGACACCCTGCTGCAAAACGCCGATGCCGCCATGTACCGGGCCAAGGAGCAGGGCCGCCACAGTTATCAGTTTTATTCCGCCGATCTCAGCGACAAGGCCTTCAAGCAGCTCACCCTGGAAACGAGCCTCTATCGGGCCATAGAACGGCAGGAATTCCATCTCTGTTATCAGCCGCAGGTCAACCTCGCTACGGGGCAGGTCATGGGACTGGAAGCGCTGTTGCGCTGGGAACACCCGGAATTGGGCCTTATCGATCCTCTCGAATTCATCCCGCTTTTGGAAGACACCGGCCTCATCGTCCCGGTGGGGGAGTGGGTGTTGCGCGCCGCCTGCCGGGAGGCTACCGATTGGCAGACACTGTGCGATACGCCGCTGCGTTTGTCCGTCAATCTCTCGGGCCGGCAGTTCAACGACCCCGAGCTCCACGCGACGATCGGAAATGTCCTGGCCGAGACCCGGCTCGCGCCGCCGCAACTGGAACTGGAGATCACCGAAAGCGTGTTGATGCAAAACGACCAGGCCTCCACCTCCAATCTGGATGCCCTGCAGCGCCTGGGGGTGCGCATCGCCATCGACGACTTCGGCACCGGCTACTCGTCGCTCAGCTACCTCAAGCGCTTCCCGGTGGACACGCTCAAGATCGACCGTTCCTTTATCAGCGACGTCATTAATGACCGTGCCGACGCGACCATCATCAAGGCTATCGTCGCTATGGCCAGCTCTCTGCAGGTGGACATCGTCGCCGAAGGGGTCGAAACATTAGAGCAATTGCGGTTCCTGCGCGGCTGCGGCTGTCATACCATGCAGGGATTCTTGCTAAGCAGGCCGTTTTTGGCCGGTAATTTACCCCATTTCCTGCAGCAACCGCTCACCCTCGCCTAAAGCAGTACTGAATACCTCCTTTGACACCATTCCGGCGAAAACCGGAATGGCGAATTGCCCGGAGACCCCCGGATAAATCGCCGCGCCTCAGGTAAAGGCCCTTCACGTTCGGTCGTTATAGGCTTCGGATAGGAATAGGAAATCATTCCAAGCCTCAGACCTTGGCCACGGAACCACAATGGGCGATAACATCGGGAAAAATCAAGGCATGACGCCAAAGAAGGCTGGCGATATTCGCCTTGGGGAATTGTTGGTTGAGCACCGGGCGATATCGCGGGAACAGCTCAATGCTTCCATACAAATCCAGGTGGAATCCGGGAAAAAGCTGGGGCAAATTCTCGTTGAGCGCGGCTATATTTCCGAGGACCTGCTCCTCGAGCATATGGCCCGCCAGCTGAATATCGAATACATCGACATCAAACGCTATGAAATAAAACCGGACGTCGCCACACTCATTCCGGAGGCTCAAGCACGGCATTTCAGGGTCATCGCCCTTGCCGAAGACGCCGCGGGCGTTTTATTGGGCATGGCCGACCCCGCCGACATCTTCGCCCATGACGAGGTCGGCAACCTCCTAAGGCGGCCGCTCAAGCCGGCGCTGGTGAAAGAGGCCGACCTTCTTAAAACCTTCGACACCGTCTACCGGCACAACCGCACCGCGCAAATCGGCGCACTCGCCGCGGAACTGGAACAACAACTCTCCGCCACCGAAGGGCCCTTGAGCGCCCACACCGCGGCCAATGTCAGCGATGCGCCGGTGGTCAAACTGTTGCAAAGCATCTTCGAAGAGGCGATCCAGAACAATGCCTCCGACATCCACATCGAGCCTGGCCAAAACGAGCTGACGATACGCTTTCGCATCGACGGCATGCTGCGGGTGCAGGCCACTGCCGACAAGCGCATCGCCACGGCCTTGCTGTCGCGCCTGAAATTAATGGCCCATCTCGATATCGCCGAGCGGCGTCTGCCGCAGGACGGCCGCTTCAATATACACATCGGCGACAACGCCATCGACGCGCGCATCTCCACCATGCCCCTGGAAACCGGCGAGGCGGTCGCGTTGCGCCTGCTCAATCAATCCGCCGGCATCCTCGATCTCGACAAGCTCCGCATGCCCGAGCCAATGCTGAAAAGACTGCGCCAGGTCATGCGCAGCCCGCACGGCATCGTGCTGGTCACCGGACCCACCGGCAGCGGCAAGACCACGACCTTGTATGCCATGCTCAAGGAGCTCAACGATCCTGCGGTAAAGATCATCACCGTGGAAGACCCCGTCGAGTACCGCCTGGCGGGCGTCAATCAGGTGCAGGTCAACCCCAAGGTCGATCTCTCCTTCGCGCGCGTGCTGCGCTCCATACTCCGCCATGACCCCGACATCGTCCTGGTGGGAGAGATGCGCGATGCCGAGACCATGCAAATCGGCCTGCGCGCCGCCATGAGCGGGCACTTGGTGTTTTCCACCCTGCATACCAACGACGCGATATCCACCGTGCTGCGCATGGTGGACATGGGCGCCGAACCCTATCTCATCGCCGGCGCGGTGCGCGGCATCCTCGCCCAACGGCTGGTGCGGCGCATCTGCGCCGACTGCGCGGCGCCGCTCGAGCTCGACGCCGGCCTTAGCACTTTTTTAAAAGAAGGACTGGCGACCTTGCCCCCCGGCACCGTATTTAAAAAAGGCGCGGGCTGCGCGCAGTGCAATCACACCGGCTATCTCGGCCGCATCGCGGTCTTCGAATACCTGGCCATGAGCCCCGAACTCGCCGAACGGCTGCATCTAGGCGAACTGATGCCGTTCGCAAAACAAGCGGCCCAACAAGCCGGTTACCGCCCCCTCAAACACAGCGCCCTGCAACTCGCCGCCGAAGGACTCACCACCGTCGACGAGGTCCTGCGGGTGAGCTACGGCACGGAGGGTTAACCCATGGCCTGGTACCGCTACCGAGGCCGCAACGGCGAGGGCGCATTGATCGACGGCACCCTGGAGGCCGCCAGCGAAGACGCGGCGGCCAATCAGCTCTTCGCCCGCCACATCAGCCCCCTCGACATCGCGCCGCTAGCGCCAGGCGGCGCCCAGTCAAAACCGCTCCGCACTCCTCGCATGGGCAACAAGGTGAAACTGATCGATCTGATCTTCTTCACCCGGCAGATGTACAGCCTGTTGCGCGCGGGCATCCCCATCTTCGACACGCTGCAAGGGTTGCGGGAGACCACGCCCAACCCCGCCCTGGCAACAGTGATCGGCGCCCTGCGCAGCAGCCTGGACGCCGGGAGCAGCCTCAGCGCCGCACTCCGCCAGCATCCGGCGGTCTTTCCCACCCTGTATGTCAATATCGTGGAGATCGGCGAGACCAGCGGCAGCCTGGAGGATTGCTTCGCGCGGCTGATCGCTTACCTGGAACAGGAGCACGAGACGCGCAACCGCCTGCGCGCCGCCATTCGCTATCCCAAGATCGTCCTGTCGGCGATCGCCCTCGCCATGCTGATTGTCAACGTCGTCGTCATCCCGACCTTCGCCAAATTATTCGCACACTTTCACGCCCAACTGCCCCTGCCCACGCGCTTCCTCATCGCCGTCTCCGATTTCACCGTCGGCTATTGGTACCTCATCGCCTTCGGCGCCGTGACTTTATTCTATGCGGCCAGACGCTACGTCGGCACGCCGCACGGCCGATACGAGTGGGACCGCCGCAAGCTGGCCATCCCCGTCATCGGCGGCATCATTTACCGCGCCTCCCTGGGGCGCTTCGCCTATGCCCTGGCCCTGTGCGTAAAGACCGGCGTGCCCTGGAGCCAAGGCATGTCGTTGGTGAGCCAGGCCATGGACAACGATTACCTCACGCAAAAGGTCTTGGTAATGCGCGACGGGGTGGAGCGCGGCGAGCCCCTCGCTTACAGCGCAGCGGCGACCGGCCTGTTCCCGCCCCTGGTGCTGCAAATGCTGAAAATCGGCGAACAAACCGGCGACCTGGACCGGCAGCTCAGCGAGGTCTCCGATTACTACGAACGCGAGGTGGATTACCAGCTCAGGCACCTCAACACCAACATCGAGCCCGTGCTGCTTTTGATCTTAGGCGTAATGGTATTGATCCTGGCCCTGGGCATCTTCTTGCCCATGTGGGGGCTCGCCAGTGCGGCCCTGCATCATCAGTAATTCCAACCGTGCAGCGTGCGCTGTGCGCACGATTAAATCGGTACGCCGGCCTTTCAAACAACCGCAATGACAAAACACTTCAAGAAATCCATTCG
>Ga0153916_10001496_pt1 | contig 16822 bp, 16 predicted proteins | sample Opewatmetagenome_FD_109642 | JGI IMG/M metagenome (GOLD analysis project Ga0153916, IMG submission 109642) | Freshwater wetland microbial communities from Ohio, USA - Open water 3 Core 3 Depth 4 metaG | ecosystem: Environmental > Aquatic > Freshwater > Wetlands | place: USA: Ohio, Lake Erie... | reverse complement strand
TTTCTATTCGCTGCACTGATAATGCTCGCCATAAGCCTACTAAGACGAGAATTCAATCTAAAGTTCGAGAAAAAGCGCTTAATCTTCATCCTAGGCATAACCAACGGCGTAGCCTACTTGATGCAATACATTGGCATGGTCTATGTCAGCGCATCAGCATCCTCCTTGTTTGTAAACCTCAGCGTCGTGTGGGTTGCCATCATAACACCCCTGCTTTTCCATGAACGCTTGGGTTGGAAAAAAGCTTTGAGCGTGATTATTAGCTTTCTTGGTGTGATTCTTATAACAACCAACCTTGATTTTGCCACACTAACTGAGGGCATGATCGCCGCGGACCTTTTGGTAATTGTCGCAGGAATCATGTGGGCGGTTTGGATAGTCTACAATAAACCTCTCGTCAACGACAACAGTAGTATGGTTCAAGTTGTCACCTGGCTTCTCATCTTTACTGTGTTACCGCTTTTGCCAATTATCCCTTTCTCAGCAACAGTCCTAAGTTCGCTGCCACTTGAAGCCTGGCTCGCCATCCTCTATACGGCAATCTTTTGCTGGATTGTTCCCTACTACTTGTGGTTAAAGGGGCTAAAGCACATTTCTCCCGTAACATCCTCAGTAGTATTACTGACAGAGATCATCGTTGCCGTAACCATCGCCACCATTGTCCTTGGCGAGGTCTTCACAGTAATTTCAGGTATTGGTGCATTTTTAATCATAATTGCCATAATATTCGTCTCCTAGAAGCCATTCGTATTCCTTGTCAATAATTGAAGGATTCAAAAGGCTTATCTCATCCATTGAAAGACTCCTTTTCAGGAACCGAGAGGCGCGACAATTGGGCGAAACTTCGAATGAAGAACAAATACTGACAGTTTCGGATTTGAGTGTAGAACTGCAAAACCAGCCTATACTGGATAAGATCAGTTTCATCGTTAAGAAAGGAACAACCTTGGCAATTCTCGGTCCAAATGGAGCTGGCAAATCTGTCCTATTCAGGGCACTGCTTAATCTTTTGCCTCATAAAGGAAATATGAAGTGGGCAGACAAAACGAAGATTGGGTACGTCCCTCAAAACGTGGCCGTAAGCGACATCCCAATTTCAGTGCGGGAATTTCTCTCAATCGGGAAAAACAAATGTAACCCCGAAGAAGCTCTCAACCTTGTAAGATTGAACGCATCAAAAATACTCGACAAACGATTAGGAATACTCTCAGGAGGCGAGCTAAGGAGAGTCTTAATCGCCTGGGCCCTCATCGATGACCCTAATGTTCTTCTTTTAGACGAGCCAACGAACGGCGTCGATGTCGGCAGTGAAGAACCCATATTCCTCATGCTTGACGGCATTAAAAAAACCAGGAAAATAACCATTCTGCTCATTACACACGATATCCACATCGTTCAAGAATACTCAGACTATTTGCTTGCCTTGAACAAATGCATCACGTTCTTCGGCAAATCGGCAGAAATAGCAAACATAACAACGCAACAGGCAATCTACGGAGAACCTGTGTGCGTTGAAACAATAAAATCGGAGGAATAAACCTGCTCGAAACACTAATTCTCAGCCTGATAATCGCGGTTTCGGTTGGCGTCTCTGCAGGCTATCTAGGCTCTCTAATGGTGCTCGAGAAAATGGCACTCGTAGGCGACGCCTTGTCACACGTAGCTCTGCCAGGACTCGCAATCGGCTACCTACTGAACTTTAATCCCTTCATAGGAGGATTCGCTTTCCTCTTTGCTTCAGCAGTTATGATCTGGTACGTCCAAAGAATCACAAAAATCTCATTCGAAGCATTAGTAGGCGCTTCTTTCACACTAGCCTTAGCTGTTGGAATAATAATAATTCCCCAAATTGAACTAGTGGAAGCCCTATTCGGCAGCATCGCAAATGTTGCCATCTGGGACGCCATCGCAGCGACGATAGCCTCCATTGTCGCCGTTTTACTCACCAGGGTCATATACAAAAAACTGGTCCTGGCCATGATTTCAGAAGACCTGGCAATCTCCAAAGGCATTGATGTTGCAAAAACAAATCTACTCTACCTCTTCCTGGTCACCGTTGTGGTAGCAGTGGGCATCAAAATCATCGGAACCCTACTAGTTGGATTTCTAGTCATTGTCCCAGCAATCGCCGCAAGAAACTTGAGCCCCAACATGCTCAGGTATACCGTGTTAAGCGCTGTTTTCGGCGTAATAAGCGCCATATCAGGAGTGCTCTTGACAAGCTATTTCGTTACTGTGCCACCCGGTCCTTTGGTTGTTTTCTCAGGCATCACGATTTTCGCAATAACAATAATATTAAATCGAGTAAAGAAACTAACCGTATAAGGCAATAAATGAAAAAATACTCGGGTAGAACCGCAACAGCCATAATCGAAATTCCGCCACAAAAGATTGTACTAGTCAGAAGAAATACCGTTCCTTTCAGAGGTTACTGGGCTTTGCCAGGCGGAAGAGCTGAACCAAATGAGACCGCTGAACAAGCAATCATCCGCGAAGTAAAGGAAGAGACAGGACTAGATGTAGAAATCGTAGCCAAGATCGGTGAATATCACGAGCAAGGCATTCAAGACGGTGTCGAATACGATTACTATCCAGCTTGTTTCCTTGTAAAAGTCATAGGCGGAGATATGAAAGGCCAACGGAGCGAAATTCAGGAGATCCAACTCTTCAGCTTTGACTCCGTTCCGGAAAATTTGGCGTTTGTACATAGTGGTATGATTAAGGATTATTTGGCATCCCTAAACAATTAGACGCCACAGCTACATAATGCCATACTCAAAAACACTGGTCTCATTTTAGTTTTTCATGGACAAGCATTAATAATTCTTCAGGCTTGACAGGCTTGACCAAATATGCATCTGCGCCCGCGTCAAGAGCCTTCACGCCAACCTCCAGGGATGGAAAACCAGTAATCACAATTTTCACGGCATCTCGCATCGGTTCCTGAAGCTTAATCAACAGATCAGTTCCATCGGTATCCGGAAGTCTCACATCAACCAATGCTAAGTCATACTTACCTTTTGCAGCCTTCTCAAGAGCTTCTTTCCCGGTCTCAGCCACGTCAATTTTGTATCCTGCTTTCTGGAGAATGCGCGTAAAAGTTCGAAGTATTGATTTATCATCGTCTATGACCAAAATCGACTTCCTTGACTCATCCAATATGTACACCTTGTTACTTCATGTGTTCTGCCAAGTAAGTGAACTTAACAATCGCAGGTCAATCACAAGGCAGAAACTTCTTCTCTTCAACTTGTGTAGAACAAACGTTTAAAGATTTTCGTCTCTGCCTTTGTGAGACAAATGTGCTGTCGCAATAGAAAAAACAAATTCTCTTCAAAACAAATCTAACCAAATCCTTGTATCTCAGTAAATAATTTATATTCAAGACCACTAAAGACTTAACCAGACTTTATTAATAGACCCAGGACTGAGAAATTTGAGCGAAAGAGATGTAACAAAATTTCTGCAAGCCCTTGGTCTATCAAAGAGAGAAGTACAAATTTACATGTTTCTAGCTAAAAGTGGAGTCCAATCAACCAGTTTTGCAGCAAAACGACTTAAAATGGAGCGCGTCCAAGCCTACCGAACGTTCAGGAAACTGCAAGAAAAAGGCTTCATAGAAGCTACGATTGAGAGACCCACACGCTTCAGCATCATTCCCTTTGGAACACTTTTGGATTCCTTTATTGAATCCAGAAAAAGCGAAGTTGACAGTCTCAGCCAAGAAAAAGAAAAATTACTTGCTTCTTGGCGAGAGGTTAGCATGCCTGAATCAGAGTATTCAGTTGCAAAATTTTCGATAATTACGGGAAAAAAGAAAATCCACCAAAAAATGCTAAATATGGTCAAAGAAGCGACAAAGATTGTTTCAGTTCTAACGACAGGGCAAGGTATAGTCCAAGAAGACATAGCAGGAGTCTTTGATTCGGCTGACAGCCAAATAAGAATCATCACCGAGATCTTGCCTGAAAACCTTAAGACAATCGAACGTATGGACAAGAGATTCTCCGCTAGAAAAATGGATATTGAATGTCGCCACATGAACTTGGACTTCAAGCTGTTCCCTCGTTTTCTAATAAAAGACGACGAAGAAGCCATTCTCTACGCCATGTCAGGTGACGAACCTTCCATGCTAAAGCTGGAGGACGAAGGTCTATGGATTAACGACAAAATGTTCATCTCCATCCTTCAAGGTTTCTTCGCACAGATGTGGCAAACTTCTGTGGACGCCGTTCAAAGAGTAGAGGAATTGAGAACGGGTATCCCGGCTGGCGAGACAATTGTGATAAAAAATCCCGAGGAAGCTCAGGCAAAAGTGGCGAACGTTCTGAGTTCAGCACAGAATTACGTCATAGCCATTACATCATCACAAGGAATAAACCACATCGCAGAAAATGACATATTCGCCAAACACTTGAAAAAGGGCGTTAAGTGCCAGTTAATGGCTCCATTGGATCTGGACAATCTCGAAGTGGCCAAGAAACTGTCACTAAAATACGAAATCAGGCATGTCCCAATTAACTTCTTAACAATGATGCTTGTCGATGGCAAAAACCTCTTCATGTTCAAGTCGCCTCCTGTTAACGACTCGACTAGCGAAGAGGTCTTTTACATGGGTGATACTTTTTACACGAACGATCCGAAGTCGATCGAGAGAGTCGGAGAGATGTTGACCGACGCCTGGAAAAGAGGCATGGATATTGCCCAAATCACTGCCGAACCAGGCATAAAGCTGCCGCAGATCGAGATAGCAAGTTCTGAGAACTTGTCTGCCATGGCGAAAGTGATGCTGGAGAACAAGGTCAGTTCTGTTATAGTAACGGAAAAACGCAAACCCGCCGGGCTGGTAACCGATCGGGAATTGCTTAGAGAAATTGTGGAAAATTGTAGAGACCCAGCAAAAACCCTGGTACGCGACCTCAACTACACTCCAATAATAATGCTTGATGAAAACGAATCGGTTGCGAATGCTTTGATAACAATGCGAGAGAGAAAAACCTCGCGAGTAGCAGTGGTGAAGAATGGACAGTTGGTTGGTATGCTTACCGAAGATGCCGCAAGATCAGCTGCAAAAACTTAGAGATATAATTAAGGCATAGAAGATCTTGCTCCAAGGTTCCTCATCCTTAATTATTTACTGCCATTGAAATAAGCCTATTTTTCAGATAACACCTCACAAGCAATCTATATTTCCCAGAAAGAGAGCTACCAGCAACTTACACTCTCAGAAGTTTGAGATTTCAACGGAGAGTATTCAATGACAAATGATATTAATGTTCAGCGTAAACCACTAACGCGGTGAGAAACGAGTTTGAACGCTAAACTCCAGACTCCTATAATCATCGTGAATTTCAAAACGTATCTTGAAGCCACGGGAAGAAGGGCTGTTGACCTCGCCAAGCAGGCTGAAAAAGTTAACAGAGAAACGGGCGTTGAAATTGTTCTTGCACCGCAGTTTGCAGATCTTGCGCGCGTTGCAGATGCGGTCGAAATTCCCATTTACGCCCAGCACATTGACGCTGTCTGCCCTGGCGCATACACGGGCCATGTTCTCGCTGAAACAGTAAAGGAAGCAGGCGCGACTGGAACGCTAATAAATCATTCTGAGAGACAGCTTAGGCTTGCAGATATTGATGCAATTATAAGGCATTCACGCGAGAAAAACCTTACAAGCTGCGTTTGCACCAGCAATCCTGCAATTAGTGCTGCCGTGTCGTATCTGAACCCTGACATAATCTCGATTGAGCCACCAGAACTAATCGGAACCGGCATCGCTGTTTCAAAGGCACAACCTGAAGCAGTAACGAACACGATTAATCTAGTTCGCAAAGTCAACACGAAAGCGATAATTTTGTGCGGCGCTGGCATAAGTCATGGCGAAGATGTAACAGTAGCCTTGAAGCTAGGAGCTCAAGGAGTGCTTGCCGCCAGCGCTATTGTAAAAGCGAAAGACCCATATACTGTATTGCGAGAGTTTGCAGATTCATCTCTTAAGTAGGTACTGTATGTGAAAGTTGAGCCCGAATGCGCCAGTTGCCTCCTCTCTAGGGCCATGGCAGAAACGTACATGGCCACCACTAATCCAGCATTACGATTCAGGTGCATGGCTGAAGTTGTAAAATTGCTGAACCGAGAGTTCAGACCAACTACAGTGCCTGCCGATTTGGGAACCAAAAGAGATCGAATGATAAAACACTTAACTGATAATGACGATCCTTACAAGCTCAGCAAAAAACAAAGCAACAAGATAGCTGCGAGCCTTTTGCCCACTGCGAAGAAATTCGTGGAGGCAGGCTACTCTCAACAAGACAGGTTCAAAAAGGCTTGCTTGTGTGCAATTGTTGGCAATACAATGGAGTTTGACATACCAGGGCACACTTTTACCTGTGCTTCAATGAGAAAGAGCTTCAGACAAGCCGCAAAAGATCTGGTTTTGGACAATGCAGACGAAGCTTACGGCTTGGCTAAGAAAGCAAACAGCATCTTCTTTTTAGCAGATAATGCTGGCGAAATCGTGTTTGATACCCTACTCGTTGAGCAATTGAAAAACATGGGATTGAAAGTAACCTACGTGGTCAAGGGAGGCCCAATTCTGAACGATGCCACTTTGGAGGACGTGGATTCCTCAGGAATGCGGCAACTCGCGGATAACGTTCTGACAACGGGAGCTGATGCCGTAGGGCTTTTAGTTAAGGAGGTTTCAGCCGAGTTTATGAAAGCCTATGAAGCAGCTGAACTCGTTTTCGCAAAAGGCATGGGCTACGCAGAAACTCTAACCGAATACAAACTCACGAAACCCCACTTTCTCATGTTCAGAACTAAATGCAATCCAGTCGCTAACTATTTTCTTGCACCGCGCGAGAAGAATATCGCCAAGCTGATGCCTTAAAAATGAACCTACCAGCCATCAATCTAAATGGAACGGAGCTTTCACATTTAGACAAGGCTTTACGCAAGGAATGGTTGTTAACAAATGGACTAGGCGGCTACGCCTCCAGCACGATTCTAGGTTTAAACACTCGAAAATACCACGGATTGCTTGTCGCAGCATTGCATCCTCCAGGCGATCGAACCGTCTGCATCGCTAAGATAGACGAAGACATCATCGTGGAAAACAAAATTCAACAAATTAATGCGAACGAGTTCCAAAATGAGATTTATCCTCAAGGATTCCAACTCCAAAAGGCTTTTTCGATATCTCCATTTCCCACATACAACTACGAAGTTGACAGGTTCAAAATCAAAAAGACCGTTGCAATGCCCAAAGGAAGGAACGCCATCGCCATAATATACCGTGCAATTAACAGAGGAAAACAAGATATCAACTTTAGAGCGTTTCCACTCCTAACTTGTCGAAGTTTTCATAATGTTGTAGACCGACATCAGAGGGCAATCGATCCAAAACAAGAAGGCGGAAGAAGGCAAGTTGAATTGATTTTCGCTTCACCTAAAGCAACAATAGCTGTTGCTTCCACCGAGGGAATCTTCATAGAGAAACCGAATTGGGTGGATCGGTTGCTTTACCGTGAGGAAGTCTCTCGCGGTGAAAGCAGCCTAGATGACTTGTATCAGCCAGGCTTCTTCGAAGTCAAGATTCCTCCAAATACCCTTCGTCAGTTTGCGGTTGTGGGTGTAGCAGACGAAGACAAAGAAAACGCGGAGCACGTTTTGAACTCCTATGGCAATGAAATCCATGAAGTGACAAACCTGCTGGCGAAGGAACTGAAACAGGAAGAAGTCACGCTTGAAGGATTCTATAACTCGCATCCCCAAATGTACCAAAGCAACTGGCTAAGCTGCCTCATTCTAGCTGCTAACACGTTTTTGGTTAAGAGCTACGACGGGGACCAGTCAATTATTGCTGGATATCATTGGTTTGAAGCATGGGGAAGAGACACTTTTGTTTCATTACCTGGCCTGACTCTCGTAACTGGCAGAATTGATGACGCAAAACGCATCCTGAAGTTCTTCTCTATGAATGCCAAACAAGGTCTTATCCCAAATCTCATACCGGATAGGGCAAGGGAACCAGCATACAACACAGTTGACGCCAGTCTATGGTACATTAACGCGATATTGCAGTATTTGAAATACACAAACGACTTCGAGTTTGTTTATCAAAACCTGTGGGAAAGCCTCAAAGTAATAGTAGACAGTTACGAGAAAGGAACGCTTTTCGGAATTCACATGGATACAGACGGACTAATTTCGCATAGCTCTCAACTAACATGGATGGACGCTGAAGTCAATAACGCCGCCGTTACACCGAGAAGTGGAAAAGCAGTTGAAATACAAGCATTGTGGTATAATGCACTCAGAATTATGCAGATTTTGGGTTATAGATTTGGCGAGAATAAATTGGGTGAACGATACCTCGAATTAGCTGAGAAAACGCGAGAAACTTTCAACACCAAATTCTGGAACGAAGAAAGAAAATGTCTTTTTGATGTGATTGGGGCTGAATCTGACCCTTCCATTAGACCAAACCAGATAATCGCTCTTGCCCTAGACTTTCCTATAGCTGCAAAAGAAAAAGCAGAAGAAATCATTGGTGTCACATCAGAAGAACTTCTTACGCCTTTTGGGTTGCGCACTCTCAACAAGGCCGACCCCAAATACCGAGGAAACTACTTTGGAAATCGATCAAGCAGGGACCAAGCATATCATAACGGCACTGTTTGGGCTTGGTTAATAGGACCGTTTACCACTGCATACCTAAGAGCAAAAGGCAACAACCACTACGTTCGGGAAAAGGCAGCAATGTTTATTGAACCGCTTCTGAGTCAACAAGTCCTTCAAGCGGGTTTAGGAACTGTCAGTGAGATTTTCGACGGCGACCCCCCTCACACTCCAAGAGGCTGCATATCCCAAGCATGGAGTGTAGCTGAACCCCTAAGGGCTTACGTTGAAGATGTCAAACAGATCAAACCAAGACACGAAGAAGATGTCTTGCAGCTTAGAGCTTGATCGCTTTTCTCAACTCTGCAGCTGCCATTTCCGGCGGAATTGTGTTTATGTAAGTTCCCGTGCTCTTTTCAAACCCCGCCCAAATAGCAAGTCTTGGGTAAACTTCCACATGCCAATGGTAGCTGTTTTGATCTTCTCTACGTAGGGACAAATGAAAACCGAAATTGTAAGGTGGATCGTTAACAAGGTCTTTGAGGGCTTTTAACGTGACTTTAAGTGTCTCTGCCAGACCAACTTTTTCTTCTTCTGTTAAATTGAGCGGATTAATATCATGCCTTCTAGGAATGATCCAGAATTCCATCGGGTTGATGCTCGCATACGGAGCTAAAGCTACGAAATGCTGATTTTCAAAAACAAGCCTTTGGGTCTTTGACTCCTGCTCAATCAAATCGCAGAAACAGCATTGCCCGTTTTTATTCCAAAATTCTGTGCTGCCTGTTATCTCTGCCCCTATGGTTGAAGGTACAAACGGCATGGCAATTAATTGGCTGTGGGCGTGACTCAGAGACGCCCCTGCTTCCGCGCCGTGATTGCGAAAGATTGAGACGTACTTAACGTAGGGTTTTGAGGATAGTTCTCGGAATCTATCGATGTAGCCGTTTATCACATGAACCAGTTGAGGGACCTCAGCATCTGAGGGATGAGCAACGTGATTAGGCGACTCGACCAAAACCTCGTGATGACCCACAGCATGGCCAAAGTCGTCGTTTTTCATTATCCATCTTTCATCAGCGCTTTGTTTTGGCGGAGCAAAAGCTGGGTAAAGATTTGGGACACACCGGATAAGCCAGTTCTTGTGTCGCAAAATATCGGTATCCCGGTCTTTCACAACTTCGCCATTTGACTTCAGGTAAACTAAAATTGCAGGTGGTGTCATATGTTCATTGCCTTGGCACATTGGGCAAACGCCTGAAAATCCCGACTCTTTTTTCGGTTTTGCGAAATCAGTTGGTCTCCTTGCACGTTCAGTAGCAATTACCACCCAACGATCAAGCAAGAAATCTTTCCTAAGCTCGTTATATTGCATTTGTTTCAGCTCTGAACATGGTAGAATTGAAATAGAAACATTTAGGCGTTTCCCAGAAGAAAATTTGACATTATCTGGTCAAATTATCGTTCTTGGTCCGTTTCAACGGACATGCAAACGTATCAGGTTGACAAGGCAATAGGGAAAACGACCCATTTTCTCCAAAAATCAACATTTAAAGCACTTTTTCGAAGGGTAAAAATATATATCTCTTATTCAGCATTGCTACCTTTCACATCAAGGCAAAAAATCATGAATTTAGTTCAAAAAATCGAAGCATTAAAAAAAGAGAAAAAAGCCGTCATTCTAGCACACAACTATCAACGCCCAGAAATTCAAGATATTGCAGATTACGTTGGAGACAGCATTGAACTAAGCCGCAAAGCCATGCAGGAAAAAGAAGCTGAGACCATTGTCTTCTGCGCGGTAGACTTCATGGCGGAGTCTGCTGCCATACTCAATCCTGAGAAAAAAGTTCTCCTACCAACACTTGGTGCGCGTTGCCCTATGGCTCAGATGCTCACTGTTGAAGAGATAAAGCGCCAGAAACAACTTTACCCAAACGCGCCGGTCGTCCTCTATGTCAACACATTAGCTTTGTCCAAAGCTCATTGCGACATTTGCTGTACCTCGGCCAATGCTGTCGAAGTAGTCGAATCACTTGACGCAGACAAAATTCTTTTTGGTCCAGACCGAAATCTGGCAGAATATGTGGCGCAAAAGACGGGAAAGGCTTTGATTCCGATTCCAGAATGGGGATTCTGCCCGACGCACCTGCTTTTCCAGCCGGAAGATGTTGCTGTTTTGAAGTTAAAATATCCTGACGCAAAAGTAATTGTCCACCCAGAATGCAGCGGTGAGATGCGTAACGTAGCTGATTTCATAGGCAGCACCTCAAAAATGTGCACTTACGCAAAGGAAAGCAACGCCAGGCAATTTATAGTCGGCACTGAGGAGGGCTTGCTGCATCGCTTAAAGAAAGAGAATCCCCGGAAAGAGTTTATCTCCGCATACGCTGAGGCTGTCTGCCCGAACATGAAGTTAACCACTTTGGATAGGCTCTATAGTTGTTTGAAAAATGAGAAATATGTTGTCAGGGTTCCCGAAAAAACAGCTAAGAAAGCGCGAATTGCTCTTGATCGAATGTTCCAAGTAAAGCCTAGATAGAAACAATGATTGTTTTGAGAATTTTTACTCCTTTCCTAGTTGTCAACTCATTGCTGAGCATGTGGATTTCGCTCGCCTTGCCCTTGACCGCTATTGCCTCCAAGCAGTCTCTTTCGCCAACGTGTATGTGCATAACCGCTGAGATGACTCGAGCATGATCATGCTGAACCTCAGTGAGCTCACTTTCGAGCCCTTTCACTTCGTGGTCGTAAATCATAAGCAAAACTCCCGTTTGCACAGCTTTTTCATCTTGAACCCACTTCTTCTCAGATACAAAAAGCGTAACAGCATCCTGTATGGCCTTGCTTCGACTATCGTAGCCCATTTTGGTCACTACGGCGTCCAAGTCTTTTAAAAGGTCAGGCGGAAAGGTCACTCCTACGCGAGTAATCTTGGTCATTTTGTCTCCAATCAGATGTTGTGTAGTTTGCCTAAAAGCTTTTAGAGGATCCTCGGAAAGACGGAGACATAAGCAGTTTATGGCTTAACCTCTGGGTTATTTGGGACAATTCAATAATCGCGAACGGTTTATATCCGAGCATTTTGATTTTAGGTTTAGGAGAATGAGTTTTATGAGTAGTCAACCAATCCACTTAACCGATGCAAATTTCCAGCAAACCATTGACAGCAACAAAATAGTCCTAGTGGACTTCTGGGCGGGATGGTGTGGTCCATGCAGAGCACTAGCTCCGACCATCGAAGAATTGGCAAAAGAGTACGCGGGCAAAGTTCTCATTGCTAAACTCGACGTTGACGAGAACCCCGCGACAGCTGAGAAATTTCAAGTTTTCAGTATTCCTACCGTTGTTTTGATTAAAGACTGTTGTGAAGTCGAGCGGATTGTAGGTCTCTGCCCGAGAAAACAGTATGATGGCGCCTTGCAGAAGCACCTTTGACTTCTGTTAGCCATTCATTTTCTCGAGCATTTTTTCAAAAGTCCAGCGTATGCTAGACTTGAGTTCACGAAGTCTTTCTTCGTCAACGTTTCGGATCACTACTTCCTTAATTATGTCGCCTTGCCGAACGATGTTATAGGTGAACACTCGTTCAGGAGGTAACTGCCCCACTCTGACTAGTTCATTGTCTTTTTCTTGCATTTTAAAGAAGATCCTCTCAACCAGAAACTGGTTAAATGGTGGTGTGTTAACGCTGAAGTTTTTGTTTTCGTCCGGGAGTACATGTAGCCAATCTCTTTCGACGTACATAATGGCAAGAGGTTCGTCGTTTGCCGTCTTCAGGGGGATTACAGTTTCTTTATCTTGAGTTTGGGCAAAATCCCTTTTTTCCTCAATTTCAGCTGAAATCGCGGATGTTTGATCCACATCTTTTATGTCTGCCCGTTTGAAGCCTTTCTCAAGTAGTATTGAGTTGACTGTTTCCAGAGTGGCACTGGTTTCCTGTTTCTCGACTTCCAACTCTTCGAGCCGCTTTTCAAGCTTCTGTTTGAACGCCACTAGCGCCTTCATTTTCTCCGAATCCAAAGGCTATCACTCCCGTGTGCATTCTATGTTGTTTGGGTTTATCAAGTCTTTGAAGACTGCAGTTCGCTAATTTTCTTTAGTTGTCCACGATACATTTCAACAACCTCTGCCGACGTAGTCGCGTCTTCAGGGGCTTTGTCAGTTCTGTAATTGCCTGTGAAACGCGGAAAGCGAATTGCAAGGCCGCTTCCTTTTCTTATTGAATCCATTGCACAGACGTGTATCGGACTTAGGGTTATCTCGGCACCTAGAACCTCCAGTACAACTGCTGGTTCAAACCAAACGTCAGCCTCTAAAATGGATTGTACTCGCGAATGTTTTCGAGGAATTTCATGTTTTTTAAGCAAGTCTGGAAAAGTGGCTAGATCTTTGTCAGTGAACCCGGTTCCACATTTTGTAACAGTCTCAAAAGTATCATCTTGTTTGTTGTATGTTGCTAGAAGTAAGGCTCCATAGGTTCCCGCGCGTTTTCCCCTACCGTGAAAGGCACCGACGACCACAAGGTCTACAGTGTCCTTCATCTCACTTTTGTAATCACGTTTGTACTTAATCCAAAGCCATCCGCGTGCCCCTGCTTGATAGATCGCATCTTCTCCGACGGCTTTGCATATGATCCCTTCGCAACCGTCTGCAATGGCTTCTTCGAAAAATGCCTCAAGATCTTTAACGTTGCTTGTTAGTTTTTGCTTTGCAAGTTTAGCTCTGTCGCCGATTTTCAAAGTTGTTTCAAGTGCTTTTCGTCTGCGAGGGTAAGCCTCGCGAGTTAGATCCTTGTTTGCGTACAGTGCGTCGAACATGAAAAGCGAAACTGGATACTCCTCCATTGCTGCTTCTATGCCATACTTTCGCCTGCGGTGCATCAACTCTTGAAAGGGAAGCATATCACCAGTTCCAAGATCGACGGCAACACACTCGGCCTCGAGAATCGCTTCTTTGGCTTTTACACAATCTCTTACAAGTTCAACTGCATCCGGATACTGATCGGAAATATTCTCAAGACGTCTCGAATAGAGAACAACTTTGTCGCCCTTTTTGTGGGCTTGCACGCGCTCGCCGTCGTACTTATATTCGGCAATGCATCTGCCATTCAATTTCTCCAATATCTCTTCGGGCGAACCAAGTCTTTCTGCAAGCATTGGTCGTATTGGCTCAAAGACCTCAACTTGGAATTTTTCTATGCCTTCTAATCCTTTTTCCGCAGCAATGCTTGCAACTCTGCCGAGATCCGATGAAATATTGTAGGCACGTTCAATGTTTTCACGGGTTTCTTTTCCCCCGCCATACGCAATTGCCAAAGAATCAAGAACTGTCATGTCGGCTATTCCCAATCTTAGGTTGCCTGTCACTGTCCTAATTAGGTACTTTGCCTCTTTTGGAGTTGCATCTGATAGAAGACCACACAGAAGAGCCAGCTTAGCGTCAACTGCGCCTGACCCCGAAGTCTTTGCCATTTTATCGAGGGTTTCATATACACGTTGAATTGTCAGCACTTTCTGGCCAAAGGTTAGTTGTTTTTTCTTGACCAGAAAACTCTGCGCGGTTTCCCCCAAGTCTCCGCTTTTTTTCAGGTTTTCATTGACCTCATTATCCGTTCTCCCTGTAGCCCTAGCTAAAGCCTTGATGGCTAGCTTTTCAGCCACTCCGATCTCAATGCCTGCAAAGTCTGGGTAGATTTTGCCCTGCGTCAAGTAAACAATTTTGGCTATTTCCTCTTTCGGTGTTCTCTTTAAAAGATCAACGAGCAGATCAGTCATCTCAAGGCGTTTGCTGGTAGATTCAATTTTCTCATATGCGTCTGCAACAATTGAGTAATCCATTCCTAAACCCTCGAAGAGTATAATCCCATGACACTATATTAGAGTCTTTAATTAATTGAAAAAACTTTTTGCCGGCCCAAGCCTTTCTTTCCCCGTTGAATAATGCTGAAAAACAAGGTGAGTTATGAGGTAGAAAAGGATATGAAAGATATGGACCGAGTTGATTTGGGGTTCTCGCCCTAAAAGCAGAGTTGGTCTAACCCTCTGACAGCCTATCAGCTTACCTTCCGTCTACTAAATGGACTGTGCCGTCTGGGCAATAGACTTTATGGCCTTTTTCAACGATGGTGAACCTTTTATTGCATGCTTTCATTTGTGAGCATCCATCGCAATCTCTTGATAGCGTTTCAATCGCCTCCTGTTTTCTGCAAGCACGGTCGACGCAGTTATGGATGATGATATTCCTCGCATTTGCGTTGTGCTTGGTTGAAGGCAAATTGGAACGGGATAGGGTCTTTTAAAGATTGTTCTCCGAAAATCGAGAAATCGCATTTATTACTACGCAATACTCATTAAATAAACCCATGATCCTAAAAGGAGTCATAATGCACAATCTGATTCAGGAGTCTTCTCCCTCTTTGCCTAGGAGTTTCATTTGGGTATCCTAATGGAATGAGTGCAACAGGTCTGATACCGTCCGGAGCTTTCAGAATGCCTTTAGCCTCATCTTCGTTGAAGGAGCCCACCCAACATGCTCCTAGACCCATAGAGTAGGCTACAAGGAGTATGTTTTGTGCTGCAGCTGCGGTGTCCTGCAAACAATACAGAGTTCTGCCGCGACTGCCGTAGCCTAGCGAAGAACGCTTTTCATCCGCACAAATTACTATTATAATAGGGGCTTCTTCCACGATTTTTTGGTTTAAGGCTGCCTCGGCAAGCCTTCTCTTAATTGCCTGATTCTTAACTACGACAAATTCCCATGGCTGAATGTTGCCGGCAGAAGGTGCACATCTTGCAGCGTCCAATAACGTCTCTACTGCTTCATTTGGCACGGGTTGTTTCTTGAATGCTCGAATGCTTTTGCGCCCCTTGATAGCTTCCAAAAGCTCCATAAACATCACCATTGAATGATTGTAGGATCTAGAGTAAAAGCCTTAAGTTCGCATGTGTTCCGATATCGTTGGATGATGAGCTTTAGAGTCAATGAGCCACAGCGGTGATAATGACTCGACGGGCGAACTGACAAACTATAATACGGAAAACTTATCTGCTGATAAGCAACTTCAAACAGTCAACTGCGACAGAAAACGAGGTGAATTACATGGAAATAAAGGTAGATGCTTCGGAGCTAAAAAAGGAAAAAGGGGACTTGATCAAGTTTCTAGCAGATTTTCTAAAAGAAAAAACTTCGGCTGACGTATCCACTGAGGCAGAAAAGGTCACTGTGAAAGGTGAAGGAGATGCGGTTAACAAGAAATATGTGAAAGTTCTGCTAAAAAAATTCCTTCACAAACAGGAGTTGACCGAGACATTCAGAGTCATAATGGACAAGAATGATGTACTTAAAGTCAAAGAAAGACGTCTGTACGAAGAGGAAGAATAACATCAGCTCTTTCTTTCCCATTAGCATTTTTTAAGTTTAGTTTCTATTTTATTCAAGAGATCTGCGCTAATAGTTAAAATGCTCATGAGAGACCAATCAGTCTAATCTCTTGATCTGGAAGTAAGCATTTCAATTGCGCCTTTCTATGGATACTCTGCTTTCTCCAGCTTCCTTTTCCAAGGTTATAACGTGCTCAGCTTTTTCAGCGAAAGCCTCACTGTGAGTCACCGCAATGATCTGTTCTATGGCTTTAAAACGTGAAATCGCTTCAGCTAACCGATCAATGCTGCCATCTTCCCTTCCCAAGCTTTCAGTTGGTTCATCAAGAAGCAACATGCTCAAACCGTGTCCAGTTCTGGACTGCATAATTAGCTGCCCCAGCCCAAGGCGATAGGCAAATGCAAGTAGTGTCCGTTCTCCGCCTGAAAGGTTTGCGACCTCTCTCTCGGCCCCTTTTTCGCTCTTGACATAGGGAGTATAAGTCTCATCAATTATGACGTTGAGCGACTGCCCTTCACCAACAAGCTCATCTAGAACCTGTTGAACAAAGTTCCGTAGAACCTTAACAAACTCGCTCCTTAGTTTCGGCTGAATACCCCTGTAAGCGTCTCGGATAGCACCAATCACTTCGATTGTCCTTACGACTCTCTGAATACGCTCCAGCTTCTCTTGAGCCAGGTCGATACGTGCTTTCACTTCGTCTATTCGTTTGAGAAGGTCTTCCTTTCGATTCTGTTTAGTTGTTATATCTGACTTTACGTCAAGGCACTCGCGAAGTGCTTGTTTGCTTTGCTCACGAGCTATTTCTAAGTCGGAGACA
>Ga0153916_10001495_pt1 | contig 16825 bp, 20 predicted proteins | sample Opewatmetagenome_FD_109642 | JGI IMG/M metagenome (GOLD analysis project Ga0153916, IMG submission 109642) | Freshwater wetland microbial communities from Ohio, USA - Open water 3 Core 3 Depth 4 metaG | ecosystem: Environmental > Aquatic > Freshwater > Wetlands | place: USA: Ohio, Lake Erie... | reverse complement strand
TTCTTGGCGCAGGCGTCCTTGCAGGCCTGATCGATCTCGGCCACCGTGAACGGGATTTCGAAGTCCAGGATCTCGGCCGACTTGAACAGACGCTCGGTATGCTCCGTCAGCTTGTAGATCTCGCCGCCATACATCCGCTCGCCTTCGAACACGGCCGAGGCGTAGTGGAGGCCATGGGTCAATACGTGCACCTTCGCCTCGCGCCAGGGCACGAATTGGCCGTCCAGCCAGATCCAACCGTCGCGATCGTCGAAGGGAACGAGAGACATAGGCGTAAAGCCTCCTTTCAATGCGCCCCCCTTACAAACCCAGCGGGACGCTTCGTCAAACAAAATGGATGCCGCCGATGAGCGTCGCTGCCGATCCGCGGCTGATCCTGCGCGAAGATGAACTCGACGCCGGCCTGGAGTTCATCCTCCTGGCGGAGGCCGCAATCTGGGCGGCCGTCGATTCCGCGCTGGACGCCGAGGGGCCGGGGCTGGGCCGCTCGCACTGGCGTGCGGCCTTCCTGCTCAAGCGCCGGCCGGGACTGGGCGTGCAGGAGCTGGCGCACCTGACCAGCCTGTCGAAACAGGCGGCCAGCCGGGTGCTGGTGGATCTCGCAGGACGGGGATTCGTGGAGAAGGCCGCGGGCGATCTGGACGGTCGGCGGCGGGCGGCCAGCCTCACCGAGGCCGGGGCGGCGTTCGAGCGGCGCGTGTCTGAACGCTTGCGCGCCCTGGTGGCTCAGGCCTATCGCAGCGGCGGTCTTGACGGGGTGGCCGGGTCGCGGCGGATCCTGTCGGCCCTGGCGGGGTCCCGCGCGCGAAGTTCTGGGGTGTGATGGCGATGGAAGAGGTCCGCGAAAGCCGTCACCTGCTGGTGGTCGACGACGACGACCGCATCCGCAATCTGCTGAAGGAGTATCTGACCCGTGCGGGCTTCCGCGTCACCGCCGCGCCCGGCGGGGCGGCCGCGCGGCGGCTGGTCGAAACCTTCGACTTCGATCTGGCGGTCTTCGACGTGATGATGCCCGGCGAGGACGGCTTTTCCCTGACCCGGTGGCTGCGCGAGCGGCCCGGCGCGCAGGGGCGCACGCCGGTGCTGATCCTCACCGCCCGCGGCCTGGCGGAGGACCGCATCGAGGGCCTGAAGCTCGGCGCCGACGACTATCTGGCCAAGCCGTTCGAGCCGGAGGAGCTGTTGCTGCGCATCGAGGCGATCCTGCGCCGCGCCAACGGCCGTCCGCAGGCCGGCGGCGTGATCCAGCTGGGCCGCTGCCAGTTCGACGCCGAGCGCGGCGAACTCAGCTGCGAGGGCGCGCCCGTGCGTCTCACCGAGGGCGAGGCAGCCCTGTTGAAGCGGCTGGCGCGCAGTCCCCATGAGCCTCTGGACAGGATGGAGCTGGCCAAGGAAACCGTCGACCCCTCGGGCCGCGCCGTCGATGTGCAGGTGACCCGCCTGCGCCGCAAGATCGAGGCCGACCCCAAGGCGCCGCGCTATCTGCAGACGGTCCGCGGCGTGGGCTATCTGCTGGCGCCCGACTGATGCGCCTGCCCACCAGCCGGATCGTGGGGCGTTGGATCAAGCGCCGGCTGCCGACGTCGCTGTTCGGCCGGTCGCTGCTGATCATCATCCTTCCCGTGGCCCTGATGCAGATCGCCGTCACCTGGGTGTTCTTCGACGCCCACTGGGAGACCGTGACCAGCCGTCTGTCCGAGGGCCTGGCCGGCGACATCGCCTGGGCGGTCGAGAGCTATCAGGACGACCCCAGCCCCTCGGCCCTGCAGAAGCTGACCTCGCGGGCCGAGGAGTCGCTCAGCCTGTCCATCGCCCTGCAGCCCGGCCGCACCCTGCCGGTCAACCGGCGCTATTCCCTGTTCGCCCCCATCGACCGCTCGCTGCAGCGGGCGCTGTCGGACCGGCTGGACGCCCCCTTCTGGTTCGACACCACCCGCTATCCCGCCTACGTGGACATCCGCGTGCAGGTGGACGAGGGCGTGCTGCGCATCCTGGCGCCGCGCGACCGCGCCTTCGCCACCCAGGGCCACATCTTCCTGCTGTGGATGACCGTGGCCACCCTGCTGCTGACGGCGGTCTCCATCCTGTTCATCCGCAACCAGGTGCGCTCCATCGAGCGGCTGGCCGACGCCGCAGACGCCTTCGGCCGGGGCGTGGAGGAGCCGGCCTTCAAGCCCCACGGCGCGCGCGAGGTGCGCAAGGCCGCGCTGGCCTTCCTGGCCATGAAGTCGCGCATCCAGCGGCACATCGACCAGCGCACGGCGCTGCTGGCCTCGGTCAGCCACGACCTGCGCACGCCGTTGACCCGTCTTAAGCTGGAGCTGGCGCTGGCCGAGCCCACCAAGCGGACCGCCGAGATGAAACGCGATCTGGCCGAGATGGAGCACATGATCGACGAGTATCTGGCCTTCGCCCGCGGCGAGGGCGGCGAGGCCGTGGCGACCGTCCGCCTGCGCGACCTGATCGAAGAGGTGCGGGAGGGCGCCGCGCGCGCCGGTGCGGAGATCATCGTCAAGGTCCCCGACGACCTGACCGCCGAGCTGCGGCCCAACGCCTTCAAGCGCGCCCTGTCGAACCTGGTGATGAACGCCGCCGTCTACGGCGAGCGGATCGAGATCACCGCCCAGGCCCGGCCTGCCGGCGGGATCGAGGTGATCGTCGACGACGACGGCCCCGGCATTCCGGCGGCCCGCCACGAAGACGCCTTCAAGGCCTTCAGCCGCCTCGACGAGGCGCGGAACCAGAACGAGAAGGGTGTGGGCCTGGGCCTGGCCATCGCCCGCGACCTGGCCCGCGGACACGGCGGGGACGTCACCCTGGATCAGTCGCCGCTGGGCGGCCTGCGCGCCATCATCCGCTTGCCCGGCTAAGCGGCCGCGGCTACCAGAATCCGGACGACGTTCAGGACGACGCTGATGAAACTCGCCGCGCTCGCACCCCTGGTCCTGGCCGTGGCCGCGGCCTCGACCGCCCGGGCCGCAGACCCGGTCCAGGGCGATTGGTACACCTCCAGCGGATCGGCGAAGGTCCGTGTCGCCCCCTGCGCCGACAAGACCAGGATGTGCGGAACGGTCGTCTGGCTGAAGGCGCCGCTGGACAAGGCCGGCCGGCCCGTCACCGACGCCACCAATCCCGACCCCGCCCTGCGCGCCCGCCCGGTGATCGGGCTGCAGCTGATCGGGGACTTCAAGGCGGCCCAGGCTGGGCGCTGGACGGGCGGCAGGATCTACGACCCGCGGACCGGAAAGACCTACGCCTCGAAGATCAGCGCCAATCCCGACGGGACCCTCAAGGTCGAGGGATGCATCGCCGTGGTCTGCCAGGCGCAGACCTGGACACGCGCGAACTAGACGCGGGTCAGCCCAGCTCCTTCGACCGCTTCACCGCGGCGGCGACCGCGTGGCGCAGCAGCGGGCCGAAGCCCTGCTCGCCCATCAGCACGTCCAGCGCCGCCTGGGTGGTGCCGCCCGGCGAGGTGACCTGGCGGCGCAGCTCCGGCGGCGGATCGGCGCTCTTGGCCATCAGGGCCGCGGCGCCGGCCATGGTCGAGCGCACCAGGCTCGCGGCGGCGTCGGGCGTCAGGCCCGCGGCCACGCCGCCGGCCTCGAGGGCCTCGACGAAGGCGTAGAGATAGGCCGGCGAAGATCCCGAGACCGCGGTGGCCACGTGCATCAGCTCCTCATCGGCGAGGTCGACCACCACGCCGACGGCGGCGAACAGCGTCCTCGTCCGGGCCCGGGCCTGCGGATCGACGGCGTAGAGACTGGCGGTGCCCTGACCGATCGCTGCGGCGGTGGTGGGCATGACGCGGGCGACGGTGCGGCCGCCGAAGGCGCGGCTGATGTCGGCGGCCTTCACGCCGGCGGCGATGGAGACGATCACCGCGTCGGGGGCCAGCTTGGAGGAGACCTCGCCGGCGACCTCGCGCCACGTCTGCGGCTTCACGGCCAGCACCACCGTCTTGGCCTGGGCGAGATCGGCGTCGGGCGGATTGAGCCGCGCGCCCGCCTCGGCGGCCGCCGTCGCGGCGGGACCGGGATGCGGGTCGCGGATGATCAGATCCGCCGGGGAAAAGGCGCCGGCGGCGCGCCAGCCCTCGATCAGGGCGCCGCCCATGCGGCCGGCCCCCAGCATCAGAATGGGCGTCATGCTTGTCCCCGCTCTCACTAACTCAGCCGCCAACCTAGGGAATTTTCACCGGCGCAGGAAATGCGTTCGCCTGGGAAGGCGCATCGATTCAACGCCCTGCACCGCACGCGGGGCGGAACGGTCGCCGGCGGCGAAGCCTCAGGCCTCGCCCACCGTCTCGAACATGCAGGCCGCGATGGCGTCGGCCGGCGTCTTGGAGCCGCGCACCAGGAAGTCGAAGGCCGGGTAGAACCGGTCCGCCGCCTCGACCGCGATGTCGATCATCGCCGCGGCCTGGGCCAGCGTCGGCCGCTCGCCGGTCATCAGCGCCATGGCGTGGCGGAAGATGATCTCGCCGTCGTCCCACACTTCGAAATGGCCGAGCCAGAGCCGCTGATTGACGATGGCGACCAACTCGTGCGCCGCCGGACGCTGTTCGGGCGTGATCTGCAGGTCGAGGGACAGGCACAACTGCAGGCAGTCGGCCTCGGGGCGCCAGGCGAACCAGAGTTCGTAGTCTTTCCAGTCGCCGGCCAGCGAGAAGGCGAGGTCGCCGTCCTCGGTGCGGTCGAACTGCAAGTTCTCGGCAGTCAGCACGTGCTCCACGACATCGAGCGGGTCGAGGCCGAGGACGACATCTTCGTCGGGCTGGGAAATATCCATTAGACCAACGGTCCTTTCGCGTGCGGCGACGGACCTGCGGAAGTCCGGCGAATCGCCTGCGGTATTGAAAGTAATCTGGTTCGCAGCGTCCCTGTCACCGCCTTCTTGCAGGGCGCGAGCCACATTCGTGTGTATAGACGCGTCAATCGCGTCTCAGGCGTCCGTCGCCTTGGCGGCCTTGAGGGCTTCAATCTCGGCGCGCAGCGCGGCGATTTCCGCTTTCAGGGCGTCGAACTCTTCCCGGCGGATGAGATCGAGCTCGGCGGCGATGCGATCGGCCTGAGCCCGGAATGCGGCCTTGGCTTCGTCGCCCGCGGCCTGGGCGAGACCCATGGCGGCGGTGGTCAGTTTGGCCATTTCGTCGAGGAAGGGGTTCTGGGTCTGCATGGATCGCTCTGAAGGGGCGGCTGGGGCCGCTGAACCCCTTATATGGGAGGCTGGGGGGTGAAAGCGACCGACTTCTCGTCTAAACCCAGCCACTGAACGCTGGAGTCGCCCTTCGTGCCCTTTCCGGACTTCGATCCCGTACTGATCCAACTCGGCCCCATCGCTATCCGTTGGTACGCCCTGGCCTATGTGGCGGGCATCCTTCTGGGGTGGCGCTATGTCGCGGGTCTGGCCCGCCGCGAAAGCCTCTGGTCTCTTCGCGGAGGCCCTCCGGCGAGCATCGAGCAGATCGACGACCTGATTCTGTGGATCACGCTGGGGATCATCGTCGGCGGACGCCTCGGGCACGTGCTGTTCTACACGCCCTCGATCATCTGGACCGACCCCGTCGAGATCCTGAAGACCTGGCACGGGGGCATGAGTTTCCACGGCGGAGCGCTGGGCGTCCTGCTGGCCGTCGTCGTGTTTTCCCGGGTCAAAAAGCTCGACCTGTTCCGGTTGGGCGACATGATCACGGCGGCCGCGCCGTTGGGCCTGCTCTTCGGCCGCATCGCCAACTTCATCAATGGCGAGCTCTGGGGCCGGCCGACGGACGTTCCATGGGCCATCATCTTCCCCGGCGCGGGCCCGGAACCGCGCCATCCCAGCCAGCTCTATGAGGCCGCCCTCGAGGGCGTGGTGTTGTTCCTGGTGCTGCGCTGGGCGACGCATGGGGCCAAGCTCCTGAACCGCCGCGGCGTGGTCGCCGGAATCTTCGTGCTGGGCTACGCCCTGATCCGAATCTCCCTGGAGAACGTGCGCGAGCCGGACGCCTATCTGCCCGCCTTCCCCTTCGGCCTGACCATGGGGATGATGCTGAGCGCGCCGATGTTCCTGGGCGGGATTTGGCTGATCTGGCGCGGAATGCGCGAGCCGCTGCCGGCGCACCCGGAGGCCTTGCCCGATCCGGCCCCCAAGGACGCGCGACGGCAAGCCGATGAGCCTGCGTGACCGGCTGATCGCCCAGATCCGCTCCGGCGGGCCGATCAGCGTCGCCCAGTTCATGACCGCCTGCCTGCACGACCTGCGGGACGGCTACTATGCCACGCGCCCGGCTCTGGGCCATGGCGGCGACTTCATCACCGCGCCCCTGGTCAGCCAGATGTTCGGAGAGCTGATCGGGCTGTGGCTCGCGCAGGCCTGGGTCGCCATGGGCGAACCGCCCCTGGTGCGCCTGGTGGAGGCCGGCCCCGGCGACGGGACGCTGATCACGGACGTCCTGCGCGCGGCCCGCCTCGTCCCGGGCTTCCTGGGGGCCGTCGAGCTCTGGCTGGTCGAGGTTTCCGGGCCCCTGCGCGCCGCCCAGATTGCGCGCCTCGCCGACGCCGCCGTCCGCCCCCGCTGGGCCCGGTCGCTGGCCGAGGTTCCGGATGGCGCGCCCCTGCTGCTGGTCGCCAACGAACTGCTGGACTGCCTGCCCGCCCGCCAGTTCGTCCGCACCGACAAGGGTTGGGCCGAGCGCATGGTCGGGCTCGACGCGGCCGGCGACCTGACCTTCGGCCTGGGCGCCTTGTCGGCCGCGGCCTCGACGACGCCGGCGGGCGAGATCGGACAGATCCTCGAACAGTCCCCCGCCCAGGCGGCCTTCGGGACGGAGGTCGGCGGCCGGGTCGCGCGCGACGGCGGGGCCGCCCTGCTGATAGACTACGGGCGCCTGGGGCCGGGCTTCGGCGACACGCTCCAGGCCCTGCGCGGCCACCGAAAGGAGAGTCCCCTCGACGCGCCGGGCGAGGCGGACCTGACGATCCATGTGGACTTTCCGGCGGTCCTCGACGCGGCGCGCGCCGAAGGGGCCGCGGCCGCCGCCATGAACCAGGGCGACTTCCTGACCCGGCTGGGGATCCATCAGCGCGCCGCCGCCCTGGCCCGCGCCCGGCCCGACCGCGCCGATCAGATCGCCCGCCAGCTTGACCGACTGGTCGGCGACGACCAGATGGGCCGTCTGTTCAAGGTCGCCTGCATCCACGCAAGCGGCTTGGCCCCGCCGGCCTTCGAGGAGGAGGAACGATGAGCATGCTTCCGGTTCTGACCTCCGACCTCCTCGCCGGGGCGGGCGTGCGGCACGCCTTCTTCACGCGGCAGGGCGGCGTCTCCACGGGCCTCTACGCCAGCCTCAATGTGGGCCGCGGCTCCGCCGACGAACCCGCGGACGTGTCCGAGAACCGCCGCCGGGCCGCCGCGCACTTCGGCGTCGAGCCCGAGGCGCTGAACACCTGCTACCAGATCCATTCCGCCGAAGCCCTGATCGCCGATGCGCCTTGGGGCGACGCACGGCCCCAGGCGGATGGCGTGGTCACCGCGACCCCGGGGATCGTCTGCGGCGCGCTGGCTGCCGACTGCGCGCCCATCCTGTTCGCAGATACGGCCGCCGGCGTCGTGGCCGCCGCCCACGCCGGATGGAAGGGCGCGCTCGCCGGCATAGCCGAGGCGACGGTGGCGCGCATGATCGAACTGGGCGCCCGGCCCTCGCGGATCGTCGCCGCCGTCGGCCCCTGCATCTCGCCGGCCTCCTACGAGGTGGGCCTGGAGTTCCTCGATCGCTTCGTCGCCGCCGCGGCGGACAACGTCCGGTTCTTCGCCCCCGGCGCATCGCCCGGCAAGCGCCTGTTCGACCTACCCGGCTTCGTCCTGGCGCGCCTCAAGGCCGCAGGCGTGGAGGCTTGCGAGTGGATCGGCCGGGACACATATTCCGAGCCGGATTTGTTCTTCTCTAACCGGCGCGCCTTCAAACGAGGCGAGGCCGACTACGGCCGGCTGCTGTCGGCCATCACGCTTAGCTGACGCGCGGATCGGAATCGGCTTGCGGCGCCCGCCGCCGCTGCTTAAAGGCCGCGCCATAATCCTGTGACCTCGAGGGATCTCGATGAAGCTGCTGGCCGGCAACTCCAATCACGTTCTGTCCCAGGCGGTGGCGTCCCATCTGGACCTGCCCCTCTGCAAGGCGCAAGTGAAGCGGTTCGCCGACAACGAAGTCTGGGTCACCATCGACGAGAACGTCCGCGGCGAGGACGTCTTCGTGCTCCAGTCCACCAGCTATCCGGCCAACGACAACCTGATGGAGCTGTTGATCTGCATCGACGCGCTCAAGCGCGCGTCGGCCCGGCGGATCACGGCGGTCATGCCCTACTTCGGCTATGCCCGGCAGGACCGCAAGACGGGCGGCCGCACGCCCATCTCCGCCAAGCTGGTCGCCAACCTGATCACCCGCGCCGGCGCTGACCGGGTCCTGACCATGGATCTGCACTCCGGACAGATCCAGGGCTTCTTCGACATCCCCACCGACAACCTGCTGGCCGCCCCGATCCTGGGGCAGGACATCAAGGAGACCTACGCCAACCCGTCGGACCTGATGATCGTCTCGCCCGACGTCGGCGGGGTGGTCCGCGCCCTGCAGCTGGCCAGCCGCCTGAACGCCGACATGGCCATCATCGACAAGCGCCGGTCCGGCCCCGGCAAGAGCGAGGTGGCCAACATCATCGGCGACGTCGAGGGCAGGCGCTGCATCCTGTTCGACGACATCATCGACGGCGGCGGCACCCTCTGCAACGCCGCCCAGGCCCTGGTGGACGGTGGAGCAGCCGAGGTCTCTGCCTATGTCACCCACGGCGTCCTGTCCGGCGCGGCGGCCGAGCGCGTGGCCAAGTCCGTGCTCAAGGAACTGGTCATGACCGACTCCATCGAGGGGCTCGAACCGACCACCAGCCAGCCCAAGATCCGCTACGTCAGCTGCGCGCCGCTGATCGGCGAGGCGATCCGCCGCATCGCAAACGAAGAGTCCGTCTCCAAACTTTTCGACTGACGTCGCCCGCACTGGCCCGGCCGGTCATGGGATTACGGCCCCGCTTGGTGAATAACGGTTAACGGGCGGCGGTCACAATCTTGCCCGTTCGAACCGCTTATGGTCGGCGTCCAGTATCCGTGGGGAGCAGTTCAGATGATCTCGACGTCCAAGGCGCGTGCAATCCTTACGGGCGCCGCCATTGCGCTGGCCGCTCTGCTCGCCGCCTGTTCGGAACCAAAGCCGGCCGCGCCTAAATTGGCCGCCCCGGCCGTCACGCTGTCGCCGAGACTTATCGAACAGGCCGGCGCCTACCGCGCCTATGTCCAGCGCGCCGGCGCGATCAGCCCGGCGTTCGCCGACGGTGACGCCATCGCTCAATCCCTCAGGACCGCCGCCGCCTACGAGCCCAAGCAGCTGCTGCGCGGCGCCATGGCCTACGGCGCCGTGGCCGCCCTGCAGGACCGGCGGTTCGTGGCTGCGGTGCGGACCTATGCGGCGGACCCGCAGACGCGTCAGACCATGACCCTGCAGATCATGCGCAATCCGAACTACGTGACGAGCCTGGACGGCGCCGACGGCGCGGCCGGCCTGGTGGCGGCCGCCCTCGGCGACGAGGGCCAACGGCTCTACGCCGCGGGCAAGGCCGTCAAGCAGGCGGCCTACGACGTGCAGAAGAACAAATGGTCCAAGGCCGATGTGGCCAATCGCGTGGGCCGGCTCGCCGAGGCCAAGATGCTGTCCGCCACCCCCCTGGTCGGCGACACCGCCGAGATCGGGCGGCTGAGCCAGGCCGCGCTCGGCGCCGCGCCGCTCGGCCTGACCGGCCGGACGGTGTCCGCGCCCTATCCGCCTGTGGTGGTCCGCAGCATGGCGGTGGCCGCGCTCGCCGTGCTCGGCGAGGCCGGCGACGCCAATGTCGAACAGGTCACGGGCCTGATGGCCGATCCCATGTCGGCCAGTTGCCTCCACATGTCCAAGCTCAACCTCTACCAGTGCCTGGCGGTCTCCAAGCCGCACTACGAGGACGTCTTCTGCCTCGGCCAGCACATCCTGATGGACACCGGACAGTGCCTGATGCGCAGCGCGGGCCTGCCCGCGCCGGTCGAGACCCGCCCCGTGAAGGTGGCCCAGACGGCGCCCGCGGCCGCCCCCGCGGCGCCGGCCAGGAAGGGTTCAGGCAAAAAGCGCTGAATTCGACGGCACGGAGCCGTTGCCACGGCGAACACTTGCGTGTATCTACGCGCACCCTTTCGATCCTTTTGTGATCGTCCGTCGCCGCGCGGGTTCGCGCGGCGGTTTCGTTTTGAGGCAAGGCCATGGCCGAAATCGTATTGAACGTGGAAGTGCGCGAACGGACCGGGACCGGCGGCGCGCGTGAAGCCCGCCGCAACGGCAAGGTTCCGGGCATCCTGTACGGCGGCTCCAAGGACCCCGTGGCCATCTCCGTGAAGGTCAACGAGTTCCGTAAGGCGCTCTACACCGGCAAGCTGCTGGGCCACCTGGTGACCCTGAAGTACGGCGACGAGACCCAGCCGGTCATCGCCAAGGCCGTGGACATGCATCCGGTGACGGATGTGCCCTGGCACTTCGACCTCTACCGGGTCGACGAGCACCAGAAGGTGAAGATCGGCGTTCCGGTGCACTTCAAGAATCACGAGGCCTCGCCGGGCCTGAAGCGGGGCGGCACGCTGAATGTCGTGCGTCACGACGTGGAGCTGATGGCCGCTGCCGATCACATCCCGGAAGAGCTGGTCTTCGACCTGGCCGGTCTGGATATCGGCGACACCGTCCGCATCTCGGCCTTCAAGCTGCCCGCGGGCGTCGAGCCGGCCATGGACCGCGACTTCGTGATCGCCACGATCGCCGCAACCGGCGCGATGACTTCGGACGAAGCCGTCGAGGGCGGCGCCTAAGGCGCTAACCTCGCGGCCCGGAGCGGAGGGTCGCATGCTGATCCTCGCTGGGCTGGGCAATCCCGGCGCGCGCTACGCAGGCAATCGCCATAACTTCGGTTTCATGGCGGTGGATGCGATCGCGCGCCGTTGGCGTTTCGGGCCCGAGCGCTCGCGCTTCCAGAGTCTGGTCCGCGAAGGCGAGATCGAAACGCCGAACGGTCCCGTCCGCACCCTGATTGTCAAGCCCCAGACCTACTACAACGACAGCGGCAACGCCGTGGGCGCCGCCCTCAAGTTCTACAGACTCCAGCCCTCGGACCTGGTCGTCTTCTACGACGAGATCGACCTGGCCCCCGGCCGCTTCCGGATGAAGACCGGCGGCGGGGCGGCGGGCAACAACGGCGTCCGCTCCATCGCCGGCCAGATCGGCCCCGATTTCCGGCGCGCCCGCCTGGGCACGGGCCATCCGGGCCAGAAGGAACTGGTCCAGGGCCACGTGCTCTCGGACTTCCACAAGGTGGATCAGGCCTGGGTCGCCGAGCTGCTGGCCGCCTGCGCGGACGCCGCGCCCCTGCTGGCCGCCGGCGAGGATGAGAAATACCAGGCCGAAGTCATGCGCCTGGCCCCGGCCGAAAAGGCCGATCCACGAAAGACGGGCGACGGCGCCTGACGACAATCCGCGTCCGGTCGGCTAAACCGGCGCCCGATCACCTGCTCGAGGAATTCATGGCCCTGAAAGTCGCGATCGTCGGCCTGCCCAACGTCGGCAAATCGACCCTGTTCAATGCGCTGACCCAGACCGCCGCCGCCCAGGCCGCGAACTATCCGTTCTGCACCATCGAGCCGAACGTCGGCGACGTGGCGGTGCCGGAACCGCGCCTGGAGGCCCTGGCCAAGGTGGCCGGCTCGAAGACGATCATCCCGGCGCGGATCAACTTCGTGGACGTGGCGGGCCTGGTGCGCGGCGCCTCCAAGGGCGAAGGGCTGGGCAACCAGTTCCTGGCCACCATCCGCGACTGCGACGCCGTGGCCTTCGTCGCCCGCTGCTTCGAGGACAGCGACATCACCCACGTGGAGGGACGCGTCGATCCTCTGGACGACCTGGAGATCATCGAGACCGAGCTGATGCTGGCCGACCTCGAGAGCCTGGAGAAGCGGGTCGTCAACCTGGAGAAGCGCGCCAAGACCGGCGACAAGGAAAGCGCCACGGCCCTGCGCCTGGTGAATCTGGCGCTGGCCCAGCTGAACGAGGGCCGCCCCGCCCGGGCCGCCAAGGTTCCCCCGGAGGACGAGAAGGCCTGGCGGATGCTGCAGCTGCTCACCTCCAAGCCGGCGCTCTATGTCTGCAATGTAGAAGAGACCGCGGCCCGCGACGGCAACGCGATGAGCGCCAAGGTCGCCGAGAAGGCGACCCGCGACGGGGCCAAGGCGGTGGTCATCTCCGCCAAGATCGAAAGCGAGATCGCCCTGCTGCCGCAGGAGGAGCGCGGGGAGTTCCTCGAAACCCTCGATCTCGACGAGCCCGGCCTGAACCGGCTGATCCGGGAGGCCTACAGCCTGCTGGGTCTGCAGACCTACTTCACCGTGGGCCCCAAGGAAGCGCGGGCCTGGACGATCCCCGTGGGCGCCACCGCGCCCCAGGCCGCCGGCGAGATCCACACCGACTTCGAAAAAGGCTTCATCCGGGCCGAAACCATCGCCTTCGACGACTATGTCCGCTTGAATGGCGAAAGCGGAGCCCGCGAGGCCGGCAAGATGCGGTCCGAGGGAAAGGAGTACGTGGTTCACGACGGCGACGTCATGAACTTCCGCTTCAACGTCTAAGCGCGGGCCCCAGGCGGCCCCTACGGGAGAGAGCCCATGGGCGAGACGATCAAGATCACGGGGGCGGATGGCTTTGAGTTCTCCGCCTATCACGAGCCGTCCTTCACCCCCCGCAAGGGCGGAGTGATCGTGCTGCAGGAGATCTTCGGGATCGACAGGCATGTCCGCGCCGACGTGGAGCGCTGGGCCAAGGCGGGCTACGAGGCGATTGCGCCGTCGCTCTTCGACCGCCGCGAATGGAGCTTCACCGCCGAGCATGATCCCGAGGGGATCGCCGCCGGCATCGCTCATGCGCGCGCCACCCCGATGGAACAGGCGTTGAACGACATCGGCGCCTGCCGAGACTTCCTGAGCCCGCGCGGCAAGGTCTGCGTGGTGGGCTACTGCTACGGCGGCTCGCTCGCCTGGCTGGCGGCGGCCAAGGTCGAGGGGCTGGCGGCGGCCTCCAGCTACTATGGCAGCATGGTGCAGGCCAATGCGGCGCTGAAGCCGCTTTGCCCGGTGATCCTCCATCTGGGTCGCGGCGATCCGGGCATCCCCGCCGACGATGTCGAGGCCGCGCTCAAGGCCGCGAACCCGGATGTGCCTGTCTACATCTACGAGGGCGCAGGCCACGGCTTCAACAACCAGAGCCCCGAGCGCTACAACGAGGAAGCCGCCGACCTGGCCCGCAAGCGCACCCGCGACCTGTTCGAAGCGTCCTGATCGCCATGGGCGAGATGATCCGCCTGAAAAGCCGCTTCGACGGCTTCGCGCTGCCCGCCTATCACGTGCGTCCGGGCGACGCGCGACGGGGCGGCCTGGTGCTGGTGCAGGAGATCTTCGGCGTCACCGACCATATCCGCGAGCTCTGCGACGGATTCGCCGAGGACGGCTACGAGGTGATCGCGCCGGCCTTCTACGAACGCCTCGAGCCGGGCTTCGCCACAGGCTACGAGCCCGAAGGAATCGCCCGCGGCGTCGCCCACTCCCAGGCCACGCGCTGGGACCAGGTGGCCGGCGATCTGCAGGCGGCCGTGGACGCCCTGGAGGGGCCAGTCTTCGTCACGGGGTTCTGCTGGGGCGGGGCGGCGACCTGGCTGGCCGCGTGCCGCTGCGAGGGCGTGGCGGCGGCCTCCTGCTTCTACGGCCGGCGAATCTCCGAACTTGTGGACGAGACGCCGCGCTGTCCCACCATCCTGCACTTCGGCAAGACCGACGCCTCCATTCCGATGGAGAAGGTCGACGAGATCCGCGAGAAGCACCCGGACCTGCCGATCTTCCTGTACGACGCCGGCCACGGCTTCGTCTCCGACCGGCGCAAGGACTACGACGCCGACGCCGCCCGCTTGGCCCGCCTGCGCACCCTGCAGCTCTTCGCCCGCAACGGCGGCGGTCGCGGGGAGGTCTAGAGTGCGTTAGCGCTCTTCGATGAACGGCCGGATCTCCGGCAGGCGTTCCAGGGTCCTGACCAGGATCGCCTGGGCCAACAGGATCCCGATGCCCGCCGCGTAGCCGGAGAAGACGCCGGCCGGGTAGCGGCCGCCGTGGGCGACCGAGGCCACCTGCCAGTAGATGAAGAAGGCCGCCGCGCCCAGCAGACCCACCCCCGTCAACACCGACACGGCGGTCTGGCCGAAGCCCGCCTGGAAGCTCAGCCAGACATAACGCGCCAACGTGCGCTTGAGCGGCGCGAACAGCAGAGGCGCCGCCGCGGAGAGAACCAGGAAGCCTGCGGGCCAGATCAGGGTGCGCTGGGCCACCAGCGCCGCGCCGCCCGGCAGGACCTGGAAGGCGTGCAACACCGCGCCCACATAGATCAGGCTTGCCGCCCAGACCGCGACGTCCTGCATCCGCTTGAAGTCGCGCCATGCGCGGGTGAACGCCATGAGCCTAAGCTAGGAACTCGACCGGCCCGGCGAAAGGCTCAGTGGCCCGCAAACGCCACCAGGGTCGACACTGGCACCCCAGCCTTCCGGAGGCGTTGCGCGCCGCCCAGGTCGGGCAGATCGACCACGAAGGCCGCCGCCACGATCTGCGCCCCACCGCGGCGCAGGAGCTCCACCGCCGCCAGCGCCGTGCCGCCCGTGGCGATCAGGTCGTCCACCAGCATCACCCGCTCGCCGGCCGCCACGGCGTCGACGTGCATCTCCATGGAGTCGACGCCGTACTCGAGGGCGTATTCGACGCCGATGGTCGCGTGCGGCAGCTTTCCCTTCTTGCGCAGCGGGATGAAGCCCGCCGACAGCTGATGGGCCACCGCGCCGCCGAGAATGAAGCCGCGGGCCTCGATTCCGGCGACCTTGTCGATCTTCAGGCCGGCGAAGGGTTGCACCAGCTCGTCCACCGCCTTGCGGAAGGCCCGTGCATCGCCCAGCAGGGTGGTGATGTCGCGGAACTGGATGCCCGGCTTCGGATAGTCGGGAATGGTGCGGATGGCGTCGGCGAGGTTCATCGGTCGGGTCACCAGTCGTCGGCCATGATCGCGCAGGCCCAGGCGGTCAGCTGATCGCTTATCGCCGAGGCGGTGCGGCTTGGCTATGCTGCAGGCCTGTCCGAGGACCCCTGTGCCGCGCCCCGCCCTCGCCCTGGCCGCCGTCGTGGCGCTCCTGCCCGCCGCCGCGCGGGCCGGGGAAGCACCGTGCTGGTTCGAGCAGGGGGTCGTGGTGGTCCCGGCCGTGGTGGCCGGGGTGGCCGGGGACTACATCCTGGACACCGGCGCGCCCGCCACCCTGCTGGACGAGACCCGCGCCCAGGGCGCCGGCTTCGAGGCGAGCGCGCTGCAGGGCGAGGTCCGGGTCGCCGGGCTGCGGCTGCCCGACCGGCCGATCCTCGTCGCCGACCTGGACGCCCGCACCGCGGCGTTCCCGACGCCGATCGCCGGGGTCATCGGCGCCGACGTCCTGGCGGGCCGCATCCTCGACATCGACTTCGCGCCCTGCCGGATCGCCCTGAACGCCGAGGGCCGGTCGCCGCGGTTCCACGCCGACGGCAGCCTGCCGTTCCGGCTGGACCGCGGGACGCCGGTGATCGCCGCAGCCGTCGCGGACGGCCCCAGGGCGCTCTCAGGCGGCTTCGTGGCCTCCACCGGAGCCGATGCGCCCGTTCGGCTCGATGGCAGCGTAGCGTCGGTTCCCGGGGCGCCCAAGCCTGAGAGACTGGCGCCCTTCGGCCCCGGCCGAGCCTCGCTGCGCGCCCTGTCGGTCGGCGGGATCCTGTTCGAGAACCTCAAGGGCGGCCTGTCGCCGGCCTCCGAAGGCGCGACGCTGGGCGTGATCGGGGCCCAGGTGCTGGCGCACTGGACCGTCCGGTTCGACTTCGTCGGCGCGCAGCTGCTTCTGGCCAAGAAAAAGGGCCCGCCGGATCTCTCCGACGAGCCCTGATTTCGTAGCGCCGAACGCGGCCCTAGTGAGCGACGTTGCGCCAGATCCGGCGGTAGCTGGCGTAGAGCAGGCCTGCGAAGATCAGAAGATAGATCATCGCCGCCAGACCGAACTGCTTGCGCTCTTCCATCTTGGGCTCGGAGGCCCAGGCGAGGAAGGCGGCCACGTCCTTGGCCTGCTGGTCGATGGTGGACTTGACGCCGTCGTCGAAGGTCACCTTGTCCGGCTCGAGCTGCTTGGGCATGGCGATGAAGCCGCCCACCGGCACCTTGTCGTGCGGCCCGCTCCAGAACGCGGTCAGGTCGCCCGGCATGTAGGGGTTGTAGTTCTGCCCCGGACCGGCCTTCAGGCCGGGAGGTGGATCCTTGTAGCCCGACAGCAGCGAGTAGACGTAGTGCGCGCCGTGGTGGCGGGCCTTGACGATCACCGACAGATCCGGCGGCAGGGCGCCGCCGTTGGAGGCCCGGGCAGCCGGCTCGTTCGCGAACGGGTTCGGGAACCGGTCGGCGGGTATGCCCGGACGCTTCACCGTGTCGCCAGTCTCGGAGTCGATGTCGTCGATCTGATACTCGGCGGCGATAGCCTTCACGTAGGGGTTGTCGTTCGGGTTCTTGAACTTCGCGTCATAGAAGGGGCCGCCCTTCTGACCGAGGTTCCGGAACGACATCAGGTTCATCGAGTGGCAGGCCGAGCAGACCTCCCGATAGACCTTGTACCCGCGCTGGAGCTGGGCCTGGTCGAACTTG
>Ga0153916_10001494_pt1 | contig 16834 bp, 20 predicted proteins | sample Opewatmetagenome_FD_109642 | JGI IMG/M metagenome (GOLD analysis project Ga0153916, IMG submission 109642) | Freshwater wetland microbial communities from Ohio, USA - Open water 3 Core 3 Depth 4 metaG | ecosystem: Environmental > Aquatic > Freshwater > Wetlands | place: USA: Ohio, Lake Erie... | reverse complement strand
TAGTAGTCGCGTTTGGCCGCGGTGGCGATGCTAGTGTGCCTCCTTGTACTCGGCGTCGACCACCTTGCCGCGCGGGCCGGAGCCGCTCGGGCGCGCCTCGCCCGCGGGCGGCACCACCACTTGTTTGTACGGCCCGGCCTCCGGGGTCTGTGCATAGATCACGACGCCGGCTTCCTTCAGCACCTTCTCCAGCGCTTCGCTCTTTTCCCTGGCGAGCCTCACGTCGCGTTTGGTGATCGCGTCGCGGACCTCGCGGCGCGCGGCCTCGACGCGGCCTTTCAACTCGTCGGTCAGCTTGTCGCCGAAATCGGCGAGCGTCTTCTCGGCCTGGTAGCAGAGGCTGTCGGCTGCATTGAGCGCATCGGCTTCCTCGCGCCGCTTCTTGTCCGCCTCCGCATAGCGCTCGGCTTCGTCGATCATGCGCTTCTTCACGTCCGCGGGCAGCCGCGTGGACTCGGTGATGCGGATCGACTGCGAGCGGCCGGTAGCGACGTCGCGCGCCGACGCGTTCAGGATGCCGTTGGAGTCGATGTCAAAGGTCACCTCGATCTTCGGCACGCCGCGCGGAGCGGGAGCGAGGCCGTCCAGGTTGAACTGCCCGAGGCTCGTGTTGTCGGCCGCCATCGGCCGCTCGCCCTGGTAGACGTGCACCGTGACGCTGGTTTGCATGTCGGCCGCGGTGGTGAAAAGCTCGGCTTTCTTGACCGGGATCGGCGTGTTGCGCGCGATCAGCGGCGTGGCGACGCCGCCGAGCGTCTCGACGCCGAGCGTGAGCGGCGTGACGTCCACCAGCACGATGTCCTTGACTTCGCCCGCGAGCACGCCCGCCTGCAGCGCTGCGCCGGCGGCGACGCACTCCATCGGATCGACGCCCAGCTCGGCCTTGCGGCCAAAGATCTCCTCGAAGAACGCGCGCACCGCGGGCATGCGGGTCGGGCCGCCGACGAACACGACGCGGTCGACTTCACGCGGGCCGACGCCGGCGTCGTGCAGCGCCTGCTCGACCGGCTGGCGGCAGCGATCGATCACCGGGCGCACCACGCGCTCCAGCTCGGCGCGCGAGAGGTCGATGTCCAGGTGCTTCGCCTCGCCGCGCGCTATGCCGATGAACGGCAGGCTGATGTGCGTCGTGGTGCCGGTGGAGAGCTCGATCTTGGCGATCTCGGCCGCCTCGAGCAGGCGCGCACGGGCCTTTGGGTCGGCCTTGACGTCGATGCCCGACTGCTGCCGGAAGCGCTCGGCCAGGTCGTCGAACAACGCGCTGTTCATGTCGGTGCCGCCGAGCTGCGTGTCGCCGCTGGTCGCCTTAACCTCGAACACGCCCTTGCCGAACTCCATGATGGTGACGTCGAGCGTGCCGCCGCCGAAATCGACGACCGCGATGCGCAGCTCCTGCTGCAGCCGATCGAGGCCGTAGGCGAGCGAGGCCGCCGTCGGCTCGTTCACCAGCCGCAGCACGTTGAAGCCCGCGATGGACGCGGCATCCTTGGTCGCCGAGCGCTGGTTGTCGTCGAAGTAGGCGGGTACGGTGACCACCGCGTCCTTCACCGGCTCGCCGAGGAACGCCTCGGAGTCGCGCTTGATCTTCTGCAGCAGGAACGCGGAGAGCTGCTCCGGAGTGAACTCGCGCTCACGCAGGCGCACTTTCTTGCGCGTGCCCATGAGCCGCTTGAACGCGGTCGCCGTGCCCTCGGGGTTCGCGGCGGCCTGGCGCCGCGCCGGCTCGCCGATCAGCATCGTTCCGTCGGCCATCAGCGCGACGTAGCTGGGGAACGCCTTGCCGCCGAGGCTGAAGCCCTCGGCGCTTGGGATGAGCACCGGCCGCCCGCCCCGCAGCACGGCAGCCGCCGAGTTCGAAGTGCCGAGATCGATGCCGATGATCGCCATGGCAAGGGCGAGGTTATGCCCGCGCCGCAGACGCGCTATTGAGCCAAGTCAAATGCGCGCGGCGGGAATCTGCCAACATGCTTCACGCTGGGGGGAACGCGCCCCAGACGATCCATCGGGATATTTGCAGGAGGTGCCAAATGGCCGAAGAGAAGAGGGAAGTTACTGTCAAGAAAGGCGAAATCCAAAAGGCGCCGCCAAGGGTGGTCGCGAGCCCCTTCGAGGGCATGGAGCGCATGTTCGACGAGTTCTTAGGGCGCGGCTGGTTGCGGCCGTTCCGGCGCGACTGGCTGACCTTTCCCGAGGTCGACTTGACCATGCCGAAGGTCGACGTCATCGATCGCGACGACGAAGTGGTGGTGCGCGCGGAGGTGCCGGCGGTCAAGAAGGAGGACATCGAGGTGTCAATCTCCGGCAACATGCTGACCATCAAGGGCCAGACCAAGCGCGAGGAGAAGGAAGAGAAGGGCGACTATTACCGCTCCGAGATCTCGCGCGGCGCATTCTCGCGCATGGTGACGCTGCCGGCGGAGGTCGATGAATCCAAGGCAAAGGCCGCCCTCAAGGACGGCGTGCTCGAGCTGACCCTGCCCAAGGTCGAGAAGGCGAAGCGGCGCACGATCAAGGTCGACTGATTGCGCTCGGAGTCGCAGGACATCTGGAAGCTGCGCGTCGAATTCGCGGCCGACGACGGCTGGCAGACGATCGCGCCGCTCAGAGAGCCGCTCAGCCTGCCGGCGCCTTGAGAGCGCGGTCACCCGCCGGTTGCGCCGCGCCGCCGGTGGACGAGCTTCATCAGCTCGCGCATGAAGGCGGGAAGGTCGGCCGGCCGGCGGGAGGTGACGATCTCGCCGTCGTTTGCGACCTCCTGGTCGACGTAGCGCACCCGCGCGGCGCGCATCGCGGAGGCGATCGAGGGGTGACCGGTCGCCTCGCGCTCTTCCATCAGTCCAGTCTCGACGAGCACCAGCGGCCCGTGGCAGATCGCCGCGATCGGCCGATGCTCCTCGATGAACCACACCGCGATCCTGACCGCCGCCTTGTCGTCGGCGAGCGCTTCGGCCGCCGGCCCGCCGGGAATGACGAGCACGTCGTGCTGCAGCGGAGCGATGTCGGTGAACGCCTGGTTGGCTTCGATCGGGTAGCCGTGCTCGCCGCGCACGCGGCCGCGGCGCGGCGCGGCGATGTCGACCGCCAGGCCTTCCTCCTGCAGACGATAGTAGGGCACGAGGAGCTCGGCTTCCTCGAAGTCGTCGGCGGTGAGGATGAGGCCTTTCATTGTCGGCACGGCGGCCACCTATGGGACGCTTCACACTACGCTCGCGCGCACGCCTCACTTTGACGCACGTCAACAGGCTCGGCCCGCCCGAGGGCGGACAATGCACGCTCGTGGTCGATCGCGAGCCACTCCATGACTCCTCCTGCACCGGACATTCGTGCCGCGCGCACCGCGGCCGCGCGCATTCTGGACGAGCTCGGGCTCGGGTCCTACGCGTTCACCGTCGAGGCGAAGGAAAGCGGCTGGCTGCTCTCGGTCGAGTGCGCGGCCGGTGATGCCTGGCAGGTGGTGTCGTTGGCAGTCGATCCGGCGAGGCTACGCGCGAGCCTCGACGATCCGGACGTCAGGCGCGAGCTGCGCGCCGCCTGGCGGCCGCACCTCGAAGGATGCGCGAAGAAGCGCTAGACAGGCGCGCGCGTCGCGCGAGTCAGAGTCCGCGATTGCGCGGCGGGCGCACGTACTCCACCGCCGGTGCGTCGGTCCGATCCGCGGTCATCTGGCAGTGCGGCTTGCCGTTCGCGACGTCGTAGCGATTGCGGCAGTGGAACGGCCGCAGGCTCTCGGGCTTGGCGGGGCCGCCGGCGGCGATTTTCTCTATCTTCCAGCCGAATTCCGCGTGCTCCTGGCCGAAATGCTCGCGCCGAATCCAGGCGCCGCAGGCGTCCTGGCGCCACGTGGCGGCATCGGCCTCCGGCATGACCCTGCCGTGTTCCCACACCGCGTTTACGATTTCCTTGCTCCAGTGCACGACATTCTCCTCGGGCACCACGCCGACAAAGCGCACCGATTACCCCAACCATTGCCTTCCAACTATGATCCTGCGGAACGCTGGCCCGGGTTTGACGAAGATCAACGCGCGGCCGCTCTGTAGAATCGGTCGTGCCCAGGTCCGGATTGCGAGGCTGTCATGGCACTACTGTTCATCGCGCTCCTCATTCTCTTGAACGGTGTGCTCGCGATGTCGGAGATGGCCGTCGTCGCCTCGCGGCGCGCCAGGCTGCGCGAACGCGCGCGGGCGGGGGACAGGCGCGCGGCCGCCGCGCTCGAGCTCCACAACGCGCCCAATGTGCTCCTGTCGACGACGCAGATCGGGATCACCCTGGTCGGCGTGCTGCTCGGAGCGGTGGGGGAGCGCGCGCTCGCGGCGGATCTGGCGGCCGTGCTCGCGCGGGCCCCGGCGCTCGAGCCCTACAGCGATGGGCTGGCGCTCGGCCTGGTCGTGGTCGCGATCACCTACGTCTCGCTCGTTGCCGGCGAACTGGTCCCCAAGCGCCTCGCGCTCCATGCGCCGGAGAACGTCGCATGCCTCGTCGCCCGTCCGATGCGCGTGCTGTCGCGGCTGGCCCATCCGGGCGTGCGGCTGCTCAGCGCCTCGGTCGATTTTTCTCTCAGGCTGATGCGCGTGCGGGCGCCCGCCGGCCCGACGATCACCGAGGCGGAGATCCGGTCGATGATCGAGGAAGGCACGCGCGCAGGCGTGCTGCTGAAGGCCGAGCAGGACCTGCTCACCAACGTCATCCGCTTTGCGGATCGCAGCATCGCGATGCTCATGACGCCGCGCGGCGACATCGCGTGTCTCGACCTCGGCGATCCGCCCGAGGTCAACGCGCGCAAGATCGCCGCAAGCCCGCACGGCCGCTTTCCGGTGGTGCGCGGCGGCTTCGAGCACGTTGTCGGGCTGGTGCAGGCCAAGGATCTGCTTACGCGCATCCTGTCCGGCCAGCCGCCGGACATCGAGGCCGCGCTCCACCCGGCGCCGTACGTGCCGGAGACTGCGTCGCCGCTGACCGTGCTCGAGATGTTCCGCACCACGGCCGAGCACATGGCGCTCGTGGTGGACGAATACGGCGAGGTCAGGGGGCTCGTGACGCTGACCGGGATCCTCGAGGCCATCGTCGGCGCGTTGCCTGCGCGGGGGGAGACGATCGAGGAGAGAATCGTGCGGCGCGAGAACGGCTCCTGGCTGCTCGACGGCGTGCTCACGCTGGACGAGTTCAAGGAAGCGCTGGGCCTAGATCGATTCGCCGAGGAGGAGGAAGCGGGCTATGAAACGCTCGCCGGCTTCGTGCTGCATCAGTTCGGCCGCGTGCCGCGCATCGGCGAGCACTTCGAGTGGCACGACCTGCGCTTCGAGGTCGTCGACATGGACGGCAACCGCATCGACCGGTTGCTGGTCGAGCCGCGGCGCGCAGCCGCCGCGAAGCGCCCCGAGCAACGCCCCTAAGGGCGCCGCGCCCGCACCCAGCGCAGGATCTGCGGCCACGTCGCCACGGTCAGTCCGGCCGGATCTCTCCCTTGCGCACCCACACGCCGCGCTCCTCGCAGTGCAGCAGCTCGTTGCCGCTCAGCACGTAGTCGCCGAGGGAGTAGGCGACGTCGTTGAAGTAGCACACGCCGGTCTCGAGCTCGAGCTCGGGATCGACCTCTTCGTCTTCGACGTCGACGATCGGCGAGGTCTTGCGCTCCGGATCGGGGGCGCCGACTTGGGGGATGCTGCGCGGCATGGCTGCTCCTTGGTTTAGTCCTGCTCGTCGGGCTTCTCGATGTCTCCGCCGCTACGCTCGCGCAGCCAGCGATCGTCTCCCTCCTCGGGCCAGTCCTCGAGAGGATCCTCGACCGAGTCGGCCTCGCGCGGCGCGCGCGGTGGCTCGCGTTCCACGCCCGGTGGCGCGGGCACGGGCGGCGCGGCCTTGCGCGCGGGACCCGCGCGGCGCTTGCGCTTCGCCTTCGGCACGTCAGGCGGCCTTCCAGGTGCCGTCGGGCTGGCGGCAGGCCGTGCCCTTGACGTTTTCCGACTTGCCGTCGATCACCGCCTGCGTCGTGAAGTCGCGGCACGGTCCCGATGCTTCCTGGTAGGTGCGCGTCGGCGTGACGGTGTAGGTGGCGCCAGTATCCGGGTTGCGCCAGGTGGTCGGCGCTCCGGTGGGCGCGGTCTCGAGCGCCTGCGCCGCCTTCATCCGGTCTTTTTCGTCCATCGACTTGCCGATCCGGTTGCCGAGATAGGCGCCGGCCAGCGTGCCGGCGACGATCGCCACGGTCCGCCCGGTGCCGCCGCCGATCTGCGCGCCGAGCACGCCGCCGAGCACGCCGCCGGCGACCGTCCCGACCTGCTCTTTGGTCGGCTCCGACTGGCATGCGGCCAGCGCCGTTGCGAGCAGCCCGATGATCACTCCGCATCTCATACGCTATCTCCTTGCGTTCGTCGGCCCCCTACTAACGCTGTCATGATTCGCCAGCCGGCGGACGCTGTCTTGATCTCGATCAACGTCAGGGGAACCTCGGACGCTAGATTGGATCCATAAAGCGTCGCCGGCGCGCCGCCCGGCCCAGGGAGACGGTATATGCCACTGACCGCCAAGCAGTTTGAAGAGTTCGGCCGCCTGATCCGCGCGCGCCGCGAGCAGATGATGAGCGAGCTGCTCGAGGACGTGGCGCGCTCGCGCGACGAGAGCTATGCCAGCGTGGCCGGGCAGGTGACCGATCTCGGGGACGAGGCGCTCGCCGACCTGCTGTCGGACATGGACAACGCGGAAGTCGCGCGCGACGTGCGCGAGATCCGCGCGCTCGACGCGGCGCTGTCGCGCCTGGAGGACGGCAGCTACGGCGTGTGCGCCGACTGCGGCGGCGACATCGGCCTGGAGCGGCTGCGCGCCAGCCCGACGGCGATGCGTTGCATCAAGTGCCAGCAGGTGTACGAGAAGACCCACGCGCACGCGGGCGAGCCGCGGCTCTAGCTACCCGCTGCGTGCCCGCTCCAGCTCGGCGCGCAGCTCCGCCTCGCGCTCGGCGTAGCGCGGCGAAAAATGAAACGGCACCACCAGGCGGGCGCGCGCCGCGCGCGCGATGCTGCCGGCCTGGCGCGCGGTGAGGTGGAATTTGCGCGCCGCATGGTCGGCGTCCTCGTCGAGGAACACGCACTCGATGTACAGCTGGTCGGCGTCGGCCGCGAGCGCGGTCAGGCGCCGCTCGTTCTCCGCGCTGTGCAGCACGTCGGTGGCGTAGCACAGCTTCTCGCCCGGGACCAGCTCGAGCACGCGCGCCTTGAGCTCGCCCAAGGGATGATGCTGCTCGTGCAGCCCGTCGCGGTCGCGCCACCAGGCGCGCACCGGGGTGTCGTCGGGCGCGCCCTGCGTCACTGCGCGCTTCAGCTCGTTCAGCCACGGCCCGGTCTGCAGCCCCATCTCGGCGAGCCGGTTCTTCCACACGTTGACGTGCGTCTTCTCCTCGAGCGCGAAGGCGAGGCAGGTGATGTCGTGATCGAGCGCCGCCGCGCGCACCCGGAACGCCGGCTCGTCGAGCAGCAGTCCCGCCGGGGCGTCGCGCGGGGACTCGGGCTCGCGCGCGAAGCGCCGGTGGCAGCGGAAGCGCGCGGCGCGCAGGCGCTCGCCGTCGAGCTCGTGCACGATCAGGGTGAAGTCCGTCGCATAGTTCTGCACCAGGTTCCAGCTGTAGGCGGCGAGCTTGTGCTCGACGCGGTCGATGAATCCCGGCGGGCCGTAGAGGCGCACCGCGGCCTCGCGCCCGAGGCACACGCGCAGCAGACGGTCGAAGCCGGAGAAATGGTCCATGTGGGCGTGCGACACGAACACGTCCGAAAGCCGCAGGATCTTGCGCGGCGCGAGCGCCGCGATGTCTCCCAGGTCGAACAGCAGCGCGCGGCCCTCGAACTTGAAGTCGAGGAGCAGGCACGGATCGCCGAAGGGGCCGTTGACCAGCTCTGGGGTGAAAATCGGGCGCATGTCTGCAAGAATAGCCCCGAAAGGAGAGCGCGATGACACAAGGCGCGGTGGGATTCGTCGGCCTCGGCGTGATGGGCGAGCCGATGTGCAGGAACCTCAAGGCGAAGAGCGGGCGCCGCGTCGTCGCCTACGATATCGACCCGGCGCCGCTCGCGCGCCTCGCCGCGCACGGCGTCGAGGCGCTGGCCGACGCCGCCGGCGTGGCGGCGGCCGCCGACGTGGTGTTCGTCTCGATGCCGTCCGGCAAGGTGCTGGCGGACCTGGTCCATGCAGGCAACGGGCTCATCGGCCAGGCGCGCGCCGGACAGGTGTTCGTCGATCTCGGCACCTCGCCGGTGAAATTGACGCGCGCGCTCGCTGCCGAGTTCGCGTTGCGCGGCGCGCGTTTCCTCGACGCTCCGGTGGCGCGCACGCGCGCCGCGGCCGAGGCCGGCACGCTGTCGGTGATGGTCGGCGGCGACGCGGCGAGCTTCGAGGCGGTCAAGCCGCTGCTCGCGTGCTTCGCCACGGAGATCACCCATTGCGGGGCGCTCGGCAGCGGCCAGGTGACCAAGATCCTGAACAACATGGTCCTGTTCGAGACGGTCGCGGCGCTGGCGGAAGCCTGCGCCATCGCGCGCCGCTCGGGCGTGGACGCGAAGCTGCTCCTCGAGACGCTGTCCAAGGGCTCGGCCGACAGCTTCGCGCTGCGCAACCACGGACTGAAGGCGATCGTCGCGCGCGAGTTCCCGCTGCGCGCGTTCTCCGTCGAGTACGCGCTCAAGGACCTGCGGTATGCGCTCGAGCTGGCGGAGGATGCCGGCGTCGACGCGGCGGGCGCGTGGCGCGTCGAGCAGCTGTTCCGCGAGGCGATCGCCGAGGGCCTCGGCGCGCACTACCACCCGGTGGTGAGCCGGCTGCTCGAGGGCGGCGCGGCCTAGTGCGCGACGGCCGCGGCCGGCACGCCGGTCAGCACCCGCGCGAACTGCTCCGCGGGTAGCGGGCGGCTGAAGAGATAGCCCTGCACCTCGTCGCACCCGGCGTCGCGCAGGAACTCGTACTGCTCCTTGGTTTCGACGCCCTCGGCGATGGTCTTCAGGCCGAGGCTGTGGCCGAGCGACACCACCGCGCGCACGATCTCGACGTTGCTCTGGTCGAAGGGCAGGTCGGTGACGAACGAGCGGTCGATCTTGAGGCTGTCGATCGGGAAGTTGCGCAGGTAGCCGAGGCTCGAATAGCCCGAGCCGAAGTCGTCGATGCTCAGGCGGAAGCCCTCGGCCTTGAACGTGTCCAGCGTGCGCTGCGTCGCCTCGCCCTGCAGCATCAGCACGCCCTCGGTCACCTCGAACTCCATCTCCATCGCGCGCACGCCGCTGTCGGCGAGGATGGCGCGCACGCTGCTCAGCATGCCGAGGTTGCGGAACTGCACCGCCGAGACGTTCACGGCCACCGGCACGGTGGCGAGTCCGGCCGCCTGCCAGGCGCGGATCTGGCGCGTCACCTCGGCGACGACCCATTCACCGATACGCACGATCTCTCCGATGTCCTCGGCGATCGGCACGAACTTCGACGGCGGAATCTCGCCCAGCACGGGAGAGGTCCAGCGCAGCAGCGCTTCGCAGCCCACGACCCGGCCGTTGGCGGCATTGACCTTCGCCTGGTAGACGAGCTTCAGCTCGTTGCGCTCGACCGCGTGCCGCAGCGCCGATTCGATGGCTACGCGCTCCGAGACGTGCCTTTCCATCTCCGCCGAGAAGTAGCTCAGCGCGTTGCGTCCGGTTTCCTTCGCCTGGTGCATCGCCGTGTCGGCGCGCCGCAGCAGCGTTACCGGGTCCGCACCGTCGTCGGGGTACAGCGCGGCGCCGATGCTCACCGTGACGTTGAGCGGGCGGCCGTCGATCTCGTAGGGCTCGGCCAGGCGACGCAGCAGGCGCGCGACGATGCCGTCGAGCACCGCTGGGTTCGCTACGTCCGCGATCACCTTGACGAACTCGCCGCCACCCATGCTGCCGGCAATGTCGCTGTGGCGCATCTGCTCGGTGACGCGCGCCGCCACCGCCTTGAGCACGGCATCGCCCACCTGGTGCCCGAGCGCGTCGTTGATCTCCTTCAGGCGCTCGAGGTCGATGTAGAGCACGGCGACCTGCGCGCGGTTCTTGCGTGCATGGATCAGGGCGCTGGAGAGCTTTTCCTGCAGCAGGCCGCGATTGGGGAGCCCGGTGACCGCGTCGTGCTGGGCCAGGTGGCTGATGCGGTCCTCGGCCGACTTGCGCTCCGTGAGGTCGGAGAAGATCGACAGGTAGCCCGTGACGCGGCCCATGGGATCGCGTATCGCGCTGATGGTCTGCCATACCGGGAACACCTCGGCGTTCTTGCGGCGGTTCCACATCTCCCCCTGCCAGTGGCCCGAGGCGCGGATCGCGGCCGCGATCGCCTGGTGGAACGCGGGATCGTGCCGGTCCGACCTCAGCATCCGCGGCGTGCGGCCGATGACCTCGTCGGGGCGGTAGCCGGTGATGTTCGTGAAGGCGGGGTTCACCGAGATGATGCGAGCCCGGCCGTCGGTCACCAGGATTCCTTCCTGCAGGTTGTCGAGGACCGTGGCGCCCAGCCGCAGGCGCTCCTCGGCGTGCTTGCGCTCCGAGATGTCGCGCGCGATGGCGTGCAGGAACACGCGTCCGTCGATCTCGATGCGCCGCCCGCTCACCTCGACGGCGAAGGTCGCGCCGTTCCTGCGGTGATGCTCGGTCTCGTATACCACGCCGCCGACGCTCCAGCGCCCGAGGTCTTCTGCCGCGGCGCCCGGCGCGCGCAGCGCGGCGAGGCCCATGCCCTGAAGCTCGTGGCGGGGGTAGCCGTAGGCTTCGAGCGCGCGCTCGTTGACGTCGAGGATCGTGCCGTGCTCGTCGAGCAGCATCACCAGGTCGTTGGCGTAGCGCGCGAAGCAGTCGTAGTGCCTCTCGAGCGCGAGCTGGCGCACGTGGTGCTCGTAGCCCTCGGCCTCGAGGCGCACGACGACCACGCGCCACCACAGGTAGGTGGCGACTGCCGCGCCCAGGATGAACAGCCCGGCGATCACGCCGGCGACCAAGGCGTCGATCTGCAGCATTCCGTTGATGCCGCTCGCCGGCCAGGTCCAGACGAAGAAGCTCGCGGTGACGATCGTCACGACGAACAGCGCGAAGATGAGGAGCGGCTGCCAGACGGGCGGCCGCATGGACTTGAATGCGACGCCGGGAGCGGCGGGTGATTCGAGCGCACGGGCCCCCGCGGCGAGAGGGGACGATGCTGCGCGATCGAGGCTCATGGTGTTCTTGTTGGCGGCGTGCGAAAAATCGCACGCGGCCGGCGCGCAGGTCAATGCACTTTGCAGGGATTAACAACGAGTTTTCGGGCTGGTGTGACATATTCCTCACTCCCGCCGCGCACGGGCGCTTCGGCTCGGTGAGCTTCTTCAGGTGCGTGATGTACCGGCTCGCGTTCACCGCGAACAGGAAATCGGTGGGCGTCAGCATTATGCAAGGGTTCGCGGAGCAACGTTCCCGCCCGCAGGGGGTATATGGCTTACGCAACGCAGCATACGCAAACCCTATGGCTGACGCATAAGCCGCCCGTATGATCCTAGAAAAAAGGGGCGGTGGCCGGGGCGTTCCGGGTTCCGCCAGTCGTATCGTGCAATCCATCGAAGGGAGGAGGGGCATGTCTACTAAAGAGTCGTGGGACGAGAGCAGCGCAGGGGCGCCGGCCCGCAAGGCCGGCTGGAGCGACCTGGTGCTGAAGGAGGACTGGTGGGCGATCTGGCTGGGGCTCGGCCTGATGATCGTCGCCGTGATCCTGTTTACCAACGGCAGCACGCTGCTCAAGTCGCTGGCAATCAATCCCGGAGGGCTGAAGTGGTCCTCGCCGGGCCAGCTGATCGGCCATTTCCAGCAGAACGGCGCGATGTACTTCTACCAGTTCGTCTGCTGGCTGGTGATCTTCGGGGTGAGCGCCCGGATCATGGGCGTCAAGCTCTCGCAGTTCGTCCCGTCCTTCGCGGTCCTGTACGTGCTCTCGATGGTGATGTTCTCAATCGCGGGATGGGTCAACGCGGCGAAGTTCAACCTCGAGGCGCCGCTGGTCGCGCTCGTCGTCGGGCTCGTCATCGCCAACGTGGCGCCGCTGCCGCAATGGATGGACGCGGGCTTCCGGGTGGAGTACTTCATCAAGCTCGGGATCGTGCTCCTCGGCGCGACCTTCCCGATCACGCTGGTGGTGACCGCCGGTCCCGTCGCGATCGCGCAGGCGACGATCATCTCGCTGGTGACCTGCCTGGTCATCTACTTCGTCGGCACGCGCGTCTTCGGCCTCGACAAGCGGCTGTGCGCGGTGCTGGGGGTGGGCGGCGCGGTGTGCGGCGTGTCGGCCTCGATGGCGATCGCGGCTTCGGTGAACGCGAAGAAGGAGCACCTCTACACCTCGGTGACGCTGGTGGTCGTGTGGGCGCTGGTCATGATCATCTTCCTGCCCTTCGTCGCGCGCGCCATGGGGCTCAATGCGGGCGTCGCCGGCAGCTGGATCGGCACCTCGGAGTTCGCCGACGCCGCCGGCTTCGCGGCCGCGGCCACCTACGGAAAGATGGTCGGGAACGAGGACGTCGCCATCAAGGCCTTCACGCTGATGAAGGTCATCGGCAGGGACCTCTGGATCGGCATCTGGTCGTTCGTGTTCGCCCTGATCGCGACTGTCATGTGGGAGAAGGCCGAGACCGGGCGCAAGCCCGAGGCGATGGAGATCTGGTGGCGCTTCCCGAAGTTCGTCATCGGATTCTTCGTCGCGTCGATCCTCATGACGATCATCACGAGCAGCTACTCGGCGGCCGACTTCAACAGCCAGGTGCGGCCGAACCTGATCCTGCCGCTCGTGTCGCTGCGCACCTGGGCGTTCATCTTCTGCTTCCTGAGCATCGGCCTCACGACCCGCTTCCGCGAGCTGAAGGGGGTGACGTTCAAGGCCTTCGCGGCCTTCACCGCCGGCGTGATCGTCAACGTGATGCTCGGCTACTACCTCTCGGTGCACCTGTTCGGGGACCATTGGTCGAGCCTGCACTGATGGACAGCTGCGCGCAGTGCAGGTTTTGCGTCGCCGACCCGGCCGCGCTGGAGCGGGCCATCCCGGGGCTCGGGATCCTCAGCTCCGCGTACGGTTCCGTGCGCGCGGACACGGTTTTGTGCGAGTCGCGCGGAGTGTTCGTGACGCTGGCGCACTGGTGTTCCGGCTTCCGTCCGAAGGTCCCGGCGGAGCAGGAGTCGTAGCGCGCTGAGCTGCGTCGACGCGCAGGAACATCGGGCCCCGGGGATTTCCGGGGCCTTTTTTTTCGTCTCGCGGTATAGTCGCGCGACCCCACGTACGGAGACCACCGATGTCCGCAGCGAAGCAGCCCTCGTTCCGAGCCGAGCATATCGGCAGCTTCCTCAGGCCCGATCGCATGATGGCCGCGGTGCGCCAGGCGCGCGACGGCAAGACGACGCCGGAAGAGCTGCGCGCGATCCAGGACCAGTGCATCCGCGAACTGGTGGCGATGGAGGAGGCCGTCGGCCTCTCGTCGGTGACCGACGGCGAGTTCCGCCGGCGCGGCTGGTCGGCCGGCTTCATTGACGCGGTCGAGGGCTTCGGGCTGCGCGAGGGCACGCTGCTCGGCTTTCGCGACGAGAAGGGCGACAAGGGCGGGGCCGCCTCGCCCTACGCCAAGGCGAGGCTCAAGCGCACGCGCGGCATCGCCACCGACGAGTTCCGCTTCCTGAAGGGCGTGGTGAAGACCGGGCTGCCCAAGGTGACCATCCCGTCGCCCGACGTGATGCACTACTTTCTCGGGCCGCGCAGCGTCGACGAGAAGGTCTATCCGGACATCGAGCAGTACTACGCCGACCTGGTGTCGATCTACGCCGCGGAGATCCGGGAGCTCGCGGCGCTGGGCTGCAGCTACCTGCAGCTCGACAACACCGCGCTGCCGTGCAACTGCGACCAGCATGCGCGCGCGGACGTGCGCGCGCGCGGCGAGGACCCCGATGCGCTCACCGCGAGGTACGTGAAGCTGGTGAACGACGTGCTCGCGGCCTGCCCTGCGGGCATGGCCAAGGCCACGCATATGTGCCGCGGCAACCTCAAGGGGGCGTGGATGGCCGAGGGCGGCTACGAGCCGATTGCCGAGAAGGTGTTCGGCGGCATCGACGTCGACGCATTCTTCCTGGAATTCGATACGCCGCGCGCGGGCGACTTCAGGCCGTTACGGTTCGTGCCGGCGCCGAAGAAGGTGGTGCTCGGGCTGATCAGCACCAAGACGCCGCAGCTCGAGTCGGCCGATGAGTTGAAGCGGCGCATCGGGGAAGCCGCGAAGTTCGTGCCGCTCGAGCGCCTCGGAATCTCGCCGCAGTGCGGCTTCAGCTCGGCGCCGGGCGCCGGCCAGCCGCTCACCGCAGACGACCAGAAGCGCAAGCTCGAGCTGCTGGTCAGGGTCGCGCGCGACGTCTGGGGAAGCGCCTGAGGCGGCGGCTCAGCGCGCCAGCGTCACGATCACCAGCGCGAGCGCCAGCACGGCCATCCCGGCGAGCTCGAGCGCGCTCAGGCGCTCGCGGAACACGCGGCGCGACACGACGTAGCTGAACAGCAGCTCGACCAGCCCGAGCGTGCGCACGTGCGCCACCGGCTCGATCGCCATCGCCGTGAACCAGCCGGCGGATGCCGCGGCGCCCATGAAGCCGGCGAACAGCGACGCGCGCCAGGCGCGCAACACGCGCACCACCACGCCGAAGTGGCGCGCCGCGAGCCAGCCGCCGAGCAGCAGGGTCTGCACCAGCTGCGCCGCGGCGAGCGTATACGCGCCCGCCATCAGGAACTCTGCGTGCAGGGCGAGCGCGGCGCCGCGATAGCCCACCGCGGCGAGCGCGAAGCCCGCGCCCGAGGCGAGGCCGAGCAGCGCGCTGCGCGAGGTCCAACCCGTGAGCATGGTGCGAAACGGACGCGCCTTGTCGGCGGGCGACAGCAGCAGCACGCCGAGCGTGCCGCAGGCGATCGCGAGCGCCGTGACCGGCCCGACCCGATCGCCGAGGAATACGAGCGCGAACAGCGCTACCTGGATGATCTCGGTTTTCGAATAGGCCACGCCGAGCGCGAAATTGCGCTCGGCCATCACGCGCAGCAGCAGCGCGGTGGCGACGATCTGGCTGACGCTCGCCAGCACCACCCACAGCGCGAACGCATGGCCGGGTTCCGGCAGCGCGTAGCCGCCGAAGCGGCGCACGCCCCATAGCCAAGCCGCGGCGAACGGCAGGCCGTACAGGAACCTTACCAGCGTCGCGCCGAGCGTGCCGAGCTCGGCGGTGAGGTGGCGCTGCGCCGCGTTGCGCAGCGTCTGGGCGAACGCCGCCCAGACCGTGATCGGGATCCACAGCCAGGCGGCGGGCGCCACTCAGCCGCCGCCGGTCTGCACTTTCTTCAGCACATGGCGCCGGTTGCGCGTGTAGGGACGCACCTGGCCCGGCCAGCGTCCGGAGTCGACGGCCGCGGCCCAGGCGGCGCTGGTGAGCACCTCGGCGCTCTCCAGCTCGTAGTACGCGCTGTAGCGCGGCTCGCCTTCGGCGACGATGGTCTTCTTCTCGCCGCCGATCACCATCTCGAGCGGCGCGGTGGTGGCGCGCGTCACCGCGAGCACGCCGGGAACCTCGAGCAGCAGCGGCACGTGCTCGGTGTCGTAGACCTCGTTGAACAGGGCCTCTTTCTCCGGGGCCACGTCCATGCTGGCGATGAACAGGTAACGCGTTTTCGGATGCATGTCTCCCTCCCGGGCGGATCGTAACCGAAGGCGGCGTGTCGGGCTGCGGCTACAGCGAAAGTGCTTTGCGTTCAGCGGCTCACGGAGGGCACGCTCCCGGGCGTCGCGGCGGACCGACGTCAGGCACACCGGTGGAAGGGTGTTGGCGCGGCGTAACTGCCTGACCGGAAAGGGACCGGCCTGTTGGCACGGCGGTTGCGGGTAACCGGGCTGCGGGGGCCGAAAGGTCCCCGCCCTGTTTCAACTCGTGAAAGGAGCAATTCATGAAACGCTCAGCATTGCTTGCTCTGCTATGCCTGTACGCTGCCGCTTCCCAGGCGGAGCCGCAGAACGCGCGCTTCATCAAGCTCGACGCGAACCACGACGGCTACCTTTCGAAGGCCGAGACGGGTGGCATTCCCGGCTACGCGGCAGCCTTCGCACAGGCCGACGCGAACCATGACGGCAAGCTCGACCCCGACGAGTTCATCAAGGCGGAATCGCTGCACGATCGCTTGATCGGCACCGCCTACGTCGACGACAGCGTCATCACCGCGAAGGTGAAGGCGGCGCTGTTCAAGGCCTCGGGGTCCCGCGCTCTCGACATCGACGTCGAGACCGACAACGGGCGCGTGTTGCTCTCCGGTTTCGTCGACAACGACCAGCAGCGCGAGCAGGCCGTGCAGGTCGCCTCGGCGGTGTCCGGCGTGGTCGGCGTCAAGAACGGCCTGACGCTGCGCTAGCGGTCGCCCCGGTCGCCGCGCCCCGCGTCCTGCGCGCCCCCGCCGCGGCGCTCCCCCTCGCGCTGCGGCGCCTCGCGCTGCGGCGCCTGCCGTTGCTGCCCCGCGGCCGGTTGCTGCCTTTCGGCGCGCACGGGCGGCTGCTGCCGCGTGCCCTGCGGCGCGGGCCGCTGCTGGGGCGTTACCCGCTGCTGCGGCGTCTGGCCTTGTTGAGGCGCCGGTCTCTGTTGAGGCGGCCGCTGCACGCTGCTTGGCGCGGGCCGCTGCTGGGGCGTGACCCGCTGCTGCGGCACCTGGCCTTGTTGAGGCGTCGGTCTCTGTTGAGGCGGCCGCTGCACGCTGCTTGGCGCGGGCCGCTGCGGGGGCGTGACCCGCTGCTGCTGCGGCTGGCCTTCTTGAGGCGCCGGTCTCTGTTGAGGCG
>Ga0153916_10001493_pt1 | contig 16835 bp, 13 predicted proteins | sample Opewatmetagenome_FD_109642 | JGI IMG/M metagenome (GOLD analysis project Ga0153916, IMG submission 109642) | Freshwater wetland microbial communities from Ohio, USA - Open water 3 Core 3 Depth 4 metaG | ecosystem: Environmental > Aquatic > Freshwater > Wetlands | place: USA: Ohio, Lake Erie... | reverse complement strand
GATCCCGTGCGGCGGAACGTGAGGAAGCGCGCTGCATCCTTGTACATCCGCACGCCGTGGAAGGCGTAGGCCACGGCCCTCGCGTCACCTCGCACCCGGTCCAGGGACCGCAGCTCCTCGTCATCGAGCTCGTAGACGTTGTGCTCTCCCTTGCCGAAAATCCGGGTGTAGACCGTGTCCTGCTCGATGCGGGGCTCCGAGCGCGTCCGGTCAACGACGTCGAGCACCCCGAGGCCCTCGAGGACGGCCCGCGCGGCAGGAGGCAGCGGCCGCTCGGCGTGCGCGCGGGCTTCGAGTCCGAGCCGGCAGTGGTCGGGCACCATGGCGGCCAACTCGCGCAGCCCGCCCAGGGCTTCGCGGGCCAGGGGCACGGACTCAGGGGCCTCGAGAATCAGGAACGGGGCGCGCAGGAGGCGAGCCGTGCGGGCGGAGCGGGCGAACGCGGCCCGCGCGGAGGGAGTGGGGTGCAGCGCGGCGCGGTGCGTCACGTCGCGGTGGACCTTGACGGAGAACGTGAATTCCGCGGGGACCGCGGCGCGCCAGCGCCTCGCGGTGGCCTCGCTCGCATGCCGGTAGAACGTTGCGTTCACCTCGACGAACCCGAAGCCGCGGGCGTACGCGGCCAGACCGCCCGAGAAGTACCCCCAGCCGCCGGCCCCGATCCAGGTCTTGGGCACGAGGGGGAGCATGAGCGGGCCGGCTTAAGGACGGACGGGAGGGGCCCGCGAAAGTGGTTTCCGGGATACGCTCATGTATCGCGCGCGCGATACGCTTCGTCCCATGGCCCGGCTCCGCTTTGGCTGCAGCGGATGGGACTACCAGGAATGGATCGGTCCCGTCTACCGCAACGCGAGCGAGTCCAAGCTGGCCGCCTACGCGCGGATCTTCGACACCGCGGAGGTCAACTCCACGTTCTATCGCGCGCCCACCCCGGGCATGGTCCTGGGGTGGGGACGGTACACGCCGGACGAGTTCATGTTCGCCGCGAAGGTCCCGCAGACGGTGACCCACGAGCGCATGCTCGACGTCGGGCGCGGCGCGGACGCGGACCTGAAGGCGTACTGCGAGCTCATGCGTCCCCTCCTGGACCAGGGGAAGCTCGGCCCCCTCCTGCTCCAGCTCCCGCCGCGGATGCGGTTCGAGGCGGTGCCGCTCCGACGCTTCCTGGACACCCTGCCGCGGGACTTCACGTTCGCCCTGGAACCGCGGAACCGCAGTTGGATGACCCTGGAGGCGTTCGACCTGCTGCGCGCCACCGGGGTCGCGTACACGATCGTGGACGAGCCGCTCCTGCCGCCGGACCTCCACGTGACGTCGTCCGTGGCGTACATCCGGTGGCACGGGCACGGCCAGGAGCCCTGGTACAACTACCGCTACCCCACGGAGCAGCTGGAGGAGTGGGTGCCGCGGGTGCGGCAGGTGGCCTCCCAGGCGGAGACCGTCTTCGGGTTCTTCAACAACCACTACCACGGCTACGCGCCGGAGAACAGCCTGCAGATCCTGCGGATGCTCGGCGTGGAGGACGAGGCGAAGGCGCGCGCCCTGGGCCGCATCGAGAACTTCCGCAAACGGACCGCGGCCGAGGTGGTCCGGGTGAGGCCGACCACCCTGGAGGACTTCGGGGCGGATCCGCACGCGGAGGCCCACTTCCAGGAGCTGCTCGCGTCCTTCCTCGACGGGAGCCGGCTCGAGCGGGCCAAGGCGATCGCGCCCGGGGACGTCGAGGTCTCGCGGGACGGGGCCACGGTGCTCGCCCGGGTGAAGGACTACCGCGTCGAGATCGACCGGGAGGCGCACCGCCTGGCGCACGACTGCGAGGACTGGGAGACGGTGGCCCCGCGCGGTGAGTTCTGCAAGCACGTCGCGAGGTTGTTCCTCACCCTCCCACGGGACGAGGCGGTCCTCGACCTGGAGGCGATCCGTGCGGACAAGGCCGGATGGTCCTTCGAGGTCCTCAGTAGAGCAGGGACCCGCCGTTGACGTGGAGGACCTGGCCCGTGATGTAGGCCGCATCCGGCGACGCCAGGAAGGCCACCGCGGCAGCGATATCCTCCGGTTGACCGATGCGACCCAGGGGGATCGTACGCACGCGGCGAGCCCGGTCCTCCGCGGTGTCGCCTGCGAGGATGTCCGTCTCGACGCTCCCGGGCGCGACCGCGTTCACGAGGATCCGGTCCTTCGCCAGCTCGAGGGCGAGGGCCTTCGTCAGGCCGACGATGCCCGCCTTCGCCGCGACGTAGTCCGCGCCGTGGGTCGTGCCGCGGTATGCGAGCTGGCTCGTGATGCTGATGATCCGGCCACCTCCCACCTTGCGCATCTCGGGGACCGCAGCCTTCGCGGTGTAGAAGCAGGAGGAGAGGTTCGTGCCGATCCGCCGGTCCCAGTCCTCGGGCGAGGTCGCGTCGAAGAACGCACGCTCGTAGACGCCCGCATTGTTCACGAGGACGTCGAGTCGCCCCAGCCCCGCGACGGTCTCGGATACCATGCGCCGCACGTCGAGTATGTTGGCGACGTCCGCTTGGACCGCGATGGCCCTGCGGTCCTCCTTCTCAATGGCGTTCACGGTCGTGAGCGCGCCCTCCTTCCGGGAGGCGTAGTTCACCGCGACGTCGAACCCGTCCTTCGCGAGCCGGAGGGCGGTCGCCGAGCCGATGCCGCGGGAGGCGCCCGTGACGAGGGCCACGCGTGTCACCATGGAGGTCCCGGAGACGCGAGCCGTCCCGACGAGAAAAAGTTAACGCGATGAGGCCATGCGGCAGTGCCCATGGGCGTCAACCTCACGCCGGTCATCGTGCGGCATGCGACGAGCCTCGCGGGCCTCCGCGGACGATCCGTCGCCGTGGACGGCAACCTGGAGCTCTACCAGTTCCTGTCCGTCATGCGGATGCGGGATGGGCGTCCGTTGATGGACCGCCAGGGCCGGGTTACGTCGCACCTCAGTGGCCTCGTCTTCCGCACGACGCGTCTCATGGCGGATTTCGGGATCCGGCCCGTGTTCGTCTTCGACGGCCCTCCCCCGGACCTCAAGCGCGCGGAGATCGCGAAGCGACGGGAGGTGCGGGAGAAGGCGCAGCGGGAGTACGAGGTGGCCGTCGCCGCGGGTGACCTCGACACCGCGTGGTCGAAGGCGGTGACCTCGACGCGGCTCACCCGCGCCATGGTCGACGAGGCGAAGGCCCTCCTCGACTTCCTGGGCATCCCCTGGGTCCAGGCACCGAGCGAAGGCGAGGCCCAGGCGGCGTTCCTCGCGCGCCGCGGCGACGTGTGGGCCGCCGCCTCCAAGGACTACGACTCGCTGCTCTTCGGCGCTCCGCGACTCGTGCGGTTCCTCGCGGTCGGGTCGTCCGAGTTCCTCCCGAGCCAAGGTCGATCCCGCGCGGTGCCTCCGGAGGTCATCGACTTGGAGGAGAACCTCCGCGCCCTGGCGCTCACGCGCGACCAGCTCGTGGACGTCGCCGTGCTCGTCGGGACGGACTTCCACCCGGGGGTGCGGGGCTTCGGGCCTAAGACCGCGGTGCGGCGGGTTCGGGAGTGGGGATCACTCGACACCGCGCCCGCCGAGGTCCAGGACCGGCTGCCAGAGAACCTCGCCGAGATCCGTGGATTCTTCCTGCATCCCCCCGTGACCGAGGTGGTCGACCTGTACCGGCGGCGCCCCGATCCGGAGGCCGTGAGGCGCTTCCTCTGCGACGAGCGGGACTTCTCGCGGGAGCGGGTGGATCGCGCGCTCGGGATTCTCCTCGCCTCGGCCGGAAGGGCCGCTCGGCTCGAGGAATTCGATTAGGTCCGCAGGGATGCACCTGGTACGGGTGTAAGAGTAGGTACGAACCATTAACTAGCCACAATCGGTTTCCCCGGCACGGCGTCCTGGGTTGGGCGGGACGCAGTGAGGAGTGAGGAACCGTGGAGAAGCGTACGCTGTACATTGTGGTGGCAATCGTAGTGGCCCTAGCGATCATCGGCGGCGTGACCGCCTGGGTGATCCTTTCGGCCCCTCCGGCTGCCTCGAAATACACCATCGAGCTGTGGTACAACAACGACGGGCACTACGGGGACACGGAAGCTGCGCTGGCGCAGACCCTGCAACAAAGCATCCAGGCCTGCGGAAAGATCCAGGTCACGTTGAAGTCGGACACATGGGCCGTGTACAAGCAGAATTGGGCGGCGGGGCGCATGCCCATGTTCCTGCTGGGATGGTACCCTGACTACTTTGACACGGACGACTACATCTCGCCCTTCCTGTCAACGTCGGGCGCGAAGTCCGAAGGCTCCTTCTACAGCAACGCGACGGTGGACCAGTGGATCACGGACGAGCAGACGAACCCCGCGGTCCGTGCAGACCGGTTCGCGAAGGTCCAGCAGGTGCTGTCGGACCAGGCGCTCTACATCCCCCTGTTCTCCGGGCGGGCGGACGCGGCCTACGTGAACGGGGTGACGAATGTGGTACTGCACCCGGTTGTGTTCAAGTGGTTCATCATGGGCAAGACCGGCGCGAGCCAGATCAACGCATCCACGTCGGACAAGGTGATCACCTTCGACCCAGCCTCGGCCTACGACTACTTCTCGATCGAGATCATCAACCAAGTGTTCGACACCCTCCTGGTCTACGACTGGAACACGACCACGATCATGCCCGGCCTCGCGACGCAGATCCCGACCGTGGCCAACGGAGGCATTTCCGCGGACGGCAAGAACTACACGTACCATCTGCGGCCGGGAATCACGTTCTCCGACGGGACGGCATTCAACTCGACCGTGATGAAGCGGTCCATTGACCGCGCGATCCGCTTGGACCTAGCCGGGAGCGCGGCGTTCCTCCTGTACGATGTGGGCGCTCTCGGCCGGAGCGCGGCAAACGGGAACAACACCGCCCCTGGCGTGATCACGACCCCGGACCCCTACAACATCACCTTCCACCTGCAGCGGCCCGTGGCCTTCTTCAACGACCTGATGGCCTTCTCGGTCTCGGCGCCGGTGCCGTGGTCCTACAGTCAGACCGGTGAGCAGCCCTCGACCGTCGGCAGCGTGATCGGAACGGGTCCCTACGTCCTGACGCAGCACACGCCGAACCAGCTCGTGGCGCTCCAGGCGCGGTCGAACTACTACAACGCGGGCTTGTACGCCCCCCAGATCCCGACGATCCCCGTGGCCCAGAAGGTCGTGATCAACATCAGGTCCACCGCGACGGCCCTGAAGAACGACATCGAGACGAAGGCCGTGGACGTGGTCTACCGCACCTTTGCACCGACGGACCTCACGGACCTGCAGACCAAGCAGTCGACCCTCGGTATCACGGTGAAGATCGGCGCGAGCCCGCAAATCCGGTTCCTGGTGTTCCAGGTGAACACGAACACCACGGGCACGATCCCCAAGGGCATCACGGACGTCCGGATCCGACAGGCCATCGCGTACAGCGTGGACCGCGCCCAGATCAACAGCGTCGTGTTCAACGGGCTCGTGACCCCGCTGTACAGCATGGTCCCCCCATCCATGCCGTACTACGCGCCGGTGTTCCAGACTGGGTACGGGGACCACAACTGCAACGCGTCGAACAACCTGATGTCGCAGGTCGGATACATGATCGGGTTCCATCCGGCGACGATCATGGCCAGGGACGAATGATCCCTGGCCCCTTCCCTTTTATTAGACCTCTTTCCATTCGTTCCCCCATCAGAACGGACACCCGACGGAGAACCCCGGAGACGTGAGGCATGGCACGAGGGCACTCTCTCCTGGCGTACACCCTGACGCGGATCGCCCTCGCGATCCCCATGCTCCTCATCCTCCTCACCGCGGTTTTCGTCATCCTCCGGATTCTCCCCGGTGACCCCATCCTCGCCCTGTGGGGCGGACGCACCCCCCGGCCGACGTCGTGGAAAACGCGCGCCACGCGCTGGGTCTCGACCAGCCCGCTCCCGTGCAATACGTGAACTACCTGGCGAACATCTTCACGGGGAACCTCGGGGTATCCATCGGCGAGCTCTACCGCGGGCAGCCCGTGTGGAACCAGATCGCCCTCCGCCTGCCCGCGACGATCGAGCTCGCGATTGGCTCCATGATCATCGCCTCCGTCGTCGGCATCCTGACCGGCGTCATCGCTGGATCCCACCGCGACACGTGGATCGATGTCACGATCCGCCTCTGGGGGACCGTGATCTGGGTCATGCCCATCTTCTGGCTGGGGCTTCTCTTCCAGCTCGTCTTCGGAGTCGACCTGCACTGGTTTCCCACCTCGGGCCGTTGGACGGGCACGGACGTGCCGCCAACGATCACGGGCCTCTACACGATCGATTCGCTCTTGGAGGGGAATCTCGCGCACTTCGCGAAGGCTCTGTCTCACCTCTTCCTCCCGTGCCTGACCCTGGGCCTCGTCCTGAGCGGCTTCTTCACGAAGACCGTGCGGGCCAACATGCTGCGCACGATCACCGCGGACTACTCGGACGCGGCGCGCGCTCGCGGCGTCCCGGAGCGCAAGGTCGTCTACCGCCACGCGTTCAAGAACGCGCTCGTGCCCGTGGTCACCGTCCTCGGACTGCAGTTCGCCATCCTGTTCGCGGGCGCCGTGCTCACGGAGCAGACCTTCTCCATCGAGGGGATCGGCCGACTCCTGCTGCAGTCCATCACCTCGAAGGACATGACCATGATCCAGGGCGTCGTCGTCATCTACGCCGCGATCATCGTGATGGTCAGCCTGGTGGTCGACGTGCTGGGAGCCATGATCGACCCGCGCATCCGTCTGTAGGGGAGAAACCATGACGGAGCCGGCACCCAAGGAGAAGTCGGGATGGCTGCCACGCCACTCCATCCTCGGCCGCGTCTGGTACCCGTTGCTCGAGGAGCGCCGCACCCTGGCCGGCGCCATGTGCTGGATCGGAATCGCGCTCATCGTCCTGTTTCTCCTGGTCGCCATCTTCGCGCCCTTCCTCGCCCCCTTCGACCCCGAGCTGTATGTGGACGAGAAGAACATCCCGCCGTGGCAGAACGCCCCCGTCGCACGCAACGAGTCGTTCCAGGGTGCGGTGGGCAACTGGACAAGCCCCTATCTCGCCAATGAGGTGGACGGCGCCGGAACCGTATCCGCGCTCGTGAACGATACGGAGACGGTGACGAACTTTCCGCTTTCCGTTCTCCGAAACGCTGTCGTGTCCACGGGCCTCGATGTCTGGCTCCTCCCCGCCACCACGGACCCGGGGCAGTACCTCGAGGTTGCCGTGAGCGTGGACGCGGGGAGCACATGGATTGCGAGCGTCCCCGTGCGGACCGTGGGATCGCTGGTTCACGTGGACCTGACGTCCGTGCGCACGTGGTCCTCGACGGACCTGAGCCCACAGAACTTCGTGGTCCAGCTCCGGCACGCGGCGGATCCGGGCACGTCCGGCAACCTGACCGTGGACTACCTCGGAGCCACGACGACCTGGCTCAGCTACTGGCACGTCATGGGCACGGACTACGTGGGCCGGGATGTCCTGAGCCGCGTACTCTACGGGACGCGCACGTCGCTCACGATCATGGCCATCGGGGTCTTCATCGCCTTGATCGTGGGCTTCCCGCTCGGCCTCTACTCCGGGTACGTGGGCGGCAACCTGGACAAGGTCCTCGTGCTCGTCATGGACTCCCTGTACTCGTTCCCCGGCCTACTGTTCGCGGGCCTCATCGCGGTCCTCCTGGGCAAAGGGGTCGTGAACATCGGCCTCGCGGTGACCGTGATCTACATCCCGCTGTACTTCCGCGTGACCCGGAGCCAGGTGCTCTCCGCGCGCGAGGAGCTCTACGTGGAGGCGGCCAAGGCGATCGGCGCGCCGCCCTCGCGGATTGTCTTCCGGTACATCGCGGCCAACGTGATCGTGGCCATCCCCGTAATCTTCTCCATCAGTGCGGCGGACGCGATCCTGACCGCCGCGGGCCTCTCCTACCTGGGGCTGGGCATCCAGGCGCCCACGCCCGACTGGGGGCTCGACCTCTCCGCCGCGGCGAACCTGATCGACAATGGCATCTGGTGGTCCTCGTTCTTCCCCGGCCTCGTCATCGTCCTGCTGACCGTGGGCCTGAGTTTCCTGGGCGAGGGCCTCAACGACCTGATCAACCCTCTCATGAAGAAGGAGCGCTGAGATGGCGAATGTCCTCGAGGCCCGCGACCTCACCGTGCACTACCACACGAGGAAGGGTCCCGTCCTCGCCGTGGACGGCGTGACGTTCGGTCTCGGGGAGGGTCAGACGCTCGGCGTCGTGGGGGAGACGGGCTGCGGCAAGTCCACCCTGGGGAAAGCAATCCTGGGCATCCTACCGCCCCGCACGGAGGTTTCGGGCAGCCTTACTCTCCGCGGGAAGGAGCTCCTGCATCTGCCCGAGGCGGAGTACCGCCGCCTGCGCGGCGAGGAGCTCGCGCTCATCTTTCAGGATCCCATGACGCGTCTCGACCCGCTCATGACGATCCGAGACCACTTCGTGGAGACGGTCCGCGCGCACGACAAGGACGCTTCCAAGGAGGAGGCCGCGGCACGGGCCCTGAAGGTCCTCCGTTCCATGGGCATCCCGGAGAGCCGCCTGGACCACTACCCCCATGAGTTCTCGGGCGGCATGCGCCAGCGGATCATGATCGCCATGGCCCTCGTGCTGCGTCCGAAGCTCCTCGTAGCGGACGAACCGACGACCGCGCTCGACGTGATCGTGGAGGCCCAGATCCTCGAGATCCTTCAGGACCTCCGCCGTGCGTACCAGATGTCGCTGCTCCTGATCACCCACAACCTCGGGATCGTCGCGGAGGTTGCGGACCGGACCGCAGTCATGTACGCCGGGAAGCTCGTGGAGATCGGACCCGTGGAGGGCGTCTTCCGCAAGCCCATCCATCCGTACACCCAGGGTCTCCTGGCCAGCACGATCTCCCTGACGACCAAGGAGCTCCGGTCCATCGACGGCGCGCCGCCGAGCCTCCTCGATCCGCCCACGGGCTGCCGCTTCCACCCGCGGTGCGCCTTCGCGAAAGAGATATGTCGCACGGACGAGCCGCCCCCCGTCGAGTACCGGCCGGGCCACATCGCCGCCTGCCACTTCGGAGGCGACTTCCTGTGACGGAGGCCGTGCTCTCCGTCGAGGACCTCGAGGTCCAGTTCCCCATCAAGATGAACGTCGTGCAGGTCGCGGGGCGGGCGCTCCTGCGGCGCATCCGGAAATCCGCGGACGCAGAGCCGGTGCATCCGTACGTCCACGCGGTCGACGGGATCTCGTTCGCTCTGACGAAGGGCGAGATTCTGGGCCTGGTCGGCGAGAGCGGCTGCGGCAAGACGACCACGGGACGCGCGGTCGTCGGACTCGTGCGGGCGACCTCGGGGAAGATTCTCTTCGACGGCATGGACCTCACGGGGATGAAGGAGAAAGAGCTCCGGCCCCTCCGGCCGCGGATGCAGTTCATCTTTCAGGATCCCCACGCCGCGCTGAACCCGGCGATGACCATCGGCCAGGCGATCCTGGATCCGCTCCTGATTCAGGGCGGCGTCACCCCCGAGGAGGCGAAGGTCGTGGTCCTCCAAGCCATGGAGGAGGTGGGCCTCGTGCCCGCGGAGGAGCTCTACAACAAGTACCCTGCGGACCTGAGCGGGGGGCAGAAGCAACGCGCGGTCATCGCGCGGGCCATCCTCCTGCATCCCTCCATGGTCGTCGCGGACGAGCCCGTGGCCATGCTGGACATGTCCATCCGCGCACGGATCCTGGAGCTCCTCCTGGACCTCAAGCGGAAGTACGGGCTGACGTACCTCTTCATCACGCACGATTTGGCGACCGCGAAGTTCGTCTGCGACCGGATCGCGATCATGTACCTGGGGCGGATCGTGGAGATCGGTCCCGCTGCCGCCGTGTTCTCGAATCCCCAGCATCCGTACACGAAGGCGCTCATCTCTGCGATCCCCGTGCCCGAGCCGGGACGGCCGCGGCCGCAGGCCCTGCCGCGGGGCGAGGTGCCCGACGCGATCTTCCCGCCCGCGGGATGCCGGTTCCATCCCCGGTGCCCCGTGGCGCTGCCGACCTGCGGCTGGGAGGGCCGCGACCTCGTCGAGCTCTTGGAGGAACGGTGGCTCAAGCCCGCGGTCGCCGAGGCGGAGGCCGCGCTGGGGCCCATCTCCGCATGGACCGCGGAGGGCCTCGTCGCCACCCGCCCCGTGGAGGAACGAGGAGCCGCGGCCCGGAAGATCCTGGACGCCGTCCTCGCGGGAGCGCCCGCGTCGCTCCGAGAAGCGGTGGACTCCGTGTCCGTGGAGGCCGGGGAGCTCCGCGTGCGGTTCCGGTCACCTGCGGTCCTCGTGCCCCAGGAAGTCGCGGGGCGCACCGTGGAGTGCCTGCTCTTCGGCAGCGCCCCGTCCGCTGGTTGAGGGACGACGAAGCGTCGGTTGGCACGGAGGGGTTTGTCCGCCCGCCGTGGACGGGATGATGCGAGAACCGCAATCGCAGGGTGCGTGGACCCGAGAGTTCCCCGCCGCGGTCCGCGACCGAGCCGCCGGCGGTGATCGTCCCGCGGATGTCCGGGAACGCCAACCCTTAAGACGCGGCCCCGTGTCGGGTCGGCCATGGAGGACCTGCGGGACTTCGCATCCGCCTTCCCCCAGTTCTGCGACCGCGCCGTGGTCCGCGTCCCGGGGCTTGGGACCCTCCCGCCCCTCGAGGGAGCACGCCCGTTCGAGATGAGCGCGGAGAGCCTCTCCGGCTTCCGCATCGCGGAGCCGAAGGACCCGGACGCGCTCCCGGCCATGCTCAAGCAGGGGCCCGAGGCGGTCGCATTCTACGTTTCGTTCCGTCTCGAGCCGGAGCGCTGGGGCATCTACCTGCGGAGCCGCGGGATCAAGGCGCTCCAGGAGGAATACCACCGCATCCTATGGCGGGACCTCGGCAAGTACGCGGACCGCGACATCGGGGACGTCGCGGAGCGCGTGGAGTACAGCCTGGTGCTCGACTACCTCCTGACCCACGCGAAATTCCACTTCCTCGTGGACCGCACCGCTGCGGCGTGGGAGACGGAGGCGGCCCAGGCGAGGTACGCGCCCTATCAGACCCAGTGGTATGCGCCGCCCGCGAAGCCCGTGGCCCAGCAGCCTGAGGACATCGGCAACCTGGAGGAAGCGCTCGCGAACCTGGACGCCTTCCGGACGTACATCAACCCCACGTACGGCGAAGGCGTCGCCATGATGGTCGACGGGCGGCTCGATCCGCGGAACGTGGACGAGTGGAAGGCCTTCTTCATCGGCGGACGTTTCGCCGTCGAGATGGCCAACGTGTTCTCGCGGCAGCCGGCTGGGTGGAAGGATTTCTCGCGTTTCCTGAACCGAAAGACCGCCGTGGGCTCGACGAACTACGTGCGGATCCAGTACTCCTATAGTCCCGACCTCCTGGAGCGGGGGCAGAAGGAGCTCGCGAAGCGGATCGCGGGCGAGGGTGCACCCGCCTCCGGGAACCCATTCAAGGACGCGAACGTCGAGACGCCGAACGTATACCTCCTGTGAGGCATCTCGCGACGGCCGGCAAACGCCGGGCCTACTCTTTTATCGAACATCCTCGTTGGGCCTCCGTGGACGCAGGCGGCAAAGGCGAGTCCCGCTGGCTCCTCCACGCCTCCATGGCGGTCCTCGTCCTGTTCTGGGGCCTCGCGTTCGTCGCGATCAAGGCCGCCGACGAACATATGTCCTGGGTCACGCTGACCTTCCTCCGCTTTGCCTTCGCGGACATCCTCTTCGTCGGATACCTAGTCGTTCGGAAATCGGAACGAGTACTCCCGCGGCGACAGGACTGGCTCCCACTCCTCGGACTCGGCTTTCTTGGATTCACGGGATACCATCTCTTCCTGAACCTGGGGGAGTCCAACCCCGAGGTGACCGCGGGCACTGCGGCGCTCATCATCGCGTCGGACCCCGCATTCATCGCGCTCCTCGCCGTCCCCATCCTCCGCGAGAAGATCCACTCTCTCCGTGCCGTGGGCATCGCCCTCGCGTTCGTCGGGCTCGCGGTGATGATCCTCTTTGCGGCACCCAGCAGCCAGCTCCGTTTCTCCCTTTCGCTCGGTGCGCTGGAGGTTGTGCCCTCCGTCATCTTCACCGCGATCTACCTGGTCCTGGGGAGGAACTACCTCGCGCGCTACCGGCCGTTCGTCTTCGTGGCGTACACGATCCTCCTCGGAACTCTGCTGACCCTCCCCATCGTCGTCGCCGTCTGGCCTACGTTCGTCCACGACCTCGTCACCCTGAGCTGGGCCGGTCTCCTGCCCGTGCTCTTCCTCTCCGTGTGCCCCACGTTCATCGGGTACAGCCTCTGGTTCCGCGCCGTGGAGCGCATGCCCGCCGCGGCCGCGGGCGCCTGGCTCTACGTGAGCACGCTGATTGCCGTCGTGGGCGGGATCCTGTTGCTGGGGGAGCCCGTGACCGAGTCGATGGTCCTCGGAGGCGCCCTGGTCATCGGCGGCGTGGTCGTCGCCCAGCAACTCGGGAAACGTTGAACCGCCCCGACCGCATCCTCCTCGGTGAACGACCGTGCCCACCATCCGCCGTGCGACCCGGGACGACGCGCCCGCGCTCGTCACGCTCTGCCGCGCGTCCGTGGGGCCCGACGACTACGTGCCTGACTTCGTGGTGGACTTCCTGGCAACGGGCGTCGTTTTTGTGGCCGAGGAGTCGGGCCGGGCCGTCGGCATGATGGTCTACCACGACGTCCCCGACGGCAGCGTGTGGCTCCATGCGGCGCGCACGCATCCGGACCACCGACAGCGTGGTGTGGCCACCGCGCTCGTCCGCTCGTGCGAGGATCTCGCGCGGGAGCGGCACCGCAACGCCCTGCGCCTCTGGGCCGACGCGTCCAACCACCCGAGCGTGGCCGCGAACCGGAAGTACGGCTTCCACGAAAGGGCCCGGTTCACGCGGATGCGCGTCCCCGCCTCCCGGCGCGCTCCCGAGGTACGCCTGGAGCCGTTGGACCTGGCGAACGACTGGCCCGCCCTGGAGGTGTCCCCGCTGCTGAGGCAGAGCGCTCGCTACGTCTTCCACGATTTCTACTTCATTCCCCTGAACCGGGACAACGCGGAGTGGCTGGGCCGCGAGGGCGCACTCTGGCGCTTCGGCGGCCACGCGGTCTCCGTGTCTGAGGACTTCGAGGGCGTGCGGGGCAAGGACCTCCAGGTGCAGCTCCTTGCCGGTGATCCGGCCGCCATCCTCCGCGCCGCGCCCGCGATCGCCCACGCGCGGGGCGCCGACCGGGTCGAGTCATTCCTGCCACACGATCGCGAGGTTCTGGAGACGGCGCGGGAGGCGGGCTTCGAACTCATGGACTGGGGCCGGGAGGCCGTGCTCTTCGAGAAGCCTCTCCCAGCGAACGCCCCGTGAGCCGCGGAGGCCCCTCGGGCGGTGCGGCAGACCGGGGCTTCGCGGGGAGCGTCTGAGGGGTCGCGGCGATGGGCCGCGGATCGCCGGCCTCGACGAGAACCGGGCGGGAAGGCGACGCCGCTCCCGGCGACTGCTCCGCCCACACGAGAAGGCCCGCGCACACGAAGGCGGAGAGGAGCACCGCGGTCGGCAGGATGGAGAGCATGAAGCTCGCGTCCGCCGCGGGCAGGACGCCCGTCTGGACGGCGAGCAGGATGAGGATGACGTCCGTGAGCCCTCGGCCCATGGAGGCTAGGAGGACGCGGCGCTCCCGAACGGGGAAGTGGAGCGCTCGGGCAACCCCGAGGGAGGAGGGCGCGCGCCCGAGGACGAAGACCAGGGTCAGGAGAACCCCGTACCAAATCGTGGACGGTCCGGTCCACTCCGAAACGAGGAGCAGGCCGAGGTACAGGAAGAAGAACGTGCGCAGGGCGAAGGTCACTTCGGACTGGAAGCTCCGCAGATGCTCTACGGGGCGCGTGAACTCCCCGACGAACTCGTCGATGTCCTCCGTGACCGTTGCGGGACGATGGTATCCCAGGACGAGGCCGAAGACGAAGACGGCCACCGCGCCGTTCTGGAAGAAGAACAACTGGGCCGCGGCGTAGACGATGATCGCCACGGCGAGGCTCGCGATGAAGACGAACTCCCTCCCGCGCAGAACCCGGACCACCTGGCGCCAGACGGCCGCCACGGCCAGACTGACGCCGACGGCCGTCGCGGTCTCAATCCCGTAGGCCAGGAGGTTGACCTGGGACCCCGCGCCCGCCCACTCCAGGATGAAGAGGATTCCCATGACCGCGAAGACGTTCGTGATCACGCCCTCCAGGATGACGCCGGCCTCGGCCCGCTCGCTGAGCCGCATCCGCGGCGCGAAGCTCAGGGCGATCGAGGCGCTGGGGTTCGCGAGGGCCGTGGCGAGAACCAGGGAGGAGACCTCGGAGAGGCCGAAGACGTGGGAGGCGAGGTACCAGATCAGCACGAACGTCAGCAGGAACGCGATGACGATGTGGACCAGGAGGGGGGCCACGGCCCGCCCCGCTTGGCGCGTCTTGAGCGACAAGCCCCCCTCGAACAGGATGAACGCGATCACGAGCTGGAGGAACAGCGGGAGCACGCTCCCCAGGGAGCTGAGGAGGTTCGGGCCGAACGGGGCAACGGGCAGGACGTAGAGTACCGCCCCGAGGACGATGAGCACGAGGAAGTCGGGGATGTGGTACCGCTGAAACGCCAGGTAGGCGCCGAAGCCCACGAGGAGGATCGTGCCGCCGAGCAGGAGGGCCAGGGAGGGGTCCGCCATCGCTTCCGGAAGCCCCTAGGCGCCAGGGGTTCCTGAACCTATCGGATGCGCTCGAGCTGGAACGACCCGATGATGATCGCCTTGTTTGTGAACTTGTAGGGGACCCAGTCCCGAGTCTGGACCTCGCTGAGCCCGGCCACCTGCATCTGGGTCTTCTGCTTCTCCTGGCGGAAGTGGATCGCGCCATCCACCATGTGCTCCAGGGCCTCGATGGTCTGGTCCGAGTGCATGCCCCGCTCCAGCGCGAACAGGCTGACCACCTTGGTCTGCCGCAGGCGGTTCACGAGCCGCTGGAAGAAGTTCAGGGCGTCGCGCTCGTCGGCCTGGGTGAGGCCCGAGCTCAGGGTCATGAACGCGAGCCGGAAGTACGGGTACTTGCCCTTGAACTCCTCGTCGAGCTGGCTGATGATGGAGAACACGGAGTCCAGGTCCGTGGGGCCGTTCACGCGCCAGACGTTCTTCTCCTTGACCGTCTTGCCGTTCGCCGTGGGCGCGGTGCAGTCGATCCAGCGCACGAGGCCGAGCTGGTCGTACTCCACGAACGTGGGCAGGATGGGCGCCATGTCCTTGGCCACGTCGATGGGCAGCTTGGTCGTCGTCACGATGATGGCGGGGACGCTCTTCTTGAGCCCCTCCGCGATGAAGTTGAGGATCGCGACCTCCTTGCCGACGAACGCGGGGCCGACGACCAGGAGATTTGAATTGAACGGGATGCCACCGTAGAGCAGGTCGTCCAAGCGCGGGGTGCCCGTCTTCACCTTCTCCGCCTTCTTCTCCACCCTCACGGCCTCCTCGGCCTCCGCCTCCGTGGTCGGGGCAGTCAGGTGCGCTTGGAGAGCCGTCTCCCGCATCTCCAGTTCCTTGTCCTTCTGGTACATGCGGCGCTTGAACTCCTCCTCGCGCTCCCGCAGCCGGCGCTCCCACTCCTCGAGCTGGGACTCCCGGTCCATGTCCCGCATGCCCGGGGTCGACTCGGCCGCGCGGGCCTCCTTGGCCCGGTTCTCGAGCTCCATCTCCTTCAGGCCGAGTTCGGACTCCTTCTCCTCCATCTCCTTGGCCTTCTCCAAGAGCTTCCGGTTCTCGTCGTTGAGCCTCTTGATCTCCGCCTGGAGGTTCGTCTGCATCTGGGTGAGCTTCGTCTCGCGGGATTCCAGGGCCTCCGACTTCGCACGGAACTCGTCCTGGCTGGAGCCGGCCGCCGCCTCCTTGAGCTTGGCCTCCTTGAAGAGTTCCGCGTACTTCTTCGTCTTCTCCTGGAGTTCGCCCTGGGCCTCCTGGATCGACCCGGCCATCCGCTCGACCTCAGCGGCGCGCTCCTTCAGGTCTGCTTCGCTATCTGAGATGGACTTCTCTCGGGACACCAGCTCCTTCTCCCGGTCCTCGAAGATCTTCCGCTGGGCCTGAAACTGCTTCTCAATCCGGGTCGCGTTCTCGTAGCGCTCCCGAAGCTGGTTCTCCATAGTCCCAAGTTCGACCTCTCGGGCCTTGACCTCCTTGTCCTTCGCGAGGATCTTGGACTCCCAGTCCTTGAGCTCGCGGATCCGGGTGGTTTCGGTGGCGCCGGGGGTGGCCTCTAGCTGCTCGCCCTTGAGCTTGAGCTCGGATTCCTTGAGCTCCAGGTCCTTGGCCTGCTTGAGCAGAGCCGTGCGCTTCGAGTCGAGGGCCTTCTCCGCTTCCTGGAGCCGTGACTCCCGATCCTCGGCGGCTTTCACCTTCTGGTCCAGGGTCCGTGAGTGGGACGTGATCTCGATCTCACGACGCTTGATGTCCTGCTCGCGCGACGCGAACGTGGCCTCGCGGGCCGTGACCTCGGCCTTGAGCTTGTCCGTCTCCTGCTTGGAAGCGGCGACGTCGGATTCCCGGAGACGCAGCTCCTCGACCTTGGCCTCAATCTCCGCGCGCGCGGAGGCCACCTTGCGGTCCAGTTCGCGCAGGTCCTTGGAGGCCTTCTCCACGGTCACCTCGCGCTGGGTGACGTCGGTCAGCTTCGTCTTCACCTCGGCCGCCTGCTCGTCCAGCTCCTGCTGGAGCGCCTCCGTGTGCGCCTCCCGCCCGCGGACGGCCCGCTCCTTGTAGTCGAGGGCTTCCCGCTTCTTCTGGAGCTCCTGCTGCAGGAGGGCCACCTTGGTGTTGTCTGCCTTGAG
>Ga0153916_10001492_pt1 | contig 16857 bp, 17 predicted proteins | sample Opewatmetagenome_FD_109642 | JGI IMG/M metagenome (GOLD analysis project Ga0153916, IMG submission 109642) | Freshwater wetland microbial communities from Ohio, USA - Open water 3 Core 3 Depth 4 metaG | ecosystem: Environmental > Aquatic > Freshwater > Wetlands | place: USA: Ohio, Lake Erie... | reverse complement strand
GCAGATGGTTCCATCAAGTTCCAGAACGACGATGGCTTCTAGTAGGTGTTTTCGTCCTATCGCATAGTCGTTGAAATCATGCGCAGGTGTGATTTTGACGCAGCCGGTACCGAACTCCTTGTCCACATAAGCATCTTCGATGATCGGGATGTCGCGATTGCACAGCGGCAGCCGGACAGTTTTCAAGCGAAGATGCCGGTAGCGTTCGTCTTCCGGGTTCACCGCGATCGCGGTGTCGCCGAGCATGGTCTCGGGGCGCGTGGTGGCCACGGTCAGATGCCCCGAGCCGTCGGCGAGCGGATAGCGGATGTACCAGAGAAAGCCGTCCTCCTCCTCGCTTTCCACCTCCAGGTCGGACACCGCGGTGAGCAGCTTGGGATCCCAGTTCACCAGCCGCTTGCCGCGGTAGATGAGGCCCTCGTTGTAGAGGCGGACGAAAGTCTCGGTGACAATCTTCGACAGCCCCTGATCCATGGTGAAGCGCTCGCGCGACCAGTCGCAGGAGGTGCCGAGCCGGCGCATCTGGCGCGTGATGGTGGAGCCGGAGTATTCCTTCCATTCCCACACCTTCCCGACAAACTTCTCGCGGCCGAGAGCATGGCGCGAGAGGCCTTGCACTTCCAGTTGGCGCTCGACCACGATCTGGGTGGCGATGCCCGCGTGATCGGTGCCCGGCTGCCACAGCGTATTGTCGCCGCGCATGCGGTGGTAACGGGTGAGGGCATCCATGAGGGTCTGGTTGAAGCCATGTCCCATGTGCAGCGTGCCGGTGACGTTAGGCGGCGGCAGCAGAATGCAGAAACTGTCGGTTTTGGCCGGGTCGAGTCCGGCTTTGAAATAGCCGCTGTTTTCCCAGGCCGGGTACCAGCGCGCCTCGATGGCGGCCGGCTCAAAACTCTTGGCGAGATCCATTTGTGAGGCGGGGGAAGGTGATTCGGAAAAAGCCGGCATTATACCCGACCCGGAAGGGGCTTCGCGCTGTCCCGCCGTTTCGGGTTGAAGGGAAAGCTGCAGATTTTTGATCTGCGTCTGCAGCGTTTCCTCGATTGAGGCACGTACCATGGTGCTGATGTTGGTTTTGAGGTCCTGCGTGATTTTCTGCAGCGCCTGGTCGAGGGCCGCGCCGATTTCCGGCATGAAGCGTTCCTGCATGACGCCGGCGATGTGATCGTCGAGGCCTTTTTTCAGCTCAAGGTAGACCTTATGCTCCAGGTTCTGCGTCTGCACGCGGGAAATGATTTCCGTCGGCGGTGCCGTTTCGGGTACTGGTTCGGTGGCGGCCCCGGCTTCTGGTGCTGCAGCGCCAGAAGCCGGGGGTGTTGCGGGCATGACGATTCCGGTCAGCACCGGAATGTCATGCGCGGCGCCTGTGGCGGCAACAATTTCTGTAAGCACCGGCACGTCGGCGTCGTCGCGGGCCGTAACCGCCTGTTGTGGCCTCGATTCCGTACTTGCTGCCGCTGAACGGCGATGGCGCGCGAGCAGTGCGTCGGCACGCTTGAGCAGATTCTCGCCTTCTTCGTTTGGGTTCGTGTTGTGTGCCATCGCCGCAGAAAATCTAATGTCCTGCTTTCGACAGGTCATGAGTGCGGATTTCGTAGCCGCGATCGTGGTAGAACTTATAACGCTCGCGCGCGTTCTTGCGATCCTCGTCGTCGAGGCTCACGATTTCGATCAACCGCTGAAAACGGCTGAAAAAAGGCGGCCATTCGGCGCGCAGATTGAGCAGCACGTGGTCGTGCGGCGGATCGACGCCGTCATGATCGACGATGACCGGTGTTACCGGGGCCAGCGGGTCACCGGGGAAACAGTGCGGAATGAAACTGATCGCGGGTGTTGTCCACAGCAAGCGGTCGAAACGTTGCGCCGTTTCCGCTTCGGGGCAGAACACCATTACGCGCAGGCCGCGATTGAACGCCTTGGCCGTGAGCCGGCAGGCGATTGCGAGCTTGTCGTCGACGTGGGTGTAGAAATCAATCTGTGTCATATTGAAAGTGAGGCGTAAGGCGTGAGGGGTGAGGCGCAATCCCTCACGATGATCTTAACGCTTCACGCATTCACGCATCCTTTCGTGCCGCAATCCCTATTTTTTCCCGGCGCGGTTGATCAGGAATTGAGTGAGCAGCGGCACCGGCCGGCCGGTTGCGCCCTTGTCCTTGCCCGATTTCCACGCGGTACCGGCGATGTCGAGGTGCGCCCACTTGAATTTCTTGGTGAAGCGCGCGAGGAAACACGCTGCAGTCACGCTGCCGGCCGGCCGGCCGCCAATATTGGCGAAGTCGGCGAAGTTGCTCTTGAGTTGCTCCTGATAATCGTCCCACAGCGGCATGTGCCACGCGCGGTCCCAGGCGGCATCGCCCGCGGCAAGCAATTCCCTGGCGAGGGGATCATCGTTGGCGAACAACCCGCTTGCGACATGGCCCAGCGCGATCACGCATGCTCCGGTGAGCGTTGCGATGTCCACCACAGCGGCGGGATCGAAGCGCTCGGCATAGGTCAGGGCATCGCACAGGATGAGCCGCCCCTCGGCGTCGGTGTTGAGAACCTCTATGGTTTGCCCCGACATGGTGGTGACGATGTCGCCGGGCTTGGTGGCGCGGCCGCCGGGCATGTTCTCGGTGGTGGGGATGACGCCGACCACGTTAAGCGGCAGCTTCATTTCGGCAACCGCTTTCAGCGTGCCGAGCACACTCGCCGCGCCGCACATGTCGAACTTCATTTCGTCCATCTCGGGCGCAGGCTTTAGCGAAATGCCGCCGGTATCGAAAGTGACGCCCTTGCCGACCAGCACCACGGGTTTGTGCGATTTCGCGCCCCCGCGATATTCTAGAGTGATCAGCTTGGGGGGCTGTGCGCTACCGCGCGCCACCGACAGCAGGGCCCCCATGCCGAATTTCTCCATGTCCTTGCGCTCGAGCACCTGGATTTTCATGCGATAGCGCTTGGCGAGCTCGCGCGCCTGCTCTGCCAGATAGGTCGGGGTGCAGACGTTGCCGGGCAGATTGCCGAGATCCTTGGCGAGGTTCGCGCCGTGCGCAACCGCCAATCCCTGCTCCAGTCCGTCCTCGGCCAGCTGTTGTGCGTTCTTGTCGCCGATACCCAGCACGAGCCGGCGCAGCGCCGCCTGTGGTGCTTCCTTACGGCTTTTCATCTGGTCGAAGCGGTAGATCGTCTCGCGTGCAACTGCGGCCGCATGTCTGATGCGCCAGGTTACGTCGCGCTTGCCTACCGCAAGCGCGGTAAGATGCAACTCGGCGTCTTTGGCGCCCGTTGCCGCAAGGGCCTTTACTGCCGCCGCGACGGCTTCGCGATATTGTTTGTCGCCGAATTCGGTTTCGCGTCCGAGTCCGACCAGCAGCACGCGCTCGCAAGCGACATTGGGGACGTTGTGCAGCAGCAGCGTGGTGTCGGGCCGGCCTTCCATGTCGCCGCGGCGCACGATGGCGCTCACCAGGCCTTTCGCAGCGCGGTCAAGCGCGGCAGCAGGCGCGGAGAGCTTGCGCGATTCAAACACGCCGACCACGGCGCAACCAATTTTTGTCTGTCCCGGAGAGATGCTTTTTATGCTAAATTCCACGCTGAAACTCCTGTGCAGATGAGGTGCGGTATATGCCTGATTATCTGCGCATTCTTCGCCAAAAGTAAAGCGTCTGAATGATCTTCCACAAATCTCTGCTGCGTGAATTCACGATCGCGGCGCTTGGCACCTTCCTCGTGCTGCTGGGCATTACCCTCACCACGCAACTGGTGCGTCTGCTGGGGGAAGCTGCAAGCGGCGCCATCACTTCCACCGGTGTCGTCGCTTTGCTCGGGCTCGCGCTCGTGAGCTACCTGCCGGTCCTGTTGTCGCTGACGTTGTTTATTGCGGTACTGATGACATTGACGCGCAGTTACCGCGACTCCGAAATGGTGGTGTGGTTCTCGTGCGGCATGAGCCTTACCGCCTGGGTCCGTCCGGTGCTGATGTTTTCCGCGCCCCTGGTGTTCACGATTGCCCTGCTCTCCCTTGTGCTTTCGCCTTGGGCGGTGGGCAAGGCCGAGGAATTCCGACGCCTGCTCGAGAGCCGCGATGACGTGTCGGCAATAACGCCCGGCGTGTTCCGTGAGTCGCACCAGGCGGAACGGGTGTACTTCGTGGAGGAAGTGTCGGGCGCGGAAAACCTTGTGGCCAACGTTTTCGTAAGCTCAACCCAGAACCAGAAATTGGGCGTAATGGTCGCGCGCCGCGGGTTTCAGGAGACGATGGCGAACGGCGACCGTTTTCTGGTGCTGCTCAACGGCCGGCGTTATGAAGGCGAACCTGGCACCGCGGATTACAAAATTTTCGAATTTGACCGCTATGCGATGCGTGTCGAGACGAGCGAAACGCGGGTGCATGCACCATCCACCAAAACGGCTTCCACGCTCGATCTGGCGCGCCGGCGTACGCCTGACAACCTTGCCGAGCTGTCGTGGCGTATCGGTTTGCCGCTTTCCGCATTGATTCTGGCGCTCATCGCGATTCCGCTGTCTTTCGTCAACCCGCGCGCCGGGCGTTCGATGAATCTGATACTGGCGCTGCTGGTTTACATGGTCTACAGCAACCTGCTTTCCATCGTGCAGGCATGGATAGCCCAGTCGCACCTCAGTTTGGCCGCCGGGGTATGGGGCGTGCACTTCTGCATGTTCGTATTGTTGCTGCTGTTATTTTATCGGCGCCTGATGGTGTTTTCGATTTTCCGCCTGATCAAATGAAGACGCTGCGGCGTTATCTGATGCACGAAATCGTCGCGTCCACTTCGCTGGTGTTTGCGGCGCTTTTGATGCTGTTTGCATTTTTCGACCTGATTGATCAGATTAAGGATCTGGGCCGGGGCGTCTACAGCTTCCGGCATATCATGATCTACGTCCTGCTTTCCGCGCCGAACCACGTCTATGAATTGTTCCCCATTGCGGCGCTGATCGGCACGCTGTTCGCGCTGGCGCAACTGGTCGCAAGTTCCGAATACACGGTGATGCGCACTTCCGGTGTGTCTGTCGTGCGCATGGCGGGGATGCTGATGGGGGTGGGCGCGCTGTTTGCGGTGCTGACCTTCATCGTCGGCGAATTTATCGCGCCGCATTCCGAGCAGCTTGCACAGCGGCTGCGATCGCAGGCGATTACCGGCCTGGTGGCGCAGGAATTCCGCTCGGGATTGTGGGTCAAGGATAACAAGAGTTTTGTCAACGTGCTTGAGGTGATGCCGGACTCGACGCTGAGGGGTATACGGATTTACGATTTCGATGACCAGTACCGGTTGCGCTCGATCAGTCTCGCCAAGAGCGGTGACTATCAGGGCGAGCACCGCTGGACACTCAGGGATGTGGTGCGGACAACGTTCGAGGACAGAAAAACAAGCGTCAAGACGGCCGCCGAGGAGAACTGGCAGTCGGTGCTTGATCCCGATCTGCTCAACGTGCTGCTGGTTCAGCCGGAGCAGATGTCGGCGTGGAGCCTGTATTCCTACGCGCAGCACCTGAGGGAGAACCGGCAAAAGGCGCTGCAGTACGAAATTGCGCTGTGGGCCAAGCTCATGTACCCGATCGCGGTTCTGGTGATGATGGTGCTGGCATTGCCATTCGCCTATTACCAGCGCCGGCAGGGCGGGGTGGGCGCCAAAATCTTTGCCGGCATCATGCTGGGGCTTGCGTTTTACTTTCTCAACCGCCTGTTTGCCCATCTCGGACTGCTCAATGATTGGCCGCCGGCGCTGAGCGCCATTGTCCCGACACTGATTTTTCTTGGTATAGCGGTGGGGATGCTGTGGTGGCAGGAGCAACGCTAGCCGCGCCGAACGATGAGCGACGAGCGAAGAAACTTGAGCCTGTCTCAATAATATCCGCACACGTGGATACTATTGAGACAGGCTCTAGTGCCGTTCCGCGTTCATCGTTCCGCGTTCATCGATGACGATTCTCGTCCCCGCCAGCCGGTCGTGCAGAAATTGCCGTTCGCGGTCGATGAGCGCCCATAAAAATCCGGCGCCGAACAGCCCCAGGCCCGGCAATACGAAAATATAGCGACACATGCAGTGGCGCAGCGTCAGGGGCGCGCCGCTGTGCGTAACGAGCCTGAGACGCCAGGTTCTCATCGGCAGCGTCTGGCCGCCGTGCAGCCATTGCCACACAAAATAGACGCCGCAAAGTGCGAGCAAATAGAACTGAAACAGCGGCCGCACATCCGTCGCCTCTAAGTGCCGGGTTAACACCAGGAATGGCAGCGCGCCGGCAAATAACACTGCCACAAGCAACAGCGCTTCATAGATCAGGGCGAGTCCACGCCGCGTCAGCATGGCGGGCGGCGGTTGCCGCGGCACGCCCCGTTCAACAGCGGGGTACATCGGGATTTGAGGTCTTATTTTGAGGCGGGCGCCGTTCCCGCGCCTGGGGACGACGCTGCCGGGGCTTCGGCGCGTTGCACCTCCGGCGGTGCGGGCGCATCCGACGAAGATAGGTCGGGTTGGGTGGCAAGCGATCGCTGATACTGCTGCCATTGTAGTTCGACTTCCTTGCGTTTTGCCGGCGGCAGTTTTTTCACCGTCTGATATTTTTCACGCGCTACGCGGCGTTGTTCGGGGGTTAATGCCGACCATGCTTTCATGCGCGTCTGAAGACGCTGCTGCTCCTGCGGCTTCATTTTCGGATAGCGCTCGGCAATCGCGATCCACTTCTTGCGAAGCGTGGTGTCCAGCCGGTCCCATTCCCCCGCAAGCGGTGCCAGGATACGCTGCTGGACAGGAGTGAGTTCCGTCCAGGCAGGCTTGCCGGGTTTTTTAGGTTCGGTTTTGCTCTGTGCGGCGGCGACAGGGAAGACGAGACATAGCGAAACGATCAGTGCGATGAACGTTTTAGCCATGAATCGAAACTCCTGTCGAGGTAAGCATTGATCGGCAGGTCATCGGTCAGCAGCCCGAGGTCGATCTCGGCAATATCGTTTGCTGGTGACCGGGTTTGCCAGTAGATGACGCCGATCAGCCCGGCGATCAGCGTGGCGGCCGCAATCAGATAGCGCGCGTCGAAACTATGTCCGTCGAACCGCACCCTGGGGCCGGCCCACGCCAGATTCCACACCGGCTCGGGCTTGTCCTTGTAATGCGACAAAGCGACCTTACGGGCGGCGAGCAGGCGCTCGCGCGTAACCTCATCGATCTGTTCGGCTCCGTCATTCAGGTGCCGGACGATTTTCCCCGCCAGTTCATGATGTTGTTGGTTCATAGCTCGATCCCCTGTTTCTTCAGCGTCGCAGCAAGAGCATGGGTCGCCCGTGAGCAGTGCGTTTTCACGCTCCCCTCCGAGCAGCCCATTATTTTCGCCGCTTCCGCGACGCCCATTTCCTCCCAGTAACGCAGCAGGAAAGCCTGACGTTGACGGGCCGGCAGTTTTTCCAGTGCTTTCTCAATAAAACCAAGCACTTGAGATCGTTCAAATTGCTCCGCCGGAGGTTCTGAGAATTTGGAATCGCTTTCGACCTCCAAAGTTTCCAGTGGATCATGTTCATCCTCGCCGTGGCGGCCGCCGAGAAGCGACGATATCGGCGTGGTCCACATCGAGCGTACTTTCTGGCGGCGGTAAAAATCGCGGATAGTATTCTGCAGAATGCGCTGGAACAACAACGGCAGTTCCGCCAGTGGCCGCGTCGGGTACTTTTCGGCAAGCTTCAGCATTGCATCCTGCACGATATCCAGCGCGAGGTGATCATCGCGTACCGCAAACAGTGCCTGCTTGTAGGCGCGGCGTTCTACTTCAGCGAGAAAGTCGGAGAGTTCCTTGTAGGTAGCCAGTTGCGTCGCCTTGTATATTTTTCAGGAGCGTGCGCGGTAAATTTATATCTTTATGCGCATGCCACGCCGTTCATGCGCCCGGGATATGTTTTTCATCGAGTTTTACGCGCGCATTTTCTCGCGGGTCGAACGCATCTTAGCAAATCGTCCGCGTGGCGCAAGCGCGGCCGGATGCAAAGGCATGTAGTGCGTCTATCATGCTGTTTACAGGGATTTTTTGCTTGACCAAAGCGCCGCCAACCGGTAATGTTGCATGTTTCCATTTTTGAGGCCGAGTTCGGTGACGCAATTGACTGGCGCTGAGATTGTGATCCGGTGCCTGCAGGAAGAGGGGATCGAATATGTGTTCGGCTATCCCGGCGGGGCTGTGTTGTTCCTTTACGACGAATTGTTCAAACAGAACAAGGTCAAGCATATCCTGGTTCGACATGAGCAGGGAGCGGTGCATGCGGCTGATGGCTACGCACGTTCCACCGACAAGGTCGGCGTTGCCCTGGTGACATCGGGCCCGGGCGTGACTAATGCCGTGACCGGCATTGCCACCGCCTATATGGACTCGATTCCGCTGGTGATCATCACCGGCCAGGTGCCCACTCATGCCATCGGCCAGGACGCATTCCAGGAATGCGATACCGTGGGGATCACGCGCCCATGCGTCAAACACAATTTTCTGGTGAAGGACGTAAAGGACATCGCGTCCACCATCAAGAAGGCGTTTTACATTGCGGCGACCGGCCGCCCGGGTCCGGTAGTGGTCGACATCCCGAAAGACATCACCGCCCAAAAAACGGAATTCAGCTATCCCGACAAGGTCTCGATGCGTTCCTACAACCCGGTCGTCAAGGCGCACGCGGGGCAGATCAAGAAAGCAATCCAGATGCTGATATCCGCCAAGCGGCCGATGGTCTACGCCGGCGGCGGCGTGATTCTGGGGGATGCTTCACAGCAACTCGCTCAACTGGTGCGCCTGCTGGGTTCGCCGTGTACCAACACGCTGATGGGGCTGGGTGGCTACCCGGCGACCGACCCGCAGTTCGTGGGCATGCTCGGCATGCACGGCACGTATGAAGCCAACATGGCGATGCAGCACTGCGATGTATTGCTTGCGATCGGGGCGCGATTCGACGACCGCGTGATCGGTAATCCCGCGCACTTCTTCGAACAGCCGCGCAAGATCATCCATATAGACATCGATCCTTCATCGATATCGAAACGCGTGCGAGTCGACGTTCCGGTCGTCGGCGATGTGCGGGAGGTGTTGCAGGAACTCGTCAAACAACTGCAGGCGGCCAAGGAAAAGCCGGACCAGGCCGCGCTCAAGAGCTGGTGGGCGCAGATCAAGCAGTGGCGCGGCCGCGAATGCCTCAAGTACGACCGTTCGAGCCCCATCATCAAGCCCCAGTTCGTGATCGAGAAGCTCTACGAGATTACCAAAGGCGATGCCTTCGTGACATCCGACGTCGGCCAGCACCAGATGTGGGCCGCGCAGTTCTACAGGTTCAACAAGCCTCGCCGCTGGATCAACTCGGGCGGGTTGGGCACGATGGGCGTGGGACTGCCCTATGCCATGGGCGTGCAGCTTGCGCATCCCAAGTCGACTGTGGCATGCGTGACTGGCGAGGCGAGCATCCAGATGTGCATCCAGGAACTCTCCACCTGCAAGCAGTACCGGCTGCCGATCAAAGTCGTAAGCCTCAACAACAGGTACATGGGCATGGTCCGGCAGTGGCAGGAGTTCTTCCACGGCAACCGTTATGCCGAATCGTATATGGATGCGCTGCCCGATTTCGTGAAACTTGCCGAGTCCTACGGCCACGTCGGCATGCGCATCGAGAAACCAGGGGATGTCGAGGCCGCACTCAAGGAAGCATTTGCGCGCAAGAAGGACCTGGTATTCATGGATTTTGTCACCGATCAGACCGAGAACGTGTTTCCGATGGTGCCCGGCGGCAAGGGCCTGTCCGAAATGATCCTCGTATAACAAAAAGCATGCGACACATCATTTCTGTTTTGCTGGAAAACGAAGCCGGGGCGCTGTCGCGGGTGTCGGGGTTGTTTTCGGCCCGCGGCTACAACATTGAATCGCTCACCGTGGCGCCGACCGAAGATGCCACGCTGTCGCGCATGACCATCGTTACCACCGGCTCCGACGAAGTGATCGAGCAGATTACCAAGCAGCTTAACAAACTGATCGACGTGGTCAAGGTGGTCGATCTGTCGGACGGCGATCATATCGAGCGCGAGCTGATGCTGGTCAAGGTGCGCGCAATCGGCAAGGACCGTGAAGAAATGAAGCGCATGGCGGATATCTTCCGCGGCCGCATCATCGGCGTCACCGACAAGGACTATACGATAGAGTTGACCGGTCCGGGCTCCAAGCTCGACGCGTTTCTGAAGGCCATCGACGCAGCCGCGATACTGGAGACAGTGCGTACCGGCGCCTCCGGCATTGGTCGCGGCGACCGGGTGTTGAAAGTATAGCGGTATGGGGGAGCCGGGACTGGGGCCGGCTTTCAACCAAACGAGCCGAACCCTGGACCCCGGATTCTAGCCCCTGATCCCTAAACAGAAGAGGAAACCATGAAGATTTATTACGACAAGGACGCCGATCTATCCCTGATCAAACGCAAGCACGTGGCCATCATCGGCTACGGCTCGCAAGGCCATGCTCACGCCAACAACCTCAAGGATTCGGGTGTGAAGGTAACCGTCGGACTGCGCAAGGGCGGGGTATCCTGGAGCAAAGCCAAGAATGCCGGCATTGCGGTGAAGGAAGTGGGCGAGGCGGTCAAAGGCGCCGATCTGGTGATGATTCTGCTGCCGGACGAGCACCATGCCGACGTCTATCGCGCCGAGATCGAACCCAACATCAAGAAAGGGGCAACGCTGGCGTTCGCCCACGGCTTCAACATCCATTTCAAGCAGATCGAGCCCAGAGCCGATCTCGATGTCATCATGATTGCGCCCAAGGGTCCCGGTCACCTGGTGCGTTCGACCTATACCCAGGGCGGCGGTGTGCCGTCGCTGATCGCGGTCGCCCAGAATCCGAGCAAGAAGGCGCGTGACATCGCGCTTTCCTATGCGGCGGCGATCGGCGCTGCGCGCGCCGGTGTAATCGAGACCAGCTTCCGCGAGGAATGCGAGACCGACCTTTTCGGCGAGCAGGTGGTGCTGTGCGGCGGCCTTACCGCGCTGATCCAGGCGGGTTTCGAGACCCTGGTGGATGCCGGCTATGCGCCCGAGATGGCCTATTTCGAGTGCGTGCACGAAGTCAAGCTCATTGTTGACCTCATTTATGAGGGCGGCATCGCCAACATGCGTTATTCCGTTTCCAATACTGCCGAGTACGGTGATTTCACCCGCGGCCCGCGCATTGTCGACGAGCGGACGCGCGCCGAGATGAGGAAGATCCTGGCCGAAATCCAGACCGGCCAGTTCGCCAAGGAATTCATACTCGAGCACAAGGCTGGCGCTCCCACGCTCAAGGCGATGCGCCGCATTGGCGCGCAGCACCAGGTCGAAACCGTAGGTGCCAAGTTGCGCGATATGATGCCATGGATCAAGAAGAACCGCCTGGTTGACCAGACCAAAAACTAGGATTCGGGTCGGGATTCGGGATTCGGCTGAACCTCAGCGCCTTGTGTTTACCCGAATCCTGAATCCTTTATTCTGAACCCTGTATGAGCAAGTATCCCCATCCGATCATCGCCCGCGAAGGCTGGCCGTTTCTCGCCATCGCAGTGATCGCATCGCTTGCGGTCAACGGATCGGCGGGGTTCTGGTGGGCGTCGCCGCTGTGGCTCGTAACGCTGTTCATTCTGCAGTTCTTCCGCGACCCGCCGCGCACGATACCGCAGGATCCGAAAGCGGTTTTGTCGCCGGCGGATGGACGCATCGTCGCCGTCGAGCGCGCCGAAGATCCCTACCTCAAGCGCGAAGCGCTCAAGATGAGCGTGTTCATGAACGTGTTCAACGCGCATTCGAACCGCAGTCCGGTCGACGGCGAAATTCGCAACACCTGGTATTTTCCCGGTAAATTCATCAATGCGGATCTGTCGAAAGCCTCGCTTGAGAACGAGCGCAGCGTGCTGTGGATCAGGACCCCCGATGGCGTCGACGTGACCTGCGTACAAGTCGCAGGCCTGATTGCGCGGCGTATTCTGTGCTACGCCAAGACCGGACAGAAACTCGCACGCGGCGAGCGCTACGGCTTCATCCGCTTCGGCTCGCGCGTCGATGTCTATCTGCCGCCTGCCGCTGTGCCGCGTGCCAGCGTCGGGGATAAGGTCTATGCTACCGAAACCGTGATTGCCGTATTGCCTTAGCCGTGTACGAGCCCAAAGAACACAAGCTCTTCATCAAATCGCGCTTTGCGAAGCGCGGCATTTATTGGCTGCCGAATCTGTTTACGACCATCGCGCTGTTCGCCGGTTTCTACGCCATCGTGCAGGCGATGAGCGGACGCTTCGAGCAGGCGGCGATGGCGATTTTCGTGGCGCTGGTATTCGATGGGCTCGATGGGCGGGTGGCGCGGTTTACCCGCACGCAAAGCGCGTTCGGCGCGGAATACGACAGTCTGTCGGACATGGTGTCGTTCGGGGTTGCCCCGGCGCTGGTGGTCTACGTGTGGGCGCTCAAGGATTTTGATGCGATGAAAAGCGTCGCGGTGCTGGGACCGTGGCTTTCCACCAAGCTGGGCTGGATTGCCGCCTTCGTTTACTGCGCGTGCGCGGCACTGCGGCTGGCACGTTTCAACACCATGATTGACATTGCCGATAAGCGCTTTTTCCAGGGGCTGCCCAGCCCGGCCGCCGCATGCCTGGTCACGGGGCTGGTATGGGCGCTGAACGAGTATCAGGTGAAGGGAGCCGATGTGCGGTGGCTGGCCTGGGGCCTGACGGTGTTCGCCGGGCTGTCCATGGTGAGCAACCTCAAGTTCTACAGCGGCAAGGACATCAATGTGCGCAAAAGCGTGCCGTTTTCGGTCGTGGTGGCCATTGCCATGGGCTTGGTGTTCCTGCTCACCTTTTCCAGCACGTTGCCGGAAATCCTGTTCATCCTGTTTGTGGGCTACGGGCTGTCCGGTTACGTGATCTGGGTATGGGACATCATCAAGAAGCGGTCGGGCAAAGCGCCACCGCCCGCGACTGGCGCCTAGGCCCGCTCTCGGGCTGCCGCTTGCGCGATGCGCAAAAAGTCTATATATTTTCCCGGTATGGGTTTCTTGAGCCAGGCCATGATTTTCCTTTCCTTTGCCAGCCTTCTGCTGGCCGGCCTGCTGCTGCGCGTTCGCGCGCACAAATAACTTATCCCACAATTCGTTGTTTCGGCCGGACGCAGATCACTGCCCCGGGAGTTGCCACAAGTTTATTCGTCAGCGGCCGGCATTGCGGCCGTGACGGGCAGAATCAAGATTGGAGATCATGATGGCCAAAGAAAAATTGATCATATTCGATACCACGATGCGCGACGGCGAGCAGAGCCCGGGGGCGTCGATGACCAAGGAAGAGAAGCTCCGCATTGCGCGCCAGCTCGAGCGCATGCGGGTGGACATCATAGAGGCCGGCTTTCCGGCTGCGAGCGACGGCGATTTCGATGCGGTGCAGGCAGTGGCAAAAATCGTCAAGGACAGCACGGTGTGCGGGTTGGCGCGCGCCAACGAGCGCGACGTTCGCCGCTGCGGTGATGCGGTCGGGGTCGCCGCCCACCCGCGTATTCACACCTTCATCGCGACCAGCCCCATCCACATGGAGAAGAAGCTGCGCATGGAGCCGTCACAGGTCATCGACCAGGCGGTGAAAGCGGTGAAATGGGCGCGCGAGTACACCGACAACATCGAATTCTCGCCCGAGGATGCCGGCCGCTCCGATATCGATTTCCTGTGCCGCATTCTGGAGCAGGTGATCAAGGCCGGTGCCACCACCATCAACGTTCCCGACACCGTCGGCTACACACTGCCCGACCAGTTCGGGCGGCTCATCAAGACGCTGCGCGAGCGCATTCCCAATTCCGATAAAGCCGTGTGGTCGGTGCATTGCCACAACGACTTGGGGCTTGCCGTTGCCAATTCGCTGTCCGCAGTGATGAACGGCGCACGCCAGGTCGAGTGCACGATTAATGGGTTGGGCGAGCGTGCGGGCAATGCTTCGCTCGAAGAGGTCGTGATGGCGGTGCGCACGCGGCAGGATGTATTTTCGTGCGACACCAACATCGACGCCACGCAGATCGTGCCGGCATCGAAACTGGTGTCGGGCATCACCGGTTTTGTGGTGCAGCCCAACAAAGCCATCGTCGGCGCCAATGCGTTTGCGCACGAGGCCGGCATCCATCAGGATGGCGTGCTCAAAAGCCGCGATACCTACGAGATCATGAACGCGCAGGACGTGGGCTGGAAGGCCAACAAGCTGGTGCTGGGCAAGCACAGCGGCCGCAATGCGTTCAAGACGCGGTTAATCGAGCTCGGCATCGTCTTGCCGTCGGAAGAGGCCCTCAACGCCGCGTTCAAGCGCTTCAAGGACCTCGCCGACAAGAAGCACGAGATTTTCGACGAAGATCTGCAGGCGTTGATCAGCGAGGAGGCAAGCGAGCACCTTGAGAACGAGCACTATAATCTGGTGTCGCTGACTGCGCATTCGGAAACCGGCGAGCTGCCGTTTGCCAGGATTGTGGTGTCCGAGGACGGCAGCGAGAAAAAGGCGCAGGCGCAGGGCAGCGGCCCGGTCGACGCCACCTTCAAGGCGATCGAGTCGGTGGCGAAGAGCGGCGCCGACCTGTTGCTGTACTCGGTCAACAACATCACCAGCGGTACCGATTCGCAGGGCGAGGTGACGGTGCGGCTTGCAAAGGACGGGCGCATCGTCAACGGCCAGGGCGCGGACACGGACATCGTAGTCGCTTCCGCCAAAGCCTATATCAACGCGCTCAACAAGCTGCACTCCAAGCTCGAGCGGCTGAACCCACAACTGTAGCGTGCCGGCGGGAAGATAGCTGCCGGGCCGTGCCGGGTGGCAACGTAGCCTAAATGTCCAGGTTATTGATTACATGTGGCATTATATTGATCGCGTTGGGTTTGCTGTGGCCGCTCATTTTCTGGATTTTCCGGCGCTGATCCGTACGTAAGCGATCACGCTGAAGAAAAACAGCAGCGCCAGCACGATCTCGATGCGTCCGAGTTGCGCGGACAATCCGGTTTCGGAATAGCCGCGCACCACGCCTTCGATGAAATAGGCGAGGACCAGCATCGAAGACCACTGGTAGGTATAAGTTTTCCGGCGCAGGATGCCGAACAGCGGCGCCAGCAGCGGCAGCACCTTCAATACCAGCCACGAACCGCCGGGGCGCAGCGGCGCCAGCCACAGCTCCCACGCCAGGCACAAAAAAATCAGCGCGATCAGGCTGCCGGCACTCAGGTAGTGAAGTTGGTCGGTCTTCACGCCGCGCGACTTTGTTTCGCCATCGCGACCAGTGCTGCGCGCGCCTGGGTGGCATCGGTTACGGGCGAATCGAAGTCAAAGCGCAGCAGCGCGCCGTCAGCACGCACGTCGAAGCCGTCGCTGTCGATGCCTATCATTTCCACAGTGTCCGCGTTGCGCTGATGGTAATGGCGGCAGCAGTCGCGGAGGCTGTCTGCGTGGTCATGGCTCGCTTGCGCCATGATCCCGTTTTCCTGCCCGGCGAGCGTGTTCACGGGCGGCACATACGCTTCGCGGCTGATCCAGTGTATTTTGCCGAAGCCCGCGACAACGCGCAGCGTAACCGGTTCGATCCGATAGAAATCGAAATCCAGCCCGCCGTGGTAATCACGCGCTGCCGGAAAGTAACGCACATAGCGCTCTTTTACCTCGTGCGGGTTTTCGATGCTGCGCGCCCGGCCCATCACGGTAACGCGTGCCCCCGCCTGGACGTCGGCGCTTGATTCATGGACAAGCAGACTCACCCGCGGGTCGGCCTGGATGTTCTTGGTATGTTCCGCCAGCCGGCTGATCAGCATGACGGGGGCGGCCTGCTGATCGAGAACGTAGGGCACGATGGACCCGAAGGGATAGCCTTCGAGTGCGCGCGAGATCGTTGACAGAACACCATGCCGGTGTGCGCGCAGGTAACGGCGCGCGTCCAATCCCAGGCTCATGCCGCCAGTCGCACCGCGGTTTCGGCAAGCCGGCGCCCCAGCGCGATGCAGAGTTTTCTCTCGTGCTCGGTAATCGGCTGATCACTTGCTGCGCCGGCGTGATGGCTGGCTCCGTAAGGTGTGCCGCCGCCGGTGGTCAGCAGCAGCTCCGGCTCGGAGTAGGGCAAGCCGAGGATCATCATGCCGTGATGCATCAGCGGCAGCATCATGGAAATCAGCGTCGTTTCCTGCCCGCCGTGGAGGCTGGCGGTCGACGTGAACACCGCCGCAGGTTTTCCGGCAAGGGAGCCTTTGAGCCACAGGCTGGAGGTCGAGTCCCAGAAGTACTTGAGCGGAGCCGCCATGTTGCCGAAGCGCGTAGGAGAACCCAACGCAAGCCCGATGCATTCTTCAAGGTCCCTCAACTCGGCATAAGGCGCCCCGGTGTCGGGTACCGTGCTTTCGATGGTTTCACACACGGCCGACACCTCGGGTACGGTGCGTACTCGCGCTGCGACACTGTCGATCTGCTCGATCCCGCGCGCCACGAGCTGTGCCATCTGCTTTACGGCGCCATAGCGGCTATAGTAGAGGACGAGGATTTCTCTCATGAAGGGCATTGTGCGGTATTCATGGCTATTATATAGCGTCGTATCCGGGGCGAGGATGCAATGGTACTCAAAAAACCTTCACCGCCGGGTGAGTTGGTGCGGGTCGCGGCGAGGCGCTTCTACGACGACCGCTGCCCGCAGATCGCAGCCAGCCTGACCTTTACGACCCTGCTGTCGATCGTGCCGCTCATTACGGTCGCGTTGACGCTGATGTCCGCTTTCCCGGTATTCGGCAAGATGAACGAAGCGCTTCAGCCGTTCATGCTGGAGCACATGGTGCCGGCGCCTGCGGGCACGATTGCCGGCTATGCCGAACAGTTCACTGCCAACGCCGCCAAAT
>Ga0153916_10001491_pt1 | contig 16857 bp, 20 predicted proteins | sample Opewatmetagenome_FD_109642 | JGI IMG/M metagenome (GOLD analysis project Ga0153916, IMG submission 109642) | Freshwater wetland microbial communities from Ohio, USA - Open water 3 Core 3 Depth 4 metaG | ecosystem: Environmental > Aquatic > Freshwater > Wetlands | place: USA: Ohio, Lake Erie... | reverse complement strand
TGCCACGTACCAGGCGCCGCCAACGACGATGAGCAGGAGGACGATCGGGATGCCGACGGCGGCGCTCGCCACCCGCTGTGCTAGCAACGCGCCCTCACCGGTGGGGCTTCGCGCCGTTCGCGGGCTCGACGCCGCCGAAGCGTCGCTGCCGTTGCGCGTACGCCGCCAGCGCGCGGTCGATCTCTCCCTCGTCAAAGTCGGGCCAGTACGTCGGTGTGGCGTAGAACTCCGCGTACGCGGACTGCCAGAGCAGGAAGTTGGACAGGCGCATCTCGCCGGCCGTCCGGATCAACAGGTCGGGGTCGCCGATCTCGGCGGTGTACAGGTAGCGGGAGAACAGCTCGTCGTCGATGCGTTCCGGCCGCACGCGGTCCTTGACGACGCGCTTGACGGCGTCGATGATCTCGGCCCGGCCGCCGTAGTTGAACGCCAGCGCCACCGTCATCTCCGTGTTGTCTTTCGTCAGCTCGATCGCCTCTTCCACCCCTTTGCGCACCTCCGGCGGCAGCGGGTCCAGGCTGCCGATGTGGACGAGTCGTACGCCGTTCTCGTGCAGCTCCTTGATCTCGCGCTTGATGACGCGCGGGATCAGGCGGACGAGCGCGTTGACCTCGCGTCGAGGGCGCGTCCAGTTCTCGGTGGAGAAGGCGTAAAGCGTGAGCACCTCCACGCCGCGCTCGCCGAACGCCTGGATGATGCGGCGGATGTTCTCGGTGCCGGCGCGGTGGCCCGCCTGGCGCGACAGCCCGCGTTCCTGCGCCCAGCGCCCGTTGCCGTCCATGATGATCGCCACGTGGCGCGGGACCGGCCCCGACGGCGCGTGCACCGCGTCCGGCCGCTCGACGGAGACGAGGTGTCGAGGAGCCCGCTGGTCCGGCCGCGCGAGCACGTTCGCCTGCTTCGGTTTCTGCCGTAGTCTCACGATTCGCACGCCCGGGGTTTCAGACCTCGAGCAGCTCCTGCTCCTTCGTATGGCCGTGCCTGTCGACCTCGGCCACGTACTTGTCAGTGAGCTTCTGCAGCCGCTCCTGCGCCCGCCGCTCGTCGTCGTCCGAGATCTGCTTGTCGTGCTGGAGCTTCCGCAGGTGGTCGAGCGAGTCGCGCCGCACGTTACGGACGGCGACGCGCGCGTCCTCCGCCTTCTTGTGTACGACCTTCACCAGCTCCTTGCGGCGGTCCTCGGTCAGCGGCGGGATGACCAGCCGGATGATGTTGCCGTCGTTCGTCGGCGTCAGCCCCAGGTCGGACTTCTGGATCGCCTTCTCGATCGTGCCGAGCTGCGACTTGTCCCAGGGCTGGATCGTCAGCAGCCGCGGCTCCGGCGCGTTGATCGCCGCCATCTGGTTCAGCGGCGTCGGCGTGCCGTAGTACTCCACCTTCAACGTCTCGACGAGCGCCGGCCGGGCGCGGCCTGAGCGCACGGTATCCAGATCGCGGTCGAGCGCGGTCACCGCGCTCTGCATGCGGTGCTCGGCGTCGCGCAGCGTCTCTTCGATCATCGCTTCAGGCTCACTTTCGTCCGGCCGCAGACGGCCTTATCGTACCGCACCCCCGAGAGAGCTCACGCCCGGGCCGGCTCCAGGAGCGACTCCACCGAGCCGACGCGCGTGCCGATCTCCTCGCCCTTCGCGGCGGCGACGATGCCATCGTGCGAGCCGACGTCGAATACCACGATGGGCAGGGCGTTCTCCATGCAGAGTGACAGCGCCGTGCTGTCCATCACCTCGAGGCGTCGGCTGAGCGCGTCCATGTACGACAGCCGGGCGAAGCGCCGCGCGTCCGGCTTCTTGCGCGGGTCCGCGTCGTACACGCCGTCCACCCGATTCTTGGCGATTAACAACACGTCCGCGTCGATCTCAATCGCCCGCAACGCGGCAGCCGTGTCCGTGGTCATGAACGGGTTGCCGGTGCCGGCGGCGAAGATCACCACCCGGTTCTTCTCCAGGTGGCGGATGGCACGGCGCCGGATGTAGGGCTCGGCGACCTGCTGGATCGGGATGGCCGTCTGCGTGCGGACGTCGCCGCCGACTTGCTCGATGGCGTCCTGCAGCGCCAGGGCGTTGATCACGGTCGCGAGCATGCCCGCGTAGTCGGCGGTGGCGCGGTCCATGCCGGTCTCGCTCGCCTGCGCGCCGCGCCAGATGTTGCCGCCGCCGACGACGACGGCGACTTGCACGCCCAGGTCGCTCACGCCCTTGATCTGCGTCGCGATGAGCCTGACGGTGGCCGGCTCGATGCCGTAGGCGGCGCCGCCCATCAGGGCCTCGCCGCTGACCTTCAGCAGGATGCGCTTGTAGGCGGCGTCGCCCATCTCCGGCTCCTACTGGCCGAGCTCGTACCTCGTGAAGCGGCGGATCCGGATGTTCTCGCCCGTCGTCGCGATCGCTTCCTTCACCAGTTGCTCGATCGTGCGGGAGCTGTCCTTGATGAAGTGCTGCTTCATCAGCACCGTCTCCTCGACGCTCCCCTCGGCATCCGCCGGCAGCTCGTCTTCGTTGACGGCGAGCGTCGTAGGGATGCCGGCGACCTGCATCGCGACGTCGTGTACCAGCCGCTTGAACGCGTCGGTGCGCGCCACGAAGTCCGTTTCGCAGTTCACCTCCACGAGCACGCCGATGCGGCCGCCCGCGTGAATGTACGAGTCAACGAGCCCCTGGCTCGTCTCCCGGCTCGCCTTCTTGTCGGCCCCGGCGATGCCCTGCTCGCGCAGGTACTTGACCGCCTTCTCGAAGTCGCCGCCCATCTCGTCGAGCGCGCGCTTGCAGTCCATGACGCCGGCGTTCGTCGCCTCGCGCAGGCGCTTGACGTCTTCCGCTGTTACTGCCACCGTGGTCATCCTCTCTCCTCAGGCCGGCGCCGCGGCGCTGTCCCCCGCCGCCTGCGGCTCGGGGTCGTCGGGCGAGGCGGAGAACGTGCCGGACGCCAGCGCCGCCAGGTCGACCTCGCCGCCTTCGTCGACCTCCTCCGCGTAGCTCTGCTGCATCGTGCGGCCTTCGAGCACCGCGTCGGCCATGCGGCTGGCGATCAGCTTGACCGCGCGGATCGCGTCGTCGTTCGACGGGATCGGGTAGTCGATCTCGTTCGGGTTGCAGTTCGTGTCGCACATGGCGATGATCGGGATGCGCATGCGCAGCGCCTCCGTCACGGCGATGCGCTCCATCGGCGGGTCGACGATGAACAGCGCCGCGGGCAGCCGCTTCATGTTCTTGATGCCGCCGAAGTAGCGGTTCATCCGCTCGGCCTCTTCGAGCAGCTTGCCCGCCTCCTTCTTGATCAGCAGCGCCAGTTCGCCGCGGTCGCGCCGGTCCTCCAGCCGCACCAGGTGGTCGATGCGGCTCTCGATCGTCTGGAAGTTCGTGAGCGTGCCGCCCAGCCACCGGTTGGTGACGTACGGCATGCCGCAGCGCTTCGCCTCTTGCTCGATCGACTCTTGCGCCTGCTTCTTCGTGCCGACGAACAGGATCGTCTGCTGCCGCGCCGCCACAGAGCGCGCGAAGTCCATCGCCTGCTTGAGCAGCGGCACCGTCTGCTGGAGGTCGATGATGTGGATGCCGTTCCGCTCGGTGAAGATGTACGGCTTCATCCGCGGGTCCCAACGGCGTGTCTGGTGGCCGAAGTGGACGCCCGCTTCGAGGAGCGCCTTCATCGATACGGCAGGGGCGGCTGCTGTGGTCATGGTCAAATCCTCCCGGACATAAATTTGAGGCCACGAGCGGCCCCAGGTCCGGTCTTCCAGTGCTCTAGCCGGAGCCCAGTATAGCAGCGGCCCGTCTGTGGTCGCTAGTGCTGGAAACGCGCTGGTCGCTGGTCGGTGCCGCCCGTCGCCGCCGAGCGGCTTGTCCCACGTCTCCCGGCGATTCCATACTGCGGCCCGATGGTAACCAGGAACGCGACCGCCCGATCCGCCTCGTCCGCCTCCCCAGCCCGTGACGGCATCCGCCCATGCCCCTGATCCGCTGGCGCAAGGAGGAGCTTCGGGAGCGCTTCTACCCGCCCCACTTCCGCGGCATGTACGATCGCTTCTCCGACGTCATCCACGAGCACGTTCGCCGCGGCGACCTGATGCTCGACGCCGGCTGTGGCTCCGGCCGCGTCTTCCAGTACCGCTTCGAAGACGCCCAGCGCCCGCGCTTCATCGTTGGCGTCGACATGACGGACGAGCCCCGCGGCAACCGCAACGTCGATGCCGCCGCCCGCGCCGACCTCGCCGCGCTGCCCTTCCGCGACGCCACGTTCGATATCGCCGTCTCCAGCCATGTGGCCGAGCACCTGACGCAGCCGGAGCGCGTCTTCCGCGAGCTCGCGCGCGTGCTCAAGCCCGGCGGCCGCCTGCTCGTCCTCACGCCGAACCGCTGGCACTACGTCACCGTCAGCTCGGCGCTGCTGCCGCACGCCTTCCACCTCACCTACAACCGCTGGCGTGGCGTCGATTCTCACGACATCTTCCCGACCGTCTACCGCGCGAACACCGCGCGCCGGCTGCGCTCCCTGTACGAGGGGGCGGGCTTCGATGTAGAGCGCCTCTACCAGTTTGAGACGGAGCCGGAGTACCTTGCCTTCAGCACGCCGGCCTACGCGCTCGGCGTCGGCTTTGAGCGGCTGGTCAACCGCTTCGACGCGCTGAAAAACCTGCGCGTCAACCTGCTGGCCGTCGGCCGCAAGCGCGCGTAGCCAGGCGTCGGGAACCTGTCATCCTGAGCGAAGCGAAGGATCTCGGCCGGTAGCTCACTGTTTCTCGCTGCAGGCCGTCAACTCAGCCACTTCCGCGCGAGCTGCTCGATCGCGGCGACGTCCGCGTACACCCGTTGCCGCATGCCCTCGCGCTGGTCCTCCGGCACAGGCGCCTCCGGCGCCGCGACCATCGCCCCGAACAGGAAGCCGACGATCTGCCACAGAGCTACCGCGACGATCTCGTACCCGCGGTACCACCCCGCGCGGTCGATCTTCTTGCCGAGGTGTCTCTCCAGCTCGTCCAGGTAGAACTCCAGCAGATCCTCGGTGTTCGGCGGCTGCTGGTACTGCAGGAACCGTCCCACGTCCGACGACGACAGTCCCACCCCGACGATCTCCCAGTCGATGACGGTCGTCTGGAGCCCGTCCGGCCCCTCGCGCAGGCCGAGATTACGGTTGTCGAAGTCGTAGTGGCAGAGCGTCACCGGCAAATCCGCGATCGCCTCGATCAGCCGCTCGGGGTTGCGGAACAGGCGGTCGATCAGCTCTCGCGTGTCGGGCTCCAGCGATCCGAGCAGGTTCCTGATGCCGTCGGCCACCCACGGCCATTCCGACGTGATGAAGCGCGTCGGTTCCGACGGCTCCTTCACGTCGTCGATCACCTCGACGACCAGCTTGTACCAGGAGTCGACCGGCGCCCGCAGGCTCATCAGCCATGGCTCGCTCAGCACGTCGCGCCGCTTCCAGAACTTTGCGTGGAACGCCGCCAGGTGCGACAGGATCGTGCGTAGCTTCTCATCCGGCAGCGCATCGACGATGCCGACGCGCTGCATGTCCTCTGACACGTCCTCCAGCAGCGCCCAGTACTGTCCGCGCTCCGGCGCGTACACGACGTCCAGGTACGGGTGGTGGAAGGTCAGCGGGAGCTGGTCCAGCAGGCCCGTCTTGAAGGCCAGCAGCTCGCGGTGTTGCAGGTCGCCGATCAGCGTCGACACGGCATCGCGCGGTGCCCGCCGCCGCAGGATCATCTTCGAGTTACCGGCACCGTGCTTGCCCGCGTACTCGAACTCGATGATGTCGAAGCTCTTGTTGCCGAACTTCGGGTACTCAAACGGCTCCGACTGGCCGAGCCGCAGTGAGGTGACGCGCGCGCTGTCGTCGCCGAGCAGCCGGCGTGCGGCAGGCGTCAAGAACTCCGGCGTGATCTCGTCGATGCTGGCAGGGACAAACTCTGTCGCCAATCCGTCGCCTCCTCTGGATCCCCGCGCCATTATACGTATCGGTTAGGGTGTCAGTCAGCTTCGAAACGCCGCGCGTCTGCTACCATGGGACACCATGCTGACCAAGCGGATCATCCCGTGCTTCGACGTGGCGGACGGCCGCGTCGTTAAGGGCGTCTCGTTCGTCGAGCTGCGCGACGCCGGCGACCCCGTCGAGCTGGCGAAGCTGTACGACCGGGAGGGCGCCGACGAGCTGGTCTTTCTCGACATAACGGCGTCCAGCGACGACCGCGCCACGGTCTACGACATGGTCGCTAGGACGGCCGACGAGGTCTTCATTCCGTTCACCGTCGGCGGCGGCGTCCGCAGCGACCTCGACGTGCGCGTGCTGCTGGAGCTGGGCGCCGACAAGGTCTCGCTGAACAGCGCCGCCGTCGCCGACCCGAAGCTGGTAGGGGTGTGCTCGGAGCGTTTCGGCGCCCAGTGCATCGTCGTTGCCATCGACGCCAAGGCCGTCGGCGAAGGCAAGTGGGAGGTCTACACTCACGGCGGCCGCCGCCCCACGGGCCTCGACGCCGTCGAGTGGGCGCAGCGCGTCGTCGCGCTCGGCGCCGGTGAGCTGCTCGTCACCAGCATGGACACCGATGGCCACAAGGACGGGTACGACATCCCGCTCACCCGGACGATCAGCGACGCCGTCGAGGTGCCGGTGATCGCCAGCGGCGGCTGCGGCAACCCGCAGCACATGGTCGACGCCGTCGTGCAGGGGAAGGCCGACGCGGTGCTCGCCGCCAGCATCTTCCACTTCGGCGAGTACTCCATCGGCCAGACGAAACGTTACCTGGCGGAGCATGGCCTGCCGGTGCGCCTGTGAGCGTGACCGGCTGACCAGCGAACCCGGATCGACGACCGGCGCGGCAGCGCGCCGCGCATTCCCGAGGACAACGATGCTCAACTACAGCCCGCAGGGCCTCGTCCCCGCGATCATCCAGGACGACGAGACGGATGCCGTGCTGATGCTCGGCTACATGAACCCGGACACGCTGCGCAGGACGCAGGAGATCGGCCAGGTCGTCTTCTGGAGTCGCAGCCGCCAGGAGGTCTGGCACAAGGGCGCCACCAGCGGCGACTATCTGGAGGTGCGCTCGATCAAGGCCGACTGCGAGGACAACTCGCTGCTGATCCGCGTGAAGATGCTCGGCAAGGCCGTCTGCCACACTGGCGCCAAGTCCTGCTACTTCAAGGACGTCGAAGAACGGGAACCGTAGGGACGGAGCTTCAGCTCCGTCCGCTCCCCGAGAACATCCGTGTCGGTGCGGCGCCCACCTACGCCAGCGGCTCCTCCGCCGCCTTGATGCCGCGCGCTGGCGCCTCCACGCCCGCCGTCTCCAGCTCGATGACGTGGCGCAGCGCCGCGATCGCCACTTCGATCTGCGCGTCGTCGGGGTCGCGCGTCGTCAGGCTCTGCAGCCACAGGTTCGGTCGGTAGATCAGGGCGAAGAGCCCCCGGTTGCCGAACGTCTGCCCCAGCCGCAGGAACTCGTACGACAGCGCCGCGATCGCCGGGATTAGCACGATGCGCTCGACGAGGCGCAGCCAGATGGGTGGCGTCCCCAGCAGGACGAAGACGATCAGCGACAGCACCATCACGGTCAGCAGGAACGCCGTGCCGCAGCGTGGGTGCGCGTTCGGGTACTCGCGCACCGCGGCCGGCGTCAGGTCGCGGCCGTGCTCGTAGGCGTGGATCGCCCGGTGCTCGGCGCCGTGGTACGCGAACACGCGCTGGATGTCCGGCATGCGGCCGATCAGCCAGATGTAGCCGATGAGCATCCCCAGGCGCAGCACGCCCTCCGCCGTCACCTCCAGGTAGCCGTTGCCGAGGAAGCGGCTCAGCCAGCTCGTCACCAGCACCGGCCCCGCGAAGAAGATCGCGGCGACGAACGCGAGCGTCAGCGCCAGCGAGAGGAAGAGTTGCGTCTTGCTCACCTCCTCCTGGTCGCGGCCCATCGCCACCTGCGACGACCACGTCAGCGCGCGGACGCCGAGCGCCAGCGTCTCGTACAGCACGATGGCTCCGCGCAGGACGGGGATGCGGCGGACGGCGCCCGTGTAGACGCCGGTCAGCGCCTCCGCGCGCTGCACGATGCCGCCGTCGGGGGCACGTACGGCGACGGCCATGTGCCGCGGGCCGCGGATCATGACGCCCTCGAGGACTGCCTGGCCGCCGTAGTACAGGTTGGGCTTCCCCGCCATCGCGTATCCCTTCCGATGTGCTCCCGCCGTCAGAACGGGCAGACCGTGTCCGGGTCGAACGGCGGGTTACCATAGCCGAAGTCCCAGAACTGCGTGTACTCCGCCGCGTTCGCCTTCACGTCCTCGCGCACCGCGCCGCAGCCGACGCTCACCTCGCCCTTTGCCGCGAATCCGGCTTCGAACGCGCCCGCGAGCTGGCGGCTCAGCGTGCCCGTGTAGGCGTTCCCTCGCGCAAGGTAGCCGTTCGCCTTGTCGCGGTCGCCGCCCGCCATCAGTTCGGCGAGCGCCGCGCGGAACAGCGCGTAGGCCTCCAGCTCGTTGCGCTCGTTCTTGTCCGGGTTCCACACCTGGAGGTCGTTGTTGCCGACCGCGGCGAGGTAGGCGGCCTCGGCATCGGCGTACTTGCCGGCCGCGAAGAGCGCGTCGGCGTCCTTGACCGCGTGGTACAGGAAGGTTGGCGGCGCTGGCGTCGTCGACTTCAGTGCGTACCCCGTACCGTCCCACGCCCACACCTGCGTCTGCTGCCGTTGCGGCCCCGCGCCGACGCTGCCCTGCTCGCCGCCCGTCAGCACGATCTCCTTCGAGCCGTTGCCGTCGGTATCCTGCACGTTCACGTCGGCCGATGCCATCGTGATGCCGTCAGGCGGCGTGAGCGATACATAGCCCGATGCGGTGCCCCGCACGACGTGTACCGTCGTCGAGCAGGTGCTGGCGCCGCAGCTCCCGGTCGCGTAGGCCAGCTCGCCGCCGCCGTCGCCGATCAGGTCGCCCGCCGCGAGCACCGGGCTGAATGCCTGCGTCCCGGGCGGAAACACCTCCTGCACGCCCGATTCGTACGCCACGTGATACCCGTCCGCGGCGCGATGGAAGATCGCGACGTCGAACTCGGTGCCGGCCGTCGCGCCGCTGACCGCGCTCGCGGCGGTGAACACCGCTACCACCTCCTTCGCGGGGTCTGCGTCGGTGTTGGCGAGCGTGCAGCCGGCGACTGGCGCGACCCGCGGCATCTTCCACGCCGCGTACAGCGCAGCGAGACAGTCGTCGGCGGAGGCTGAATCTGACGTCAGGTAACGTGCGACCGTCAGGGCGTAGTTGCGGAGGGCGTCCGGCCGGTCCGGTACGGCGGCCCGTGTCGGCGCAACGGTCGCGGCGGCCGTGGGCGACGATGGCGGCGCCGGTGCCGTCGTCGCCACGGTCGATGATCCGCCGCTGCCGCCGCTGCACGCGGCCAGCAGGAGCGCGACGGGTAGGGACACGGCGGTCCAGCGCTTCAGCACGCTGACAGCCTACCGGAAACCGGCCCGCCGCTGGTGGCAGCGCCAATCAGCCGTTGCGCTGGTAGACGACCTCTCCGCCTAGGACGGTCATGTCGACGCGCGCGTCCAGGATCCGCATCCGATCGTCAAGCGTGAACACGTCGTGCGAGAGCACTGCGAAGTCGGCGTGGCAGCCGGCGGCGATCCGGCCCGCGTCGCCTTCGCGGACGGCGCGCGCCGGCCCGGCGGTGTACGCACGCAGCGCCGTCTTCAGTGCGATGCGCTCGTCGGCGTACCAGCCGCCCTCGGGAGTGCCGGCGGCATTGCGGCGTGTGACTGCGGCGTGCATGCCCGCGAGCGGGTCCATCGTCTCCACTGGCGTGTCGGAGCCGAACGCCAGGAGCGCGCCGGACTCCAGGAGCGAGCGGAAGGCATAGGCGTAGCGCCCGCGCGCACCCCACGACCGGTCGACCTTCGCCATATCCTGCGTCGCGTGGATGGGCTGCACCGACGCTGCCACGCCGAGCGCACCGAATCGCGGTACGTCGGTCGGCGTCAAGACCTGCGCGTGCTCGATCCGGCGCGGCAGGTCCGGCGCGACGCCGCGCAGCTTCTCGAACAGGTCGAGCACGGCGCGGTTCGCGCGGTCGCCGATCGCGTGTACGGCCGGCGCCAGGTTGTGCTCCAGGCAGCGGCGTACCTGCCGCTCCAGCTCTTCAGGTGGCTGCAGCGCGAAGCCCGTGTCGGAGGAGGCCTCGTATGGCTCGAACATCCACGCGGTCAGCGACCCGAGCGCGCCGTCGGCGAAGAACTTCACGCCGCCGATGCGCAGCATCGCATCGCCGTCGCCGGTCGCGAGGTTGCGCTCGATCCACTCGTCGCGACGGGACGCCGACAGGAACGCGCGCACGCGCAGCCGCAGGCGCCGCGCGTCGTTGAGCGCATACAGCGCCTGCAGCTCGCCGCGGCCGACGTCCATCCCGTGTACGCACGTCACGCCCAGGCTGTGCGCGTGCGCGATCGCGTCCTCCAGGGCGGCGATGCGCTCCGGCTGGGTCGGGTTCGGTGCGACGTCGGAGACGAGCCGCATCGCGGCGTCGCGCAGGATGCCCGTCGGCTCGCCGTCGCCGTCGCGGTCGATGGCTCCGCCGGGTGGGGGCTCCGTTTCGGCCGTGACGTTGGCGGCGCGGAGGGCCGCGCTGTTCACCCACGAGCAGTGGCCGGACGTATGGACGAGCACCGCCGGACGGTCCGGTGCGACGGCATCGAGATTGCGGCGGTGCGGGAAGCGCCTGTCGGTCCAGTCGTTCTGGTCCCAGCCGGCGCCGCGCACCCAGCCGCCGGGCGGCGTCCGCGCGACGCGCTCGGCCACCCGCCGCACCGCGTCCTCGACGCTCGTGGTCGATTTGAGGTTCACCGAGCGCATCGCCGCGCCCGTGCCGAGCAGGTGCGCGTGGGCATCCGTGAAGCCCGGCACGACGAGCCGGCCGCCGGCGTCGATGACCCGCGCCTCCGCTGGCGCGGAGACGTCGCCCGCGCCGCCGCCGTCGACGAAGCGCCCATCGCGGACGAGGGCGGCCTCCGCCCAGGACGCCTCCTCGACGCCGGTCCAGATCCGGGCGTTGCGCAACAGCAGGTCCGTCATGACTGTTGATAGCACGCCCGATCCAATGCGGCCATGACAGCTTTCGACGTGAGGCCTGCGGACGTGAAACAGCGCCGGTCGTCGGACCGGCGCTGTGATCGTGCATCCATCGCCGCAAAGATCAGGGCTGCGGCGTCGTCTTCGCCTTCTTAGTTCTGCCCTCGGCCTGCGCCTTCACCGCCTGCGACTTCTCCATGCGCTTCGTGAAGCGCTCGACGCGGCCGGCCGTGTCGACGATGCGCTGCTGGCCCGTGAAGAACGGGTGGCAGTTGCTGCAGATCTCGACGTGTACGTCCGGCTTCGTCGACCGCGTCTGCCAGCTGTTGCCGCAGGCGCAGTGGACGGTCGCTTCCACATAGTTCGGGTGGATCTTCGCCTTCATGTGGGATTGCCTAACTCGCGGCGCTCTCCGCCGGGTACACGCTGACCTGCTTACGGCGCCCCTTCGCGTACGGCTCGAACCGCACCTGCCCTTCGAGCAGCGCGTAGAGCGTGTGGTCGCGCCCTACGCCGACGTGCCGCCCCGCGTGTACCCGCGTGCCGCGCTGTCGCATGATGATCGTCCCCGGCGCGACGATCTCGCCGTCCGAGCGCTTCACGCCGAGCCGCTGGCTGTTGCTGTCGCGGCCGTTCCGGGAACTGCCGACGCCCTTCTTGTGTGCCATCTCTTCTACTCTTTCTTCTTGCGCGTGCGCCTGACAGCCGGCGCCGGTGTCTCGACTGCCTCGCTCTCGGTCGCCGCTGCGGCCTCCGCGGGCGCTTCGGTGCCGGCCGTCTTGCGGCGGCGGCGGGCCTTCGGCGCTTCCTCCGTGGCCTCCGCAGGCGGCGCCTCGACGACGGCCTTCGGCTGCGGCTGCTGGCCCGGTGCCAGGATGTCCTCTACGAGGAGCTTCGTGAACTGCTGGCGGTGGCCGTTCTTCTTGCGAGCGCGCGTCTTCGCCTTGTAGCGGAAGACGATCACCTTCTTCGCCCGCCCCTGCTCCGCGATCGTGCCCAGCACCCGCGCGCCCTCGATGGTCGGCGTGCCGACGGTCACGCGATCTCCATTGTCCATCAGCAGGACGTCGCGCAGCTCGACGGCGTCGCCGGCCTCGCCCGCCAGCCGCTCGACGGTGACGGCGCGACCTGGCTCGACTCGGTACTGCTTCCCACCTGTGCGCACGACGGCGTACACCGGCTTCCTCCAGACAACACGAAACCCGCCATCCGGCAGGCATCGCGAGGCATTCTAGCGGCTGGCCCGGATCGGGTCAAACTGGCGGCATGCGCTGGCGGCTGCGCCGCCTCACCCCTCGACCGGCACGTCCATCATAGCGTACGTCGTAGAGCAGGGCTGCCGTCCACGCCACCGTATGATGCAGGTTCCCGGTACGAAAGGGCGAAGCGGCTAGTACAGATCGATGACGTTCTGGTCGATCGCCGGCGGCGTTGTGCGCTGGATGACCAGGAAGGAGCCCGTCGGCGGCTTCACCTCGAGAACGAACGTCGTGTTGGCGCCAACCGTGATGGGGCTCGACTGGGCCGTGAAGTCGATGGTGACGGTCATCAGCTCGCCCTGCTGGAGCAGGCCGTCGTTCGAGCCGGTCAGCGTATTCGTCGTGTAACCGACGTCGGGGTCGATGATGTTCGCGTCAATGTAGCTGATGACCGTCCGGTTGATGGGGTCGGTCGCGCGCAGGTTCACGGTGTCGCCACCAGCGGCCAGCGTGACGGAGAAGGTCACCTGGGTGATGGCGGTGCCGTTGGACGAGGCGATCACACCGCCGGTCAGCTCCATGGTGCCGCGGGTCTTGCCGAGGCCGGCGTAGACAGCCTCCTTCCCGCGTTCCGAGGCGAAGAGACCGGTGCTGAGGACGACGAAGGCGAACACCGCGGCGACGACGACAAAGGCGATGAGGATGATGGCCGTTTCGAGGCCGGTGATCCCTCCCTCGCGGCGCTCGCGGGGACGCATCAGCTCGCCCACGCGTCGAGCCCGCCGTACGAGCGCACGTAATCGTCTCACGGCCTCGCTCCCCCTTGCGAGAGTCACGCGCCGCCGCATCCGGCCGGCGGATACGAGGGGCGATCAGGGTACCCCCTACGTGGACTCCCTACCTGATGATCGACAGGTGGGAGGGCGCGCTGTAGGGACGCCCGTGAAGACTTCAGATTCGCCGGCGAATCTGAAGTCCCTTCCCCCCGGCCGCGGGAGGGGTTCAAGCGGCCCGCCGCCGTGCCTAGTACAGGTCGATGACGGTCTGGGCCAGTCCGGGCGGCGTCGTGCGCTGCACGACCATGTACGAACCCGTGGGCGGCTTGATCTCGATGACGAACGTTACGTTGGGGCCGAGCGTGATGGGCGGCAGCTGCGCGGTGAAGTCGATGGTGATGGTCATCAGCTCTCCCTGCTGGAGCAGTCCGTCGTTTGTGCCCGTGAGCGTCGCCGATGTGTATGACAGGTCGGGGACGATCTGACTGGTGTCGATGTAGCTGATGACGGTGCGGTTGATGGGGTCGGTCGCGCGGAGGTTGACGTTGTCGCCGCCGCCCGCGAGCGTCAGCGCGATGGTGACCTGTGTGACGTCGGTGCCGTTGCTCGTGGCGATGACACCGCCCGTCAACTCCATCGTGCCGCGCGTCTTGGCGAGACCGGCGAACACGGCCTCCTTGCTCCGCTCAGAACTGAAGAGGCCGGTGCTCAACACCACGAACGCGAACACGGCGGCCACGACGACGAACGCAATCAGGATGATGGCGGTCTCGAGGCCGGTCATCCCGTCCTCATTGCGCCTCTCGGCGCCTTCGGGGGCGTGCTTGCTGCGCAGTGCATGGAGGAACTCGTGGAGTTTCCTCATGATGCCAACCTCCCTGTAGGAGCCGTTGCTTCGTCGTCGGCCCGCCAGCCGTCCGCCGCGCGCTCCATTCTCCAACTCGTGTGAGATCGCCCCTGCTGTATGCCTATCGGGTGAATCCCTAGGATGTTCGACTGTGTCGCAGGTGCGCTTTAGGGGGCTTCCGCCCGTCGGGCGGGCGATCCCGGCAACCCGACGTGGAGGTGGCGGGCTCCGGGGACGTCCGCCAGATTCGAAATGGGCCCGCGACGCGCAAATGGCGAGGGCCTCCCATGGTGGGAAGCCCTCGCGTACAGGCCAAAGTCAGGTGCAGGCACCTAGTGTCGGGGCTTGTCCCCTTCCAACGTGATGTTGGACTGGCTGCCCCACGCGAGACCCGGCGGGCCAAGCTTGGGCTGCGGGCCCGGCGTATCCGCGCCCTCGGGAGGAGCAGCCTCCACGGGCGGTTGGGCGGCCGGCGCCTCTGGAGCTGCCGGCGGCTCCTGGTCGAGTCCGTCCAGCACTCGCTTCAGGTCGTCTCCCTCGATCGTCTCGTCTTCGAGCAGGACCTTGACGAGCCGGTCGAGCCGCTCGCGGTTCTCGATCAGCAGCGTGCGCGCCGTCTGGTAGGCGTGGTCGACCAGGCGGCGCACCTCCTAGTCGATCTCCTCGGCGACCTTCTCGCTGTAGTTCCGCTGCTCGCTGATCTCGCGCCCGAGGAACACCAGCTCCTGCTTGTGGCCGAACGTGCGCGGCCCGAGCCGTTCGCTCATGCCCCACTGCGTGACCATGTTGCGGGCGACGTTCGTCGCCTTCATCAGGTCGTTGGACGGGCCCGTCGTTGCCTCGCCGCCCAGGATCAGCTCCTCGGCGCACAGGCCGCCCAGGCTGGCCGCCAGCATGTCCTTGAACTGCGAGCGCGAGCGCAGGTGGCTGTCCTCCTCCGGGAGGTAGCGGGTGAATCCGCCCATCATGCCGCGCGAGACGATGCTCACCTTGTAGGGCGGGTCGGCGTTCGGCAGCAGGTGCCCGACCAGAGCGTGCCCGGCCTCGTGGTAGGCGATGATCTCCTTCTCCTTCGGCGTGATCACCCGGCTCTTGCGCTCCGGGCCCGCGATCACGCGGTCGACGGCCTCGTTGAACTCCGCCATGCTGATCTTTTTCTTGTTCCGGCGGGCCGCCAGGATCGCGGCCTCGTTGACCAGGTTCGCCAGATCAGCCCCGGAGAAACCGGGCGTCTGCTTCGCCAGCACCCCCAGCTCGACGTCCTTCTCGAACGGCTTGCCCTTCGTGTGGACCTCCAGGATCATCTGGCGCCCGCGGCTGTCGGGCGAGTCTAGGATCACCTGCCGGTCGAAGCGGCCCGGCCGCAGCAGCGCCGGGTCCAGGATGTCCGGCCGGTTCGTCGCCGCGATCACGATCACGTTCGTGTTCGTATCGAACCCGTCCATCTCGACGAGGATCTGATTCAGTGTCTGCTCGCGCTCGTCGTGCGAGCCGCCCAGGCCCGCGCCCCGCTGGCGGCCGACCGCGTCGATCTCGTCCACGAACACGATGCACGGCGAGTTGCGCTTCGCCTGGTCGAACAGGTCCCGCACACGGCTGGCGCCGACGCCGACGAACATCTCCACGAACTCGGAGCCGCTGATCGAAAAGAACGGCACGCCCGCCTCACCGGCGACCGCCCGCGAGAGCAGCGTCTTGCCCGTGCCGGGCGGCCCCACGAGCAGCACGCCGCGCGGGATGCGCGCGCCCAGCGCCGCGAACTTCTCCGGGTACTTGAGGAACTCGACGACCTCCTGCAGCTCCTCCTTCGCCTCGTCCACGCCTGCCACGTCGGCGAACGTCACCGTCGGCTTGTTGCCCGTGAACATACGCGCGCGGCTCTTGCCGAAGTTCATCGCCTGGCTGTTCGAGCCCTGCGCTTGCCGCATCATGAAGATGAGGAGCGCGCCGATCACCAGGATCGGCATGAAGCTGATCAGCAGGTTGATCCAGTTCCCGTACGGGGACGGCGACGCGTACTTGATGTCGACGCCGTCCGTGCCGCCGATCTTGACACCCTGGTCGGAGAGCGTCTTCTCCAGATCCGTGTTGCTGCCGATGCGCGACTTGTACTTCTGGGCCTCGGCCTTCTTCTCGATGTTCAGCGTCTGGCCGGAAACTTCGATGCTCTTCAGGTCACCCTGCTTGCCGAAGGTGATCACGTCGCTGAACGTGATCGTCTTCGTGTTGTCGCCGCCCCGGAAGAACGACACTACGATCGCGATCACCGCGACGAGGATGAGCAGGTAGATGAAACTGTTTCTCAGCCAGCGAGAGCTCATGCGGTCAACCTAGCCTTCTCCCCGGATTCGCGGACGGGAACGGGGGTAGTTCGAATCAGTATAACAGAGCCCTTCGGCGAAGTAACGCGACGAGCAGAAGCCCGCTTGCGGCCCTGGGGCGAGCGAGTCCGACCGGCACGCTGGTAGTATCAGCACCGCCCGCGTGCCCACCCATCGGCGAATCCCTTACTCTTCATCCGACGCCAGCTTGCCCGCCTGCGCCCAGTTCTCTCGCGCGACGTCTTCGAAGATGACGATCGTCGCTTCGGGCGTCGTGTGGGCGATGTTGGCGACGGCTTCCGTGATGGCGCGCGCCAGCTCCTGCTTCTGCGCGTGCGTGCGCCCCAGGAACATCTCGACGCGGACGATGGGCATGGCGACCTCCTGTGACTGTCATATTCGTTTCGTTGCAGGACGGTCGGGCGCGACCCGCCGCCCTGTGCAATCTTAGCCCCGCGCGCCTCATCGGCCAGCCCGCCTTTACATCGCCCGCGAGCCGGTGCTAGCATCGCCGCGATGGGCCTCTTCCAGGCCGTCCCCACGCTCAGCGCCGAGATCGCCGCCTGGCGGCAGGGCTTCCGCACCGTCGCCGGCGTCGACGAAGCCGGACGCGGCCCGCTCGCTGGCCCCGTCGTCGCAGGCGCCGTCATCCTCGAACCCGGCCAGGCGCGC
>Ga0153916_10001490_pt1 | contig 16858 bp, 13 predicted proteins | sample Opewatmetagenome_FD_109642 | JGI IMG/M metagenome (GOLD analysis project Ga0153916, IMG submission 109642) | Freshwater wetland microbial communities from Ohio, USA - Open water 3 Core 3 Depth 4 metaG | ecosystem: Environmental > Aquatic > Freshwater > Wetlands | place: USA: Ohio, Lake Erie... | reverse complement strand
TAGATGTGCGGTTTCGATGTTCCGACGGGCTGCTCGTGGTCGTTCCCGTACACGACGTGGAGCACGCCTCTCGTGTCCACGAGCGCGGAGGGAGGCGCGTACTCCGTGTTCCCTCCCAGAGCAGTCGCTGCATAGAGGATCGACTCCGAGCTCCATGTCCCCGTGTACTTCCTGCTCGCGACCGTTCCTGCGTAGACATACACTGCCCACATGTCACTACCTGTGCCTGCGGGGACGATGCTGCCTTTTAGGGTTGTTTGAGGAATGCTGACGAGCATGCTCCCTGTCAACGCCCATGTCCCGGCGATGTCTCCTGCGACAGAGCTCTTGAACACACTCAGGTCGTACCTTGTAGGTGTGATAGAAGTGCAGTTGACGGACATCAGCCAGATATAGCCTGACGCATCCCTCGAAATATAGGTGTTCTTCGTTCCTGCGGCGAAGGAGGAAACGACCAATACTTTGTCTGCTGCGGACCAGGTGATTGTGTGCGTTGACGGCGACACCATTCCCCTCTGAACGTATGCATTCACCGTTGCGGCAGTCCGGTCGCCCACGGCATAGACCATGTTGCTCGTCGAGTCGTACCAGATCGAGGTCCTGACGACGCCGTTCGCATTGAAGATCCTGCCGTCGCTTGTCCAAGTCATTCCGTCCGCACTGTGCCTCGCAATCGTGTCTGTTCCGTCGACGTATACGCTCCAGAAGTTGACCCCATCGTAGAACAGCTTTCTCTGGTTGGAGGTTGCGGTCGACTCTGCCGAGTTGATGGTGCTATCCACTATCCACGCCCTAGTGCCGGGCATGTCGGCAGCGCGTGTACCTTGTGGCACTGATGTGGCGATGTCCGACCAGCCGCGCCAATCGGTCATCTCGATGACGAACTCAATCGATGAAACGCCAGATATACTTGAGGACGAGACGCCAAGCTCGAGCTGTTGGTCATCATTCTCTGCAGTCACCGTCCCCGAAACGAAGATCCACGAGCCGGATACGAACTCCTGGATCGACTTGGACGTGATCTTCTGGTTCACGCCCGTCACCTCAATCAGGTAGTCAGCGCCGATTGTCTTCGACGGATGCATCACGACGCTTCCCGTTGACGCCAACAGGTCAGTGTCCAAGAAGACCCTGAGGAAGTCCTCACCCGTCTTCTTCGTCGGTGTCACGACCCCGCCGCCAGAGCCTGAGGGCTTCGTCGTCTGCGACGGGACGAACGATCCGCCACACATGTCGCCCTTCACGCTGATATAGAACGAGGAAGACACGCTTGTGTTGACGGCCCCGACCGCGGAGATGTCGACGTTGGAGTCCTTCATCGCGGTCAAGTCACTGTCAGCGGCGGTCCTGCCGCTCCAATCCGCGAATGCCCCATCGATCTGGATAGAGGAGGGGGCAGTGTTGATGTACGCTCTCACGGGTTCGCCGACGACCAACACCGTGTCAAACGAGGATGTCACGCCGGTCTGGGCCAGGAACACAGACGCTACTGAGCCATCGGTCCAGCCGGAGGTGTCAATCATGACGTCAACCGTCTGCTCCTGGCCGACGGTCATGCTGATCGTCCCGGTCTGGGGAATGATGGGCGTCGCTCCCGAGACGGTCGGAACAATGCTCGTCACCATTCCCGAACCGCCCTGGCATGAGAGGGTCAAGCGCATCGCACCAACGGAGGGACCCTTCGCCACTATGCCCGTCGCGGCAACTGCGGGAATGGGCTGCTGCTTGACAACTAGGAGCGTAATGTCCTCGCGGACGGGGTAGCTGATACCCTGTTGGGATTGCCCGCTCTGCGAGGCAAGAACGTATCTCGCACCCGCGCTGATAACCGGGACATCCGCAACCCACTCGATCCTGTTCGCCGCCAACACCGCGCTAGCCGATCCCATGTTCTGCCAGCTGTTCCAATCGTCCCGCTCGGCAGTCAGCGGGAATCTCGAGAGCGGAGATGACGTGATCGATCCGTTCCAGCCATGAATCTCGACCATGTAGTCCGCGCCGATGTCTGAGACTATGTAGCCAGTGGACGAAGAGCCGTCGGAGTCCGCGAATAAGTAGAAGCTGTCGATTTCGGCTGTGCTCATAGTGGCAGCCTTGGTCGACACGAAGACGAACAGGTTTGAGGAACCGAGCTTCACAGCCCACTCGGTCACATTGCTGGCATCCGACGCGGAGTTGCGAAACATCTTGTACTTCGCCACGTCGGCCCAGTCCGAAAACTCCCCGTCGATCTTGATGGGCTCGGAGTCCTTCGAGTACGAGAGGAACATGAAAGTCGGGATGACCACGATGAGGACGACCAGAAGCGCGAGGAACTGCCACCGGGTCATGAGGCTCTTTGACCTGGAGCGTGCGGGTGCAGCTCTCGCTTCCGCCCTCGTCCCATTGGTGACCCCCGCTCCGTTCGTGAGGCCAGTCCCGTTCACAGCTCCTCTGCCGTTCGTGATGCCTTGGCTAGAAGGGCGAGTCTGAACAGAGATTGGGACGACCTCGCTGGGGGGAGCGGCTTCCGCGCGGACAGGCGGAGGCGTGACCTTCTCGACGATTGGCTCCGGCTTTGACGGCTCTGGTACGGGCACCTTCTTTGTCGCCACCGGAGCGACCGGACGGGACGGAGCGGTCGGCATCGGCGGGCGTCGCTCCTTGCGGAACCCCGACCCGCACCTCGAGCACGATTTCGCATCCGTGGGCGACAGAGCTCCGCACTCCGGACACTCCTTCATCGACTCCTCGGCGGAGAGCGGCACACCGCATCGGGGGCATTTGCTCTCGCCTCCTTCGAGGGCGAGGCCGCACTGCGGGCACTCGGGCTTCGCCTGGGGCAGTCTCGTGCTAGGGATGTCCTTGCGCAAGAAATCGGCGGCGCCGGGCACTGTAGTCTCGGAAGCTCGTTTCGAGATCACCCTCTGCAGCTCGGTCGCGCAGACAGGGCATCTTGTGAGTCCGGGAGGTACCTTGTTTCCGCAAAGCGGACAGTAAATCGCATGCTCATTGGCCAAGTCGTGCACCTCGGGGGAACGATGCGTTCGGCGGTCAGGATCCTGCATCCAGGGGTACTGACTCGCCTTAGGATTGTTATTGAGAGTGGGTGTATATATACAATCTGGCCGACGCCCATCGCCGTTGAGAAGATGATTCGTTTTTGGGCACTTCTTTACGCGGCCTCGCGGACCGCAGCCAGCACCCTGGTGATTTGCACAACCTTATTATAGATTGAACATGGTCGAGCAGCTCGGTGTTTGCTTGGCTTGGACCGGCCCGCTTGTGAAGAAGGACGAGTTCAGGTTCGAAATACCACGGACGTACAGACAGTGCATGTCGACCTCCGCCCTTATCTACTCCGACGATGAGATGATCAAGTCAGTCAAGCAGGACAACGCTCCTGAGCAGGCCGCGAACGTCGCCTGCATGCCTGGGATCGTCGGCCGGTCGCTCGCAATGCCGGACATACACTGGGGGTACGGCTTCCCGATCGGGGGGGTGGCGGCCTTCGACTCCGAGAAAGGCGTCATCTCGCCTGGCGGGATAGGATACGATATCAACTGCGGCGTCAAGCTGGTGCGGACGAACCTCACCCTCGGGGAAGTGTCCAAGGACATCGGGCAACTAATCGACACGATCTTCGACAACGTGCCGTCGGGCGTCGGCGAGAAGGGCAAGCTGAGGCTCTCGCACGCGCAGATCGACGACGTCCTAGAAGGGGGTGCGCGTTGGGCGGTCTCCGAAGGCTACGGCTCGGAGAAGGATCTCCAATCGTGTGAGGAGAACGGGTGCATGAAGACCGCTGACGCCTCCGTCGTTCAGGACCGGGCGAAACAGAGGGGCGCGCCACAGCTCGGTACGCTCGGCGGCGGGAACCACTTCCTCGAGGTGCAGAGGGTCGACAAGATCTACGAGCCGGATGCAGCGAAGGCGATGGGTATCCTCTCGGTGGATCAGATCATGGTGATGATCCACACGGGCTCGAGGGGCTGCGGTCACCAGATAGCGAGCGATTACATCCGGATCATGGAGGGTGCGCTCAGGAAGTACAACATACAGGTGCCCGACCGGCAGCTGGCATGTGCGCCCGTGACATCCCCGGAAGGCCAGGACTGCTTCAAGGCGATGAGTGCGGGGGCAAACTACGCGTGGGCGAACAGACAGCTGATCCTGCACTGGGTCAGGGAATCCTTCGAGCGCGTGTTCGGCAGGACCTCCGACGATCTCGGGCTTGACGTCATCTACGATATCTGCCACAACATATGCAAACTCGAGGAGCACTCAGTCGAGGGCAAGCGCAGAAAGCTCTATGTACATAGGAAGGGCGCGACGCGCGCGTTCGACAACACGCGAGAAGAGGTTCCGCAGCGATACAGGACTGTGGGGCAGCCAGTGCTGATACCCGGAGACATGGGCTCCGCCAGCTATGTGCTTCTCGGAACACCTGGAGCGATGAGCGAGACCTTCGGATCCACATGTCACGGCGCCGGCAGGATGCTCTCAAGAACTTCCGCGACGAAGCGGTTCTCGTACCACGATGTCATCGAGATGATGCGTTCCAGGAACATCTACATCAGGGCGGCCTCGAAGGAGGGCATCGTCGAGGAGGCCCCTGGGGCTTACAAAGACGTCGACGCGGTCGTCAGGATTGCGCACGGTGCCGGCATCTCCAAGATGGTCGCCCGGATGGTCCCGCTCGGAGTCATGAAGGGCTAGCCGCCAAGGAATCGCGCTGCCGCCCGGCTGACCTTCTCCCGGTCCTTGGCAGGGCACGCGACCATGACTGCGAACTCGTGCACCCGCCTGAACTGCAACGATGCCGCAATCGTGCTGATCCTCGGGAGCAGGCTCACCTTGCCGCCGTCAATCACGCGTATGTCGGTGAGCGAGATCCTCGGTTCCGATATCCCGATCTCACTAGAGGGGACGTCGATGATCACATGCCGGGGATCAATCCCAGCGCGGTGGGCGATCTCCGACTCGACCTGGCGGCGCTTCCTGATCGTCCCTAGGGAATCGACCTCATCCCATCCATCCTCGTCGACCTCCGCGACCGGAATCCCGAAGGCCTTCTTGTAGAGCCGCCTGTACTTGATCAGAGTGGCGACCTCCTCCTGATATCCGCCGTGGGATATCAGATGCGCGAGCAGGCCGGCATCCGTCATCCCGTGGATGTTCCCGACCTCCCGCTTGCCCAACTCCTCGACTGCCTTTGCCAGCATGAGCTCGGAGATGCGGACGGTCTTGTGGAAGTACACCGCGGAGAACATCAGGGCCCTCGCGACGAGCATGCCCTCGACCGCACTCAGCCCGCGCCGGTCAACAACGAGGTCGCCATTGAAGATCTCAAGCGTTCCGAGGAGGCGGTCGAGATCTATCACCCCGTACGCAACTCCGGTGTAGTGGGCGTCCCGCTTGAGATAGTCGAGCTGGTCCGCGTCCACCGGGCCGTTGACGAGCTGGGACATGTACCGCTTGCTGTTGAAGTGCGTCTGTCCCTTCGTGCGCTGCAGGGTCCTCTGGCCTACAGGCCCCGGCTCTGCCCCCTCCAGCAGGGAAGCGACCTCCTTGGGTGCGACCGAGTGCCGCTCCAGGGCCTCTGGGATGGTCTGGTACTTGCCGAGGATCCTCCGCTCCGCAGGGGACAAGGAGGTCTCATCCCCTTTGATCAGCCTCCGGGAGACGTCAGCGTGGTCGATCCCGAACTGCTCGTGCAGGACGAACTCGAAGGTGTGGGAGAAGGGAAGATGGCCGACATCGTGCAGGAGCGCGGCGCATTCGACGAGACGGGACTCGTCCTCCTTGATGTGGAGCGACGAGCAGATCCTCCGGGCCACCCAGTAGACCCCCAACGAGTGCTCGAACCTGGAGTGGTTCGCCCCAGGGTACACGAGATACGCGAGGCCAAGCTGGTGTATGCTGTGGAGGCGTTGCAGCTCAGGTGACTCGAGGAGGGCGAGGGCGACGCCCTCGAAGCCTATGCTTCCGTGGACGGCGTCGTGGACTACCTTGTGTTCGGCCAACGGTGGTTCGGACGCGCTTCAAGCATTATAAGGGTATTGAGCCCGAGGAGACTTATTAAGCGATAGAACCGCAAGCCAGAGTCATTCTCCCGTTTGATAATCCTTCGGAAAGGCTTTTAAAAAGCCACACCAATGATTAACTGCTTCCCCCTAGCCTCAGGAGAGCCCCCAATGGAGTCCACCGAGACGCGTTCAGAAGACAGAATACAGATGTTCATCGACGGCTTCGACAACAAGATCGGGGGCGGCGTGAAGAAGGGCCATGTCGTCCTGCTAGCCGGCACCCCGGGAACGATGAAGTCGTCAGTGGCGCTCAGCATGCTCGTCAACAACGTCAAGAAGAAGGGCGTGAACGTGCTCTATGTCAGCATCGAGGAGAGCAAGGAGAGCCTCCTGACCGCCATGGAGCAGCTCGGGTTCGGGACGATCGACGAGACCAAGTTCTTCATAGTAGACATCGGCAGGCTCAGGCTCGAGCACACTGACGCGGACGTGGGCCGGGACTGGTTCAAGATCCTGAAGGAGTATCTGCGGAAGAAGGTGGAGGGCGAGGGCGTCGAGATAGTCGTGATCGATTCGCTGACGGCCATCTACGCGCTCGCATCGATACAGAACCCGAGGCAGGAGCTGTTCCACTTCTTCGGTTTCCTCAAGAGGCTCGGGGTGACGACGTTCCTCATCTCGGAGACGCAATCGAACGGGGGATTGTACGGACCTTACCACGAGGACTTCCTCGCAGACGGGACGATCCTCCTCAAGTTTGTAGATGTTGGAGAGTCCGATGTCCAGTTGAGGATCCGCGCGGTCAAGATGAGGCACTCGAAGATACACCACGGGTACCTGACGCTGCTCTTCAGGGACGGGCAGTTCATGGCCACGAACCCGATCGCGGAGTAGCGCTCGAGCTGTTTCTGAAGACGATTGTCATCGATTCGAGCACGGGCCGCGGTTCTAGAACCCGCCCCGGAGCTTGTTCCGGTCGATCTTTACGCCCCTGGGGGTCAACATCAGGAGGTTCTTCCCGACCCCCGCGACGTCCCCGTCGACGTCCCGCGCGACGTTCTTCAGCTCCGCGGTGACCCTCTTCATCGTAAGGTCGTCGTTGGCGATGGATGTGTAGTCGAGGACGACTATGTTGCCGTTGTAGACCTCGTTCGTCAGAGGCGAGAGGTCCTCGTACCTGAACATCTCGCCCACCTTGACAACGGTCTTCGCGTTCTCGAGACCGGCGAGGCCCTCGTCCTCGAACACCATGTCCGTGAGGTCTATGTACTGTTCAGCCGCCATGCCCTCCCTGGGAAGGGCACTGTCGCCCGGATATGACTTCTTCTTGAGAATCGTCATTGTGCATCCCTCTGCCGAAGTAATCATCCTGACCGCATATAAAACTTTCATACATGCCAGACTGCGCTCCCGAATGCGTCAATCACTTCGTGATTGGAGCCCGAGAAGTCACGACGACGCAAGTCGGTGACGTCAAAAGTATCCGATGAAGCGATCAGTCCTTCTGCTCGTCCACGATCCACAGCTTGTCACCGACATGGTGGATCGACTCCACTGCCTTGCCCTTCTCTTTTCGCGCCATTGTCGCCGCATCGACGACCGCGCGACCGACCGCCAAGGGTTGCCGGTTCTTGATGTCGCGTATCCAGACGAGGTCTCCCGGTTTGATGTCGGGGTCCGATTCGACGATACCAGGGCCCATGACGTCCGCACCGTTGTAGACGAACTTCACCGCCCCCATGTCCACCGTGACGTATCTCTTCATTGCTCCGAACTTCAGAAGCCCCCTGACGGTCAGGAACGACTCTTTGCCCACAACGAGCGCAAGGGCCTTGCCACCCGAGAACACCGCCTCGTAGCCAGGGCCCTCAGCCACATCGACGACGTCCCCTTCCGAGAACGTCTTCGTCCCGAGGGTTGCATCGAGCTCGGCCGCGAGCTGAGTGACCTCCTTCTGCCGCAGCCGACGCCGCTTCCTAAACCTCAGCTCAGTCACTTTTCCTATCTCCGACCTCATCGGTCCGCAACCCCGCGGAGGCGAGCAGCTTGGCCGCCTCGTCCTGTTCGCGGCTAGCCCTCTCCGCGTCCCCGAGGGCTTTGTAGGCCTCGGACTTGATCTCGTGCGGCTCCCAGTCGGCGGGATCGATACCGAGTGCCAGGTCCGCGGAGTCGATGGCGGCTCTGTGCTTCCCGAGCCTGAGCTGAGTCTTGGCGAGCGCAACCGCTGCCAACGCATTCGAGGGGGAATCCCTAAGCACCGCAACGTACTCCCTGGCTGCCTCATCGTAGTCCCCGCGCTCCTCCGCCATCTCCCCCAGGAGAACCCGCGCCTTGACGGGATCAGGACTCTTCTCCCGCAGGACCTCGGCAGCCCCTTTTGCGTCTCTTGCGAATACCCTCGCGCGCGCCCTCAAAAGGGTGAGCATCGCCTCCGTCTCCCCGTTCGGCTTGACGCGGAGGAGCACCTTCTCAGCCTCTTCCACGTCCCCCGCGTCAAGAAGAAACGCGACATACGCAAGGTCGACCTTCGGGTCCCTCAGTCTCTCGATGACCTCCTTCAGGCCACGGGGCGTCTCGATCCTTCCCATCAGCCTGCTGAGCTCGAGCACACGGAGCACGCTCGATGCATTCTTGCCAGTGAGCGCCACTGTCTGGTAATTTGCAAGCGCCTCCTCGAACCTCCCGAGCCGAGCGAGGAGTTCCCCCCTCCGCACCATCGTCGAGACACCGCTAGCGACATCGAGTCGGACGGTCTCGAGACATCTCAGCGCCATCTTGAAGGACGAGTGCGCTCCTTCGGCGTCCCCGATCGCGAGCAGAATCTCACCCCTCTGGGTCCATCCCTGGTCGAACTCCGGGTTAAGGGTCAGTGCCTCCTCGATTGACCAGAGCGCCTCGTCCAGCCTGCCCATCTGCGTGGCGATGCTCGACCTCGCCTTCCACGCCTCGTCATACGACGGATTGAGCGCGATCGACTCGAGCACGAGGTCGTAGCCCGTCTCCGGGTCCCCAGTGTTCGCCCTGCAAACGCCCTTCGCATAGAGAGCGTAGTCGAACTCCGGGCTGATCTCGAGCGAGCGCTCGTGGAACGGGATCGCCTCGCCATACGCCCCGATCTTCTCGAGCGCGTTCCCGATGTTGTTCCATGCGATCTCGTAGTCCGGATCCACCCTGATTGCCTCGACGAACTTCGGGATGGACTCGGCGTACCTCCCGAGGTTGTAGAGAGCGTTGCCGAGGTTGTTCCAAAGCACGCGGTCCTTCGAGTCCTCGAGGAGGGCCTTCTCGTAACAGATGACCGCGTCCTCGAGCATGTCTGCGCCGTGGTAAGCATAGCCCTTGTTGTACCACGCGTTTTTGTACCTAGGGTCGAACTCCAAGGCCTTGTCGAAGCACTCGAGCGCCCGCGTCAGATGGCCTGCGCAGAAGTAGGTGTACCCGAGATTGTTCCAGACCTCCTTGTCGTTGGGCGCGAGCTTCAGGGCCTTTTCGAACGACTCGATCGCATGGTTGTAATCCCCCATCTCGTGCTCAGCGCCTCCGAGACGCGCGTACCCTTCGACGGCCGACGGGAACTTGTCGACGTACGCTCTGGCGCATTCCGCGGCCGGTTCCGGCAGCCCCGCCTCTAGATACAGATCGGTCTGCAGAAGAAGCGTGGCCGGATCGAACTCGACGAACTTGTCCATCACACCTATCGCCGCACGCGCCCTCCTGGGCCTGCCAGCGTTGGAATAGGAGGCCGCAAGGCCCGACCAATTCTCCTTCCTGTCCGGGTTGGTCGCGGCCGCCTTTGCGTATGCGTGTGCTGCGCGGTCGTAGAGTTCCTGGACGAAAAGCGAGTTCCCGAGATTATGCCACGCGAGCTCGTAGGTGGGGTTGATCAGCGACGCCTTCCTGTAGGAGTCAGAGGCCTCAGGATGACGTCCCAGGGCGTCGAGGGCGGCCCCCCGGTTGTTCCATACGACCTCGTTCCCGACCCCTTGGTCAATCGCCAAGTCGAAAAGCTCCAGGGCCCTTTCGTAGTTGCCGCCGTCGTACTCCTCGTTCGCCTCGGAGAACAGCTTCTGGCCCGGTGTCACGTCCTTCTGCTCGGCCGACTTGCTCTGGTTCACTGCCCCTGCCCATCGTGCGAATAGTAGATATTTCTTTTCAGGCCTCGCGGCCCTGCCAAAGGTTTAAATCCGCACGAAAGGATAATTCAAGGGGAAAGTCACCAGATGCTCATCCTCTTCAGGCCCTCTCCGATGTCGATCATGAAGGCCTTCATCGCGGGCAGGGTGCACAACGCGAAACCCATCGAGTACACGGAGGCCAAGAAGTTCTACTTCGAGGAGTACATGGACGCGGACAAGCTGGACTACGACTCCCTCTACGAGCGCTACAAGGAGACCTATGGAGGCCTTGACTTCCTCGAGGACGACAAGATGTGGGAGATCATGGAGGACGAGATATTCTGGGCCTCCAGGTTCGACTCGCCCGACAGGTACCAGCTGATCTTCTCCGTCCTCGGGCAGATCGAGCGGACGGGCACGAAGCGCTACCTCGCGCAGGAGACCGCCGAGGCGAGGGAGATGAAGGACCGAGTCAGGAGGGTCACAGGGGAGTTCAGGAGGGCCAAGCAGTTCATCGCGTTCGTCACTGACGAGAAGGACAAGGCGCTGATCGGCAAGGGGAGCTTCGAGCACCGCATCGCGGACCTAGTGTTGAGGCACTTCGCGAGGAAGTACCCCGGGTACTCCGTGGTTGTGCTAGATGGCGAGCACGCGCACATATGGCACAAGGACAGGATCCTGGTCGATTCGAGGCGCAAGTTCCCCGAGAAGCCGGGGAAGCGCGACGCGTCCAGGTACTGGATGCTCCTGTCCGACCTGAAGCATCTCGAGTCAAAGCTCGACCGGGACTACCCGGAGGTCCCGCTGCCCCGGAACTACTGGAAATGGGTGGAGGACGGCGTCCAGGCGTTCGGAACAGTGCCGAAGGTCACGCTCGACGATTTCGGCGAGGCGTGAGGTTCTTATAGCGGCAAATTGGGGGCAGACAGAGGCCGGGTTCTGCTTCCAGGACGGAAAAGCTAGATATCTCAGCAAGGACATAGACACGTGCGGCATCACCCAGAGGACGGTATCAGCACGAGCGCAAGAGGGCAGACCGAGAGCGCAGAGCGACTGCGGTTCTACATGGACCTGGTTTCGCACGATATGCTCAACGACAACCAGGCAGTGCTCAGTTATCTTGAGCTAATCCTCGCCATGCCGGGGCTGGACAAGAAGGCGGCGGAGTACGCCAAGAAGGCGATTTCCCACGTGCGCTCGTCCACCATGCATATCGAGAACGTTAAGACTATCGTGACCCCGAGGAGGGCCACGGCGGCCCAGCCGGAGACCACGGATCTCCTCGCCTCGATCAAGGGGGCTTCGGACGAGCTTGGCCGGCACTTTCCGAACAAGAAGATCAAGGTCAACTTCCCTCATCAGCCCGGAAAGGCGCTCGTCGCGGGTGGCGGCCTCATCAAGAAGCTCCTGGAGACGGTAATGTCGAGCGTAGTGAAGCTGGACCTCGAAGCGGAAGTCGCCCTCAACGTGAGCGTCTCGGAGGAGATGAGCTACGGCAACAGGTGCTGGAACGTCAAGATCGAGGATCCGAACGTGAAGGTTCCGGCAGTCGTGACGGGCGCCGACATAGACAGCGTCCATACCCAGGATAGCTCCCGGGTGGTCAAGATGTCCGGGCTGCTGTTCGCGAAAATGGCCGCCGAGGGGCTCGGCGGGGCCTTCGAGGTCGAGTCGGACGGTGGTCCTGACAAGGGAGCCGTCTTCGTCGTGAGGCTAAGGAGGGCTGGAAATCGATGACGAGCGTTCTGATTGTCGATGACGAGATGTTCATCGTCGAACTGTACCGGGACATCCTGCAGCTGCGTGGCTACAAGGTCGTCGGGACGGCCTTCGACGGTGAGGAGGCGCTCCGGAAATACACCTCCACCAACGACAAGCCGGACGTCATCATAATGGACCACAGGATGCCCGTCATGAACGGCGTGCAGGCCACCAAGGAGATCATGAAGATGAACCCGAGTCAGAAGGTCATCTTCGTGAGCGCGGACGTCCTGATCGAGAAGGAGGCCAGGGAGGCCGGTGCGCTCGAGTTCCTGCCGAAGCCGTTCCGTATGGACGACTTGATAGAGAAGATGCGGCGCATCTCGTCGCACTAGGAAGAACAGCGGTTTGCGCTCGCACTGGCAATTATATACTCACCATCTAATACAAACCGATAAGTTAAAAAAGCCGGGGGGCATATTGGCCTCCGGACAGTGCGAGCTGATGTTGGAGAGTTTTACCAAGGCTAGATCTATGAGCTTCCCGCGCCAGGTGATGGCCGGACACGGCTGCGTCAACCAGCTTGGGACCGTCTGCAAAGACTTCGAGCTCAAGGGAATCGGCCTCATTGTCACCGGCCCCACGACGGGGACCCTCGCCGCCAAGCAAGTCCGGGATTCACTGGAGGAGGCGGGGTTCGAGGTCCAGCAACTGGAGGTGACAGGGGCGACCCAGCAGAACCTTGTCAAGGTGGAGGAGGTCACCAAGGACGTCAAGGCGTCCTTCCTGCTAGGGGTCGGGGGAGGGAGCAAGATCGACCTCGCCAAGCTCGCCTCGGCGAACCTGAAGATACCGTTCATCAGCGTGCCCACGTCCGCGTCGCATGACGGGATCGCGAGCCCGAGGGCATCCATCAAGGACGGCGGAAACGCACTCTCGCTCAACGCCAGCGTCCCGATGGGCATCATCGCTGACACCGAGCTGATCGTGAAAGCGCCCTACAGGCTCCTCGCCTCCGGATGCGCTGATGTGATTTCCAACACGACCGCCATACTCGACTGGCAGCTCGCTCAAAGGCTCCGGTCGGACGATTTCAGCTCCAGCGCGGCGAACCTCGCGAAGTACGCCGCCGAATCCATTATAGATCAAGCCTCCCTGATCAAGCCGAACCTGGAGGAGAGCGTCTGGGTCTGCATACGCCCAATCATCATCTCCGGGATCTCGATGGCCGTAGCCGGTTCCTCGAGGCCGACGAGCGGCTCGGAGCACATGTTCTCTCACTATCTCTCTAAAATCGCGCCAGGCAAAGCGCTCCACGGGGAGCTTTGCGGCGTCGGGTCGATCATGATGATGTACCTTCATGGAGGGGATTGGAACAGAATACGAAACGCCCTCACCTTGATAGGTGCGCCCACGACAGCCGAGGAGCTGGGCGTGTCCAAGGAGCAACTGACAGAAGCCCTTGTGCACGCCCACGAGATCCGCAAGGATCGGTACACCATCCTCGGGGACAGGGGGCTCGCGTCCGACGCAGCCGAACGCCTGGCGAGGCTCACAAAAGTGGTCTGAAAGCGAGGTGCTCGGAATGGTGCTAGTGACTGTCGTCGGGGAGTCTCAGTGCAAGAGAGGGTTCGAGTTCGTTTTCGGCGGTCCTCTCGCGGACTGCCGGGACTGCAAGGTGAAGAACGTCTGCTTCCACCTGGAACAGAATCGGTGGTACAGGGTGACGGAGGTCCGAGACGTCCACCACGACTGCAAGATACACGAGGGGGGCGTGCGGGTGGTGGAGGTCGAGCGGCTGCCGACCAGGGCGGCGCTTCCGAAGGGATACGCAGTCGAGGGGTCCATGATAACCTTCGAGGAGTCGAACTGCGACAAGCTGGGCTGCCCGAACTTCAAATCGTGCAGGCCGCTAGGAGCCTCAGAGGGAATGCGGTTCAGGATCGCGTCCGTGGAGGGCGAGATAGACTGCCCCAAGGACCGGAAGCTCACTGTCGTCTTACTAGAATGACGATGAAGACAGCCACCGCAACGACGACCGCCGACAGGGCAACAACGATCGCGACCGTCGTCCCGTTGATGACCGGTCCTCGGTCGAGAGGCAGGAAGGTAAGCGTCATCGTCGACTGGCCCGAAGGGTAGTTCGCCGTGTTGCTCGAATCCTCGACCTCGACCCGATATTCGAGGACTCCTCCAGTCTCGTTCACCAGGATCAGGAATGACCAATTCTGCCTGGAAGCATCGTTTGAGTCCGCCAGTCGCGTGCTCGTGACCCATTCTCCGCCGTCGATCCTGTAGACCAGCCTCACGGTCGACACGCCGTAGCAGTCCGAGCACGCTACATCGATGCGGATATATCGATCGACGAAGTCGTCGAGATGCTCCTCGATGAGGACCCCACTGACGCCTGATATGGTCGGGGCTGTCTGGTCCACAACTTCGAGGGGAATGCCTGTGGAGTTCCACACCGTCTCGCCTCCAACAGTGGCGCTCAGGCGGACGAGATAGGAGCCCAGCCGCATGCCAGGTGGGACGACGAGAGTGTAGTTGCTGCCATTCGTCCGCGGCACGTCGTATCTCACTCCATCACCGGAGCCAACCACAATGAACTCCGCTGTCATGCCCGGAAGCTCGGCATAGTCCCAGATCGAGGCGCTCAACGACCAATCGAAAGACCCATCGACTTGAGAAGGGATTGAGAAGTCCACCCCTTTCGGCGGCCTCAGCGGCGAGGAGACGAGGAAGCTGTGAGCACCATACGGGGCGTATTGGGGGGACATCATGAGAACGCCGGCGTTGTCTCGGGCGGTGAAATAGTAGGCAACCGTGCTCCCGATATCGGCGGGAGGCAACGTGGCGGAATAGGTATCGTTTCCGCCGCGGTTGATCATGGGTGTCCTCGACCAATACTCGCCGTCCGCGCTGTGCACGAGCTCGACGGACGAGTCATTCACCCCTCTGTCGGCGGTGATGGCAACATCGACCGGGAATCCAAAACCTGAGTAGTTCCTGGCAGAGTATGGCACATGCGAGATGTTGAAGCCCCGCTCCTGCCTGTCCCCTGCGACCTCTATCCCGAGCAGCGCGGTCTCGGTGTTGACTGCGATGATCTGTGCAACAGTGGTCGCGTTTGCTGGGTGGAATTCGTCGCCAACCTCGATAGCGAACGCGTAGACCCCTGCGTTTCCGTACATCCAATCCGCCGAGTCCCCCGTGGTGGGATAGAGGGTGATGGACTGTTCGGAGAGGTATCCGTTCACCGATCCGAACTCCGCCCCGATCCTGGAGAGGTCTCCGTGGTCAGCAGTGTGGTTCGCCGTGTACCCCCACGGCCAGAGGACCAGGTTACCAAAGGAGTGGAAATCGATCGAAATCGTGAAATCGTGGCCGAGGACTAGATCCCGGATGGCCTGCGTCTCGGGCTCCGAGAACGGGTATTCGCCGCAATAGACATCGCTGTCAGGCGTCGTCGAAGCTCCGACCCCGCCCCAGTCTCCAAGAGGATCTCCGTTCGAGGCACCGTCATAATTCCTGTTCAGGTCCACCCCAAAGGTGAGATCAGCGTTCAGGTGCCGGTTCTTCCGCCAACCCTCATCGGTGCTTAGGGCATAGTCGAGCCCGTCGGGGTTCACCACAGGCACCAGCCATATCTCACGGTTATCCACGAGCCAGCTAAGGCGCAGGTCGGTACCATAACCGTCGACGAGTCGCATGGCCAGCTCCAGGACGATCTCGGAGGTGGTCCATTCCCTGGCGTGATGGAGCGCAGTGATGAGCACCTCTGGCTCAGCCTCCTCACTGGAGACATTGTCGGATATCTTCAACGTTAGGATGTCTCTGTCGGAGATGCTCTGAGCCTTCTCCCAAGAATCGCCGATGTCGTAGACCTTTGAAATCGCAGGATGTGCGGCCTCCAACGCGAGGAGTTCAGATCTCATCTGCGAATAGTCGCGATACGCGTAATCTGCTGCGACCACCATTGACTGGCCGTCGACTGCCAGTACCTCCGTCTCTGAGTGGGGAGTCTCGACGTCGGATCCTGGAAAGAACGCGAGCAATCCCACGAAAGCCATAACCGCGACTGAGCTGACAAACTCCTCCCGAGACGTGCTCGGACGGGCCCCCGGCTTGTACGCGGCCAATCACCCGCCGCTGACAGGCGGAAGAAAGGAGACCTCGTCGCCGTCCCTAAGGACCCTTGTCGGGGCGCCGTAGTCCTTGTTGACGGACAGGATGATATGCTCCCGGAACTTGCCCATCTGAGGGAATCGCGCGATATAGTTCTCCAGGAGCTGCTGCACAGTCGTTCCTTCCGCTACTGTTATGTCTTCCTCCTTCGCGCCAGCAATATCTCTGAAAGCGGCAAAGAGCTTCACCTTGATCTTCATAGCGTCCCTCAGTGCAGTTAGGTGGCTGTTTGTAAGGGCCTCCCGATATTCAAACAATGCGACCGAAGTCGGTGCTTCAACCCGGGTTTGACAAGGAGCTAGCAGTCCACCGGAAACACTCGAAGCAAAGGGGTGCCACGCACCCAATATGTAGGCCTACCACTCTGAATCTCGACAATGCTGGTAACCTCAATCGGTATATAATCTGATAACAGATTAGATACAATTGGAATGATTTCCTGTGGAAACGCCTTCGAGTCTGTTACCAGGTCGAGTTCGGAAACATCTTTATCCGATTCATTCCGTTCGAGGAATGCAGGCAGTAGCAAGGCTTTTCACGCTCCGAGAGCCGTGGAGGGTGGGGGCGTCCAGGTGGGCTTCTCTTACAGGCAATCTTGGCGAGGCCATCGACGACAACGCCTGCAAAGAACTCGTCTAAAGGGAACGGAAGCGATAATAGAGGGGGAGAAATGTCGGCCGTGTCAGGGCATCCAAGAGTAGGTTCGGCCACCCCGTCGAACAATCATTCTTCATCAGGCTATGGCTGGTCCGTGGAACCGCAGATCACTTCGAACGCCAAGGTCGTGCTTGAGAGAAGGTACCTAAGGAAGGATGACTCTGGCAAGCCTGTGGAGACGGCCAGAGG
>Ga0153916_10001489_pt1 | contig 16866 bp, 19 predicted proteins | sample Opewatmetagenome_FD_109642 | JGI IMG/M metagenome (GOLD analysis project Ga0153916, IMG submission 109642) | Freshwater wetland microbial communities from Ohio, USA - Open water 3 Core 3 Depth 4 metaG | ecosystem: Environmental > Aquatic > Freshwater > Wetlands | place: USA: Ohio, Lake Erie... | reverse complement strand
TGAGGAGCCTGGTTCAGGGTCGCTCAGAACTCGACGGGTGGTCCCTGCCACGAATCGTCGCGCGGCTGGGCGCGGGCGAGCGCTTCGGCGGCCTCGCACCAGCCCTCGCATGCGTTGCGACCTGGGCGGCGGCGCCAGAGATTCAAGAGCCCCTTGCACTTGGCATAGAAGCGAAAGAACCGCAGCACATTGCGGCGCTCAGGCAGCGTCGGAGGGCGGTCGCTGCACACCAGCTTGTCGTCCGTCATGCCGCGGTCGGTCAGCGTCACCGCTCCCCACGCCTTGACCCGTACGGTAGCGCCGAGCTGCAGCCGCGGCCCGAGCACCAGCGCATCGAGCAGATCGCCCTCGAGCCCCAGGAACTGCGGCACGGACCCGTAATTGAACGGACACGGCAGCGGCGAGATGAAATCGACGTGGCCGGTGGACCCGCGCTTGAGAAAGCTGCCGCGCGGAACCTCGATCACCACTTCGACCTCCGGCGGCTCGGCCGCCGCCTCCGCGGCCGCGGACGCGCTGCGGTTCGCGTCGTTCATGGCGCGAGCGCTTTTACAGCACCCTCTCGCCGTACTTCGCGATCGCTTTCTCGGAGAGGGTGAGGCCGAGGCCGGGCGCCTGGTTGAGCGTCAGCCAGCCGTCGGCGATCTTCGGCGGGTTCTCGAACAGCTCCGCTTGCAGGGGATCGCGCTCGGGGTCGGTAAACGACTCGACGATCGCGCCCGCGGGGCTGGCGGCGACGATGTGGCAGTGGATGAAGCAGTCGTGGTGCGGCGCGACCTCGACGTGGTTCAGCTCGCACAGCGCGGCGAGCTTGCGCCCCTCGGTGAAGCCGCCCGACATGGTGCAGTCGAACTGAAGTATTCGGATCGCGTCCTCCTCCAGCAGTGCGCGGCAGCCCCAGCTGGTCAGCTCGCTCTCGCCCGCCGAGAGCGGGATGCGCGTGTGCTTCGCCAGGAGCTTCAGCTCCCTGCGGTCGTCGTGCCAGCGCACCGGCTCCTCGAGCCAGCGGGGCTTCAACGGCTCGAGCAGGCGCGCGCCCTCGATCGCGGTGTCGAGGTCCCAGCCGCGGTTGACGTCGATCATCAGGTCGTTGTCCCAGCCGATCACCTCGCGCACGACCTCCAGCCGCGCCATGTCCTCTGCGAGCGGCAGGCCGCCGACCTTGGCCTTGAAGCCGCGGTGGCCCTGGGCCTTGAGCATCTGCATCTCGTCGCGCAGCTCGCTCATGCCCTTGCCGTCGCGGTAGTAGGCGCAGGTGACGTACGCCGGCACCTTGTCGCGGTAGCCGCCGAACAGGCGATACAGCGGCAGCTTCGCGGCCTTGCCGACGATGTCCCAGCAGGCGATGTCGACCGCCGCGGCGATGCGGATGAGCGACTCGCGCGTCCAGCCCTTCTCGTGCGCCAGGCGCTGAGAGGTGAGCGCGAAGAGCTTCTGGTACACGCGCTCGGGCGCGAGCGGATCGGCGCCCACCACCTGCTCGGCGATGCCCGACTTGAACGCCTTGATCGGCGCCTCGATCGGCGTATAGCTGGTGGCGATGCCGAAGCCCTCGACGCCGGCGTCGGTGTGCAGGCGCACCAGGATCTCGTTGGCGCGCGGCACGATGAAGTTGCTGACCCAGTGCGGCGCGCCGGTGTCGGGCGCGCGCAGGATGAACGCTTCGAGGCGGGTGATCTTCATGGCGGTCTCAGGCTTGGCCGCGCGCGCGCCGCTCGAGCGGCAGGAGCGCGTGGTAGGTGAAAGCGTGCACCGGGGTCTCGACGCCGCACTCCGCGCCGAAGCGCACCAGCGCGCCGTTCCAGGCGTCGAGCTCGGAGGGCTTGCCGGCCATCAGGTCGCGCTGCATCGACGCGGTCGCGCCCTCAGGCAGGCTGTCGTAAAAGCGCCACAGACCGGTCTTGAACTCCTCGAACAGCGCGTGGCCGCGGCACAGGCCGATCGCGATCCCTTCGTCCATCGCGCGGTCGATGAGCGCGCGCGTCTCGGGGTGCTTTCTGATCACGCCCATCGGGCTGCGCGCGAGCGCGCCCAGGCCCGCCCAGGAGGTGACGGTGACGAGCTTCTTCCACAGCTCGGTGCGGATGTCGGCGCTCACCTTGGCCTCGACGCCGGCCCGGGCGAACGCCTCGCGCAGCGCCTCGGCGCGCGCGGAAGCGCCGCTGGCGAGCTCGCCGAACTCGACGTAGGCGCCGGGATTGACGTGGCGCACCACGCCCGGGGACTCGACCAGGCTGAAGACCTTGGACAGGCCGCCGAGCACGTGCGCGGCGCCGAGCGTGCGGGCGAGCTCGTCGGGCGCTTCCACCCCGTTCAGGAACGGCACGACCATCGTCTGCGCGCCGACCAGCGGCCGCATGGCGCGCGCCGCGTCCGCCACCTGCCAGGTCTTGACCGCGACGAGGACCGCGTCGGCGACGCCGAGCGCCGCCGGGTCGCTCGTCGCCCGGGGCTTTTCCAGGTGCAGGTCGCCCAGCGGGCTGAGCACCCTGAGGCCGTTCCGTTGCATCGCCTCGAGCTGCGCGCCGCGCGCGACGAAGCCGACCTCGTGGCCGGCCGCGGCGAGCCGCGCGCCATAGTACGCGCCGAGCCCGCCGGCGCCGAAGATCGCGAATTTCATGGTGGGCGCCACTTTACGGGAAAACAGGGACAGACCCTATTTTTCCGCATAGCGAAATAATAGGGTCTGTCCCTGTTTTCAGTTCAGCGCGGCCTCTTCGCGGAAGTGCGCCTGGATCGCCTCGACCTCGTCCCTGGCCGCGACCAGCGCCTCGACTGCGTCGGCGTCGAACAGGTGCCCAGCGTGCGCCTTCAGGTAGGCGAACGCAGCCTTGTTCTCCCACGCCGCCTTGTAGGGACGGTCGCTGGTCACGGCGTCGAACACGTCGGCGACCTTGATGATGCGCGCCTCGATGGGGATCGCGTCGCCCGCCAGGCCGAGCGGATAGCCGCTGCCGTCGGGGCTCTCGTGGTGGCAGCCGACGATGTTGCGCAGCATGCCGATGTGGGCGATCTGCCCGAGGCCGAACTCGCGGATCATGACCTCGACCATCTCCAGGCCCTTGGCGACGTGCTCCTTCATCTCCGCGGCCTCGGCCGGGGTGAGCGGGCCCTCCTTCAGCAGCACGGCGTCGGAGACGCCGACCTTGCCGAGGTCGTGCAGCGGCGCGAGGTCGCGGATCAGCTCGACCTGCTCGTCGCTCAGGCCGTGGCGCGCGGCGAGCGCGAGCGCGACCAGGTGCGCGAAGCGCGACATGCGCTCCAGGTGCGCGCCGGTCTCCTCGTCGCGCTGGCGGCTGAACTCGCGCGCCGTCTTGGCGGCGGCGCCGAGCGTGCGGATCGGCTCGAGCTCGTGCAGCACGAGCAGGCGGATCATCTCCGAGTAGATCCACAGCCGCTTCTCGACCTCGGGCGTGAAGAACGCCGCGTCGCTCGAGTCGTAGAACAGGAAGCCGTACAGGTGGCCGTCGTCGCGGATCGGCAGCGTGTAGCTCGAGCGCACGCCCGCGTCGATGACGCGCCGCGCGGCGTCGCTGCGCGTCGCCACCGCGCCGCCGGGTGTGGCGAGAATCCGCGGCCGTCCGCTCGCGGCGACCTCGCGCAGCGACGGGTAGTCGGCGAGCCTGGCGTCGAAATGGCTGAGCGGCGCCGTGCCGACGGTCGAGTGCACGTAGGTGGTGAGGTGGTCGGTTTCCACGTCGTACACCGCGACCGCGACGCGCTCGAGGCCGCCTAACTCGTCGCGCAGGCGCGCGTGGATCTCGGCGAGCTTGGTTCCGATCCTGTTGCGGCTGTCGCCCATGTTGCTTGGACTGTAGTCCTCGCGCGACGTTCGGTGCAACCTCGCCGCTGGCGGGGGTATCATCGCCCCATGCCGCAGTCCCCGTCCTCGCTGAACCGCGGGCTGAGCGAGCTCGGCGGCGCGCTGATGGAGCACCCGGCGAGCTGGCTGCGCGTGCTGCGCTTCGCCGGCGTGGCGATCGTGATCGCGCTTTCGCCCTCGTCCTGGGACGCCGCCATGCGCCGCGCCGCCGCGCTGCAGGTCCATTTCTCGGCCTGGCAGGCGCTGCCCGGCTTCACGCTCGCCTGCGCGCTGCTCAGCTACGTGCTGATCCTCATCGTCGAGGGCACGGCGCACGCCTACGGCCTGTCGCAGTACGCCCTCGGGCTGACGGTGCGCGTGCTGGTGCTGGAGCTGATCCCGGTGCTCGCCGCGCTGTTCGTCGCGCTGCGCTCGGGCGCGGCGATCAGCACCGAGGTGGCGCTGCGGCACATCCGCGGCGATTTCGCGACGCTCGCGGCGGCCGGCCGGGATCCGCTGCGCCACGACCTGGTGCCGCGCGCCGTCGGCGCCGTGCTGGCCGTGATGCTGCTCACCTACGTCAGCTCGGCGGTGGCGCTGGTGCTCGCGTACGTCGCGCTGTACGGCTACTCGCCCTGGGCGATCGACGGCTTCGTGCGCGTCACGGGGCAGGTGTTCGGGCCGGTGGCGGTCGCGGCCCATGCGCTGAAGACGCTGCTGTTCGGCGCGGCGGTGGCGGCGATCCCGATCACCGCGGCGCTCGCCGTGCCGCGCGAGGTCGAGATGGCGCCGCTCGCGGTGCGGCGCACCATGGTGCGGCTCGGCATCGCCATCGCCCTGATCGAGGGCGGCTTCCTCGCGGTGCTCTACGCCTGAGGCGCGCAGCATGGCAGACGACCGCAGCCCGCAGGTCCCGCGCCACGTCGAGCTGAAGGCGCTCGCGCTGCTCGCGCTCGTCGTCGGACTGCTGGCGGCGTTCGTCGTGTACGTGCTGTACGCGCGCGGCACCTTCGAGGAGACGCAGCGCCTGGTGCTGATGGCCGACAACTCCGAGGGCGTGAGCGTCGGCGCCGACCTCACCTTCTCGGGCTTCCCGGTGGGGCGCGTGCAGAGGATCGAGCTCGCGCCGACCGGCCAGGCGCGCATCGTGATCGACGTGCCGCAGAAGGACACGCGCTGGCTGCGCTCGACGAGCGTGTTCACGCTCGAGCGCGGGCTGGTGGGCGGCGCGCGCCTGCGCGCGTTCACCGGCAACCTCGACGACCCGCCGCTCGCGCCCGACGCGGTGCGCCCGGTGCTGCGTGGCGACACCACCGACGAGCTGCCGGCGCTCATCCAGAGCCTGAAGCGCGTGCTCGACAACTTCGAGCGCATGACCGCGGCGGATTCCGACATCAACGTCAGCCTCGGCGCGCTGCGCTCAATGGCCGAGCGCCTCGGCGGGCGCTACGGCGCGCTCACCGCGCTGCTCGGCAGCGAGGAGGAGGCGAAGAAGCTGATCGCCTCGATCGACCGCGCCAATGCGCTGCTTGCCTCGCTCGAGCAGCTGTCCGCGAAGCTCGGGCGCACGGTCGACCACGCCGACGCGCGCGTGCTCGGCGCCGGCGGCGTCGTGGACGAGACGCAGAAGGCGATCGCGCAGTTGAACGCCGCGCTCGGCGACGCGCGCGAGACGCTGAAGAAGGCCGACGCGGTGCTCGCCGAGGCGCAGAAGGCCGCCGCCAACACCAGCGCCGCGACCGAGGACCTCGGCGCGCTGCGCGCGCAGGTTGAGGCGAGCCTGCGGAAGCTCTCCGCGCTCATCGAGGAGATCAACCGCAAGTGGCCGTTCGAGCGCGACACCGGGGTGAAGCTGCCGTGAAGCGGCTCGCCGCCCTGGGCGCGCTGCTCGTTGCCGCCTGCGCCGGCGGCCCGCCGCCGCCCGACTGGCAGCTCGAGGGGCACGGCGCGCTGGAAGCCTACAAGGCCGCGTACCTGAAGGGCGACGAGCGCAGCGCGGGGCTCGAGTTCGCGCGCGCGCGGCGCGAGTTCTCGAGCACCGGGCGCGCCGAGCGGGTGGCGCAGGCCGAGCTCACGCGCTGCGCGCTGCGCACCGCGAGCCTGGAGTTCGACGACTGCCCGGGGTTCGCGCCGCTCGCCGCCGACGCGGGCCCCGCGGCGCGCGCCTACGCCGCCTACCTCGCGGGGCGCTGGGACGGGCTCGACGCGTCGCTGCTGCCCGCGGCGCAGCGCGCCGTCGTCGCGGGCGGCGCGGCGGCGCCGATCGAGGACCCCCTTTCGCGCCTGGTCGCCGCGGGCGTGCTCATGCGGACGAAGCGCATCGCGCCGCCCGACATCGCGGCGGCGATCGAGGCGGCCTCGGCCGAAGGCTGGCGGCGGCCCCTGGTCGCCTGGCTCGGCGTCGAGGAGCAGCGCGCGCAGGCCGCGGGCGATGCCGCGGCCGCGGCGAGCATCCGCCGGCGAATAGAGTTGGTGCTGGAAGGCAAGAAATAGGGACAGACCCTATTTTTCGCTATGTTGAAAATAGGGTCCGTCCCTATTTTCCAAATGAAAAGGCCCCGCTCCTTGGCGGGGCCTTTGGCCCGTACTCGTCGGGCGGCGCCGTATCGGCGCGATCTTCTCCGCGGCTACGACCGCGGTTGAGCTTGCCTTTCCGCCGCAACCCGGGCCGCGGCATCGAGGGCACGGTATCCAGACGGTTGCCGGGAATTCCGCTTCGCCGGTCTTTTGGCGACCCTCGCAAACTCGATTCCACCATAGGCTTCCCGCGCGCGCGCGTCAACGGGAACATTCGAGATTTGTTGACCGACGTCACCAACAAAAAATAGCTAAAAATAGGGACAGACCCTATTTTCGGGGCGGGGCGGCGAACAGCGCGGCGGCGGTGCCGGCAAAGGCGAGCGCGGCGAAGGTGCCGAGCGAAGCCGCGTAGCTGCCGGTCGCGTCGCGCAGCGCCCCGGAGAGCACCGGCCCGGCCGCCTGCGCGGCGACCTGCACGGTGAGCGCGACGCCGCGGATCGCGCCGTAGCTGCGGCGGCCGAAGTACTCGGCCCAGGCGATCGGCAGCATGGTGAGCAGTCCGCCGATGCCCAGGCCGAACAGCGCCGCGGCGGCATAGGCTGCAGGCGCGGCGTGCACGCTGCCCATCAGCAGGCTGCTCGCCGCCAGCGACAACCCCACCAGCGCGAGCGCGAAGCGCAGCGGCACGCGCCGCGGCCAGAAGCCGTAGGCGAAGCCCGCGATCGCCGAGAGCGCGGCGAAGGTGCTGACCGCGGCCGCGGCCATCGCGGGATCGAGGCCGCGCTCGATGAGCAGCGGCGCCTGGTGCAGGCTGATGCCGGACTGCACTGGGTAGACGAGCAGCGTGTACAGCGACAGCAGCCAGAACGCCGGCGTGGCGAGCGCTTGGCGGCGCGTGTAGGCGGGCTCGTGCGCCGGCTGCGCCGCCGCTGCGCTCGCCTGCGCCGCGGCGCGCGGCGGGGCGCGCTCGCCGTCGGGCAGCTCGCCGAGGTCCTCGGGCCGGCGCACGTGCAGCAACCAGGTCGGCACGAAGCCGACCAGCAGCACGGCGGCGCCGATCGCCACCCACGCGGTGCGCCAGTCGCTCGCCTGCATCACGAAATGCGCGACCAGCGGCATCGCCACCAGCCCCGACATCTGCGCCAGCGTCGCGACCGAGGTGACGAACGCGCGGCGCCGGGCGAACCAGCTGACGATCGAGCCGTAGATGCCGAGGTCGTAGGGCCCGGCAAAGCTCATGCGCGCGGTGCAGTAGAACGCGTAGAAGAAGGCGAGCGACTGCGTGAACGACAGCAGCAGCACCGGGATGCCCGTGAGCAGCACCGCGAGGCACAGCACGGCGCGCGCGCCGTTGCGGTCGAGGAACGCGCCGATCGCCGGCGAGACCAGCGCGCCGAGGATGCCGCCGATCGACACCGCGCCGGAGATCGCGGTGCGCGACCAGCCGAACTCCTGGGTCATCGGCTCGACGAAGATCGACAGCGTCGCGACCGCGGAGCCCTGGCGCGAGAACCCCGCCGCGCACACGCAGGCGAGGATCACCCAGCCGTAGTAGAACGGCAGCCGCGCGGCGAGCGCCTCGACCAGGCGCCGGCGCGTCGCGAAAATGGGGTCCGTCCCTATTTTTGGCTGCCCTTGACCGCGAGCAGCTCGACCTCGAACACCAGCGTCGCGTTCGGCGGCACGACGCCGCCCGCGCCGCGTTCGCCGTAGGCGGTCTCCGGCGGGCAGGTGAGCCGCGCCTTGCCGCCGACCTTCATCTTCTGCACGCCTTCGGTCCAGCACTTGATCACGCCGTCGAGCGGGAACTCGGCGGGCTTGTTGCGCGCGTACGAGCTGTCGAACTCCTTGCCGTCGGGCAGCGTGCCGCGGTAGTTCACCGTGACGACGTCGGTCGGCTTGGGCGATGCGCCCTTGCCTTCGCGCAGCGACAGGTAGACCAGCCCGCCGTAGCCCTTGACCGCGCCCTTCTCCGCCGCCGCCCTGGCGAGCACCTCGCGCCCCGCGGCCTCGGACTTCTGCGCGGCGGCTGCCTGGCGCTCGCGCGCGAGCTCCTGGATCTTCGGGCCGTAGACGTTCATGTCGACCGCGCTCTTCGCGCCGAGCACGCCGTCGCGCAGGCCCTGCTGCACAGGGTCGAGCTCGGCGGGCGTCAGCTGGAACAGGCTCACCTGCCGGGCGAGCGCCTGGCCGACGGCGTAAAGGGTCTTCTGCTGCTCGGTCATGTCGGCGGCGGCGGCGCTGCCCAGGGCGAGCGCCAGCGTAACGGCCAATGCGAAGTTCTTCATGGAGGTCCTTTGCTGGGGTTGAAAGAGTGCATCAATCTTGCCTGGGCAGCCCGTACACCGGCGTCGGGATGCCCTCCATGCGCGCCTTCAATTGCAGCGCGACGTAGAGCGAGTAGTGGCGCGACTGCATCAGGTTGCCGCCGTGGAACCACAGCCCGGGCTGGCGCGTGGGCTTCCACATGTTGCGCAGCTCGCCTTCCCAGGGCCCGGGATCGTATTTCGTTCCCGAGCCGAGGCCCCAGCACGGGCCGACGCGCTCGGCGACCTCCTGCGAGATGAGCTGCGCGGCCCAGCCGTTCATCGAGCCGTAACCGGTGGCGCAGACGACGAGGTCGGCGGCGAGCTCGGCGCCGTCGCTCAGGGTCACCGAGCGCGGATTGACGCGCGCAATCCGCGCCCCGCTCTTCAGCTTGATCGCGCCGTCGATGATCAGCTGCGAGGCGCCGACGTCGATGTAGTAGCCCGCACCGCGGCGCATGTAGGCCGAGTGGATGCCCGAGCCGTCCTCGCCGAAGTCGAACTTGAAGCCGGCCTTCGCCAGCCCCGCGTAGAGCGTCGCGTCGCGCTGCCGGATCTTCTCGTAGATCGGGCGCTGCAGCGCGGGCATCTCCCGGAACGGGATCGAGGCGAGCGTCAGGTCGGCGATCTCGGTGGTGATGCCGGACTTCACCGCCGCCTCCGAGTAGAGCCTGCCCCAGGCGAACTCCATCAGCGCTTCGGAGGTCGCGACGATCGTGGGCGAGCGCTGCAGCATGGTGACCTCGGCCGCGCCGTGCTCCCACAGGTCGGCGCAGATGTCGTGCGCCGAGTTGTTCGAGCCGAGCACCACGCAGCGCTTGCCGCGCCAGGGCTCGCCGCCCGCGTGCGCGCTCGAATGGCACAGCGTGCCCTCGAAAGATTCGGCGCCCGGCAGCTCGGGCATGTTCGGCATGCCCGACACGCCGGTCGCGAGCACCAGGTGCCTGGGGCGCAGCACGACCGGCCGGCCCTCGCGCAGCACCTCGACCTGCCATTCGCCCTGGCGCTCGTCGTAGCGCGCGCGCCGGCACTCCGTGGCGCTCCAGTAGTCGAGCTCCATCACCCTGACGTACATCTCGAGCCAGTCGCCGATCTTGTCCTTGGGCGAGAACACCGGCCAGTGGTCGGGGAACGGCAGGTAGGGCATGTGGTCGTACCACACCGGGTCGTGCAGGCACAGCGACTTGTAGCGCTTGCGCCACGAGTCGCCGGCGCGCGCGTTCTTCTCGACGACGATCGCCGGCACGCCGAGGCGCTTCAGGCGCGCAGCGAGCCCGATGCCGCCCTGGCCGCCGCCGACGATCACCGCGTAGGGCTGGCGCGCGAATCCGAGCTCGGCCTGCTCGGCCTGCCGCTTCTCGAGCCAGCTCTTGCGGCCGCGCGCCGCGCCGTGCTCGATGCCCGGCTCGCGCGTGCCGTTGCGCCCGGTCCGCTCCTCGAAGCCCTTCAGCGCCTGCAGCGTGGTGAGCAGCGTCCAGCAGCGCTCGCCCTTCAGCCGCAGCTGCCCCCTGCCGCGCCCGGCGCCGGTCTCGAACGAGATCCAAGCCTCGGTGACGCCTTCGTTCGAGGCCGCCCGGCCCTCGAGCGCCCAGCGCGAGGGCTGCGTGTGCGCGAGCGTCGCGCCGAGCATGGAGGCGATCGCCTCGCGCCCCTCGCAGGTGACGATGTTCCAGGTGAAGGCGACCAGGTCGCGCCAGTATCCGCCCGGCTCGAACATCGCCGCCGCCCCGGCGGCATCGCCCCGTGCCAGCGCCCGGCCGAATTTCTCCAGCCAGAGGGAAATGCTGCAGTGCATAGCGAACAGTGTACCGGGCCTTGCAATCGTTGACAGCGCGCAGCGCGAATCGGGAGTCCAATGGATGTGCCCCGTGCTGTAGCGGAGGTTCTTATGCACGAAACCCAGGAGATCCACGTCGTGTTCGACAGCCTGCCGGGCCGCGATATGCCCACCCTGATCGAGGTCGAGGACGAAAACGGCCGCGGTATCGACGCGGGCCAATGGCGCGAGCGTCCCGACGGCTATTGGGAGCTGGTGCTGCGCGCAGCACCCGGCCCCCGCTGACGGAGGCCGCCTTGTTCCGGTTTTTCGCGTTCCGGAAACGAGGCAAGCGGGCAGACGCTGCCCGCAGCAAACCATCGCAGAATCCCGAGGCCTATTCCGACGCCCTGCTCGCGGGCTGGGTGCCGCCGCCGCCCGCGGGCGAAGCGCACGCCGAGGCGGCGGGCGACGCCGCCGCGCCGAGCGAGGATAGCGCCACGCTCCTCGAGCGCTTCTACCGCAACCAGCAGTAGCGCCTCAGGCGCTCGCGCGCGGCAGCAGCTGCGCGAGCTCCGCAGCCTGCAGCAACCGGATGCCGTTCTGCGCCGCGAACGCGCGCGCGGTGTCGGTGATCTCCCCCGCGGCGACGTAGATGCATTCGCCCGCGCCACGCGCGCGCGCCGCGGCGTGCAACTCGCGCAGCGGCTCGACGCCGGTGCGCGTCGCCTTCCAGCGCCGGCAGGCGACCAGCGACTTGAGCCCCCCCTTGGCGAGCTCCAGGTCGGCCTGCGCGCCGGACAAGCGCGCCACCTCGTAGCCCGCGCGCCGGTAGGCGTCCTCGAGCGCGGCGCAGAACTCCTCGCGCGACATGGCGCGCACCGCCTCGAGCGTGCGCCCGACGCGCGCGGCGCTCGGCGCGCGCAGCTGCCGCCACGCGGCGATGCAGCCGATCACCGCGAACGGCAGCGGCACGATGAGCGCGTAGGCGGTCGGCAGGAAGTAGCGCGCGCCGACGAAAATGACGGCCGCCACGGCGAAGCTGATCCACCACGGCGAGCGCAGCAGGATGGCAAACAGCGAATTCTCCGCCATCCGGAATTTCACGGCTCAGAGCGCCCTGACGAGCCACGCGGCGATCGCCGCGACCTCCTCGGGGCACACCGCGTGCCCCATCGGGTATTCGTGGAACTCGAGCGCGTAGCCGAGCGCCTCGAGCGCGTCGCGCGAGCGCAGCGCGCGCTCGATGCCGATCATCTCGTCGTGCAGGCCGTGCGCCATGAATAGCGGCACGTCGAGGTTCGCCGCGTTGCGCTCGAGCTCGAGCGTCGCGGCGAGCGGCAGCCAGGTGGACAGCGCCATGATCCCGGCGAGCCGCTCGGGGTGGCGCAGACCGGTCTGCAGCGCGATCGCACCGCCCTGCGAGAACCCGGCGAGCACGATGCGCCGCGCCTCGATGCCGCGCTCGCGCTCGCGCGCGATCAGCCCTTCGAGCAGTGCCTGGGACGCGCGTATGCCTTCGGCGTCCTCGCTCCGCCCGCCCAGCTCGGCGATGTCGTACCAGGCGCGCATGCGCATGCCCATGTTGATGGTCACCGGGCGCTCGGGCGCGTGCGGGAACACGAAGCGCGCGGCGAGGCGCCGCGGCAGCCCGAGCATCGGCACCATCGGCTCGAAGTCGTGGCCGTCGGCGCCCAGGCCGTGCAACCAGATCACCGCCGCGTCGGGCTGCGCGCCGGTTTCGACCTCGATGGTTTCCGGAAGCTGCGCCATGGCCGCATTGTAGCGGCCATGGCCGGGACTCCTTACGACGCCATCAGGGAACGATCTGGGCGCGCACCTCGCCGCCCTTGTGCCGGGCGGTGTGGACGTTGACGTACAGATCGCCGGCCTTGTAGGCGGCGAGCTGCGACTCGGTCAGCTTCTTGCCCTCGGGGACGCTCCAGGTGTCCGGTCCAGTCTTCTGCAGCGGAACGATCACCGGGCCGTTCTTGCCGGCCGCGCCGATGTGGATGTGGGCCGCGACGCCGGCCACGTCGGTGGTGGTGATGCTGCCGGTCACCGTGCCGTCCTTGTCGACACTGAAGTGGCCGCTGCCGCTGCCGGGGACGTCGACCGGCGGCACTTCCTGGCTACCGCTAAGCTTGACCGACACGCGCTCGCCGCCCATCCACGACGGGACGTTCGCGCACCCGGCGATCAGAAATGCTACCGCGCCCACGCTCAGCCACAGCGCGCGCCCGAAAGTCCGTGTTGATTGAACCATGCGTCATTCTCCCTGGGTGAAGGTGTTTGGGGTGCTGTCTACCAGTAGCATTGTCACCCTTCCCCGGATGACGGGCAATGCTGCGGCGCAACCGCCGCGCGGCTGCTACCATCCCGCCGCCAACCCCACGGAGGACGCGGGAATGCTGACAAGACCGACACAACTTGCGCAGCGCGGATTGGGAACCTTCGGCACGCTGCTGGTGATCGCGATCGCCGCGGTCGCCGCGTACTACGTGTACAAGGGCGTCACCGGCGAAGGCGAGACGCCGACCTGCGGCACCGAGTTCGAATACTGCATGAAGCAATGCCGCCGCGCCTCGACCGACAACGAGTCCGCCCAGGCCTGCCAGAAGAAATGCGAGAAAGACGCCGACCTGTGCCGGATGGACGCGCGGCGCGACCGGCAAAAATAGGGACAGACCCTATTTTTTTGATATGCGAAAAAATAGGGTCTGTCCCTATTTTTCCTATTTCTTGCCGATCGCGGCGACCACCTGCGGCACCCGCGAGTGGTCGAGCCTGAGGATCACGCCGCCCGCCGAGGAGGCGGCAGGCACGCCGGTGAGCGCGGCGATCGTCGCCCGGTGCGTGACCAGCACCACCGGCGGCCCGTCGATCGGCAGACCGGCGATGAAGTCGCGCAGCGCCGACAAGTTGCGCTCGCGGTCCTGCGGCCGGTCGAAGAACGAGTTCAGCGCGGGCAGCTCGTTCACCGAGCCGAGCTTCAGCAACCGTGCGGTCTCGAGGCAGCGGCACCACTGGCTGGAATAGATCTTGGCGCGCACGATGCCCGCCGCGCGCAAGTGCTCGCCGAGCTGCACCGCCTGCTCGCGACCCGCGGCGTCTAGGTTGCGCTGGGTGCGGCAGTCGTGCAGCTTGAAGTTCTGCGGATCGCCCACGCCGGGCGCATTGGCGTGGCGCAGCAGCAGCACGCGCCCGGGGCGCGCGAGCTCGGCGAACGGATCCGAATCCGCCGCGCGCGCGGCGCCGGCGAACAGCGCGAGCTGCACCGACAGAACAACGATCGCGAACACGCTGGCGACGAGGGTAGCGAGCTTCATGCACGGATTATCTCACCAGGTGTAGCGCACCGTGTAGCGCAGCACCTGCTCGCCGCCGGCCGGAACGCGCAGCGGGAACTCGACGGTGCGCGCGTCTTCCTTGCGAAATGGCTGGGTCTTCTGGACGATCTCCCAGTTGACCCAGCGATACAGGTTTTCCTTGACCTCGACCGTGACCGGCTCGGCCTTGTGGTTGCGCAGCCTGACCTCGATCTCCTCGGTCATCACACGGCGCGAGGTATCGACCGAGAACGCGAGCTGCCTGCGCTCGCCGACCACGTCGAAGGCCGAGCCGAGCTTGATCAGCACGCGCTCGTCTTTCGTCGTGTGGTCGATCGCGTCCTCGCCGATGAATTCCAGGGTGTCGTCGGCGGGATCGCGCTTGGACACGCGCACGCGCCCCGCGGGCAGCGGCATGCCCATGTGGTTGGCCTGCGAGTTGCCGAACGACAGGTAGACGTCGACCTTCTTGTTGGTCTGCACGCCGATGTTGCGGTCGGTGACCGGATTGGGCGCGAAGCCGCGCCATCCGGGCGCGAGGCCGTAGTACACCAGCTTTTTCTCGCACGGCACGCCGCGCGCCACGGGGAACAGCTCGATCTGCTTGGTCGAGCTGTCGGGCAGCGTGGTCGGCCGGCCGAGGGTGTAGAGGTGATACTCGAAGAACGCCTTTTCCTCGAAGCCCGCGATCCTCTCCTCCACCGCCATCGCGCGCGCCGCCTGCAGGCGGCCGCTCGCGTAGCCCGGAGGCGCGGCGCGCTGCACGTCGCCGGCGACGAGCTTGAGCTTCGCATCGGTGTAGGCGGCGCCCGACTGGTTGAGAATGCTCACCCAGGCCCCGACGTCGAGCTTGCAGGCGTTCGCGTTCGACCCTTCGGCATAGGCGAGGTTGTAGTCGGCCCACCAGGTGATGCCGCCCGTCTGGTAGGAAACGCGCGTCCGGTGCCCGCCGCCGCGCGCCGCGGCGACGTCCCACACCAGCGTCGGCCGGGTGATCAGCCCCCCGGGCAGCTCGGGCAGGCGTACCCCGGCGTTGTGCGCCAGCAGCTGCACGCTGCCGTCCTCGCGCCGCAGGACGAGGCCTCCGGCGGTCGAGAGCAGCGTGCCGCGAAAGCTCTCGACGCCGCTGCCGCGCACCTGGTCCACCGATATGCTGCGGTCGACGTACTTTTCCAGCAGCTTCTGCGTGTTCACCAGGTCGAACTGGAAGTTCTGCTCGACCACGCTGGTGCCTTTCGGGTCGGTGAGCGACTCGAAGGACACGGTGGTCGGGTCGATGAGCGCGGCGACGTCGGTGAAGCGCACCGTGTTGCGCCCGGGATGGAGCGCCAGCTCGCGCACGTGGCGCACCACGGCGTAGCCGGGCACCGCCTGGCCGGCGCCGCCGTTGCGGTACTGCTCGGGGCGGATCGCGCCCGGCTGGGCGCTCGAGTAGATGGTCAGCGCGTCGGCGCCGGCGGCCGCGAGCGGCGCCAGGGCGAGCAGGACGGCGGCGCCGAGCGCCGGTTTTGCGTAAGACTTCACGTTGGCTCCTGTGCTCGTTGAAGGGCTGTAGACTTGAACGCAAGCCGGTCCATTTCGGGTTAAGCGCGCCGGCGGAGGAAGCGCTGCCATGAAGCAGTCGATCGACGCCCTGCTCGCGCGCGCGGTCGGCGCCGGCGATGTGCCCGGCGTCGCCGCGATGGTCACGAGCCGCGACCGGACGCTCTACCAGGGCGCGTTCGGCAAGCGCGCGCTCGGCGGCAGCGAGCCGATGGACGTCGATTCCGTGTGCTGGCTGGCATCGCTCACCAAGGCGCTGGTGGGCGCCGCCGCCATGCAGCTCGTCGAGCGCGGCAAGCTCGACCTGAACCAGCCGGCGCAGCGCTGGGTGCCGGAGCTCGGCGAGGCGAAGGTGCTCGAAGGCTTCGACGAGGACGGACGGCCGTGCCTGCGCGCGCCCAAGCGCGACATCACGCTGCGCCACCTGCTCACCCACACCGCGGGCTTCGGCTACGAGATCTGGAACGCCGAGGTCATGAAGTACCAGCAGGCCACCGGCACCCCGGGTACCGGCTCGGGAATGAACGCGTCGCTGCGCACACCGCTGCTGTTCGACCCAGGCGAGCGCTGGAACTACGGCATCAATCTCGACTGGACGGGCAAGCTGATCGAGGCGGTGAGCGACCAGACGCTCGGCACCTACCTCGCGAAAAACCTGTTCGCGCCGCTCGGCATGGACAGCACCGGCTTCAGGATCACGCCGGCGATGCGCGCGCGCCTGGCGAAGATGCATCAGCGCGACAGCCACGGCGCGCTCGCCGCGATCGAGCGCGAGGTGCGCCAGGACCCGGAGTTCGAATCGGGCGGCGGCGGCCTGTACTCGAGCGCGAGCGACTACCTGAAGTTCGTGCGCATGATGCTCGACGGCGGCAGGGCCGGGACCCGGCAGGTGCTCAAGCCCGAGACCGTGGCGCTGATGGCGCGCAACCACATGGGCGAGACGCGCGTCACGCGGCTCAAGGGCCAGTTCAGCGCGCTGTCGAACGACGCGGAGTTCTTTCCCGGCGTGCCCAAGAGCTGGGGCCTGAGCTTCCAGATCAACGAGGCGCCCGCACCCACCGGCCGCCCCGCCGGAGGGCTGATGTGGGCCGGGCTCTCCAACACGTACTATTGGATCGACCCGGCAGGCGGCATCGGCGGGGTGTACCTCACGCAGATCCTGCCGTTCTGCGACGTCAAATCGCTGCCGCTCTACTACGCCTTCGAGACCGCGGTGTACGACGCGCTGAAAAAATAGGGACAGACCCTATTTTTCGCTATGCGAAAAAATAGGGTCTGTCCCTATTTTCCGCCAGGGCTGGTGGCGGTGATGAACCAGGTGCTCGAGGGCGCCCACACGCCGTTCGGGCGCACGAAGGGCGCGAGCGCCTCCTTGAGCGCGGCGATCACCCTCGGCTTGCGCTTCTCGCCCTCCTCGCCCGCGAGGCGGATGATCTCGCCCGCGGGGCCGAGCGCCATGGCGAAATCGATGGCGTCGTCCATGTCGCGGCCGATGCAGATGTCGGCGTCGAAGCGCTCGAACGCGATGCGCTCGAAGCCCGCGCCGCGCAGCATGGTGCTCACCATGTCCGGGCCGGCCATCGAGAACGGCCCCGGCCCGCAGTGCACCTG
>Ga0153916_10001488_pt1 | contig 16867 bp, 8 predicted proteins | sample Opewatmetagenome_FD_109642 | JGI IMG/M metagenome (GOLD analysis project Ga0153916, IMG submission 109642) | Freshwater wetland microbial communities from Ohio, USA - Open water 3 Core 3 Depth 4 metaG | ecosystem: Environmental > Aquatic > Freshwater > Wetlands | place: USA: Ohio, Lake Erie, Old... | reverse complement strand
GTCCTCGGGGGGCTCGAGGGGGGACGCCTGTCCGTCCGCGAGCTCCGCCGCTTTCCGAACGCCCCCGTCAGGATCTCCGGGCACATCCACTGGAATATCTTCGCCCTCTTCGACGAGATCAAGAAAGCCATGAAGGACTGCGCGGCGGAAATTCCCGCCGGCGTGGCGAGCCTCGGCGTCGACACCTGGGGGGTGGACTTCGGGCTCCTGGCCCGGGACGGGAGCATCCTGGGTCTGCCGTTCTGCTACCGGGACTCGAGAACGAAAGGGGCGATGGAAGACTATTTCAACCTTGTCCCGCGCGAGGCTCTCTACGAGGCCACGGGTATCCAGTTCATGCCTTTCAACACGCTCTTCCAGGTTTATGCGATGGTCCGGGACCGGTCTCCCCTGCTCGACGCCGCCTCGGACCTTCTCTTCATGCCCGACGTTTTCAATTATCTGCTCACAGGGCGCAAGGCCTCCGAATTCACGATGGCGACGACCTCCCAGATCTTCAATCCGAGGACGCGGAGCTGGAATCCCGGCCTTTTCGAGGCCATGGGGCTCTCCAAGCGGATCCTCCAGCATGTCCTCGAGCCGGGGTCGGTCCTCGGCCCGCTCCTTCCCGAGATCGCAACAGAGACAGGCCTCGGCGGAGCGCCGGTCGTCGCCACGGCCAGTCACGATACGGGAGCGGCCGTGGCGGCGGTCCCGGCCCGGGGAGCGAACTGGGCCTACATCAGCTCCGGGACCTGGTCTCTCGTCGGCGTCGAGGAGAAGGCGCCGATCATCACCCGGGAGGCTCTTGACCGCAACTTCACTAACGAGGGCGGTGTCTCCGGGACCATTCGTTTCCTGAAAAACGTCACGGGACTCTGGCTCGTCCAACAGTGCCGGAAGGCCTGGGAGGGAGCGGAGGCCCTGAGCTATGACGATCTTGCCCGCCTGGCAGGCGAAGCTCCCGCGTTCCGGGCCCTAATCGACCCGGACGACCCGTCCTTCCTCAATCCGCCCGACATGCCGGAGGCCATCCGGGCCTATTGCCGGAAAACGGGACAGGAGTCGCCGGTTTCAGAGGCCTCGTTCATACGCTCGATCCTCGAGAGCCTGGCCCTCAAGTACCGCTTGGCCATCGACCAACTCGAACAGGCCGTCGGTCACCCGGTCGTACGGATCCACGTGATCGGAGGAGGATCCCAGAACCGCCTGCTTTGCCAATTCACCGCGGACGCCACGGGGCGCCCCGTCAGCGCCGGCCCGGCGGAAGCCACGGCCGTCGGGAACATTCTCGTCCAGGCCATGGCCCTGAGACTCGTCGGCTCGCTCGAAGAGATGCGGACGATCATCCGGGATTCGTTTGTGCCCCGGGACTACGAGCCCCGCCGGGACACGGCCTGGAGTGAGGCCTTCGACCGCTTCCGGACGGTCCTCGGCGCTTGACGGGACGCGGACCCCGTACTATAAGAATGCTTGTCTCGACCGAGGAGGGTCACCGATGGACTCATCAAGCATAGAAAAGGCGTATGCCCTGAGCCGGGAAATGTACGCCGGCCGCGGCGTCGACACCGAGAAGGCGCTCGCCCGTCTCCAGTCGGTTTCCCTTTCCATCCACTGCTGGCAGGGGGACGACGTCGGCGGGTTTGAAACGGTGGGCTCCGGGCTTAACGGGAGCGGCCTCCGGGTCACGGGCAGTTACCCCGGCAAGGCCCGGAACGTTGAGGACCTGCGCTCCGACCTCCGCCAGGCGTTCAGCCTGATCCCGGGCCGCCACCGTCTCAACCTTCACGCCATGTACGGCGAATTCGGCGACAAGCCGGTCGACCGGAACGGGATCGAACCCGGCCATTTCCGGGGATGGGTGGAATGGGCCAGACAGGAAAAATTGAAGCTCGACTTTAACGCCACTTGCTTCGCCCATCCCAAGGCCGCAGCGGGTTTCACCCTCAGCAGCAAAGACCCGGACATCCGCAGGTTCTGGGTCGATCATGTCAAGCGCTGCCGCAAGATCGCCGCCACCATGGGACGCGAGCTCCACGCCTCCTGCCTCCACAACCTCTGGATCCCCGACGGGGCGAAGGACGTTCCAGTCGACCGCTGGACCTACCGTGCCCTTCTCAAGCAGTCCCTGGACGAGATCTATGAGACGGAGTACAGCCCCCTTCAAATGAAGGATTCCCTGGAGAGCAAGCTCTTCGGCATCGGCAGCGAATCGTTCGTCGTGGGCTCCCACGAGTTCTACCTCGGATATGCCTTCACCAAGGGCAAGCTCGTCTGCCTCGACCTGGGTCACTTCCACCCGACCGAGTCCGTGGCGGACAAGATCTCGGCGATCCTCCAGTTCTCTCACGAGATCCTTCTCCACGTCAGCCGCGGGGTGCGCTGGGACAGCGACCATGTCGTCCTCCTCAATGACGAGATCCGCGCTCTGGCCGAAGAGATCGTCCGCGGGCAGGCGCTTGACAGGACCCACATCGCCCTCGATTACTTCGACGCCAGCATGAACCGGATCGGGGCCTGGGTCCTCGGCGCCAGGGCTTCGCTGAGAGGTCTTCTCATCGCCCTCCTCGAACCCCGAAACAGGCTTCAGGCACTCGAAGGCGAAGGACGGGTCCTCGCCCGGCTGGCGGCTCTGGAGGAGCTCAAGGCTATGCCGTTCGGCCCCGTCTGGGATTATTTTTGCCTGAAGAACGGCGTGCCGCCGGCGGACCTCTGGCTCCGAGAGGTCGAGGTGTACGAAAAAAAGGTCCTGAGTAGGCGGTAGCCCGCATCCGGCGTCATCCGGACTTTTCAGTTGACGAACGCCGGAAAATCCATACACTAAATTAGGGGCCGGAGAAACCGCCCCACGAATCAGGACGCACATGGAGAAGAAAGCCGGTTCTGTGACCACGGTCACTTCGGGAGGCCCTACCCTTGGTCCCAAAGTCCTCGAACGAGTCCATGACATTCTCCACCAGCTTGCCAATACCGTCTCGGTCATGAAGCTCTTCCCCTCCGAGCACGCGAGCGTCCAGAAATCCGCCGACGACCTCATCTGGAAATTCAAGAGCTTTCTCGCCGCTCACGGGAAGCTCGAGATCTGGATCTCGGAATTCTCCTTCGTCTGCAGCGACACGCCCGTCTACTCCGACGATATCCCCGTCAAGAGCCTGCCGTTCTTCTTCTTCAAGGATGGGATGCAGAAGCTCTATTTCTACCCGGGTCTCGACGGCCAGGAGATTCTCGACTTCCTGGACGTGATCAAGACGGAAGCCCGCAAGCCGGCCGGGGACAGCGACATCGTCAGCGCGCTCTGGGAAAAAGACCTCGCCCATATCCAATACTATGCGCCCGACGATTATTTGGAAAACAAAATCCTGGAGGAGTGCGGCCAAGCCCAATCCAAGGCCCCGTCCGCCGACAAGGCCGAGCTCGGCCAAAAGAGCATCGAGATCAAGGTCGACACTTCCAAGTTTTCTAAAGGGAAGATTGAGCTGAGCGAAGAAGACCGGGAAATCGTTCGGCAAAGGGCCGCCATCAAGGAGCTGGCCAAAGACGATGAACCGAGGATTGCCCTTGAAAAAGCCGGCGGCGGCGGTCAGCCCGCGTCCCAGGCCGGGCCCTCTGTTACAGAGCCTCCACAAGGGGCCCCAGAGTCCCAAGAACCGGAAAAGCCGGAAGAAGAACCGGTCGCCGGGCCGACTCGAGTTACCGCCGAGGGTCCCCAGCCGCCTGAGGGCGGGACCGAGGACATCGACCTGGCCATGACGGAGCCCGAAGTCCACAGCCTCGAGGCCCTCATCTCGTCGAGCCGGTCGGTTTCGCCCGACGAGGAATTCCTGAATCTGATGGTCGAGATTCTGAACCTCGAAAAGGACAGGGACACCTTGGTCGAGAATCTCGATGTCCTCATGGAATACCAGATCGGCCAGCTCCAGCAGGCGAATTTCGGCTTCGTTGTCCTCCTCGTCCTCAAGCTCCGTGAGCTCAGGGACTACCTGTCCGTCGATCACCCGGAAAAATCCGCGCTGGTCGATTCGTTTCTGAAAAGGATTTCCGGTGGAAAGACCGTGGAAGCCGTCAAAGCGCTCTTTGAAAGTCACCAGGAGCTCGACTGGGACTCCCTGGTGGACTTCATCAGACTCTTGGGAAAGCCCGCGGTGCCGCTGTCCGCGGATATCTACGAATCGATCCCTAACCCGGAATCCCAGACAAAAATCCTGGAGTTCATAAGGCAGGCGAATGCTGGGGACCCTGGGGCGTTGGCGAGGCTGGCCGCCGACGAGCGCCCCGGGCTTTCGAGGGCCATCATCGGCTTCCTCAGCCGCGACTTCGGCAAGAAGGGTCTTCCTCACTTTGCGGTTTTCGTTGGCTTTAAGGATCCGGAGATCAAGCGCGAAGTCATCCGCGTCCTCGGCGAGGCCAGGGACGCAACCGCCGGCCACATTTTGCTGGGGTTTCTCAACGACGAGAGTGAGGATATCCGGATTGAAGCGATCTTCCGGCTCGATCCCGCCGAGGCGAAATGGAGGGTCCGGCATCTCGTGCAGGAAGCGGCGTCACGTCCGTTCAGAGCCAAGAGCTTAAAAGAAAAGCAGGCGTTTCTCGCGTTCCTGGGCCGGACGCGGGCCGAAGAGGCCCTGCATTTCCTCCGGAAGACCATCGAGAAGAGAGGCCTATGGATGTCGGCTAGGACTCGAGAGATGAAAATCGCCGCGGTCTCGGGACTGGAGAAGATGGGGACAGACGAGGCCGTCGGGATTCTCGAAAAGGGGGCCCGCGCGGGAAACAAGGCCATTCGGGAAGCCTGCGTCCGGGCCGTCGAGGCGCTCGGGCGGCAAAGGACCGGGCAAGGAAAGGCGGACACTTGAGCGACGCGGAAATCAAGAGCCCCGGCGAGATCCCGGTCAGGCCGGGGACTCCGGTCGTAGATCCTAAGGCCCTCGCCAGGGACGCCTTCGAGATGCTCATCCGTCTCCACATTGTGATCAAGAACGCCCGGGTCTACGAGCCTAACAACGAGATGTTCCAGGAGCAGGCCAAAGCTCTCTATGCGTCCATCGACGCGTTTTTGAAAGAGAAAGGAGAGGCGGCCCTCCAGGTTCGCCAGAGCGCCCTCTTCTGCAACGGCGTCCGACTCAAGTTCGTCCTGGCCACCTATCCGATCTTCAAATCCGTCCTCGAGGAATTCCGGGAGCACGAAACGAGCGTCCTGGCTTTCCTGCCGGGGCTGACCCAGGAGGAGCTCGTCCGTTTCATCGTGGCCTTCAGTCTGCGGGACAAGAAACAGGGGATGTCCTACCGGAATCTGGTGGCCGCTCTCGAGGCCGCGGACGTCAGCCATGTCATCGTGGGCATGGCCTCGGCGACGGAAACATTCGCCAGCCTCCACAAGGACACGGCCAGGGTCTACTTCCTGGGGATCCTCCATCTCAAGGAAAACTTCAAACGCTACCAGGGGGGCGAGAAGCTCCAGATCAACACGACCAAGCGCCTCATGCAGTCGATCTTTAACCACATCGTGGACGACGAGTCGTTCATCTTCGGCCTGACGAACCTCAAGAATTTCGACGACTATACGCTGAACCATTCCGTCAACGTGTGCGTTCTCTCCCTCGCCCTCGGCCGGCGGCTCGGGCTCCTCCGGAGCGAACTCGTGGACCTCGGCATCGCGGCCTTCTTTCATGACCTCGGAAAGCTCGAGACCCCGCTCGATATCCTGAACAAGCCGGCCGCGCTCAGCAATGAGGAGCGGGAGATCATGGAGCGCCACCCCCACCAGGGTGCCGAGAAACTCATCCACCTGAAGGAATTCCGGCGCCTGCCTCTCCGGGCCATCCACGTCGCGCTTGAACACCACATCAAGGAAGACCTCTCCGGCTACCCGCGGCGCTTCAAGGGCCAGGACGTGAACCTCTTCAGCAAGATCGTCAAGGTGGTGGATTATTTCGACGCTATCACGACCAGGCGGGTTTACCGGAAAAAGTCGTTCACCCGAGCGGAAGCCCTGAGCCAGATGATGGACCTCAGCGGCACGGAGTTCAATCCCGTCATCCTCAAGGCCCTGGTCAACCTCATGGGCGTGTTCCCCATAGGAACCCTGGTGGCCTTGACGACGGGCGAGCTCGCCATTGTCTCCGACCTCAGCCCAGACCCCAAGTTCATGCTCAGGCCCAGGGTCAAGCTGATCACGGATCCCGACGGAAACCTGAAGGATGGGGATGTCGTCGATCTTTCGAACAGGGACCCCCAGACCAGCCTTTTCCCGAGGACGATCGTCAAGGTCCTCGATCCTCATGCGTACGGAATCGAGGTGGCCGACTACTTCCTGGCCCAAGCCCAGTGAGCCCCTCCGCCAAAGAGAGATGACGTGATGCCGCTCGCTCCTGTCGATTTGAGGTGCGAGTCCCTCGTCGAGCCCTTCGGCGTGGACGCGCCCAAGCCGAGGTTCTCTTGGGCCCACGTGTGCCCGGAGCGCGACGAGAGGCAGACCGGTTTTTCCGTTCTTGTCTCCTCAGCCGCGGAGCTTTGCCGCAAAGAGATCGGCGATTTCTGGGAGAGCGGGCCGCTCAACGGGGAGAGCTCCTTCAACGTCGAGTACCTGGGCGATCCGCTCCTGAGCTGCACGCGGTACTACTGGCGGGTTCGCTGGCGGGACAAGAGCGGCGCCGAGAGTCCATGGAGTGAGATCGCCACGTTCGTCACCGGGTTCCTGTACGAGGGAGATTGGAAGGCCCGCTGGATCAGCGCGGGAAACATTCGCGAGTTCAAGTCCCGGGGCAACGTCGTGCTGGGCGAGGCCGGGCCAGAACACGCCCAGGCTATGGGGGTCTATCTGCGGAAGGAATTCGACTTGCGCGAAAAGCCCCTCTTGGCTCTGGCCTTCATGTCCGGCCTCGGACATGGGGAGCTCCGGATCAACGGCGCGAAGGTCGGAGACCGCGTTCTCGACCCGGGCTGGACGGACTACAAGAAAAGGGCTCTTTATTCGACCTTCGACGTGACCGGGCTTCTTCGGGAAAAAAACGCCGCGGGGATCATTCTCGGGAACGGCCGCCACATCAAGTACTTCGGTTACGACGCGCCCAGAGTGACGTGCCGCATCGAAATCGAAGGAGAAAGCGGGGAGCGAACAGTCATCCTGTCTGACGACACGTGGAAGACGTCCCACGGCCCGCTCCAGGAAAACGGCCTCTATTTCGGCGAGAAATATGACGCCCGCCTGGAAATGGCGGGGTGGGACGAACCTGGCTTCAACGACTCGGGCTGGGAAAAGGCCGTCCTCGTCCCCGGCACTCCATTGGCCTCTCAGCTCATGCCCCCTGTCCGCGTCTGTCAGGAGCTGAAGCCGGTGAGCGTTTGGGCCTCCGGCCCCGGAGTCTGGGTTTTCGATTTCGGCCAGAACTTCTCCGGGTGGGTGCGAATGCGGGTTCAGGGAGCCGCAGGGACGGAAATCCGGCTGAGGCACGCCGAACTCGTCCACGAAGACGGGTCCCTGAACATGGGGCCGACGGAGAACGCCGAGGCCATGGATGTCTATGTCCTGAAGGGCGGAGGTCTTGAAACCTATGAGCCCCGCTTCACCTATCACGGTTTCCGCTATGTCGAGCTTACGGGCTTTCCCGGCGAACCCTCCTCTGAAACGCTTGAAGGGCGCTTCGTCCATACGGATGTCGAGACGGCGGGGACCTTTTCCTGCTCCAATGAGCTCGTCAACCGGATCCACGGCAGCGTCCTCTGGGGACAGCTCTCGAACCTCATGAGCGTCCCCACGGACTGCCCGCAGAGGGACGAACGGCACGGCTGGCTCGGCGACGCCCATCTCTCGGCTGAGGAGGCCGTCTTCAACTTCGATATGTCCGGCTTTTACGCGAAGTTCCTCGAGGATATCCGGCTCTCTCAAAAGGAGGACGGCAGCCTGCCCGACGTCGCGCCGCCCTACCTCCCGAGCCTCTACCCCGCCGACCCCGCCTGGAGCGCCGCCTACGCGACTCTCTGCTGGCTGCACTATGAACACTATGAGGACCGCAGAGTCCTGGCCCGCCACTACCCCAATCTCAGGAAATACGTCGAGTTCCTCGGCCAGAACGCCGGGGGGCACATCATCAAAGGATTGGGCAAGTACGGCGACTGGTGTCCGCCCGGCAGCGTCGTGCCCAAGAAAACCCCTGTGGAACTTACCGCGACCTGGTATTACTACCATGACGTCCTGCTCCTCGCGAAAATCGCCCGCATTCTCGGAAGGGACGAGGAAGCCAAGGACTACGACCGCCTCGCCGAACAGATCCTGGTCGCCTTCAACTCTGTCTTCCTCGGGGACGAACAGTACGCCGCCATCCGGGTCAGCCGCATTGACAACTATCCGAACCAGACCTCCAACGTCCTCCCCCTCTATCTCGACATGCCCCCCCCCGAAAAAAAAGCCAAGGTCCTCGAGAGCCTGCTCCGGAGCGTCGTCCGCCAGCAGGACGGCCATGTCGACACCGGGATCCTGGGCACACGGTACATCCTGGACGTCCTGACCCGGAACGGCCGCGCCGACGCGGCCTACAGGATGGCCACGCAAACGAGCTACCCCGGCTGGGGTTATATGATCGAACAGGGCGCGACGACGCTCTGGGAGAGGTGGGAAAAGCTGACGGGTCCCGCCATGAATTCCCAGAACCACATCATGCTGGGCAGTGTGGACGCCTGGTTCTACAGGACGATCGCTGGTTTGACCCTTCTCGAGCCGGGGTGGAAAAGGTTCCAAGTCAAGCCCTTCCTTCTAGGTGACCTGACGTCCGCCGAGGCGAACCTGAAGACTGTCAGGGGCCCCGTCCGCGTTGCCTGGAGAAAGGAAGCATCGTCCTTCAGCCTCGAGGTCCTCGTGCCCGTGGGCGCGATGGCCAAGGTCCACTTGCCGGAACTCTACGCCGACGGCCTGGTCACCGAATCGGGAAAGGCCATCTGGACTGGTTCCCGCGCCGGAGAGGCGGTTCCCGGAATCACCGCAGCCGGAAGGGAAGAAAGGCACGTCGTATTCGATGTCCGGAGCGGCGCCTACCGTTTTGAATTGAAGAAGGCGGGCTGAGGGGTTCACTGCGGGGGCACTCGGGCAGCCGCCCGGGTCAGCGACGGTCTCAGAAAATGAACTTTTTGAACAGGCGGGCCGCCTCGCCGTAGGCGTCAATCGTCCGTTCGAGGTCGCCGGCGCTGTGGGTCGATGAAATAGCCCCGCCGCCGTGGACGACATTGACGCCATGGACGAGCAGGGCCAACTTCAGCAGGTCCTCCCTCAGCCGGACATGCGACCGCCTCTCGTCGTGCAGGTCTTCAGGGCTCCTGAGCAGGGCGTTGCCCACAGGAAAGTGGACCATGATCATGGAGCTTCCGGGGACGACGTCGTTTCCGCTGCCCGTGCACATTGCCGGGACGCCCTCGCCCTCGAAGGCCCGCTCGACGCCCGTCCTCAGCTTCTCCCCCGACCGGGCCAGCCGCGGATAGATGGACCCCGCCTTCCGGATCAGGTGGTGGAGCATGATCAGGCCGGCCCTTATGTACTCCGAGTGGGCGGAAAACGTCCCTCCGTCGAAGCGGACCCGGCCTCGCAGGCCTTTGCCGCTCTCGCAGCCTTCCATGATGTCCCGCCGGCCGACAACGGCCGCTACGGCATGGCCGCCGCCGATGATCTTGCCGAAGACCGAGAGGTCGGGCCTGACGCCGTAGAGGGTTTGGAGCCCGGAAGGAGCGAATCGGAATCCGGACACAACCTCGTCGAAGATGAGGACGATTCCGTACTTGGCGGTCAGCTCTCGGGCTAGCGTCAGGTATTCCCGCGAGGCCGGCAGGAATCCGCCCACCCCGAGGAAGGGCTCCAGTATGAAACAGGCGATGCGGTCGCCGTTCTGCTTCAGGATTCGCTCGAGGTCTGCCCCGTCGTTGAACCGGGTAACCAGCGTCCGGCGGAGGACGTCCTCAAGCACTCCCGCGGACTCGTCTCCCTCGAAGCCGGAATCCGGCTGGTATTTCACGCCCTTGAGAAGGTAGGGCGAGGCGCCGTGCCAGCCGCCGCCGATCTTGAGGATGAGCTCGCGTCCGGTGAAGCCTTCGGCCAGCATGACCGAATACATGGTGGCCAGCGTCCCGGAGGTCGTAAAGCGGACACGATCGTCATTGGCGCCGAGCTGGCGGAGGATGAGGTCGGCCAGATCGATCTGGTGGACGGCCTCGAAGCCCGTGTGGAGCGCGCCCCGCTTGAGGGAAGCCGCGATCTCGCGGCGGATGAGCCGGGGGTTGTGGCCCAGAACGTTGGCATAATGGCCCTGCCAGTAATCGATATAGGCGTTGCCGTCGGCGTCGCGAACGAGCGGCCCCTCGGCCCGCGTGGCGAAAAAGGGATAAGGACGCCAGAGCCGGATGGTGTGGCTTCCGCCGGCGATCATGACCTTCTCAGCCCGGCGAAAGACCGCCCGGCTTTTTTTCGTTTTCTTCCTGTATTCCCGGACCAAGTGGTCCTGGAGCCTGTCCATTCCGTTCATGTGCCCTCCGGGGATTCCCTTCATTTAACAACCAGGGCCGGGGATTGTCAAATCAAGAGGAATTGTCTCCTTCTGGTGACAGTCCCTCTTATTATGAGCTCCGCTCGTCGCTTCGGCTTTTCGCGCCTTTCCCGCGCATGTTAAGATATGTCCATCACGAGATCATCGCAGGGAGGCCGTTCATGGATCTGCTCAACAAGGAAATCCGCGAAATCACCCGCAGAAAACTTGAAGCCGAAATGGTCAACAAGGTCACCGTCCTCTTCTTCACGCAGGAGCCGAGCATTCTGATCGTCCCCAATCGCCTCCCCGGCCAGGAATGCATGTACTGCCGCGAAGCGCGTCAGCTCCTGGAGGAGGTGAAGTCCCTTTCGGACAAGATCGATCTCCAGGTCTTGGACTTCGTGGCCCAGAAGGAAAAGGCCGTCGAGTTCGGCGTCGACAAGATCCCGGCGACGCTCGTCCTCGGAGAAAAGGACTACGGTGTCCGCTTCTACGGGATCCCCTCCGGTTACGAATATACGAGCCTGGTCGAGGCCATCATCGACGTCTCCCGGGGGACCACGGAGCTCGGCCCACATACCAAGGAGTCGCTTCGGTCCATCGACAAAGACGTCCACATCCAGGTCTTCGTGACTCCGACCTGTCCGTACTGCACAGTTGCCGTCCGACTCGGCCACCAGATGTCCATAGAGTCGCGCTGGGTGCGGTGCGACATGATCGAGGCCACAGAATTCCCGCACCTGGTCCAGAGATATATGGTTTATGGCGTTCCAAAAACCGTCATCAACGAGTCAATCACCATGGAGGGTGCCGTCCCTGAAGAGGTCTTCCTGGCCCACGTCCTCAAGGCCGCGGGTCAAGAGAAAGCTTGACCTCTCCGTCCGGGATGCCGAGTTCTGAAAGAACGGGCGGTCAACGGGCAAGAAAGAGCAGGGGCTCCCTTGTCCGCGAATTTGTTGCCTTCCCGCGGGTTATGCATATAATAATATGTTTTTGACATGTTTCTCTTCAAACGACCGAAGACCAAGCGCGTCTGCGTCATCGGCCTCGACGGCGTTCCCCACGGAATGATCCTTGACCTGGCCGGTCGCGGGGTCATGCCGGCTATGGCCCGGCTGATCGAAACTGGGCACCTCCATAAAATGAGGGCCAGCCTGCCGGAAATCTCCGCCGTATCCTGGACGAACTTCATGACCGGTCGGAATCCCGGAACGCACGGCATTTTCGGGTTCACCGATTTCAAGCCCCATTCCTACGGGGTTCGTTTCCCTAATTTTAAGGACCTCAAGGTCCCGACCATCTGGGATACCCTCGGCGAAAGCGGGAAAAAGAGCATTGTCATCAACCAGCCCTCCACGTATCCGGCGCGCCCGCTGAACGGAGTTCTCATCTCCGGTTTCGTGGCTCTCGAGCTGGCCAAGGCCGTCCAGCCTCACGCCTACCTGGCGGCCCTCGACAAGATGGGCTATCAAACGGACATCGATATCCTGAAATCCCGTGAGGACCCAGCCGTCCTCTGGCGGGACCTGGCCAGGACCATGGCCGGCCACGAAAAGGCCCTGGATTTCTTCTGGAGCAAGCCTTGGGACTACTTTGAGTTCGTCATCACGGGGACGGACAGGCTTCACCATTTCCTCTGGAAGGCCTACGAGGACGCGTCGCATCCTTATCACGGCCAGTTCCTCGAATACTACCGGCAGGCCGACAGGATCATCGGCAAGGTTGTCACCTCCTTCCGCAAAACCGCCAGGACAGACCAAGGGCTCTACCTCCTTTCGGATCACGGTTTCACGGGCATCGATCAAGAGGTCTACCTCAACGCCTGGCTCGCGGGAAACGGCTACCTCGCGTTCAACCGAGCCGAGCCGGGCGGGCTGGAGGACCTCGCGGCCCCAAGCCGGGCCTTCGCTCTGGACCCGAACAGGATCTACTTGAACCTCAAAGGGAAATTCCCTGCGGGCAACATCGACCCAGCACAGAGGAACGGCCTCCGCGAGGAGATCGCCCGCAAGATCGAAGCGCTCGAGTTCGAAGGACGGCCGGTCGTCCGGAAGGTTTTCTTGTCCGAAGAGATCTATTCAGGCCCGTACACGGCCAATGGACCCGACCTTCTCGTCGTCGGCATGCCGGGCTTTGATATGAAAGGGTCCGTCAAGAAAAAAGAGGTCTTCGGCCGCTCGGATCTCCAGGGCATGCACACCTGGGACGACGCGTTTTTCTGGGCTGCGGACGGCCAGGGCCCGGATCTGGCCATTGAAGACATCGCCAAGATCATCTTGAAAAACTACGCATGAAAAACGGACAGCGGACGCCAGGGCAATTGACCGGGCTCGTCGCGGGCCTCGCCGTTATCTTCGCCGCCCCGCTTGAAGCATACGTCGGCCCGGGTGCCGGCTTTGCCTTCCTCTCGTCGTTCCTCGTCCTCTTCCTGACGTTTTTCATGGCGATCTTCTCGTTTGTCGCCTGGCCCTTCCGTTTTCTTTGGAAGGTCATCCGGGGCCGGAGGGCCTATAAGAACAGCCTGATCAACAGGCTAGTTATCCTCGGGCTCGACGGACTGGAACCTGCCCTGGCCGAAAAATTCATGGCTGAAGGGAAACTACCGAACCTGGCCCGATTGAAAAAGGAAGGGACGTATGCCCGGCTAAAGACGACGACACCGGCTATTTCGCCCGTGGCCTGGTCGTCCTTCATGACCGGTTCCGAGCCCTCTAAACACAACATCTTCGACTTCCTGAGCCGGGACCCGAGGACCTACCTCCCGGACCTCTCGTCGGCCAGGATCGGCCGGCCCCGGCGCGTTTTCCCATTCGGAAAATACAGGATCCCGCTGTCAAAGCCGGAGATCCGCGGGCTCAGGAAAAGCGCCCCGTTTTGGAAAATCCTGGGAGAAAAAGGCATTTTCAGCACCGTCCTCAGGGTTCCGATCACCTTCCCCCCTGAAAAGTTCCGCGGGCATCTCCTCTCCGGAATGTGCACACCCGACATGAAGGGCAGTCAAGGCACGTTCTCGTTCTATACCACGGATGAGGAGAAGGTCCGTAAACACGAAGGGGGTGTTGCCATCCCCGTCAAGCTGGCAGGCGACAGGATCCTAACCCATCTCTCCGGGCCGGAAAACACGATGCTCAAGATCCCGGAAGAAATCCGCCTTCCCTTGGGCCTGAGCATCGACCGGGAGAAAGGCGGGGCTTGGATCGATGTCGCCGGCCAGAATTTCTTCCTCAAGGAAAAAACGTTCAGCCCGTGGGTGCCGGTCGTCTTCCGGGCAGGCCTGGGGATCAGGATCCGGTCCATCTGCCGGTTCTACATCACCGGGATGAGCCCGCATTTCGAGATGTATGTGACGCCCCTCAACATCGACCCGGACAAGCCCGCCCTGCCTATCTCTTATCCCCTGATCTACTCGATTTACCTGGCCAAGCTTCTGGGCCGCTTCATCACCCTCGGCGAGGCGAACGACACCTGGGCCCTGAACGAGGGCGTCCTAGGCGAGCAGCCTTTTCTCGACCTGACCTACTCCAACCATGAAGAGTGGGAGGCCATGCTCTGGAACGCGCTCGAAAAAACCCCCCGGGGCCTGGTGACGATCGTGTTCGAAACGACCGACAGCATTCAGCACATGTTCTTCCGTTACCTGGACAAGAACCACCCGGCGCTGAAAAAACCCGGCCAGAACGGGATGAGCGCCCGGGTGATCGAGACCCTCTATACGAAGATGGACGACCTCGTCGGTCGCGTCCGCAAGGCCATGGACGAGCGGAGCGTCCTCGTCATCATGTCTGACCACGGCTTCAAGTCTTTCCGCCGCGGCGTCAACCTCAACTCCTGGCTTTGGAAAAACGGCTACCTCGCCCTCGAGGGCGGCAAGGCGCGGAGCGGAGAGTGGTTTAAAGGCGTCGACTGGGAGAGGACGCGGGCGTACGCCCTCGGACTCGGCGGCCTCTATCTCAATCTCCAAGGCCGCGAAGCGAAAGGAACCGTCAGCCCGGGTGAGGAGGAGAAGCGTCTCAAGGCGGAGCTGCTCCAGAAGCTCAACGGCTTGAAAGACACGGCGAACGGCGCGGTCGCCGTCACCAAGGTGTATGATAAGGACGTGATCTACTCGGGTCCCTACAAAGACAATGCCCCCGACCTCATCATCGGGTACAATGAAGGTTATCGAGCCTCATGGGAAGGGGTCACGGGCATCGTCAACGACGTCATTTTTGATGACAACGCCAAGGCCTGGAGCGGCGACCACTGCATCGACCCGGCCCTGGTCCCAGGAGTTCTCTTCACGAACCTCAAGATCAAAGGCCAGAGCCCGTCGATCATGGATATCGCCCCGACCGCCCTCGAACTTTTCGGGCTCAAGCCGCCGGCCCACATGGACGGCTGCAGCCTGGTCGACGCGGCAGATCCTTTCGGAGCGGTCTCAGGGAAGAAACAGCCATGAATCATCCAAGAACAGGATCGCCCATGAGCCGGCGGGAATTCATGAAGGTCGGGGCCGCGGCCTCGGCCGCCATGGGCCTCGGCGGAAGATCCTTCGTTCCCCGCGTTTTTGGAAAAGCGCGGGCGACGAAAAAGGTCATCGTCCTCGGCATGGACGGCTTGGACCACGGTCTTGTCCGCAACTGGCTCGAGGCAGGAAAATTGCCCACGTTTGCGCGACTCCTCCGTGAGGGCGGGGACCTCAGGCCCCTCGCCACGAGCATCCCGCCCCAGAGCCCGGTGGCCTGGTCGAATTTCATCGCCGGCACCGACCCGGGGGGGCACGGGATCTTCGATTTCATCCACCGCAACCCCGGAGCGGCAAACATCAACGAATTCTTTGTCTTTTCGGCGGCGGAAACGACGGCCGCCAAACACACGCTCCGGTTCGGGAAGACGATCATCCCGCTCTCCGGCGGCGAGGTCAGGAACCTCCGAGGCGGCCAGGCCTTCTGGCAGATCCTTGAAGAGCACGGCATCCCGGCGACCGTCCTCCGGATTCCGTCCAACTATCCACCCGTCCGTTCCAAGCAGAGGACGATCTCGGGGATGAACACGCCGGACCTCAAGGGCACCTACGGAATTTTTAACTATTACACGAACGAAGCCAAGGCCGTCACCGAAGAAGCCGGAGGCGGCGGTCGGGTCCACGACGTCTTCGTCGTCGGCAACCGGGTTGAGGGCAAGCTGCCGGGACCGACGAACGGCTTCCGCACCGGAGGCCCGGAGGTTGAGGTCGATTTCAAGGTCTTCATCGATCCCCTCAATCCCGCGGCCAAGATCGTCATCCAGGACCACGAGTTCATCCTCAAGGAGAAGGAATGGAGCGGCTGGAAGAGGGTTCGCTTCAGCTTCTTCCCCACTCAGAGCGTCACGGGGATCTGCCTGTTCTATCTCAAAGAGGTGCGGCCCAAGTTCAAACTCTACATCAGCCCGATCCACATCGACCCGCGGAACCCGGCCCTGCCGATCTCGACGCCGGAATCCTACAGCCGCGAGCTCGAACGGCGCTTCGGCGCGTTCTTTACCAAGGGTCTGCCCGCGGATACGGCCGCCCTGGACAACGATATCCTGGACGAGGAGGAATTTCTGTTCCAGGACGACCTCGTCCTCCGGGAGAGCCTGGACCTCCTGGATTTCGAGCTCGGGCGCTTCGGGGAAGGGCTCTTCTTTTTCTACTTCTCGAACACGGACCAACGCCAGCACATGTTCTGGCGCCTCATCGACCCGGCGCATCCCGCCTTCGACCCGAAACTCGCGGCGAAATACGGTTCCGTCATCGAAGACATTTACATCGAGATGGACCGGGTCCTGGACAGGGTGCTCCGCAAGGTGGACCGGGAAACCGTCCTCCTCGTCATGTCCGACCACGGCTTCAATCCCTTCCGGCGGGGATTCAACCTGAACACCTGGCTCTTCCAGAACGGCTACCACCGGCTGGCCAAGCCATGGAAGCAGGAGGAATCAGTCTTTTTCGATAACACCGACTGGTCCAAGAGCACGGCTTACGGGGCGGGGCTCAACGGCCTCTATATCAACGAGAAGGGACGCGAGCGCGAAGGGATCGTGGCGCCCGGGCCGGCCAAGGACAACCTCGTGCGGGAGATCGCCCGGAAGCTCGAGACCCTGACCGACCCGAAGACCGGCGAACGCGTCATCCTCCACGCCTATCCCGCGGCGGAGGTGTATCACGGGCCGTACGTCAAAAAGGCGCCGGACATCGTCCTCGGCTTCAGTCGCGGGTACCGGATCTCCTGGCAGTCGCCGCTCGGGAGCTTCCCCAAGGCCGTCGTCGAAGACAACACCAAGAAGTGGAGCGGCGACCACATGACCGCCCCGGACGTCATCCCCGGGATCGTCTTGGCCAACCAGCGAATCCGGGCGCAGGCCCCGGCCCTCTATGACCT
>Ga0153916_10001487_pt1 | contig 16870 bp, 13 predicted proteins | sample Opewatmetagenome_FD_109642 | JGI IMG/M metagenome (GOLD analysis project Ga0153916, IMG submission 109642) | Freshwater wetland microbial communities from Ohio, USA - Open water 3 Core 3 Depth 4 metaG | ecosystem: Environmental > Aquatic > Freshwater > Wetlands | place: USA: Ohio, Lake Erie... | reverse complement strand
CATCGGAAGAAAAAGCCAGCAGCCCCGCCCGAGCCTGGCGTCTGATTTATCCGAGATTCATTAAAACTGGCGACTTTCTGGTAGCGATTAAGGTCGCCCTTATCCCCCGGCCCCCGGGAACCAGTCCCGTCGGTTCCCCCGTCGCAATGGCCGACGGGTTCCCCTCCGCTAGGGAGGATTTCAGGCGACCTTAATCGCCACCAGAAAGCGACGCTTGACGAATGATTCCGTCGGGCTCAGGAGGCCCTGAGAAGCTTGGCCAGCCGGCAAAGCTTCGGAGAGCGCAGGGAGTGGTGGGCCGTCATGTCTGTGTGCAAAGGCGTCAGCGAAATAAAGCCCTGGTAGGCTGCGATGACGTCTGTGCCCTTGTCGCCCACCCTTTTGGGCGTTCCGGTTCCGATCCAAAAGTAGGACGTATCGCGGGGGTCTTTCTTCTCGATAATCTCGGGGTCGTAGAATTTCCAGCCGAGACGGGTGACCTTGATCCCTCGAACTGGAGGCGGCGGGACATTGACGTTTAGCGTGACGCCAGGGGGCAGTCCCGAGGCCAGCACTCCCTCGGCGAGCCGCAACGCGACATCGGCGGCAAAGCTCAGAGCGAACCGGCCCCCAGAGTCAGGGATCATGGAGATGGCCAATGAGGGGACGCCGAGGAAGGTCCCCTGCAGCGCCCCCGCGACCGTTCCCGAATAGTTGATGTCCTGCTGGCCGAGATTCGGCCCGGGATTGATGCCCGAAATGAGCAAGTCCGGCCGTCGCGGAAGAAGCTTCTGGAGGGCAAAATAGATGCAGTCGCCCGGAGTGCCCTCGACAGCCCAGATTTGGGGCTTGACCCGGTGAATTCTGAGCGGCTGACGGAGTGTGATGGACAGGGACGATGCGCTTTTTTCCCGGTCCGGCGCGACGATATAGGTTTCACCGAGAAGACGAAGGCGGCGAAAAAGGATCTGGATCGACTCCCGGAAGAAGCCGTCGTCGTTGGTCAGAAGGATCAGAGGCCTTTGGGCCAAGCTTTGTTTCGGCGCTGCGCTCGTCACCGGGCTACTTCTTGATCATGACCAGGAGCATTTTGAACTTGGACACGGCCTTGAGGGCGTGGGGGATGCCGGCGGGCATGATGATCATCTCGCCCTTTTCCACCGGATAGACCTTGCCGGCGATCGAGATGTCGGCCGCTCCGTCAACCCCAACGACCAGAGCATCAAAGGGAGCCGTATGCTCGCTAAGCTGCTGGCCGCCGTCGAAGGCAAAAGCCGTGACGGTTCCGCCCGGCTTGCGAATGACCTCCTTACTGACGACGGACCCGTCCTGATACTGGATGAGATCCTCAGCCCTGAGGACCTTTCCCTTCAAGTTGTCAGGGCCTGTCTTGGTTTTCTTCGCTTCCATATCTCTTCTCCTTATCTCCCGTGGGTCTGATCGGGCACGCGCCCTTAACCATCCTGGGGCTTTTTTCGCAGGCAATACCACAGACCCCAATCCTCACGTTCAAGCGCCCTCGGATGAGAATAAGAAAGTGGTCGGGACGGGCGGATTCGAACCGCCGACCCCATGCACCCCAAGCATGTGCGCTACCAGGCTGCGCCACGTCCCGAACCGTGGCCATGTATTATAGCAGAAAAAACCGGTTTTCTTAGCCCTTTTTGGGCTTTTTTTCGAGGGAGAACGCGATCTGTTGGAGCTCGTCCCTGACGTTGTAAAGAGCCTTCCGGAGCTTCTCCGGATGGACGTGGAGAGACGGGAGAAGGCCGAACTCCTCCTCGACCCGGCGCTTGATCCCGGCCATGGTCAGGGTTTTTCCGGCGAGGAGTTCCTTGATCCTGAGGATGATGTCAAGGTCCTTCTGCCGGAAGAACTTCTGGCCGCTGCCGGTCCGGCCCGCGTTGAGAAACGGGAACTCCTCCTCCCACGACTCCAGGGTGGGGATGTCGATCTTGGCCAGCCGGGCGACTTCCTCGAAACCGTAGACGAGTTTCCCTTTGGGCTTGTCGTCCCTGAAGAGCTTGGGTTCGGCTGTTTCGTTTCTCACGGGAGTTCCGGGAAAGCCAACATTAGCATTTTCCCGCCCCCCGGTCAAGGTGGGCTGGAGGGGGAGTGTGATATAATCCGGGCTTGGTTGCCACCCATGGCCGATAGACCGATTGTCCGGGAAAAGGAAACCCACACGCCGCTTGCCGAGCGCATGCGGCCGCAGGCCTTCGACCGCGTGTACGGCCAGGACCACCTCCTGGGCAAGGGCAAGATCCTTTCCGAGCTCATCGAAACGAACCGCTTGGTCTCCATCATCTTCTGGGGCCCGCCGGGTTCCGGAAAAACCACCTTGGGCATCATGCTGGCCAGGCATTTTGACCTGCCTTTCGAATTTTTCACCGCCGTCCTCGCCGGGATCAAGGAGGTCAAGGAATTCATGGCCCGGGCGGAGCAGCAGCGGAGGCTGTTCGGCAAGCCCATGATCCTGTTCATTGACGAAATCCACCGCTTCAATAAGGCCCAGCAGGCGGCCTTCTTGCCTTATGTCGAGAAAGGAGACGTTGTCCTTTTCGGCTCCACGACCGAGAACCCTTCGTTCGAGGTCATCGCCCCGCTCCTCTCCAGAACGCGGGTCCTCGTCCTGAAAGAGCTCGACCGGGAGGCCCTGACACGGATCGTCAGGGACGCCCTGGCGGACGAAGAGCACGGTCTGGGCAAGCTCAAGCTCGAGATCGAACCCGGCGCCCAGGACCTGCTCATCGATTTCGCTAACGGCGATGCAAGGCGGGCGCTGAACACCCTCGAGATCGCTTCCAGCCTGGCCAAGGGACGGTCGATCACGCTCGACAACGTCCAAGAGGCCCTGCAGAAGAGAACCCTCCTCTACGACAAGGACGGGGAAGAGCACTACAATCTGATTTCAGCGCTCCACAAGAGCCTCCGGAACAGCGACGTCGACGCCTCGCTCTACTGGCTGGCCCGGATGATCTCCGCGGGCGAGGACCCCCTCTACGTCGCCCGGCGGCTCGTCCGTTTCGCCTCGGAGGACATCGGCCTGGCCGACCCTCAGGCCCTTGCGGTGACGCTGCATGCCAAGGAGGCCTATGACTTTCTCGGGTCGCCGGAGGGGGAGCTGGCCCTGGCTGAGGCCGTGGTCTACCTGGCCTCGGCGCCCAAGAGCAACCGTGTCTACGCCGCGTTCGGCGCGGCCGTTAAAGACGTCGAGCGCAGCCCCCACGAGCCCGTCCCCCTCTCCATCAGGAACCCGGTGACGCCCCTGATGAAGGAGCTGGGCTACGGCAAGGACTATCAGTACGCCCACGATTTCGCGGCCTCCACGACTGACATGGAAACGTTCCCGGACAGGCTGAAAGGCCGGAAATACTACGAGCCCGGCGCATGGGGATTCGAAAAGGAAATCAGGAAAAGGATCGAATGGTACGAAGCCCTGAAGGCAAGAATCCGGGAGAGCAAGGACGGGGAAAGGAAAGAAACAAGCAAGGAGAGGGCTTAAACCTTAGCCCTCGGCGGGCGGCGGCCCGTCCTTCCCCTCTTTTTCCTTCAGCAGATAATAAACCTCCCAGCTGATGTCGTCGGCCAGGCAGCCGATGCACGACTTGGGGGTCGTGGCGATCTCCTCGTCCGCGATCTTGTCCTTGATAATCCTCTTGACGATCCTGTGGATCTTGTAAAGAAGGATGTAGTTGACCATGCCGGGTTCCTGAAGGCGAATGATATCAGCTTGAGCCCGTTTTTGCAAAATCCTCGGACCCTCCTAACCCCGCTTCCCCGTTTGCGCGTCGGATGAATCATGCTATAGTTGGTTTTCGAAAGAGATGAGAAGATTCGTAGCCTCACTCCTGGCCGTTGTCTTAGCCTGGGCTCTCTCCGGCTGCCGGCCTGCGCGGCTGAACATGGCTCCGCGCCCCGAGCCTCTCGGATTCCCCCTGATGGAGGAAAGCGCGTTGCCGTTCGAGGGGACGGCCAAAGGGCCCGTCATTGTCCGCTATGGGACGGCCTACTTCTCGACCGAAGAGGGCTCTCTCTATAGCGTCGACGTCCTTTCAAGGCGGATAGTATGGAAATTCAAGGCCGACGGGGAGATTCCCGCAGCTCCTGAGATCGGCGAAGAAGGAGTCTTGATTCGCGGCGCGGGCAACACGATCCACGTGCTCGATCCTGACGGCCGCGAGATCTTCGAGACGATTCCGGCCAGCCCCATAACGACCGCCGCCCGGGAATTTCAGGGGAGGATATACTTCGGGTGCGGCAACGGCCGGTTTATGGCTCTTGACATCCAGAAGCAAGGCCGTCCGGCTTGGGAATACGACGCGGGGGCCGCCGTTTGTTCCGGCCCCCTCTTTTTTGGAGGACTTGTGATCTTCGGCGCCGTCGACGGCCGCGTCCATGCCCTCGACGTTCAGGGCAAATCAGTCTGGACGTTCGGCGCGCGCGGCGCGGTCCGCATCGACCCCGCGGCGGCGGACGGCCGGGTCTATTTCGGGACCGAGGACCGTTATTTTTACTGCCTGTCGGCCGCGACTGGGAAGAAGAAATGGGTTTTCCGCTTGGCCGGGACGCCCGTCCTTCCCCCGGTTCCGGCAGGGCAGCGGGTTATTCTCGCGGCCTCGGACAGCGTCGTCTACTGCCTAAGGGCTCGAAGCGGCGAAATCGCCTGGTGGCATCCGGTTCCTTCAAGAGTGGTGAATGGGCTTTCGGTGGCCGATGGGATCGTCCTCGTTTCCTCATTCTCGCCGGAGGTCGTCGGCCTTGATCTCAAGGCCGGGTATCGGACCGGCAGTTTCCGGGCGGCGGGCGACATCCAGGAAGGAGCTCAGTGGTCCACGCCTTATCTTGTCATCATCGTGCCGGACCCTGTCGCGGCGGGGGAGAGGCTCGTTTTCCTGAAGCGGGATAGGCGGCCCGTCGAAGCCCTCGGCAAGCCGGCTGCCGTCCGGCGTTGAAATGGGGCCTGAAAAGACTTAGAATCGGCCTTCGAGAAAGGAGCGCCCCCCATGAAACGAGAAGAGGCCCTGGAACTCCTGCGGCAGCATCTCAAGAACAAGAACCTGGTCAAGCATTGCCTGGCCGTGGAGGCCTGTATGAGGGCGGTTGCCGTCCGCCTGGGACATGATCCGGAGCCCTGGGGGCTGGCCGGAATTCTTCATGATTTGGACTATGAAGTTACCGAGAAGAGTCCCGAGTTTCACACCACGGAGACGGTCAAGATCCTCCAGGAGAAGGGCATCGACGAAGCCGTCATCCATGCCGTCCAGGCCCACGCCGGCAAGGTGCCCTGCCAAACGCCGATGGACTGGGCCATCTTCTCTATCGACCCGCTGACCGGCCTGATCATCGCCGCAACCCTGATGCACCCCGACAAAAAGCTCAAATCGATCGACCTCGAGTTCGTCAAGCGTCGCTACAAGGAAAAAAGCTTTGCCCGGGGGGCGCGCCGGGAGGAGATCGAACAGAGCTCGAACCTCGGCCTGGATCTGGACGAGTTCATCTCGATCGCCGTCGTAGCCATGCAGGGGATCGACCGGGACCTGGGACTGGCTTAGAACAACCCGGTCTTGAGTCCCACCTCCAGGAATCTCCCCCTCCAGGGAAAGCCCGGTTCCGTGTAGAAGTAGTGATTGAAGACGTTCGTGACGCGGACGAACGGCTCGAGATTCGCAAAGGCGTAGCTCAGGACGGCGTCGAGACTGAAATAGCTGGGGATGGTCAGGAGCTCTGAGGTGCTCGAGTTCCACCACCAGGAGTCCGACGCCACGATGCCGGTCAGGCCAAGGCGCAGTCCGGAGAGGGCCTTGAAACCCACCTCGAAGGTCCCGTTATGTTTTGCCAGGACATCGAGGGGCCGGTTGTCCGTCTCGTTCTTGTGGTCGAGGAAGGTGTAGTTCGCCAAGGCGTCCATTCCGAATCCTCTCCACGTCCAGGCTTTCTGGCCCTGGAGTTCGAAGCCGTTGATGCGGGCCCGGTTGACGTTATAATACCGCCGCGTCCCGTCGGGCAGCCGGACGGTGTTAATAAAATCGCGCAGGGCATTGAGGAAGAGCGACCCGCTGAGGAAAAAAACCTTATTGTAGGTTGCAGCGAGCTCGAAGCTCCGGCCGAACTCACTCTTGAGGTCGGGATTCCCGCTCGTGGAGGAATAGAGGGACCGCATCGACGGGAACTTGGACTTCGTGGCGTAGGAGACGTGGATGTCCAGGGCGTCGGTCGGCGAGTACTTGAGACCGACGAGGGGATTGACCTTGGTCGTCGCCCCGCCGACGAACTTGTGGAGGCTGTCCACGCTGACGCCTACGATGAGTTTCCAGTCATCGAGGAAGGCCAGGTGGTCTTCGAGTCCGGCCGAAAATGTGTTCTGGTTATACGAATTCCACGGCAAGGTTGTATTGTCCTGCTGCCGTGTCTTGTCGGCTTCATAATAAAGGCTGGCCTTGAGCGTGTTCCACCGGGCCAGCGCGTATTCGCCGAGCCCGAAGAAGCCGTAAATCGGGTTGTTATAGGTGCTCTCGGCCGAGAGGGCGGTCATCGTGCCGTCGGCGTACTGGTCCAGCACGTTATAGTAATTCACGTAGTAGCCCCGGAAGCGGACCAGGGCCTTGTCTCCGATCGAAGTGTAGCCGCCCGCGCTGACCGACGTTCTGTCCCAATCCTTGAACCGCCAGTAACGAGCCCGGCCGAAGAGGTCGGGCGGAATGCCGTAGGCCGAGTGATAGCGGCCGGCGTTGACCATGATCTCGCTCGTGCTCGACGGGTTATAGATGATCTTTCCGCTCAGGTTGAACCGTTGGTAATCGCTGAGCATGCGGTCCTGCTTGACACCGGAGGGGTCCGTATAGCGGAACCCGTCGGAATCCTGGTAGAGAGCCGAGGCCACGACGCCGACCCTGCCGAACTGGAGGGCGGTATCGGCTCCGCCGCCGCGAGTGTTTTGGTTGCCCAGCGCCAGCGTCAGAAACAGTCCAGGGTCTGAGGTCGGACGCCTGGAGATGACGTTGACAATCCCCCCCAGCGTATTCGGGCCGTAGAGGACCGAAGAGGGTCCCTTGGTGATCTGCATGGACTGGATGCCGCCCGTAGAAACGGTCTTCAGGTCGAAAGTCCCAAAGTAGGGCTCGACGATCGGGACGCCGTCGACGAGCAGGGCGATCCGGCTCGAGTCGATCCCCCGGAGCTTTAATGTGTATTCGCCCTTGCCCCCCACGGTAACCGTTGCCCCCGGGGCATACTTGAGAACTTCGGACAGGTCCAGGGGCTTCAGCTGCTGGATGAACGTGGACTCGATCGTGGTCACGGTTGCCAGGGGGATTTCCCGGGGCGCCTTGCCGATGACCTGGATTTCCTCGGTGATCCGGACCGGCGTTTCCTGTTCTTTTTCCCGCTCTTTTTTTGCCTTCTCGGCGGTCTGGTCCTGGCCGGCGAAGACGAGGGTGCCCAGCGAGAGACCGAAAGCGATCAGGATCAGAAAGGAGACTACAAGGGGGAGAGGCTTCGCGCGCTTCATGACGTTCTCCTTTTCTAGAATGGAAGGAAAAACCGTTTCCCGTTTTTCCCTAACGGTCGGAGGGCATGGCCGGATGAGGCTTTGGCGCCTCCGACTCGGAGACGTGCCGTATTTTAGCAAAACGAAAAAATGGGGTCAAACCTGCAGTTTACAGCGTTTTTCTGTAAAGTGTAGGTTTGACCCCTTCTTTTTCAAATCGCGGCTACTTGGCCGGACGCTCCTGGAGCTTGCTGTGGCGGACGCTATACAAGAAATATATTAATAGGCCGGCCAGGAGCCAGGCGCCGAACCTAATCCAGGTGACCTTGGGCAGGCTGTACATCAGGTAAAAACAAAAGGCGACGGTGACGAGCGGGGTGAAGGGCACGCCCGGCGTCTTGAATTTCCGCTCGACCTCGGGCCGCGTCTTCCTCAAGACGATGACCCCGATCGAAACGAGGACGAAGGCGAACAGTGTCCCGATGTTGCAGAGGTCGATGATCATGGGCAGGGGGAAGAGCCCGGCGATGAGCGCCGTCGCGATGCCCGTGATCCAGGTGCAGATGTGGGGCGTTTTGTGCTCGGGATGGACCCTGGAGAAGGCGGCCGGAAGGAGCCCGTCCCGGGCCATGACCATGAAGATCCGGATCTGGCCGTAGAGAGTGACGAGCAGCGTCGAAATCATCCCGATGATGGCGCCAGTGGCGACGAGCGCCCCGCCCCACCGGATGCCGATCCGGGCCAGGGCTGCCGGCAGGGCGTTTCCCACGTCGATCTCCTTGAAGGGGACGATCCCGGTCAAAACGAAGGCCACGGCAACGTAGAGGAGAATGACGACGCCCAGGCAGAGCATGAGGCCGAGGGGGACGTCCTTCTTGGGGTTCTTCGTTTCCTCGGCCGCCGTCGAGACGGCGTCGAAGCCGATGTAGGCGAAGAAGATGATCGCTGCCCCGGCCATGATGCCCTTCCAGCCGAAAGGCATCATGGGTTGGAGATTAGCCAGGCTGACGTGGCGGACACCGAGGAAGATGAAGAGCAGGATGACGATGATCTTGACGAGGACGATGACGTTGTTGATCTTGGCGCTTTCCTTGATCCCGATATAGAGGATCCAGGTGATGAGAAGGGTGATGACGACCGCCGGGACGTCGATGACGCCGCCGGAGAGGACGACCTTGCCGGCCGAGCTCGTCGTGATCGGCGGGGTAAGCAGAGCCTTGGGAAGCTTGGCACCAGCGCTCTGGATGAGCCCGATGAACGTCGTCGACCAGCCCGAGGCCACGGCGCTGGCGGCGACGAGATACTCGAGCATCAAGTCCCACCCGATGATCCAGGCGATGACCTCGCCGAAGGCAACGTAGGAATAGGAATACGTGCTGCCCGCGACGGGAAACATGCAAGCGAGCTCAGAGTAGGTGAGGGCGCAGAAACCGCAGGTGACGGCGGCGATGAGGAACGACAGGAGGACGCCCGGACCGGCCAGCTGGGCTCCCTGGCCCGTGGCGACGAAGATGCCCGTGCCGACGACCGACCCAATGCCCAGGGCGGCCAGGTCGAGGGCGGTCAGATTCTTCTTGAGCTGAGTGTGCTTCGAAGCATCCTCGATCTGCGCCGGAGTTTTCGTTTTCCAAATGTTCATGCAAGACCTCTCAGCGAACCCCATGGTTTCATGGCCATGAAATGGGGATTATATCGAAACACGGGGATTTTTCAATCGAAAATCGCGGGGCCCGGGCTTTTGACTTGCCCCCTGCCCTGTGCTATAAAATCCGCGAACTGGCGATCGTATCCAGGAGTCGGACAGGATGAGGATCGTTGCCGCCGTCGGGCTCTCCGAGACCGGAAAGACCGTTCTCCTTGCCGGACTCATCAGCGAGTTCAAGCGCCGAGGCCTCCGGACATTCGCCGTCAAGCACTGTGCCCACGGATTCATGCTGGACACGGAGGGCAAGGACACCTGGAAATACGCCCAGGCGGGGGCGGACGGCGTGGCCATGGTCTCGTCCGAGGAGTTTGCTGTCTTGCAGAGAGCGCAGGACATCGACCTGCGGGCCCTGGCCGAACGGGCATTTGCCGGGGCAGACGTCGTTCTCATCGAAGGCGGAAAAGAAGCGCGGAGCATCAGGAAAATCGAGGTGCTGCGAGCCGGGCTCTCGGATGTCATCCAGACGCCAGCGAGTGAGCTCTTGGCCGTCGTTTCGGACGGCGGCACCGCCCCTGGGACGACCGTGCCCGTGTTCACGCTCAAGCAGACCGCGGAGATCTGCGACCTGATTCTCTCTCAAGAGGAGGAAGCGATGTCGGAGGTCAGGCTCGAAGTTGACGGCAAGGAAATTAACCTTAATCCCTTCGTCCAGACGTTCCTCGAGAAGACGGTCCTGGGCATGGTGACGTCCCTAAGCGGCGTCGACCCGGAGCCGCGGAAGATCATTGTTGCCATTGACCGCAACGTTCCGAAGGGCAAAACCCAAGCGGAGAAGATGCGGAAAGATGTATGGGAGTTTGAAGAAAAAACCGCAAAACAAAAAACAAAGCCCGAGGATTGAGGAGGCGGCCGTGGCCGATTCGCCGCTCGTGTTCGCTAAAAAGTACTTCTCGCGGCGGGATCCGGACGTCCTCGATGCCCTGCGCCGCAGCACCGTGGGCATCGCCGGGGCCGGGGGGCTCGGCTCGACCGTGGCCATCTCCCTGGCCCGGGCCGGCGTTGGCCGGCTGGTCATCGCCGATTTCGACACGATCGAGCCCTCGAACCTTAACCGCCAGCAATATTTCGTCGACCAGGTCGGCCGGGTCAAAGTCGATGCGCTCCGGGAGAACCTCCTCCGGGTCAACCCTTTCTCTATTTACGAAGTCCATAACGTCCGCATTACCCGGCGAAACGCGGCCGGGATCTTCAAATCGGTCGACGTCCTGGTCGAGGCCTTCGACAAGGCCGAGGCCAAGGAGATGCTGATCGAGGCCTGTCTCCGCCGCTTCCCGGGCCGGCCGATCGTGGCCGCTTCGGGGCTTGCCGGCTATGGATGCAACCGGAAACTGCATGCCCGGCGGCTGGGTAACCTGTACATCTGCGGCGACGAGGCGACCCAGTGCCCCAAGGGCGTCAGCCCGATGGCGCCGCGGGTGGGAATTGTGGCCAACATGCAGGCCAATCTGGTCATAGAACTCCTGGTCAAAATGAGAGGTCGATGTTTTTCAGGTTAGGCGAGCGCCGTCGTCTATTTCTTATCTGCTGATTTTGCCAGCGCCTTATATTCGCTTGCTTTATCCGGTTTTCCCCACGCTTCATATAGGGAGACCAGCCGCCTATTTTTTTAGGTACTTCTCAAACCACCCGACGGTCCGATTGAGAACGTCGAGCCGGTGTTTCTCTTCGCGGGGACCGTGGCCTTCCCGCGGATAGACCACCAATTCCGTTTCGACGCCGTAACGCCTGAGTCCCCGGTGGAACTGGTAACACTGCTCAACCGGGTCGGTCAGGTCGTTCTCGCCGCAGAGAACGAGAGTCGGAGTCTTGACCTTTTTGACAAACGTCATGGGCGATCGCGCGATGAAGAGCGGCAGGTTCTCGTACGGGTTGCCCAGGGCCCAGGTGTCTCCGGGGTTGATGCCCGGCGCTTCGGAGCCGTACTCAAAGGCGAGGTCGGTCATCGGTGCGCCCGACACCGAGGCCCTGAAGAGCGTTGTCTGCGTCACGGCCCAAGCCGCCATGTATCCGCCATAGGACCAGCCGCCGATCCCGATGCGGTTGGGGTCGGCGATCCCCTTCTTGATCAGCCAGTCCGCGCCGGCCATGACGTCCTTGAAATCACCGCCGCCCCAATCGAAGCGGTTGATGACCATGAAATCGTAGCCGTAGCCTGTCGAGCCCCGCACATTTGGAGAGAGAACGACGAAGCCGCGCCCGGCCAGGAGCTGTGCCCACGAATCGAAGCGGTCGGTCCACGCCCCCGTTGGACCACCGTGGATGAGGATGACGGCCGGCAATTTCTCCACGGACGGGGACTTGCCTTCGGGCCTGAAGAGGGCGGCCTCGATTTCCTTTTTGTCAAAACTCGGATAACGGATGACCTCCGGCTTGACGAGTTTGACGTCGTCCCAATCCTTGTTGAAATGGATCACCTTTTCGGCGTGCCCAGCCGAAGCGGCAACCCAGAGTTCAGGGGCCTGGGTCGCAGACTCGCCGATAAAGGCTAGGCCGTTTTTCCCCTTTACCCATGAACCGACGAGGACCGGCGGAGTCCACTCTGATTTCTCGGCTTTACCGTCGAGAGTCACGGTGAAAAAAGAACTGCCAAATCCCGTTGAGGCCGCAGCGAAGAGCCTTCCCCCATCCTCCCAGATTAGCGTGCCGACTGGCCGGTCGATCGAACGGGCCGTGAGGTTTCGGGCCTCGCCGCCGCCGAGCGGCTGGATGATGACGTCGTGCGCTTCGGGCCCGTCACCGCGGCACCCGACATAGGCCAGCGTCTTTCCGTCCGCAGAGACTTTGAGGCTCCTGAACGGGCCGGCCGGAGCCGTGAGAAGCGTCATCTTGCCTTCGGACGCATCGACCCGATAAGTTTTGTCCGAAAAGAGCTCCTGAAGGGGATGATCCGTGGCAATCATAATCAGGGAGGCCCCGTCGGGGGTCCAGACGTATTCTGAAATCTGCCATGATCCTTTGACAAGTGTTTTGAGAGCCTTGGACTCAACGTCAATGGCCTGGAGGAGCGTGCGCTCCTCGGGCTTGCCGATGACGCGCGCGTCGTCCTTGTCCTTTTCTTTTTTCTCTTCTTCTTCGGTCTTTGGAGTTGTCGTCACGAAGGCGAGCCTTTTTCCATCCGGGGCCCATTCGAAGGAGGAGATCCCGGTCTTGCTTTCGGTGAGTGGCCGGGCCTCGCCGCCGTCGACGGGGATTAAATAAATTTGGCTTTCGCCGTCACGGTTCGAAAGGAACGCCAGGGTCCGGCCGTCCGGCGACCAGCGGGGCCGGGTGTCGGCCTTGACCGAAGCCGTCAACTGTTTAAGGGCGTGAGCGGAGAACTCGTACATCCAGATGTTGCGGCGCAGGCCTGTCGGCTTGGCCGGCTCGGAGACGACCATGGCGAGAAGGCTTCCATCGGGCGAAAGCTGGAGGTCTCCAATCGACCACCGTTTTATGGCCATCTCAGGAGTGATGGGCCTGGATGCGACGGAGGCCGCGACTTGTGATTCCCGGCCTGGCGGTGAGATTCTATCAAGAGCGCTCGCTCCAAAAGCGGGCAAAGCCGCGGATGCCAGCATAAGGGCCGTGGCTGTCAACAAAGCTAATTTCGGGTAGCAAGATAAAATCCTTTTAACCCGTTCTTTCATGCTCACCTCCTCGAGAACGATGGTGCTGATAGATATCACACGAATCTGCCCTAATTTCAAGACGGGCGACGAACGAAAACCGCGCCGATCGGCTACGTCTATGAAATTTAAAAAGACCGTGATATGTCGTGCTGTTAATGAACCCTCGTTTGCCTGTAGCTCAGTCGGATAGAACAATGGACTCCGGATCCAAAGGTCGGAGGTTCGAATCCTCTCGGGCACGTTGCCTCTTTCCCCACTCCCAATCTATTCTTGAAGTGATAGGATCAAAATTGACAAGGGATTCTCAGGAGAGATATGTTTTCGGCACAAGCCAAAAACTCGGCAACAAAAAGCTTCTGCTGTAACATATTGATTATAAACAGCTAACAGCTATGAAACAATAACAGGTCGGCATGTTCAAGGTCAGCGAATAATCCGCTGGCCGCGTGCGCCGCCGAATCAGTATCTTCAGCCCGTGATGGCCCGAGCGAAAACGTTCATGAGCATCGGGACGGCGTGGATCCGCGAGACGGCCAGGGTCTTCTTCGACAGTTTCCTGAGGCTCAGGACGAAGATGACCGCTGCGTCCACTCGCCGTCGATGAGGCGCCACATCTTGCCCGTTGGGTTCTCGTTTCGTAAGTCGACGGGCAGCCGGTCCGGCCTCACATGGTCATAACAATGAAGGGCGGCGAAGCGCACGATCGCCGCGGGGAAGCCCACGGCCGTGAATCCCGGATGGCCGGTCGCGGGATAGGGACCGCCGTGGTTCATGGCCGGCGTTACGGCGACCCCGGTGGGCATCTTGTCGTTGAGCAGGCGGCCGACCTTCCGGCGGAGGTGCGGTTCGATTGCGGCATACGCCTGATCATCGGTCCCGCCGCTGTGACTGTAGATGCTTCCCGTGAGGTGGCCCTCCAGGCTGGCCGCGATCTCCTTCATCTCGGCCGTATCCCTCGCCAGGACGATCAAGGACAGGGTTCCGAAAGATTCGACCTGGAAAGCCGCCGGATTCCGGAGGAATGAGGCGCCAGAGAGGCGGAAGAGAGTGGGCAGGAAACGGAATCCCGAGCCGCCGGGCTCGCGTCCTCCCGTGACCAGTTCGGCGCCCGATCGTGCCAGCCGTACCGATGCTTCCTTGAGCCCCTCGAGGACCTTCGGACCGAGGAGGACCCCGGGGCCCGAGCCTTCGAATGAATCCTTCACCAAGCCCAGGAAAGCCCGGCCAGCGGTGTTGTCGGCGAGGACGACCAACCCGGGCTTGGTGCACATCTGACCTGCAGCGAGGAGGCAGGAATTGAAGAGCTCCGTGGCGATGGCCGCCGGCCTCTCCTCAACGGCCCCGGGAAGGATGAAGACAGGGTTTGCGCTTGACATCTCGAGGTAGATGGGCTTTCCCGCCCGGTCGGCCGCTTCCTTAAGCTTCAGTCCGGAGGGGCGGCTGCCAGTGAAGGCCGTGGCCCCAACGGCAGGATGGGAGACGAGCCGGAAACCGTCCTCGGGGGAGAAGTGATAGAGGAGCTGGACCGAGGCTGTGGGCAGCCCCGACACCCCGAGGGCTTCGCCGGCGGCCTCGGCCAGGAGGCGCGTCGTCTCCGGATGGCTGGGGTGGGCCTTGGCAATGACCGGATTCCCCGCGGCCAGGGCCGCGGCGAAATCCCCACCCCCAACGGCGTTATAGGCAAAGGGAAAGTTGTTCGGGCCGAAGACGACGACGGGCCCGCCCAGAGGACCGAGTTTCGAACGGATATTCAACTTGGAGTCGATCGTGGCCCGGCACCAGGACCGGTCCCGGCAGGCCAGGGCGGCCTGACGGAGTTGATCGACGAGACGCGGGAATTCGACGGACCTGAGGCGCGGCTCGACGGGGAGGGCCGTTTCGAGATGGGCCGTCTCGACGAGCGCCTCGCGGCGTCCCTCGACCTTTAAGGCCAACGCCTCGAGAAACGCGGCGATCCTGTCGGGGCCGCACTGGACGAGGCCATCGACGGCCACGAGCGAGGCGACGAGGGCCGCCTGGATGTCCGCCCATGCGGAGATGGGATACTCGCCGGAAAGGTGTTCCCCTGTCGCGGGATTCATCGCGTTGAACGACCCCGCGGGATGAGCGGCTGGCCGCCACTCGCCGTTAATGAGGACCTTATGCATCATCCGGGATTCACCCGCCTGTCGTAATACCGCCCCCATGATCCGTGACCGAGGCTTGGGGCCGCGGTTCGTACCGGTCGGAACTCAGCCCCCCGAGTAGATCGGCGAGATGACGATTCGATCTCCCTCCTCGACTTTTTCACACGGGGCCACGGCCCGTCCGTTCCGCGTGACGATCTTCGGCCGGGCCTTGTCGATCCGGACCAGGGCGACGAGCCCGTCAACCGTCGTCGACGGCGCAACCTCAATCTCCTTTTCGCTGAAGCCCAGCTGGTTGACGAAGGGCCCGACCAGCTTGACCGTGATTTTCATGGCGCGCTCATTCCACCTTTTCGCTGTCCCCCGGGTCGCGACTTCAACCCAGGGTGCCGAACTTCTCGGCTTCCCGGCCCTCCGCCGGCAGCCCGAGCCGCTCGAGGGTCGCCTTGGTCGGGATGCCGCGCTTGTCATACCCCCGGAGGTCGTAGTAATGCTGAAGCAGACCGTCGTACTTTTCGTATTCGAGGTGCTTTCCAGCGATCGGGCCTTCCGTATCGACGTTAGCCGGGTCAAACCAAACCGCTGGGGGATAGTCGAGCTTCCGGTCGGTCTTCGGGTACTCCCGGAGCCAGAAGAGCTTGATCATGGAATAGACCCGGTCAGATACTGTCCAGAAATCATCGAGCGTCCAGTCAAGGCCGCTGACGGCCTTGAAATACTTCGGGTAATTCTCGAGGCCCCAGCCGAGCTCGATCCAGGGGAAGCGGCAGGAGACGATATACTCGAAAAGGCCGCCGCGGATGCGCTGGAGGTCGATGACCTTCTGGGCCTTCTCGGGTCCGTAGGATTCGCGGGAGGTCTGCTTGAGCTCGAAGGTGATGATCCAGGACTCCTTGTGGTGGGCCCCGATCGGGCTGACGCCGAAGGCCAGGGCCATGCCCGGGATGAACTTGCAGTTGTAGGCCGCAATCTCCAGTCCTTTGACCTGCATGGCGTAGGCCTCGGAGCCCTTGCCGATCGCCCGGGAAGCCCGCATCGTGCCCTCCGCCAGGAGGTTGCCGACCTGGCCCCGGCGCATGGCGATTGAGGTCAGGATTTTCTTGAATTTCTCGGCGTCCCCAAACTTGACGTCGCCGGGGATGGCGCCGTGATCGACGGCGTCGGCGTAGAAGCTGAGGACGCAGCCGCCAGACATCGTATCAATCCCGTAGTCGTCGCACATGTAGTTCAGGCTGCCTACCTGAGGCAGGTCGAAGACCTCCAAGTTGGGCCCCAGGAGGCCGATGTTCTCGTAGTCGAGCTCCGACTCGCGGCCGGCGTCGTCGTGGATGGCGATCCCGCAGCGCATGGTGCAGTTCGGGCAACCATAGGTGGCGATCCGGGCGTTGTTCAACCGCTCGCCGTCCACCTTCCACGCGTCCGGGTGGTGGGTCTTACGGAAGTTCCGGACGGGGAGGGCCGCCACCTCGTTGCACCAGGCGAGGACACCGGTCGTGCTCTGGATGGACCAGCCGGTCTGCTTATCGATCTCATGGACCTTCTTCAAATCGTCATAACCGAGCTTTTTCATCCCGGCCGGGTCAGCCTGGGGAATGAGTTTTGTCCCCTTGGCGACGATGGCCTTGAGCCGCTTGGAGCCCATGACCGCCCCCATGCCCGGCCGGCCGCCCGCCCGCCCCTCGAGGCTGCGGACGACGGCGTACCGGACCAGGTTCTCCCCGCCCTGCCCGATATTGAGAACGCCCACCCCTTTGCCGTACTTGGCGTAGATCCAGTCGTTCGTCTCGTAGGTCCCCTTGCCCCAGATCTCCTCGGCCGGGACGAACTCAACCCTGTCATCTTCCAGATAGAGCATGGTCGGACGGTCCGCCCGTCCCTCGACGACCAAAGCGTCGTAGCCGCAGCGGCGCAGGTGTTCGGTGATGCGGGTTCCCAGGTTGCCGTCCCCGTAGCCCCCGGTAAT
>Ga0153916_10001486_pt1 | contig 16872 bp, 13 predicted proteins | sample Opewatmetagenome_FD_109642 | JGI IMG/M metagenome (GOLD analysis project Ga0153916, IMG submission 109642) | Freshwater wetland microbial communities from Ohio, USA - Open water 3 Core 3 Depth 4 metaG | ecosystem: Environmental > Aquatic > Freshwater > Wetlands | place: USA: Ohio, Lake Erie... | reverse complement strand
CTATGTCTTTATACGCTCCAGGCGCCTCTTCCAATATCCCGTCCTTGGTGCTCGAACGGAGGTAGATGCCCCTGCTTTCCAGATCCTGGCGGACTTGATCGACCCGGTACTTTCTTATCGCGGCCTCCCTCGACATCACTCTTCCGGCCCCGTGGCACGTCGAACCAAAAGCTTCTTTCATGACCCTCTCGCCCCCGACGAGGACGTAGCTTCCCGACCCCATATCGCCCGGTATGATCACTGGCTGACCAACGGCTTGGTACTTCGACGGGACATCAGGATGATCCCTTGGAAACGCTCTCGTCGCTCCCTTCCGGTGGACGTACACCTTCATCTTCTTTCCGTCGACCTCATGCTCCTCCACCTTCGCGATATTGTGAGCGACATCGTAGACCTGATGCATTCCTATGTCCTCAGCGGAGCGCTTGAAAGTCTCTTCAAAGGATTGTCTCACCCAGTGTAGGATCATCTGCCTATTTGCCCAAGCGTAGTTTGCACCGCATGCCATCGCATTGAAGTAGTTCTTTCCTTCCCTGGAGTTCACAGGGGCGCACGCGAGCTGCCTGTCAGGAAGTTCGATTCTTCTCTCCCTGACAGAGTGCTCCATGACCTTCAGATAGTCCGTGGCTATCTGATGTCCACATCCTCTGGATCCGCAGTGGATCGTGACAGTTACCTGTCCCTCCCGCTCCAACCCGAATGCCCTCGCCGCCTTGTCATCGAAGATCTTCTCCACTCTGTCGATTTCGAGGAAATGATTGCCGGATCCCAGGGATCCAACCTGGGGGATACCTCTTTCCTTCGCCTTGTGGCTGACCGTTCCTGAGTCGGCCGTCTTCATTCTGCCGCCCTCCTCGGTGGCCGCAAGGTCCTCGTCCCATCCGTAGCCGCTGTTGACCGCCCATTCCGCCCCAAGCTCCAAGATATCGTTGATCTCATTGGATGCGACGTCGGTGACGCCCTCGGACCCGACGCCTGCAGGAACGTTCTTGAAGAGGACCCCTATGAGGTCTCTGATCCTTGGTTTCACATCGTCCGCGTTGAGGTCGGTCTTGACGAGTCTCACACCGCAGTTGATGTCGAAGCCGATACCACCTGGCGAGATTATTCCTTGCTCTGCATCAAAAGCAGCGACACCACCGATCGGAAATCCATAGCCCCAGTGGATGTCCGGCATCGCCAGTGCCTTTCCGACTATTCCAGGGAGGCAGGCGACATTCGCTGCTTGCTCAAGGGCGTTGTCGGTTCTCAGACTCGATAGCATTCTTTCGTCTGCATAGATGACACTGCTAGTTCTCATGCACTTCTTGTAGCTCTGAGGGATTTCGAAACGAAAGTCATCGATTCGATTGATTGGACCTTCCCAACTCATAGAACATTATTCCCCTATTGGCGTTCCGGGTTATGCATCCAGCAGTTTATTAAACCTTCCGAGACTCTGTGATAGGAAGCTTCTGGCCTGCTGTGCCTAGCATGTTCGAGAGGATGTCAGCCATGAGCATGCTTTCGGCAATCACTACATGCAACAAGAGATGAGTTCGTATTGTCGAATTCGAGGTTTCTGATTGCGGTCGGTCCTGAGGCGCTTGATCCAGTCCAATTGGCCCTTTTCGAAAGGAATTCGAGTTCATCAAGACTGGTGGGGGGGCCGGGACCGAGATTTGAACTCGGGTCTAGGGATCCACAGTCCCACAGGATACCAGGCTACCCCATCCCGGCCATGCTGGGAAAATGTGAACGCTTGAAGATAGATAAAGTTTTTCTCCCAGGATGTGTGACGGGATTTGGATTCCGGGGTTCGAGTGCCATCAAGCCATCAAAGCAGCATCGCATTCGTTATCCCAATCTCTCGTTCTGGACCTGTTCAGTTACTGATAGGGGAAGACAGCATAGAGCAAAGCAAACTTCTCCTTCTTGTCCTGAGGATGTCTCCCTACTAGCTCCTTCAGCTTCTTGTCCATTTCTAGAATGAACGCCTCAGCGTCGGCGTTCGATTTCTCTGTATCTGGCAAGATGACATAGTTCGCTCCAAATGGGTAGCGCGGTCGTTCCTTGACCTTGGCGAAGTACGTGTCCCTCTTCTCGTCCAGAAGCTTGATGCCGCGATTGAGGATTCCTTTGATTGCTCCCATCGCCGCGAAGACCAGGTTTATCCTCTCCGATATCTCAACTGATTCTTCATCAGTGACCTGACTGATCATCCCAGGTTCGAACACCGATTTGTAGTATTTCTCCACCAGATTTCCGACAAGGTCCGTCCTCGTCTGGACAATCAGCTCTGCCTCGAGGAGTCTCTTGGCATGGTACTGGGTGTTCTGGATGCTCATTCCTAGAAGATGTGAAATCTGGGTTGTCGTCATTTCCTTTGCCGAGAGAAGAGACAGTATCGCCAGCCGATTTGGGTCTGATAACACTTTGATCTGTTCTAAGCCTATTGTTTTCATGGTAATCACTCAAATTCGATTTTATCGGTATAATGTGATAGCAACGCTTAAATATACGCATGTCATCACTCAAATAAGATAGGAACGATAACATAGAATTTGAAGGTGACAAAAATGACAAGGAAGAGTATCAGAGCACCCAGGCCGACGGTATCTAACAGCAGTGTCTATATGCTCCCCAGGTGAAGGCTACCAAATCACCTCACAATTCTTCTCACTTTCGATGAGATGGCTGAGTGAATGTCACAAATTACGCGAATATAATGAACACCTAGGAACAGGCTTCGTGGAAATATCGTCCGACTCAGTTCTTTCAATCTGTATATGAACTAGGCTGTTCTTCGAAGAATTGTTCGACCCGTTGCATAAGGGTTAAGAGGGCAACGATTCTTGATGTCTTGAAGGATCATGAAACGCGATTTGATTTCTGTATTGGACATCGAGGATATGATGGACGAGACGCTCGCGCTCGCTGAACAGCTCAAGGCAGACAGGACAAGCCACAGCGATGACCTGAAGGGAAAGACCTTGGCGATGATATTCGAGAAATCGAGCACGAGGACCAGGGTATCTTTCGAGGTCGGTATGACCCAGCTTGGTGGACACGCTCTGTACCTTAGCCCAAAGGACCTTCAAATGGGGAGAGGAGAGACAATCTCGGATACGGCGAAGGTGCTGAGTCGTTACGTCGACGGTATATTGTATCGGGCGTTCAAGCACGAGACAATGATGGAGCTGGCGGGGAACTCAACGGTCTCGGTGATAAACGGGTTGGACGACCTCGAACATCCTTGCCAGATAGTGGCCGACCTCTTGACGATCAAAGAACACAAGGGCAAGTTGAAGGGCGTAAGGATGGCGTATGTGGGGGATGGCAACAACGTCTGCAACTCACTGTTGCTCGGAGCTGCTGTTGTCGGAATGGATTTCATCGCCGGTTGTCCCGAAGGTTACTGGCCGAACAGCGATATCGTAGGAAAAGCGGCCAGAATTGCCAAGACGAAAGGATGCATTTCAAGGGTCGTCAATGATCCAAAAGAAGCGGTGAAGGGTGCCGACGTCGTCTATACTGACGTGTGGATCTCAATGGGCCAGGAAGCCGAGACAGGAACCAAGGAAAAGGAGTTCATAGCCTTCCAGGTCAACAGCTCCTTGATGAAGCTCGCGAAGAAAGACTGTATCGTGATGCACTGTCTTCCTGCCCATAGAGGCTTGGAGATAGTGGAAGAAGTGATCGATGGGGAGAACAGCGTCGTCTTCGATCAAGCGGAGAACCGTTTGCATGCGCAGAAAGCTATCATGCTGAAGCTCATGCAGTGAGTTCGCCAAACATCTGCCGTTCGATCAATCTCTCCATCTCGGCGAGGAACTCCTGTTCCTTGCCTATCGAAATGGTAGCACCAGCAGCGATGTTGTGCCCGCCACCAGTTCCGCCGACCTTCTCAGAAGCGGCTTTCACAGCCACTGCCAGATCAATGCCCCTCTGGACAAGCTCCCTTGTCGCTCTGGCTGAGACCTTCACCTTATCGTCCTCAGAGTATGCGAATGCCACGATAGGAACGTCCGAGGGTACCTCTCCCGACCCTAGGACCATCCCGGCTACGATTCCAACTATGCTGTCGAGGATCTCATCCCTGCCGTGGAAGTGTTGTATGAATCTCCCCCTCTCCACCCCGAGATCCTTTACAAGGCTGACCGCGTCCGCAAGGTTCCCTCTGTGATTACGTTGCAGTCGTAGCCCAATCTCCAGCTTGTCACCCCGGTCACCAGCGCAGATGCTCAGACCCACCATGCCTTCCCCGTACCTTCCGCAGGCGTTCAAGAGCGTCGAGAACTCTTTGGCATCATGGAGCTCCGTGCCGATTCTCTCCGATTTGAGCAGATACACTTCTCCTATCAGCCTCTTGCAGGCCCAATTTCCGCTGCCCGAATCAAGTAGGTGGTTGCAGAGCGCGCTCGCCACTTGAGCCTTCTCCACCTTCGTAAGGTCAATCCAGCATCGCCACTTCTCCCCGTCGGTCAGCGGTATGCCGAGTTCCATCAAGTATCTGCTACACGCGACGGCATCGTTCGTCAGACCAGGAAGTATCGGGTCTGTAGAGAATTGAAGCATCTTGCTTAACGGCCTAGTCTCCCTTCCAAAGATCCTGATATCCTTCGCCACCGTCATCACGTCTCGGTGGATAGCATCGTCCAGAACCTGCCTGTTCAGTCCGCGTAGTCTGCATTCGGCCGAGTCCTGCAAGTCGCCGACGGCTCCCACGATCGCGAGGGTTGCGAGGTCTGTGTTCCCATTGTTCATTTCCTTGGCCGAAAGGTACACAACTCCGGCCCCGCTGATCTCCGTCGATCCGTCAATACCATAGAAGTGCGGGTTCGCGTGGCGTTCCTCGAAACTGAAGATGCTACGCTGTCCTCTCCCGGAATCCGCCTTCAAGTCCTTCTCGGGGAGGTGATGATCCGAAATGCATACTGCCTTATTCGTGAACTTCGAGGACGATCCGCTTCCAAGATCTACAAGCCAGAAGGTGTCGGAGACTCTGGAATTGATGATATTGATCTCGTTTTCGTCGAGCTTCTTAACGAATCTCACATCGCACGGGATTCCTGCTCTTCTGAGAGCGATCGAGGCAATCGATGCTCCACTTATTCCGTCTGCGTCCACGTGGCCGATGATCGTCACGTGAGATCGACTGAGGATAGTGTCCGCTAGACCCTTGATTGTCGCATGAAAACCCTGTAGGTCCCGCTCCCTTTCGACACTAGGCATCACGGTCCTCCCGTCAGCCACCGTCTAGCACCATTCTCTCAAGAACGTCGCAGGTGTGCCTTGCTATTGTCTCTAGATTGCGTGTGTCCTCTTCATTATATCTCTTCAAAAGATTCAGAGCGTTCCTTTTCCCTTTGTGCCGCCACAGATTCCAAAGGTAGACTGCCTCCTCGCCGGTGACGTATTCGACCTCCATGGCGCGTCTTATGCCGATCAAACGTTCGATGTGTTTCAATCCCCCGTTCAGACCGATCCGTCTACAAGCGTGTCTCAGATCCATGTGAGGGACACGTGGCACTGCGAATGGGAAGTGATATTGGATTATTGGAAGATCGAAAGACCCACCGTTGAAGGTTACCAGCATCTTTACGTCTCTGAGCTCCGAAGCCAGGCTCTGAGATGTTAGATTCTCACCCTGCACCAATGTCCTCGTTCTGCCATCCCTGTGGATACCGATGACGGTCACCTGAGAGTTCAATCTCAATCCGTCCGTCTCAATGTCGACGTAGGCGACGTCCTTCTCGACATCGTTGAACAGTCTCCAATGTTCACCACCGGGAAGAATCCTCGTGAAGTACTGGGTCTGGCCGTCCTCCATGAATCTCGCTGCCTCTTCTATGAGAACGTCCAGTCTTTCCTTGCGTCTCGCTGAGAAACCATGAATCGATCTCGTCGATAGGAAATCATCCCAATTCGTTACTCCTTTCATCCATAGGAGTCTCTCGGTTCTCGATCCAATTGTGGGCAGCATGAGGAAAGTTCTGCGAATCATCGACGTCTTTCACCTCGTAATATCTGATAGTGGTTTCGCAGGGTAAGGTGAAAGTACGTCTGAGGTCGACACGCTCATTCTGAGAAGAATCGCACAAGTTCCGTCGACCACAGGTTTAGAATAGTTGCTCCGAGTTGTCTGAATCTCATGAAAGATGTGAGTATTGATGGACTCTGTAGAGGTTCTCCCCGGTGTCTCGATATTCAATGATCTCTGTCTGTATCTAGAAAATGATGGACTCTTGGCCATTGCCGACCTTCATGTCGGCTATGAAGCTGCTTTGGAGGAGGAAGGCGTTCACCTTCCACGTTTCCAGACGGCTACTATCCAGGATGCTATTGTCGAGATCATGGACAAGCACGAGCCAGAAGCCGTGCTCATCAACGGGGATATCAAACACGAGTTTAGCAGGAATTTGGGGCAGGAGTGGAGCGACGTCAGGTCCATCTTGTCGCTTCTACGCGAACGAGCCAAGGTAATACTCATCCGTGGAAATCATGACAACTATCTGAAGAACATCGCTTCGAGACTGGACATCGAAATCCTTAACAGTGGATGCTTCGGCGGGATAACGTTTGTCCACGGGCATTCCCATTGCTCAGAGCGTCCTCTAGTAATGGCCCACGAGCATCCTTCAGTGAGGATCGTGGATCGTGTCGGCGCCTCTGTGAAGCTGCCCTGCTTTATCCATTTCAGGAAAGACGATGTGATCGTCATGCCAGCGTTCAGTCCCCTCGCGGTGGGAACAAACATCGTAGGAGTCGAGTCTTCCGAGTTCCTATCTCCGATCTTGAGAAAATGTGATGTGACAGGGACTAGCGTGTATGGGTGTAGCGAGATAGGAATTCTAAACTTTGGATCAATACCATTCTTGGGCGAGATGAAGGTGTGACCCGATGTCTTTCTGAATCATCCACACTTCAGTTCGTTTGGACTCCCAAGTTCATACGACTCACTTCCGGTTGCTTGGGAAATCTATTAATCGTATCGAATCATATTGAAGACTAGAGGGATGAGATTGCCAGAATGCATCGTTTGCGGGTATGTTTTGGAGAAGAACCAAGAGAAGTGTCCCGCTTGTGGGGCATCACAGTTCGAAGAGGATGACTATTGAAACCTGATGACCTGACATCCAGATGCACTGTTGCCAGATGGTGGCATGAAGAAGGGTCGAAGATACGTTGCGCACTCTGCCCACATCGTTGTCTTATCTCAGACGGAAGTCTGGGAATCTGCGGGGTCCGTCGGAACGAGGGAGGCGTGTTGTTCTCGACAAATTACGGGAAGGTGTGTGTTTCTACCGTGGATCCGATTGAGAAAAAGCCAATATTCCACTATAGGCCAGGTGCGAGGCTCTACTCCCTTGGAACATTCGGTTGCAACATGGACTGTCTGAATTGTCAGAATTTTGCCCTGGCGAGGTCAAATGGTCATGATCTGCCTTACGTCGAGATGAAGGCAGAGGACGTGGTGTCAGAGGCGATCAAGAAGGGCGCTCATGGCATCGGTTGGACGTTCAACGAACCTATTGTATGGTCCGAGTTCGTTCTTGAGGTCTCCAAGGAAGCGAACAAGAGAGGAATCTTCTCTATGGTTAACACGAACGGTTTCATCGAACCATACCCTAGGAGTGAGCTTCTTGAATTCACGCAGGTCATGAACATCGATGTGAAAGGGTTCTCCGAAGAGTTCTATAAGAAAAACTGCGGCGCCGAACTCCGTCCGGTCTTGGACACTTGCGTCGCTGCTAGAAGATCAGGTGTTCACGTTGAGCTGACGTACCTTCTCATACCCGGTCTCAACGATTCCACAGAGGAGGTACGAAGTTTCTGTGAATGGGTGATAGATGGCATGGGATCTGACACTCCAGTCCACTTCTTCAGGTTCCGTCCTTTCTACAGATTATCTGGTCTCCCAGAACAGACGATCGAGAAGCTGGATGAAGCATATTTGATCGCCAAGGAGGTCGGATTGAAATTTCCCTATCACGCAGGAGTCGTTGGCGATCAGAGGCAGAACACATACTGCCCCAGATGCGGTGAGCTTGTCATCAGAAGGACGAGCGAGGAAGTGATTGAGAAGATATGCGTGAAAAAGATGGAGGTCAGCCGGTTCTGCCCGACTTTCTCTGACGTCGAGGTCAGACTAGTCGATCAGGCTTGTCCTGGATGTGGCGAATGCATCCCTGTTGTGGTCAGCCAAATCAAAACGTCTTCACAATAGATACAGATTCAGTGGATGGTGCATCCATCCATAAAAGGGTTTATAATCATTGATTTTAATCCAATGGACAACAGTTGGCTCATAGGAGGGAGCATAGCATGAGTGAGCAAATTTTGGCAACGCTAGCAGAGGTCGTTGTAAAAGGTAAGATTAAGGAGGCCAAGCCGCTAGCCGAACAAGCACTGGGTCAGGGAATTTCAGCGCAGACGATAATCTTCGATGGCCTGAGCAAGGGCATGGAGGTCGTCGGTCAGAAGTACGAGAAGAAGGAGTACTACCTGCCTCAGGTCTTGCTTTCGGCTCAGACAATGTACGCAGCCCTTGATGTCGTTCTTCCCAAGTTGAAGGTCGGGGAAGCGGGCGCATCTGGCAAAATCGTGATCGGTGTCGTCGAGGGGGATGTCCATGACATTGGAAAGAACATTGTAAAGGCGATGCTGACAGGTGCCGGGTTGCAGATTTTTGACATGGGCAGGGACGTGCCGCTGAAGAAATATATCGAGAAAGTAGAGGCTGAGAAAGCCAACATACTTGCTACATCAACCCTTATGACTCCGACACTCGCTGGAATGAAAGAGCTTGAGAAGATGTTGAAGGAGAAGAACCTGAAGGGACCAGTCAAGACAATGATTGGTGGTGGAGCGACCTCAAAGGAGTTCGCAGCCCAGATTGGCGCGGACGCCTGGGGATACGATGCAATCGAAGCCATCAAGATAGCAGCAAATCTCCTTAAGAAGTAAACCCATTTTGCGAGAGCGATGCTCTCGCCTGATATATTTTTTATCCTTTTCTCTCATATCGGCTTGAGTCAAAGTAAGTGGAAAGAGGCGTCACCATGAACCCAAAGCCGCCAAAAGAGAAACAGCAGCACGGACTCGGGATTGACACAGGGGGCACGTATACCGACGCTGTCATCGTCGACCTCAGAGACAATAGTGTACTGGCGAAGGCCAAGGTTCCGACGACCTATCATGATCTTTCAGTCGGGATTCGAGAAGCCGTTGACGAAGTGTTACGAGCAGGCAAATCTGACAACGAGGACATCAGATTGGTTTGCATGTCGACGACGATTGCGACAAATTCCATACTACAGGGCAAGGGCGGCAAAGTTGGACTGATAGGGATCGGCTGGAAGCCTCAGGGAAATTGGGTTCTTGGATCTGACAAGGCGAGTTTCGTCCGCGGCTCTCACGATTCATTTGGCAGCCAAATCGAACCGCTTGACGAAGCCGGTCTCGTCGACTCAATCCAACAGGTCGTCGGTGGAGTCGATTCGATAGTTGTTTCCAGCATATTCAGCGTGTACAATCCGACGTTTGAGTTGCAGGCGAAAAGGATGATCCTGGAAAGAACCTCAATCCCTATAGTACTTGGTCACACCCTCACCGCCGAACTCGGCATTCTGGAAAGGACCGTCACCGGCGTGCTCAACGCAAGATTGATCCCGATCATGGGCGACTTCATGAACGCCGTTGAAAGGTCGCTGAAGTCAAAGGGAATCGGTGCCCCTATCATGGTCTTCAAAGGTGACGGAGGCCTCATGTCGGTCGAAATCGCCAGAGAGAGGCCAATCGAGACCATACTCTCTGGCCCTGCTGCCAGCTTGATGGGAGGGAGTGTTCTTGCTGGTATCGATGACTGCATCGTGCTCGACATCGGCGGCACGTCGACAGACATCGCCTTCATGGACAGAGGGTTTCCACGTTTGAACGCACAAGGAGCAATGGTTGGAGGTTGGAGAACGAGGGTCAAGGCTATCGATATTTGGACGACGGGTTTAGGTGGCGACTCCATCGTGTTCCTGGACGACAAAGGCGAGATCCGCATAGGCCCGGAGAGGGTGATTCCTCTGGCGACAGCCTCCAGGCTGAGTGCCTCCTTCAAAAGCAAAATGGAGACCAACTCGGATACTGGACTTTATGTTGCGAGCAGAGGTGAGACGGTCAACTTGACTGAGAATGAGAGGAAGGTGCTCCGATTCCTTGACTCTTCTGGGCCTTCCACGTTCTACGAAGTCATGGACGGAGTGCCCGAAGTAGTTCTGACGAAGGACGTTCTTCTTTCGCTTAAGAGCCATGGCTTTGTCATCCAGACGGGCTTGACTCCTACGGATATCATGCACGTCAATGGCGCCTACTCCATCGGAGACGCCGATAGTTCTCGAATCGGTGTGCGAATCGTGGCAGCAAAGTCGGACATGTCTCCGGACGAGCTTGTCGAGAAAACGATGAATCGCGTAATCACTCGAGTGGGGGAGGAGATTGTTCGCAAGATGATATTGGATCAGGTCGGGGACCTATCAAGTTCGGACGTTTTCGACTTCCTTCTCAGAGCTTGCGTGGGAGAAAGCACTGTCAGCGACATGAGCGTGAAGGTGAAGATCGATCGCCCTATTGTGGCCATAGGGGCTCCTGCCAGAATTCTGGTAAAACCACTTGAGGAGAGGATGGACGTGAACATCATCGTTCCTGTCAATCATGAAGTGGGAAATGCAGTGGGCGCGGTGTGCAGTCTCATCTCCGAGTCGGTGTGTGTCCAAATCTACCCGAAAGACTACAAATACATTGTTTTCGCTCCTGGATCGACACCAATCGAGTTCTCACATGTGGACGAGGCTATTGGGTCTGCGAAGACATCCGCGACAAGACATGCCCAGGAGAGGGTCGAGGCTTCCGGGGCGAAAGAAGTGAGGGTAAAGCTTGACGTTCTGGAGCATAGATTCAGTGATGGGTATGGCAAGGAGATGAAATTCATCAACTGGATCGAAGTGACCGCGGTCGCAACGGGGAGACCCGGTCTGAAGAACAAATGAAGCTCATCATAGAGACCATGGTCGAATCGCGTGGAACATTGTTGCAAAATTCGGGCTCACCCAGGACGTGAAAACAATCGTTTACGAAACATTGAAGTAGGTTCGTAAAGATAGATGAAAAGAACGTATGGCATGTTCAAGGAGGAAGATTTTGTGGATGATGGAATGAAACCTAGGGATCGGGTTCTCGCGGCACTCGCATGCAAGAAGCTTGACAGACCTCCTGTGGTCTGCTTCACGCAAAGCGCGACTGTGGATCAGATGGATGCTGTCGGCGCTCACTGGCCAGATGCCCACACGGACCCTGACAAAATGGTCACGCTCGCGTTGGCGTCCAACAAAGTGTTCGGATTTGAGTCTGCAAGATTGCCGTTCTGCTTGACAGTTGAAGCGGAAATAATGGGCTGCACAGTCGACCTTGGAAAGGTTGACCGAACTCCAATGGTCAAAAAGCATGTGTTCGAGTCATCGAGCGAGGTCGATGTTCCGAAGGATTTCTCACAGCTCGGAAGGGCGAAGATTGTCGTCGAGGCCACAAAATTGCTCAAGAAGCGATCTGGTGGTGAGTTGCCTGTCGTGGTCGGCACGACTGGCCCGTTCACGATTGCCGGTCACCTCGTTGGCACCGAGAATCTGCTATTGTGGATTGTGACGGAACCCGAGAGCGTTCACAAGTTTGTGAAGATTGCCGCTCAGGTCGAACACAACTACCTGAAGGCGATCGCGGCAGCTGGTGCGGACGTTATAGTGATGAGCGACCCATCAGCGTCCACAGACATGCTGTCCGGAGAGATGTTCGACGAGTTCGCTGCGCCGTACATTAAGCAGTCTTTCTCAGGCATTGAGGGCACAAGGAACGTCCTCCACATTTGCGGCGACACGACATTGTTGTTGCCGCATATGATGGCGACAGGGGTTCACGGTCTCAGCATCGAGGAGAAGGTGCAGCCGGAGAAGGCGGTTGAAATCGTCCGAAACAAGGCCGCGCTCATTGGAAATGTCGGCGTTGTGAAGCCCCTCTTGCAGGGGACTCCTGAGGATGTGAAGAGAGAAACGACTAGGGTCGTAGAATCGGGATTCAACCTCGTCGCTCCAGGCTGCGGTCTCGCTGCAAGAGTTCCAAAGGACAACATCCAAGCGCTCGTTCATGCTGTGAAAGGACACTAGTAGGTTTGAGGGAGTACGCTTCCTCACCTCAGTTTTTTTCTTCTTTTTTCTATCTCTCGCTAATTTTCGCATAGCGGTTCCGCTTACTCGAATTTCTCCGCCGATCACCCTTGGCAGTCATCGGAGGAAACGATCATGCAATCGACATAGAAACGGAAAATCTGCGATTGCCAGAATTCGCGGAATATCTTCATCAAAGTGATTGGATTTTTGACTCTATTTTTAAATAGAGGAACAATATTAACCTGCGGTACTTCCCATGGCATTTGGCATCGCTCTCGATCTAGGGACGAGCGGATATCGTACACACCTTGTCGATCTTTCGAAACGGGGAAGGATAATATCTACCGCGATCACAATGAGGCATCCGCTGCCTGGCGCAAACATAATGGATCACCTTCATTTCTGGCTTGAGAACGGCGCCCAGGTTGGTCACAAGATCGTTCTGGAGACCGTCGACAAGTTGATTTCACTGCATGGCGCCGACTGCAAGGAGATCGAGCGAATAGCAGTCTGCGGTAACCCTGCGCAGCTCTCCATGTTCGAGGGCATCGAGATCAGGGACCTTGCATTTGCCGGAGTCTCCATGCTCAAACGGCTACATGTTGAGAGCCCCAATCGAAGAGGTCATACGACAACGGCAGGAACGGTCGGACTGGCATCAGTGAGTCCTGAAGTCTTGATATCCATTCCGCCAGCGATTAGGCACGAAGTCGGCGCGGACGCTCTGGCGATGATAATAAAATCGGGGCTCCTAGATAAGAAGGAAACGTGCATGGTTACTGACTATGGCACCAATGCTGAGATGGGCCTCTATCATGAGGGAGAGCTGTACAGCGGCAGTTCCGCTGCTGGACCTGCAATGGAAGGTCAACATATATCTTTTGGAATGCTAGCCGCGCCTCATGCTATATCGGATTTGAATTTCGCGGAGGACGGATACTGGGTAAACGATGTTCTTGACGAGAGGTTGGGCCCCCATCATAGCAAGTCGGTCGACCCAAAGACCGGAAAGGAAAGAAAGCTAGATGGACTAAAGGCGCGGGGAATCACCGGGACCGGAGTAGTTGCGGCAGTGGCGCTAGGCATCGAATCGGGTCTCATCAAGCTTCCGCATATCGCCACGCCGGACAAGACCCTCCATCTCCAGGATGGTATCATCTTCAATGGAATGGATCTGAAAGAAGCCGGAAAGGCTATGGGCGCGATCAGGGCGGGTCACAAGACGCTCATCGAGGAGATAGGGATCGATGACACTGAGGTGAAGACGATGTACTTGGCAGGTGCGTCAGGTACTTATGTCGATCCAATAAAGGCACAGACGTGCGGGCTCGTGCCGAGGGTCGTCGAGAAGACGGTCCAGATAGGGAACACCTCGTTGATGATGGCGTACGATCTTCTTGTCGATCCTGGCGTCCTCGACACGATGCAGAGCGTCGCGGATTCCATCGCTTCAAAGCACATCATGTTCGCCACATCGAAGATCTTCGAGGAACTTTACGTTAATGAAGTCGCTTACTGGCTCGAAGGAATGCCATTGGAGATTTACAATGAGTTCATCAAAACCTATGGTCTGAAGCCAATGCCCGACATCATCAGGCCGAAGGAGACGCTGAGGATAGTCGACAGGGACATTCCCAATGTAGGTTCCAAAGGACTCAAGACATTGGAGAATGTCGGAGTCTATCTGATTGGAGGGTTCAAGGGGTGCACGGGGTGCAAGAAATGCGAATTGGAGTGCCCGGAGAAGGCCCTTAAGGTCGAACGGGTCGGAAAGAAGGATTTCAAAATAACCATAGCGACGGAGTACTGCCTTGGAACGGCCTGCAAGAACTGCGAACAGGTATGCCCCCAGGATTCATTCCGATTCAACGAACTGAGAGTAGTCAAACGTGAGGAAGTGAGCGGTAAGTGCGAATAATCTCGGTCGTAGACAACATATCTTCGCCCCCATATTCACCTTCGGGGCTGGTCATGATGCTCGACAGTCCAGACAGACATTTCCTGTCTGAGCACGGTTTCTCGCTCCTGGTAGAAAATGAAAAGGGTGAGAGGGTCTTGATCGACGCCGGTGCTTCCGAGCAGGTATTGATGCACAACCTGGGACTGCTGGGTCTCAAGCCCGAGAGCATCAATGCGGTCTTCATTTCTCACGGCCACTACGATCACGTCGGCGGGCTCGTCCCGTTGATAAAAGCAGGCGTGCCGATTTTCGCACATCCAAGAACGTTCGCAGGAAAGCGGTACATCCTCCAAGGAACGAAGAGAACGGACCTTTCCGTTCCCATGTCAGTTGTCGAGGCGCTGAAGGACGCGAGACTGAATCTATCGGCGTCAAGCATCGAGCTCGCTGAGGGCATCAAGACATCAGGCGAGATTCCTCGTCAGTATCCTTTCGAAGGGCCGGGCACCTTCATCAGGGAAGAGGACGGCAAGGTCGTGGAGGACAACAACATCGACGATCAGGCTGTCTATGTCACATCAAAAAAGGGACTCATTGTCATTTCTGGATGCGGTCATGCCGGCATTGTAAACATCGTTCAGCAAGCCAAGAAATCCACTGGAACGAAGGTGTTCATGGCGATGGGAGGGTTCCACCTCTACAGTGGTGACACCGACAGACTGCTGAAGACGATGGACCATCTGAAAAATCTTGGGGTTGATCACATCGCCCCGATGCACTGCACCGGATTCGAAGCAATGAAGCTTCTCTCAGATAGATTCGTCGGCTTCGAGCTGATGTCCGTCGGCTGCGAGATGAGCATCCAGTGATGTGTCAGACGTATTCAGACATCCTTCTATGACATCTCTTGCTATTCGAAGACTGATTGCCTTACAAGCTCGTCCGCGAATGCGGCGGTGAGGAAGATGCGTCTTGCGTACTCGATCGGCCCGTACATGACAAAATCCGCTCCTGCCATGATTGGAATGGCGGCTGACGATGTGTCGACATATCTGAAAAGCTGTCTGTCCTTCTCCCTGGCCCTAATAGCTGGTGGCCAAGATTCCACTGCGTTGTGGAGAGCGCATCCAGACGGATATCCCCATTTCGCCTTTGCCACGATAAGTGCTTTTAGAGCAGAACCCGCCATCTGTTCGACTGACATCACGGCGAGGTCGATCAAGGGTTTCTCGATCCCGTGTCTCTTAGCCATCTCGATAAGACCTTCCTTGAATATTCCTCCCCCGTCATCTAGAATGTAGATCTTGCCCTTGACCCCTAGGTCCTTCGGATTGAATGCGAGAAGCACGGCGGATTTGATTTTCGAATCATGAAGCTTCGCAAGTTCCTCAGGGGATGTGCCTGCATTGACAGAGTTGTAGACGATTCTGTCCCCCAATCCCAATTCCCCTGCCGTCACAGCGCCTGAGATCCTGACATCAGGACTGGGCGAGTCGATGAAGAGCGGCAAATCGGAGAGTCCTGCGACCTTCTCAAGGTATGAAGCCATGGCCTCCTTTGTCTCAGCGTAGATCATCAGCGAAGCCGGACTACCAGTCTCAACCATCGCTTCATGGAGATCATCGAGAACCCTTCTGAGCGATTCCTTCTTGAGCCCTCCCTTCAATCTGTCCTCCACAATGCTATGACCTGGATAGAATAAGGATCCAACAAGGACCGTTCTCCTCTCACCTGGCTGGCCCCCGTACGATACTCCTCCCAACCTGAAAACGTGCTGGATGTTCTGGAACTTGAACATCTTGTCATCCTCCCGATAGGTACGTCTTGATTCTCATCGCAAGCTCTACGGATGGTACCTCTACAATCTCCGAGTCGATTGGATCGAGGATTATTGAGAATGTGTTGGAAACAACGACCAAAGACGCCGATGTGGAAAGTCTTTGGCTAGGCATCCTGAGCATTTGGGAGGCAAATCTGTCGGATGCTTTGTTCAGTTCCTTGCCGATCATTCCACCTTCTCCCATGATAGCACCCGTGCTCACAATGATAGGATCACCATCGAATCGTCCAGGATCCCTATCCAGACATTTCCTCACAGCACCAATGAGCTCCTCGGACCTTTCCTCATCAAACTTGTAGGCGGGGTCATAGGCCACGATCTCATCCACATTCTTCGGATGGAGCAGGTCGATAATCTCCACCTGAGCGAGCAATCGATCGACTGCATCACGGGGGATATTGCAGAGATATGGAATTGCCGACCTCGATCCCTTGATGCGCATATGTTCGTCCACGCCGTTCTTACCCACGCTCAGCAACGCATCTCCGGGATAGTGACCGAACTCGTCCTTTCCGCAGACGATCAGGAACCGTATTCTAGAATTGCTTATTATGTTGACGATAATCTTCTCGATCCCTATGTTCTCCGTCTTGACCGTACCCTTGAGCGAATAGAGTTCTGAAGGGATATGCACAACGCCTCTCCCAACGACTGCAATTGCTGTCGGAGAATCCATGGAACCGACTTCCCAGTCCCCGGGCGCTATCGGCCAGTCATCGACAGTGTGTGCCGGACTCATGTCATTGAAACTGCTATGGCACCTTAAAAGGATTCTCGACGCGGATTCTGCGTCTGATCATCGCTGTTCGAGGTTCCTATTCTCGACATCTGGATCATGATTCGAATACGCGAGAGAAGATCAGCATTTCCCTCGACTACTTTGAATGTCGCAAGGCCTCCGATACTGGTCCTGAGGAAATGTCTGTCGGGATTCCGAGGGT
>Ga0153916_10001485_pt1 | contig 16881 bp, 17 predicted proteins | sample Opewatmetagenome_FD_109642 | JGI IMG/M metagenome (GOLD analysis project Ga0153916, IMG submission 109642) | Freshwater wetland microbial communities from Ohio, USA - Open water 3 Core 3 Depth 4 metaG | ecosystem: Environmental > Aquatic > Freshwater > Wetlands | place: USA: Ohio, Lake Erie... | reverse complement strand
CGCTTCTTGGGCTTTTCCTCGCCTATCAGGATAACCGGGCTGCCGAAGACAGGATAGTGGACCTTCGCCAGCTTCTGCTCCTCGAGTATGCGCGCCCAGGAGGCTATCTGCTCCTTGTCCACGCCGTACTCAGCCGCGGCCTGGTAAAAATTCATGCTTCCCTTCTGCCTGATGAGGTGATAGAACTTGTCAATGCTGGTCTCAAGGAAGGGTATCTTCGCGTTAGTCTGCTTCCCTATATCCGTTCCCGTCAAGACCTCTTTTGCCGGTTCGGCCTTTTTCATCCGCCTTTGCTTTTTTCCTGTCATTTTATCGTCCAATTATAATTGTATTTGCAAGGTAATTAATTATGCATAAAGGTAGGTGTAAAGGTCCCCTGTGCACCAGGTTACTGTGAGGTTCTCCACGGGAAAGCTTGAAAGCGGTATGCTGCAGCTCATGGAGCTTCCTATCAATGTGGACGGCGTTCCCGGAGGAAGGTTGACGGCGTTAAGTATCTCGAAATAAACCTGGCAAATTTCTGCCTGCCTGTTGATTTTCGTCAGCATCGTCCAGTAGCCGTTAGGCATCCATCTCATCTGGGTATTCGTTATCTCGGATGTCACGCATCCTTGGAACCAATCGGATGCCGTGTCTTTGCATGCATTGTCCACAAGCCCGCAGCTTATCTTTGGGATTGTGAAAATCCCCGGGATACCCCCTCCCCCTTCCGAAGAGACTGCATAATCATAAAGAGAGCCCGGGCATGCGGTCTCTGAAGCGTTGGAGATATCTGAGAGGTTGTAGTCGCAGGTGACATTATGGTCTAGGAGATAAGCGTTCTCCTGCCTGGAGGCTATAACCTCCTCCGTGCGCACGCACACGTCTCCTACCCTCGTTATGTTCACCATGAGCACGATGCCGTCCCTGCCCTCTATGATAGTGGAGGAGGGTATGCAGTTATCCACCCTGTCGTCAAGGACGGCCGCGCACGCGGCGTCATCCCTTGCGCAGTTCGCGGTTTCCTGCGGCCAGAAAAGGTAAGAGTAGTTAAGCAAGGCAAAGGTCGAAACAACAGCAGCAACCGCCACTGCCACTATTGCCAGCATGACCTTCATTTTCATTATTTCACTTTTTCTCCTTAAATTCAAAGCTCAGCATACCGCGTACGAGAGCCCGGTCAGGTTGTACCTGTCCATCTCCGAGGCCTGCATCCTCAGCCATGACTCCTCCACCCATCTCGCCTTCCTGCAGCCGGGGTAGCTCTGGCTTGAGAAGAACAGATAGTCGACCCGCGTCTGGGTAGGCTTGTCAGGTATCCCTATCTCGTCCAGGACGAAGCTGTCCAGACCCTTTCCGTCAGGCGATTCCGAAAGGTTGCCCTCGAGCCTCTGGAGGAAGTTCGGGCCCACACCCTTGTAATAATAGCCGGCCTGCGCGCCCTGGATTATAGGAAGCAGCCAGGCGCTTGCCGTCAGGTTGTCTATGCGCACGCTCTGGTTCTCATGGATCTCCATCACACCAGGCGCTCCGGAAACGAAGCACGTGACGCCCTTCAGGCTCAGGTCCTCTTCCTCTTCCACCACAACGCCGATGAAGTCCTGCAGGTCGAATGCCGGAATCCCTGTGGTGTTCTGCGTCACGAGAATCCTTGTGTAGTCCAGCGGGTCATACGGGTCGTAGGTCGCGTTCCCCGAGCAGTTCCCCGAGCTCATGGTGCCCTGGAACCTTTGGGTGTAATATTCGAACGGATATGCATGCACCACCCTTTTCACGTTTCCTGTGGTGCTCAGGGGGAATATCGGGTCCTCGAGACCTTCCACAGAGACAAGCACGCCCTTCTCCACGGATCTGTCTATCCTCGAGATACCCTGTCTGTCGGAAACGTTCACTGTCAGGAGGAGGGATATCATTATGTTCATGCCGTCATAGTTCTCCACCTTCAGGTAGGAAAAGTTCACGTCCACGTCAAAATGGTGGTCCTGGGCCTTTATCCTATCTATCCATTCGTAAAGGCTGTTGTTCGCCATGAGGATGCTGGCGTTCCCGTATAAGCTGGAATTGGTGAGGAGCTCCTTCATCCTGAGGGAGGAGTTGTCAATGTATTCGCCCGTCATTATCACGTTGCTGACAGCTGAAAGCGCCGCCCTCCTGCCAGTTATCCTCACCGCCCTGACGAAATCGTTCTCTATCCCCTGCGCGACCTGGTGCTGCTGGTCCGCCACCACCCTGTCATTGGTTCCGAACTTCATTTCCTGGGTCGCGGTGATGTAGAAGGCTATCATGATTATGAGCGGCACTATCACGAAGATCGCTATTATCGAATACATCTGGCCTCTGGACTGACGGCTTGCTCGCATAATTAGCTGTCCATTCCTGCTAATGATGCGAGGCCGTCCTTTCGAGTGTTCCATCATGACCATATCCTTATCTCCATCACGGCAGGCCCCCACAGGGAGGGTATGTCAGTCGCGGTCACTGAATCGAATTCCACGTCAGAGGTTATCTGCAGGTCAAGAGGGTTGGACGAGCTTACGCCGTCATAGGGGTTGTCAACTGTGCCGTTCCCGTAGGAGCCTGGGTTCAGGTCGGCTATGAAGTTCAGGGAGTCCATCAGCCTCATGAACGAGTCGTCTATGGAGTCGTTCTCCGGGTCGAACACGTCAGAGGGGTCGTGGCCGTAGGATACCTGGGAAAAGCCGTCATAAACATTATCGCCGTTTATGTCGTAATAGACGTTCACCGTGGCGCCTTTGGCCTTGGGGAAGACCTCGCTGTACTGCTCGAACGCTATGCCGCCTATCTTGAACATGTATATTATCCTGTCATCAAGCGACCCGCCCGTGCCGTTGGCGGTGGAAAGCCCGGTCCCTATCCTTACCGAATTGTTGCCCTTGGCTGTGTAGGAGACGGGTATCTGGACTATGAAGGGGTCTCCCAGGTTCGTGTAGTTGTCCTGGTAATCCCCAAGCCAGTATATCCTTGTCCAGCCGGACGTCCCGGTGTTGTTCACGTAGACCCTGTCCGTCCAGTAGTTAGAGGAGTAGGAGGTGATTTTGGAGTCCACTATCTCCATGTTCTCGGGGACGTAATACCATCCCTCCTTCGTCCCGGTCGCGTTGTCTGTTATGGTGGAGTTCCCGCTGATGTTCCCGAACTTCGGGGATTCGAAGGTGAGCATGACCTCGCCGTATCCGGCTGGGCTTATCGCGGAATCATAATCAAGCTTGATGTAGGAATCCGGATAAAGCTTGGATATGTTCGGATAGCCCAGGATCTCAACGGTCTGGGCGACATAGCTGGCGTTGATGACCTCAATCGCTATCTGCTGGAACGTCTCTGAGAGCTCCGTTATGTTGCTGTAGTAATATTTCCCGCCGGCGCATTGCGCAGTGAGGTTCAGGGTGTTGCTGTCCACCTCGGCTTCGGATTCGGCAAAGCCCACTGTATACACTTTTATTCCGTAGTTCTGGTAGGCCATGCAGGAGGCGTTTATCGCATCATCCTTGCCATTGACAGTGCCGTCCCCGTTCAGGTCTCCTCCTTCCGAAAGTCTGGCTGCCCGGTTCTCCGTGCACCTCACGTTCGCCTCGCCGTCCGTCATAACGACCTCTATCCTCCTCCTGTCAGTGGTGCTGAGGTCCCTGAGCATCCTTGTGGCTCTGTTTATCCCGCAGCATATGCACGTCCATCCCATTGAAGAATAATCGTCAATGCTGTCGTTGAGCAGGGTCTCGTTGCTTGTGAGATTAAGGTAGCTCACAACGTTGGTCGAATATGAGACAAGCCCCACCCTGTTCCCGGGGGTGCTTTCGTTCAGGATTATGTCAACAAATATTTTGTCAGCATCCTTTGCCAGGTCAAGCTTTGAGTTGTCGCATGCTATGAGATGCCCGTAAGGTGATGTGCATGACCCGCCGCATACATTTCCTGTGCACAGGCTTGGGTCAGATACGGTGCATGACTTGGAGGATTCGTACATACAGTAATACATGCACTGGTAAAGCGGTTCTGCATATTCAACGCATTCAGCCATGCTTCCAGAGACATCAGTCACAACCACTGGATCGCCTATCCCATATATGCCTATCGTGAGGTAGGAGACGTTGAACAGCCCCACTCTGAATGGAATGGTCCTGTTGCTCAGGGAGGAGAAATCCAGCAGTCCAGAAAGATAGGTGCTGTTCAGGGTCACGCTCTTGTCCGTGCCTTCTTCAGAGGTGTTCCCCTCATAGACAGTCCTGTTGCCTATGTTCATGAACACGGTGAAGTTGCTCATGTAGTGCAGGAACGCCGTCATGTTCTTTAGGGTTCCGGGGACGTAGAAGGAGGAGTAGACGTTCACTATCCCGTCTATCCCCGGTATCATGTCTGTCTTTGTCGCGTTCTCGCCGTACGCCTCGCTCGAGTCAGCGAGCTGGGAGGTGTTGTAGGTTATCTTCAGATAGCCCCCGCCCACGTACATGCTCTGGTTGGCAGTGAAATTCATGTCTAGGGTGTTGCTTCCGGGGACAAGATGCTGGTAGTAGCCGCTGAATATGACCCAGTTGTCGGAGCTCATGTTGCCCCCGGAGTTCTTGAGGTAGGTGCCTGCGGGGTTGCCGTTTATCGCGAGGGAGAAGTTGCCACCGGCGTTCATCTCCATAGTCGCGTTGAGTATGTTGTCAAACTCCGGAAGGATGAAATTAAGAGTTATGTTCCCGTCGCCCACGTAGCCGCCGAAGTAGACGTAAGTGGAGGCGACGCGGTTCACCTTGCTCAACCTTGTCCTTGCCGAATAGCCGGAGACAGGCTTTCCTATATCATAGCCGGAGACTATCGCGGAAAGCCTCGCGAGGAAGCTCGGTTGCGTGGTGTTCCTCTCGTCTATCACCTGGCCGTCAATCAGGAGCTGGTAGTTCAGGCTCGTGCCGTTCAGGATTTGCGAGAAGGTGGCGTTCGAGAGGTTCCTTGCCTCCGTGAGGTTCCCGGAGGCCCAGAACGAGCCTATCACGTCCAGGATGGTCTTGTCCAGGTCGTCCTCTATCAGGATGCCCCTGCTCAGGTAATCCTGCACGAGCGGGTTGTCCTCGACCGAGCTGAGCTTCGCGCTCTCTATCACGTTCAGCAGGTCCTTCCCGGTATAATACAGCCTCTGGTACCTGAGCTCTGCGGAGGAATGGGTGAAGGAAAGGGCGACGAGGAAAAACGTCAGCATGAGCACAAGGCCCAGGACTATGACAGCATCCAGCGAAAACACGAACGCCCTTTTCATCAATAATTATTTTGTAATGTTATATAATATGTAGTGCGGGCGTAATGGGGCGGAGTCAGAGCTTTGTCATCACCACAAGCATGTGGTCCTTCTCGAAAGGGTCCAGCTCGATTTTTTCCAGAATCTGGAAACGCTTCCGGAGCTTCTCCAGCTCCTTCCTGTAGATTTCCCGTGGCGGCTTCGTGACGTCTATGGAGCGGGCCTTTATGGAAAGCATGGCGAAGCCCTTGGGCTTCAGGAACCTCTCCGCGTTCCTGATAAGGATTTCTGACTGGTCGTCCGTGGCCACGTCTTGGAAGACGAAATCCACATGTTCTATCCAGGGGTAGTCCTCGGGCCTCCTCGCGTTCGCGAGGACGGGGATGATGTTGCCGCGCTTCTCAGCAACGTGGTTCAGGTCGCGTATCGAGCGCTCGGAAATCTCCACCCCGTATATCACACCGTCCTTACCTATTATGTCGCTGAAATGGCTTGCGGTGGTGCCGCTGGCTATTCCAAGGTAAAGGATTTTCATCCCGGGCTTCAGCGGGAAATTCTTCAGGCCCCGCGCTATCCCCGCGGCAGGCTTGCTCCTGTACGGGTTCCACGCCCTGTATTCCACCTTCTTCTCCTTGATGAGCTGCTCACCGTAGACTTTCAATCCGGGGGTGAGGTTCTCCGTGAGTATGTGCTCGCCTTTCTTCCACACGCCGGGAAATATCTGCTTCATAATGCTTATTTTGATGCGGGATTTATACGCTTGATACTGTTGCCGTAAAAAAAGGGACAAACATCGATGTAGCGTATACTCTATGTTCAAGGACGGAAATGCTTTTTAAGCATATTTCCAAAAGCAGTTTGATGAATTTCCCACGATTCCCACAGGCGTTGGAAGAAGCGCGATTCAGGAAAGGTGTTTCATATGCAAATCGCAGTCTGCCAGATATGCAAGGACCCGGTCTGGAGCTACATCTGCCCGGATTGCCTAGCGAAAGGGATACGCGAATGGCTGCCTGAAGGGCTGTCCAGCGAGTTCAGGGAATTCAGCCACTCGTTCTTGGCGCAGTTCAGTTCTGTGGAAAGCAACCTTACAAGGCTGAAATGCATACACTGCCATTCCGGAAAGGAGGTCACCCTCTGTCCGTTCTGCTACATAGCGGAGGCATTCCACTGGCTGAACGGGAAGGACAGGAGGCTTGGCCGGATGCTGTTCATGATGCTTCCGGTGGATTCTGACTGGAAGGTGAGCGAGAGCAGCGGCTGCGTGTGGAGGGATGGGATAAAGCCGATATCCTATATGGAGCAAGGCATAATAGAGGAAATCTGCGAGGAGTGCGGCGAACGCTGCGAGACGCATGAGAGCGAGGGCAGGCGGCTGTGCAGCATATGCATGGGATAGGAAGGGCGGATAAGCCGGGCTGAAGGTCGCGGATATCGTATTGCTACCTATACGTCTTCATCCCCAAGCTCTTCCTTTATCTCCTTCATCTTCTTCTTATAGGCATTCAGCCTCCTGAATGACTCTATTATCTCAAGGAAGCCGACAACAACGAGCCCGGAGCCTATCACCATGGAGGTTATGGGATTTATCTTGAATATGTTCTCCAGTATCGCGGTCCCGGCGATTATCGCGAAGCCTGCTGTGACGAAGCCCAGGCCAGTCCTCATAAAAGATAGTATCGTGCGCTCCTTGGCAAGCACGGTCTGCTCCTTGACGAAGAGCGTCCTCTCCTCCTCTAGGCTCATCTTATGCTTGTGGGCTTTGGGCCTGTGGGACCTTTTCCTTGTATGTCTGGGCTTCCTCTTGGCGGGCATCTTTTCACTAACTATACTTGGGGGGAATGCCCTTTTATTTATTCAAGGAGGCCGTGCGGCTGTTATAAATCAGCATGCAGAAAAATAGATTATGAACTACTCAAGGCTCGCGGACGCCTACGAGGAGCTGGAGAAGACCCCTGCGAAGCTGAAGAAAAGCTCGATAATCGCAGGGCTGCTGAAGGAGACGGAACCGAGGGAGATGGACAGGACAGTCCTCCTTCTGCAGGGAAGGGTGTTTCCCATATGGAGCGAGAAGGAGCTCGGGATTGCGAACCTGCTCATGATAAAGGCCATTTCCACCGCGACAGGGTTCCCTGTGCAGAAGGTGGAGGAGAGGTTCAAGAGAACGGGAGACCTGGGCCTGGTCGTTGAGGAGCTGATAAAAAACAAGAGGCAGTCCACGCTCTTCCGCAAGCGCCTCACGGTGGAGAAGGTTTTCGAGAACCTCCAGAAGGTCGCTGAGACGGAGGGGAAGGGCTCGCAGGACAGGAAATTCAGCCTTGTCTCCGAGATAATAGGCTCTGCAGAGGCGAAGGAGGCCAAATACATTGTGCGCACAGTGCTTGGCGAACTGAGGGTTGGCGTGGCCGAAGGGATTGTAAGGGACGCGATTGCAGAAGCGTTCTTCCATGAGAGCGAGAGGGACGAAGCGACAAAAGCGATAGAGTGGGCGTGGTTCCTTACCGGCGATTACGGGGAGGTTGCATGCATAGCGAAGGAGAAGGGCCTGGCCGGACTGAAAAAGGTCAGGTTGGAGATAGGCAAACCCATACAGGTCCTGCTCGCTGAGAAGTCGCCCTCGCTCCAGGACGCCCTGGACAGCTTTGAGGAATGCGCGATAGAGGTGAAGTATGACGGCGCGCGCGTGCAGGTGCACAGGAAAGGCGAGAGGATATGGCTTTACACGCGCAGGCTGGAGAACATAACGAAGCAGTTCCCCGACCTGGTGGAGCTCGTCAAGAAGCACGTGAAAAGGAGCGAGTTCATAATAGAAGGCGAGATTCTTGCAATAGACCCCAAAACCCATGCACCCATGTCCTTCCAGACGCTTTCCCAGAGGATACACAGGAAGTATGACATCGGGGACATAGCCAAGCAGATCCCTATCCAGGTGAATCTGTTCGATGTCATCTACTTGGACGGGAAATCATTCTTCGAGACGCCTTTCAGGGAGCGCAGGAAGGTGCTGGAATCCATCATAAGCGAGGTTCCGGGGAGGTTCCAGCTCGCGGAGGAACTCATAACCAAGGATCTGCAAAAGGCGGAAAAGTTCTACAAAAAGGCCCTTGAAGGGAACCAGGAAGGCGTGATGGTCAAGAATCTGAAAGCGCTGTACCAGCCAGGAAGGCGGGTGGCCGGAGGCTGGCTGAAGGTGAAGCCCACGATGGAGAATCTCGACCTGGCGATAGTGGGGGCCACATGGGGAACAGGAAAGAGAGCGGGCTGGATGGGCTCATTCATGCTCGGGGTGAAGGATGGAGACCGTTTCCTAGAATGCGGCATGATAGGCACTGGGATAAGGGAGAAAGAGCAGCAACAGGCAAAAGAAGAGGTAAACACGAAGGAAGGCGTCACGTTCGTGAACCTCACGAAAATGCTGAAGCCTTACATTGAAAGCGAGAAGGCAGGCTCGATAAAGATAAAGCCGAAAGTTGTCGTGGAGGTCGCTTACGAGGAGATACAGAAATCCCCCAACTATGAGTCTGGATATGCCCTCAGATTCCCGAGGGTGATGAGGATAAGGTTTGACAAGGGGATAGAGCAGGCTGATTCTTTGGAGAGGCTGAAGAGGCTTTACGATCAGCAGAAGTAAGCTTATAAATTTATATTACTTTTACATAGTAAATTGGTGGTAATATGAGCTTTATATCAAATATCAATAGGATTGCTAAAAAAGTTGGCATTCTTGGAACGCAGGAATTCCAGAACGGTGAAGAGGTCTGGATAGAATTAAAAGAAGGCCCTGTTTATTTAGCCACTCCGGCGAACATAGAAAGTTATAACTCTTTAACAAGATTTTTCAGGCTAAAATGCACTGACACAGAGGCTTTCAAGGCTCTCAAAACAGAACCTCCAATAGTTTACAGTTTGAAATCTTGTTTCTCAAAGGAAAAGATCGAATTCGACTTCTAGGTTTGGTTTTGTCACCACGCTTGGATAACAACATATTTAAATACCTTTCTGTCCTATATTAGGTATTTATAAAGGATAAACCCAAAAAGCTGTCATTCGTGAGTGAAAACCCACCCCAATCCCAAGTTATCACTGAACGATAGCTTTTTAAATAAAAGGCCGATTATAAAAATACTGCGTGGTTTCATGGTAGCGACAATCGAGGTCCTCGATGCCCTCAAGAGCATTGGCTTGAACCTGTATGAGAGGAAGATTTTTGTTGCGCTGCTAGCCAAAGGAGTGGCCACAGCAGCCGAGGTTTCTGAGATAGCCAATGTCCCTCGCTCGCGTTCTTATGACGTCCTCGAGTCCCTTGTGGAGAAGGGGTTCGTGGTCTTCCAGGCATCCAAGCCGATAAAGTACATGGCGCTCGCGCCGAAAGATGCTCTGGACAGGATGCAGCAGAACACCGTGAAGAAGCAGAACGAGATCATAGAAAGGATAGAGAAGCTCAAGACGTCTCTCGTGATAAAGGAGATGGAGAAGGTGTACAAGGACGGCCTGAACCTTGTGGAGCCCGCTGACATGACGGGGACCCTGAAGGGGAGCTCCACCATAGACAGGCAGCTGCAGTCCATATTCAAGTCAGCCAAGAAGGCCATAAACATAGTCACCACGGAGCAGGGCTTCACGAGCCTCTACAGCCGTCACTTTAGGATTCTCAAGAAGATAGGCAGGAGCGGGGTGAAACTGAGGATTGCGGCGCCGTTCGTTCCGGGAAGCGAGGCGGCGAAATCATTCGCAGACATCGCGGAGCTCAGGAACATAAAGACCGCATCAGGAAGGCTCGTCACAGTGGATGATGAGCACGTGCTCCTGGCCTTGACGGACGACAAGAAGGTCCATGAGACGCAGGACACCATTTTCTGGGCCAATTCACCCCACGTGGTCATGAGCATCGCGCAGCCCATGTTCAGGCAGATCTGGGAGTCCGGGACTGCCGCGAAGAAGGCGAATTAGGTGTTTATTATGAAATTTCCAGATTCGCCCACAATCCGCCAGATATTTGAAAATCTGCAACAGGAATTTGGCGCGGACATCTATTCGGCATTATTGAGAACAGGAAAAGATCCTGGCCAGATAAAAAATTATCTCATAGGGAAAGACCTCAGATTTGAGTCAGGTCACCTGTCCTCAGCCGTTTGCATAATTGATAAAGAGACTGCTGAAGAAGTTGCGGGCCCTAATTATATGTCAATGTTCGAGAGCAACGCTTACCGATTCTTGCAAGAGGAGATTGTAAGCAACCCTAGACTGAGATTTCACAAAATAGAAGGAGAAACACCCGTTTTCATAGCTGAAATTAAAAATCCCAAAACAAGACAGCTTGAGAAAGAGAGACTACACGAATTTTATGGCGCATACGAGAAGGACAACCCCTTCGCTAGCTCCCATTCCGAGGGAAGGATTCCGGAAGTTGAACCAATAGAAGAAAACAAGAATGTAGTAAAATCTCTTCGCTTCTAATACAAGAACCTCAGACCCGATTTCTCGTGCGCCTCAAGCTCCTCCCATCGCCTATCCACCATCTGCTGTATCTCCTTTATGTTCTCGGGGGTGAGGTGCTTGAACCTTCCCTGCGGGCTCAGGTACTCCTGGACGGGCTTCCTCTGGGGCCTCCTGCTTATCCTGAGCAGGCCGTCCTCTATCTCGTAGAGCGCCCACATACCGGTGTCCACCGCGAGCCTGGCCATCTTGACAGTATCTGACTCCGGGGTCTTCCAGCCGGCGGGGCACGGGCAGTGGATGTGCACGAATGATGGCTGCTTCTCAAAGGCCTTCTTCATCTTCTGCGTCAGGTCCACCGGATATGCTATGGATGCGGAAGCGGCATATGGTATCCTGTGGCTTGCCATTATCTCAAGGATGGGCTTCTTCCACTGGGGCTTTCCTTGCGATTTCTTGCCGATGGGAGACGTGGTGGTCCATGCGTCATGTGGTGTGCCTCCTGACCTCTGCACCCCTGTGTTCATGTAGGCCTCATTGTCCACGCACACGTGCGTGACCTTTTGTCCGCGCTCCAGCGTTCCGGAAATCGCCTGTATCCCTATGTCAAACGTCCCGCCGTCGCCTGCTATGGAGAGGACCTTCCACGGCTTGCCAAGCTTCCTTATCGCGGCCTCCACACCGCTCGCCACTGAGGAGGACGTTTCGAACGCGGCGTGTATCCAGGGCACGTTCCATGAGGTCTGGGGGTAGGCCGATGTCGTGACCTCGAGGCATGATGTCGCGTTGGAGACTATCACGTCCTTAGGGCAGCCCTTCGAGAGCTGGCGTATCGCTATCGCCACCCCGCAGCCGGCGCATGTGGTGTGCCCGGGAGCCATAAGACTTTCCATAAACATCAGCCTGCAAGAGACTTGTCAGTGCATTATATTTAAGCGTACCTCAAATAAATCCCTGATTGCCGTAAACGCGGAAAAGCAGAATGCCCGACCCGGAACGGGGATTCACTTCCTCTTCCTCTTGGGCTTGTCTTCCTTCTCTTCCTTGGCCTTCTCCTCTTCCTTCCTGAGCTCCTTCTCGGCCTTCATCTCGTCCACCTCAAGCCAGACCACGAACAGGCCGAGCAGAATGAGGAACGGCGGTATCAGGCCCGTGAGGACTATTATGAAATTGTTGAACCAGTTTATCCCCAGGGTTCCGACCGTGCCAAGTATCGGGTAGACAGAGTCGATGAACAGGCCAAGGCCGATCACTATGAAGATGAGCCCGACCAAAAGCTTTACTGCCGCATTCATATTTGCATCACTTTTATATCTTATTGCGTTCCATTTATATATCTATTGCAACATTTATTGGATATCTATCGCGGTTAAGGTTAAATATCATTAATGTTCCAAGTGATTTTATGAAAAGTGCGTACAGGCAGATGGACAGCATGTGGAAGAGCCCCAAGGAGATGGACAGCTGGAAGAGCATGCTCATCCAGTTCAGGAAGGAGCCCACGATCACGAGAGCAGAGAGGCCCACCAGGCTCGGAAGGGCGAGGAACCTCGGATACAAGGCCAAGCAGGGCTTCGTGATAGTCAGGGTCAAGGTCCCGAGGGGCAGGAGGAAGATACCCAAGCCCGCGGGAGGAAGGAGGCCCAAGGCCTCGGGAAGGTTCTACCCGCTCATGAAGTCCTTCCAGGTGGTGGCTGAGGAGAGGGCGCAGAGGAGATTCCCGAACCTGCGCGTGCTTAATTCTTACTGGGTAGGAGAGGACGGGGTCAACAAGTGGTACGAGTGCATAATGGTGGACCCGCATCACGGCTCCGTGAAGAGCGACAAGAACGTGAACTGGATTGTCTCAGGCAAGCAGAAGGGCAGAGCGAACCGCGGGCTCACCTCAGCCGGAAGGAAGGCGCGCGGGCTCAGGCACAGAGGAAAAAGGCTGAAAGCCTGATTCTTTTTCAATGCCTCACTGCAGGAATTTAAGCTTGCCCCGGCAAATATTATCTATGGCTCTTGGAGATCCATTCCCCGTGATGATTCTCGGCCTCGAGAAGATTGGCGTCTTCCTCTACCTTTTCCCGTTCCTTCTCACGCTTGCCGTCACGTACGGCGTGCTTTCATACGCCATGGAGAAGCAGCTTGAAAAGAGTGCGAGGGCGCTGATATCCATAGTGATGGGGTTCTTCGTGATGCTGTTCTCCATGTGGAACCCCGGGATCGTGGTATTTTTCGCGAACGCGTTCGGGTTCACGCTCATAGTGGGCTCAGGGCTCTTGGGGATAATCATACTGCTGGGGCTCATAGGGATAAAGTTCGAGGACCTGATGAAGAACGAGAAGGCCAAGTGGATATTCACAGGCTCGCTTATACTCATAGGGATAATAATATTCGCGGTCTCCGCGGGCTCCGCGATATTCGGCACGACCTTCCTGGAGAGCACGGAGGTACTCACGATAGCGGTGCTGATCGCGATACTGGGCTTCTCCGCGTGGTTCATAAGCCAGACGAAGTAGCAGGGCCGTGCGCAAGTTTATAAAGTTTGGAGGACAATAAGATAATATGGCGTTGTTCGACAACCTTGTCATAAGCATGCAGAGCCTGGGCATGTTCCAGTACCTTTTCCCATTCCTTCTTGCTCTTGCCGTTTTCTATGGCGTTCTCATGTACGCCATGGGCGACGGGATAAAGAAGGGCCCCTTGGGCCTCATATCCATAATCCTGGCGTTCTTCGTCATGCTTTACGCGAACACCAACCCCATGATAGTGAACTTCTTCGCCACGCTTGGAGGGACCACACTCATTGTTGCTTGCGGCATACTGGTGATTGCGATACTGCTGGGGCTGGTGGGCTTCAGGCTGAATGAGGTCTTTGGCGGGAAATACTCGAAATGGTTCCTGGTATTCGCAATAATAATCATAGGGCTGATAATCTATTACGGGGCGGGCGGCGGATACCTGGTGAATGTGCCAGCATTCTTCATAAGCTCGGACTTCACGGCCGTGATAATAGTAATAGTCATAATAGCCGTGGCCATGTGGTTCATGACCCGCGACGAAGAAAAGGCGGCGCCCTCCGGCGGCGGAGAAAAGAAAGGATAATTTCTAAATTCTGAAAAAAATCGCGGGTTCAGCCCTTTCTATCTTTCAGGGCCTTTATGGTCTCTGAAAGCGAGCGGAGCGTCTGCATCATGGGAGTGAGGCTGTCCTTCATGGCATGCTCCACTGATTCCATGCGCGACTGTATCTCATCTATGGAATGCTTGTAGGTGTCTATCTTGTCCTCTATCTCTACCAGGTCGCTCTTCTTCTCGCCCTGGGCCTGGCCGAGCTTCTGCTCAAGGGCGGATATGCGCTCGTTGAGCTGCTCGAACATGCTGCTCATGTCATCAATCTTGCGGCGGAAGTCCTGCCACTTCTCCTCCACCACGCCTTCCGTGAGCTCCTCTATCGCGTGCCTTTTCTCGCCCCTGTCCCTGTTCCTGGGTCCGAACCTGGAGATGGGCCTTTCCTCATCCTCTTCGGCGAATTCATCCTCTGGTCGCATCCTGGGCCTCGGCATCCTTTCCTCTGGCTCCATCCCGCGCCTTGGTATGTCATCCTCAGCCTCCCTTCCGGGAATCTCGGGGAAGCCAAGCTCCCTGTTGGACCTCTTGAACTCCTCGAAATCCATGGGAGGCTGCGGTATCGGCGGGAGCTGGGTCCTTTGCTGCCTTGGATAGGGAGGGGCCTCCTCAGGGAACTCATCCAGAGACGGGGGCTCGGGCCTTCTAGGCCTGTATTCCTGCGGCTCGTATTCCTGTTGCTGCACATACCTTGGCCCGGCCGGCCGCGCCGCAGGGCCTGCGCCTGAAGCAGCGCCCCGCAGGGCCTCCCTCATGGCGGTGTCAACCTGGACTGGCGAGAAGCCCTCCTGCCTGAGGGTCTGTATGATCTCAGGCTCGGAAAGGCCCTGGGAAGAAAGCGTCAGAACGCGGGACGTAGGAGAAGGCATCGCCGGCCCACCCTGTTTTTTCTTTCCGAAAGAGAAAAGTTTCATTGCACCACGCCGACGGAAGCCGCGTTGGAAAGAAGGCGTCTCGGATACCTTCGACTGAATCCGGCTTCATTCTCAATAACTATTTTGGATTCCTACTATTTATTGTTTACACGCGTAATGCGGCCGTATCGCAAATTCTGGATAGAAGGTGACTCTTGTCACCTTCCCTCTTTAATTGGCTCACTTGGCTTTGCCTGCCTTCTCCTGGGACAGCCTCTGGCTGACGAACTTCTCCATCTCCTCCTTGGTGACGAAGTTTGACTTGATGGGGTTGTATAACTCTATGAGGTTCTGGAGCTCTTTTATCTGGGATTCCGAGACAAGGTTCTTCACGTGGTTTATTACCTCTTTCATCGTGTTCTCCATCTTCACCAGCCTGTCGTCCAGCGTGCCGATGCCGTCATTGATGTCCGAGAAGGCCTTCTGGAATTCCCTCCTGTTCACCAGCATCGCCTGCTCCATGGAGTTCATCCTCGAGGTGAGCGATTCCGAGGACTGCTCGAGTATGCGGAGCCTCTGGGTGTCGTCGTTAACCCTCTGGATGACCTCGTTGAGTATCGCATTTATCGTGCGGGGTTTTTTCGCTGGCGGCATTTACTTCACCTGAATCCGGCCTCAAACGCTAATACTATATTAGGCAGCCCGGATAATAAATATTCAGCGACATGCTTGTTATGCGATTAGGAATGCGTCGTGGTGGCGAAGCCTATGGCCGTGTGCGATTACCAGTATGACGAGGAGCGGATGAGGCTCAGGATAAACTGCATGGGCTGCATGTACGGCTCCTCCATAGAGGATTACGAGGAGTGCATGGCCAGGACCATAGACAAGATACTCGAGGTCAAGAAAGTGGCTTCAATCGTCCTCGCCAAGAACCGCGAATACGAATATGACTACGAGCAGACCAAGATGCTCGTGGAGATAGCGAAGGTCATAGAGGAGGTCATAAGGGGCAAGCTGCTCTCGAAGAAGAACCTCGGGCCGTCGGAATGCGAGAAGTGCTACCCCGGAAGGGTCGCGAGGATGCACTACATAGTCATAGAGCTTCTGAGAAGGGACCCCATAGGGGCTTACGTGGAGACAGTCAGGGAGATAAGGCTGGTTAACGTCAAGCTCAAGAGGTCGGCCAGCAGGAAGTGCTACGACTGCATCATGAATTACAGGAAGGTCCTGGACATTCTCAGGCAGAAGCTGGAAGCCACGCAGATGATAACCCTCGCGAAGCCCTACATAGCGGGATACCACATCGGGGACAGGGCGCTCTACAGGCAGATATTCAGCCCGAGCGTGAGGCCGAACTTCATGCTCACCAGGTACATGATAACCCCGCCGGAGGGCGGGAGGTCGGTGGACAGGTACAAGATCGGGGACACGCAGGTGGAGATATTCAAGGTCCCGGGCCAGACCGGCTATTTCTATTACGCGCTCCCCCCGGAGTTCAGGCTCTCGGAGGAGAAGTATTCTGTCCTGGACGCTGCAAGGAAGTACATGGCGGCGCATAGGCCCAAGAGCGTGGAGTTCGTGAAGTCCAAGAACATCAGGGACATATTCTACAGCATAGGCAAGGACATGATAAGGGAGATGGCGGACTCGATGGGGGTGTCGCTTTCGCTTGCGGACATAGAGCAGATATCAGTAATACTTACAAGATACACGGCAGGATTGGGCGTGCTCGAAGTCCTCCTTGCGGACGAGAAGATACAGGACATCTACGTGAACTCGCCAGTCGAGAACCAGCCGGTTATGATATACCATGGGGACTGGGAGGAGTGCAAGACCAACCTCATACCCAGCATGGAGGATGCGGAGGCGTGGGCCACCAGGCTCAGGATACATTCGGGGAGGCCGCTTGACGAAGCGAACCCGGTCCTGGACACGGACGTGAACGTGCCCGGAGGGAACGCAAGGTTCTGCGTGATAACGAGGACTCTCTCCCCGCACGGGATAGGGTTCGCGATAAGGAGGCACAGGGACAAGCCCTGGACGCTCCCGCTTTTCATCAAGAGCAAGGCGCTAAACCCGACCGCTGCAGGCCTGCTCTCGTTCATAATAGACGGGGCGGTGAGCATACTTGTTGCAGGAGGCAGGGGCGCGGGGAAGACCTCTGTCTTGGGCGCCATGATGCTGGAGATGCTCCCGAAGATCAGAATTATAACTATAGAGGACACCCTTGAGCTTCCAGTGGAGCAGTTGAAAGAACTGCATT